>Ga0187769_10002081_pt1 | contig 11613 bp, 4 predicted proteins | sample 0116_SJ02_MP02_1_FD_133140 | JGI IMG/M metagenome (GOLD analysis project Ga0187769, IMG submission 133140) | Tropical peat soil microbial communities from peatlands in Department of Meta, Colombia - 0116_SJ02_MP02_10_MG | ecosystem: Environmental > Terrestrial > Soil > Wetlands > Peat | place... | reverse complement strand
AGATCATTTTCGCCAACCGGATGGCTTCTGAAATCACGGGAGTTCCCAAGGAAGATTTGATCGGAAAAAATTTCTTCTCGGTGATTGGTAAAGAGGACAAACAATTTCTCGAGGGGACGGTCACCCGCGGTGTGGGAATAGGAGAGAAGCTCTGCACCGAAATGAACATTGTAACCTCTCAGGGTGAGGTGAAGGATGCCGAGGTTTGTATTGCTTTGGCCGAGTCGGAATCCGGAGGGGTCAAGACCTATGCGTACATCCGGGACATTACAGATCGGAAAAAATTCGAAAAAGACCTCAAGGACTCCGGGGAAAAACTCAGAAACCTCTTCGAAAGCGTGAGGCATGGTCTTTTCATCAGCTCGAAGGAAGCCAAATTTTTGGACTGCAACCAGGCCCTGCTCGATATGTTGGGATACTCTACGAAAGAAGAATTTCTCAAAATGGATATCACCCAGGACCTCTATGTCAACCCGGAGGACCGGAAAGCTTTGCAGGAGGGGATTGAACGAGATGGGCATGTCAAAGACATGGAGGTGGAATTCAAGAAGAAGACCGGGGACAAGATTACCGTCTTACTGACTTCTCACCCGATTAAGAATGAGAAGGGAGAGGTCGTTGGCTACCAGGGAATTAACTTAGATATCTCCGAGAGAAAGCGGATCGAAAATGAGCTCCGCGAAGCCAATGAGTTCTTCATGAACCTCATCGAAAGCTCTGTCGATGGGATCATTGCTGCGGACATGAAGGGGAATATCTTCATCTTCAATAAGGGGGCAGAAGCCCTGAGTGGATATAAAGCTGAAGAGGTGATCGGGAAGCTCCATATTACGAAGATCTATCCAGAGGGAGTGGCCAAAGAGATTATGAAAAAACTCCGAAGCCCTGAATATGGGGGGGTAGGAAAACTCAATCCCGCCCAGTTCAATGTGGTCAATAATGTCGGAGAGGAAATCCCCATTCAACTTTCCGCTGCCCTTATCTATGACGGAACAAGGAAGGAGGTCGCCAGTGTCGGTATTTTTACAGACCTGAGACCTCGCTTGATGATGGAGAAGAAGCTGCAAGAAACCCATGTTCAATTGGTCAGCTCCGAGAAGATGGCTTCTCTCGGAAAGCTCGCAGCAGGGATTGCTCATGAAATCAACAATCCTCTGGGTGGCATTCTCATCTATTCCAGTCTGATGATGGAGGACCTCCCCGAGACGGACTCGCGGCGGGCAGATTTGGTTCGAATCGTTCAAGAGGCAGGGAGGTGCAAGGAGATTGTCAAGAGCCTCCTTGAATTCGCCCGACAGACCGAGCCCAAGATGGAACCCACCGATGTCAATCGGGCCATCACGGACGGACTCTTCTTCCTGGTGAATCAAGCCTTATTCCACAATATCCATATCGTGAAGAAACTCGACGCCTTCCTCCCTTTCGTCCGCGGAAATGCGAGCCAACTGAAACAAGTCTTCATGAATATTATCGTGAATGCGGCAGAAGCGATGCGTGGAGGTGGAACGCTGACCATCACGACCTTTTCTGCTCCCGATCAGAAGACGGTCTTTGTGGAGTTTGACGATACCGGGGAGGGCATTCCCCCGGAGAACCTCACCCGGATCTTCGATCCCTTCTTCACCACCAAGGAGGTGGGAAAGGGAACAGGGCTGGGACTCGCCACTTCTTACGGGATCGTTGAGGACCACGGGGGAAAGATTAGCGTAGAGAGTCAGGCGGGTGAAGGCACCATGTTTACCATTGAACTTCCCGTCCATCAAGGGACCCAGGCTATTTTGGAGGAACAGCAAATTAATGAGACGAGGTAAAAAATGAATTCAGCCCTACAAACAAATCAAAATGGGAATTCATTCCTCTTGGAAGTCGCTCAGACCAGCGGTGAAACCATACAGGCCTGCTATCAATGTCAGAAGTGCTCGGCGGGATGCCCGGTGGCTTACGCGATGGATATCCTTCCTAACCAGGTTCTGCGTCACATTCAGTATGACCATCGCGAAAAAGTCCTCTCCTCAAATACCATCTGGATCTGCGCCTCCTGCTATGCCTGCAGTGTTCGATGTCCGAATAACATCGATATTGCTAAGATCATGGATATTTTAAGAAGCCTGGCCATTCGCTCTGGGATCAAACCGGGAGAAAAAGAGATTCCCCTTTTCCACTCCGTCTTCCTGGATGCGATCAAATCGAAAGGCCGAATGCACGAACTGAGCCTTCTTATTCAGCTCAAATTTAAAACAAAGGATTTTTTTAAAGACGCCGGATTGGGTTGGAAGATGTACCGAAAGGGGAAGATCAAACTCTTTCCTTCCAAGTTCGGGGGTGGGAGAGAGATCAAAGAGATCTTCAACGCTTTTGAGAAAGGGGAGAGAAAGTGAAGGAAATTTCTTACTATCCTGGATGCTCCCTCCACGGGACCGCCGGGGAATATGACGAATCCATTCGAGGTGTGTCAAACCTCCTCGATATCCGACTCCATGAGCTGGAAGATTGGACTTGTTGCGGAGCCAGTTCGGCCCATAGCACAGATGAGGCATTGGCGATCGATCTGGCTGCCCGAAACCTCGCCATTGCAGAAAAAAGTGATCGGGACCTTCTCATCCCATGCGTGGCCTGTTACAGCCGGTTCAAATGGGCCGAGAAGGAGTTTAAGGAACGTCCGGAGAAAATCCATTTTACATATCGAGGCAACGTTCCAATACGATATGTCTTGGATTTTTTCTGTGAAGGACCAATTTTAGAAGAGATTAAGAAAAAAATTACGAAACCTCTCACCGGCTTGAAGGTTGTCTGTTACTACGGATGTCTAACGGTACGGCCCCCGAAGATGACGGGCATTAAAGAATACGAGAACCCCCAACACATGGATCATCTCATGGAATTAATAGGCGCAGAACCTATTCCATGGTCATACAAAGCAGATTGTTGCGGTGCGAGTCTCACGTTAACTCGTACGGACATCGTGAGAAGATTGAGCGGCAAACTCCTATCCATGGCAAAGGAAACGGAGGCCGACTGTCTCGTAACGGGTTGTCCAATGTGTCATTCCAATCTCGATACCCGTCAGAACGAGTTAGAAAAGGAAGTTGGAGAAAATTTCAATCTTCCTATCCTTTATTTTACCGAATTATTGGGACTGGCTTTGGGACACAAAGATACCAAGAAATGGTTGGGTCATCATATCACAGACCCCATGAAGGTCCTCGGCAACAAAGGGCTGATATAGCGACTCATTATTTGGGTCATTCGGATCTGGATCATTGGTGTTTATTTGGGATTTAAGAACGGCCAATTAACTTTTTAACAAACCTGGAATGACGAGGGACCAAATGGCGGATACTATGGGCGAAAAGGTCGGAGCAGTGATGGTCGTCGGAGGGGGTATCGCGGGAATCCAATCCTCCCTTGACCTTGCCGAATCCGGTTACTATGTCTATCTAGTGGAGAGCTCACCCGCCATTGGTGGGGCAATGGCCCAGTTGGATAAAACCTTCCCGACGAATGACTGCTCTATGTGCATCCTTTCCCCCAAATTAGTGGAGGCAGGCCGGCACCTCAATATTCAGACCTTCACTTACTCAGAGGTCGTGAAGGTGGCAGGAGAACCCGGAAACTTTGAGGTGACGGTAAGGAAGAAACCTCGTTACATCGATCCTACTAAATGCACGGGCTGTGGAGAATGTCCGCAGGCCTGCCCTGTTCCTATCAAAAGTCAATTCGATGAAGGATTGGTAGATCGAAAGGCCATCTACAGGCCTTATGCACAAGCCTTTCCCAATATTTTTACCGTTGAAAAAGGAGACCGAGCTCCTTGTGGTCTTACCTGCCCTGCCGGGATCAATGTTCAAGGTTATGTGGCTCTGACTGGAGTCGGTAAATACAAAGAAGCCCTTTCGCTGATCTGGGAGAATCTTCCTCTTCCAGCGGTTTTGGGCCGGATCTGTCCTCATCCCTGTGAAAAGGAATGTAATCGAAAGGAATTAGATGAGCCCATTGCTATCTGTGAGTTGAAACGGTTTCTTGCGGATCAGGCGAAGATAGAGATTTCCCTCAAGAGGGAGGAAGTGAAAAAGGAAAAAGTGGCCATCGTGGGCTCTGGACCGGCCGGCTTGACCGCCGCTGCCTTTTTGGCCCAGAAAGGATATCCCGTCACCATTTTTGAGGCCCTGCCGGTCGTGGGAGGAATGCTCTATGCAGGTATTCCTTCTTATCGTCTTCCCAGAGATATTTTAGAGGAAGAGATTAAGACGATCCAATCCCTCGGGGTAGAGATTAAGACCAATTCCCCTATCGGCCCCGATTTCACCCTCGACAATCTTTTTGAACAAGGACACAGAGCGATCTTTCTTGCGGTGGGGGCTCACCTCGATCAAAAACTGAACATCCCCGGAGAAGAAAATCCTCACGTGATTCCTGGCGTGGTCTTTCTCCGAAAGGCTAACCTCGGCCAAAGGGTTGAAGTGGGGCAACGCGTCGCGGTGATCGGAGGTGGAAATGTGGCTATCGACGCAGCCCGCACAGCCCTGCGCACGGGTGCCAAGGAGGTGACTGTCATTTACCGCCGATCCCGAAACGAGATGCCCGCCTATGAGGACGATGTCGAAGAGGCAGACGAAGAGGGGATCAAGTTCCAGTTCCTCGCCGCTCCCACGGAGGTCATCTCCACCGATGGAAAGCTTACTTCTCTCCGATGTATCCGGATGGAATTGGGCGAACCGGATGCATCAGGTCGAAGACGCCCGATTCCAATCGAGGGATCAGATTTTTCTGTGGAGGTAGATACGATCATCCCCGCCATCGGCCAGACCACTGATCTCGCCTTCCTGAAGGGAATGGAGGTGGAAACAACCCGTCAGGGCACGATCAAGGTGGACCCCGTTACTCTTAGAACCTCCAAGGAAGGCGTCTTCGCAGGAGGGGATGCCGTTTCCGGGCCATGGATTGCTATTGAGGCAGTGGCTGCAGGAAAAGAGGCAGCCCTTTCTATCGACCGGTATCTCCGAGGATTGGATCTTTTTGAAGGAAGGCCGAAACCGAAGCTTGAAAAGGCTCGATTTGAAGAAGTCTATGCAAACCAGCCAAAAGCCCTGAGAGAACGGATGGGGAGGATTCCCGTTGAGGAGAGGCGAAAAAGCTTTTCGGAAGTAAAGAAAGGCTTCACGGAAGAACAGGCAAAGAGAGAATCCCTTCGATGCCTCAATTGTGGACTCTGTTCCGAATGCCTCCAGTGCGTTGCACTCTGCAAGGCAGGGGCAATCAATCACCAGATAAAAGAAGAAGTTGTGAATTTCCGGGTTGGCTCTATCATCTTGAGCCCCGGGTTCGACGAATACGACGCAAACCGATTGGTCCCTTACGGATATGGTCGGTTTCCGAATGTTATTTCCAGCATTCAATTTGAACGGATTTTGAGTGCCTCAGGTCCCTTTCAAGGAAATCTCGTGAGACCATCCGACCGGAAGTCGCCCACAAAGGTGGCCTGGATCCAGTGTGCAGGCTCAAGGGATATGACGGGAAACGGCGGGAATGAATATTGCAGTTCCGTCTGCTGTATGTATGCCATTAAAGAAGCGGTCATTGCCAAAGAACATCATCACGAGGTGGAACCCACCATCTTCTATATGGATATTCGCGCTCAAGGGAAAGATTTCGACGCGTATTATGAAAGGGCGAAGAAGGAATACGGTGTCCGGTTCATTCGTTCCATGATCTCCCGAGTGGCAGAAAGGCCGAAGACAAAAAATCTGATCATCAGCTATGTCGACAATGAAGGCCGGCTCAAGGAGGAAGAATTCGATCTCGTCGTCCTTTCCGTAGGATTGACCCCCTCCCGAGGGGCGAGAGAACTTGCCCAGAAGCTTGGTCTTGAATTGAATTCCTACGGGTTCTGCAAGACTGAGGAGTTCTCTCCGCTTCAAACCAGCCAGCAGGGCATCTATGTGTGCGGAGCTTTTCAGGGCCCCAAGGACATTCCTGAGACAGTGGCCCAGGCGAGTGCTGCGGTAGCGAGCGCATCGACCCTTCTCGCCGATGTGCGGGGAACCTTGGCAAAGAAAAAAGATTATCCTGACGAACTGGATGTCAGGGGACAGAAACCACGCATCGGCGTCTTTGTCTGCCATTGCGGAATCAACATTGGAGGGGTGGTGAATGTCCCAGAGGTCAGGGAATATGCCAAGACACTCGACGATGTAGCTTACGTCGATGAAAACCTTTACACCTGTTCCCAAGATACTCAGGAGAAGATCAAAAAAGCCATCCAAGAGAACCAGCTCAATCGAGTGGTCGTCGCTTCTTGCTCACCGCGGACCCATGAGCCCATGTTTCAAGAAACGATTCGAGAGATGGGGCTTAATAAGTACCTTTTTGAAATGACCAATATCCGAGACCAGTGCTCTTGGGTCCATATGCATCAACCCAAGGAGGCCACTGAAAAGGCAAAAGAACTTCTCCAGATGGCTGTAGCAAAATCCCGTCTCTTGCAACCCTTGAAGGAACCTCTTGTGGAGGTCACGAAAAAGGGGCTGGTCATTGGAGGCGGACTCTCCGGAATGAGAGCTGCTTTGGAATTGGCTCGACAAGGGTTCGATTGTGCTCTTGTGGAAAAGGAGGCTGAGCTCGGCGGAAATCTTAGACATATCTTTCATACTATCGAGGGAAATGATCCCCAGGACCTTCTCCGTAAGACAATCTTTGAGGTCACGGAGCATCCCCGCATCCAGGTCTTTACCAACGCAGCGGTGAAAAGCCTCAACGGATACGTGGGTAGCTTTAAATCTGTAATTTCGGCCAATGGCTCTGAGAAAGAATTTGAACACGGAGTGGTGATCGTCGCCGTCGGCGCAAAGGAATCCATGCCGACTGAATACCTCTATGGCCGGGACCCACGAGTCGTCACACAAAAAGAATTGGAGGAGAAGATTGCACTTCCCGGGGACGAGATCAGCCGATGTCGGCATATTGTGATGATTCAATGCGTAGGCTCCCGGACTCCGGAACGTCCCAATTGCAGTCGAATCTGTTGCTCTGTGGCCGTCAAAAATGCATTGAAGATTAAAGAAAAGAATCCCGATACCAAGGTCACCATTTTGTATCGGGACATCCGAACCTATGGATTGATGGAACGATACTACACCCAGGCAAGAAACCAAGGAATCGAATTCATCCAGTATGAGCTCGATTCAAAGCCCGATCTCAGGGTTGAAGGAAGATCCCTTCAACTCAAAGTGAAAGACAGAATCCTTGGCGAAGAAGTTGTCCTTCAACCCGATCTGGTCGTCCTTGCAAGTGCAATTATTCCTTATCAGAATGAAGCTCTGGCAAAGATGCTTAAGGTGCCATTGACAGCCGACGGATTTTTCCTCGAGGCCCATATGAAGCTACGGCCGGTTGATTTTGCGACGGACGGGATCTTTTTGGCTGGAATGGCACACTTTCCAAAGAGCATCACCGAATCCATTTCCCAGGCGGATGCCGCCGTGGCACGAGCCACGGCATCGATTGCCAAAGGATATGTGAGTGTCCTTCCCACGATTTCAGAAGTCGATCAGACACGCTGTGTGGGATGCGGTTTATGCGAGTTGCTCTGTCCTTTCAGCGCCATCCGCGTCATCGAAACAGAGCGGGGGAGTAAAGCGGAGACCATCGCTGCCTCCTGCAAAGGCTGTGGGGTCTGCAGTGCCAGTTGCCCTCAGAAAGCAGCGACCGTGCATCATTTCTCCGACGAACAGGTGACAGCTCAAATCGAGGCCTTGATCCCCGTTAGGGGAAAGAAAGCGGCCTAATAAAAGACAAAGCAATGTCAGACGCCAAAGTTCAAAGTTCGAATGAAGCTCAAATTGCAAACTTGAAACAGGAGCATTTTGAGATTTGGACATCTGGCATTCATTTGAACTTTAAGGGTACATAAGATGGCATTCGAACCCAAAATTTTATCCTTCCTTTGTAACTGGTGTGCCTATGCAGGGGCAGATCTCGCGGGGATCTCCAGGTTTCAATATCCGCCCAACACACGGGTCATTCGGTTGATGTGCTCGGGAAGAGTCGATCCTTCATTCATCCCGAGGGCTCTCCGTGTCGGATATGACGGTGTCATGATTCTGGGGTGTCATCCCGGAGACTGCCATTACTTAACCGGAAATTATCAGGCTGAGAAGAAAATTACCCTCACTCGAAAATTATTGGATATGGCTGGTGTTGGGTCGGAGAGATTGCTTCTTGATTGGGTCTCGGCGGGTGAAGGAGAGCGGTTCTCGCAGGTGGTTCGGCAATTTATTGAGAAGATTCGCGGTCTCGGCCCCTTCCCTCTTGACCAGGACATGAAAGAAAGGCTTCAAGCAGTCATGGCTTCTTTGGAGGGAGAGAAAATCCGCTGGATGGTAGGCAAAGGGCCTGAGCTCTTGGAAAAAGAGAATGTCTATCACGAACAACTTCCTAAAGAGAAATTGGATGCCACGATCGAAGCCACGATACGAGATGAGTTGATTAAGAATCGAATCTTGGCCTTGATCCAGTCCAAACCCTTGGCAGCAGCAGAGATCAGCCAGACATTAAACTTGAAATTGAATGAGGCCCTCACTTATCTCGTTGCATTGGTGGGAGAAGGGAAAATAGGATTCGATCCATTGGAGGAGGGAAAGATCCCAAAGTATACACGTAGCGCTTAAGGAGTTAAGTTTCGAGTTCATCGTTCGGAGTTTCTAAATGATGGAAGCGGCGACAAAAATAGAAGAGAAGAAAAAGCAGCAGCCTGTCGGAGCGGTTATGGTGGTGGGCGGCGGGATCGGTGGAATGCAAGCCTCCTTGGACCTGGCGGAGTCTGGGTTTTATGTCTACATGGTAGATAATTCCCCAACGATCGGTGGGGTGATGGCCCAACTCGATAAGACCTTTCCTACCAATGACTGTTCGATGTGTATCATGTCCCCGAAATTAGTGGAGTGCGGGAGGCATCTGAATATCCGCATCATTGCGAACGCAGAGGTAGGGAGTGTGGCAGGCGAGCCGGGCCAATTCACAGTCACCCTCACTCGAAAACCGAGATATATCCATCTCGACCGATGTACAGGTTGCGGCGAATGTGCCAAGCACTGCCCGGTGACTGCCATCGATACGTATAACGAAAAAATGAGTAGAAGAGCAGCCATCTACATCAAATATCCGCAGGCCATCCCCAAGGTGTTTCTGATCGACCGGGAAAAGTGTATTGGATGCGGGTTGTGCGAGAGGGTTTGTCTTGCAAAGGCGGTTAATTATGCGGACGCTCAGACCGAAGAAAAGATCGAGGTTGGGTCCATCATCTTGTCCCCCGGTTATGAGGTGTTTGATGCCCATCTTCGACAGGAATTCGGTTATGGGGTTAATCCTAATGTGGTGTCCAGTATTGAGTTCGAAAGATTGTTGAGTGCAACAGGGCCCCATCGGGGTCACCTCCTCCGCCCCTCGGATGGGACGATTCCAGAAAGGATCGCCTTTATCCAGTGTGTCGGGTCGAGGGATGCAACGTGTGGAAATGACTTCTGCTCTTCCATCTGCTGCATGTACGCAACGAAGGAAGCCATCATTGCCAAAGAGCATGTTCATTTCGTCAAGCCCACGATTTTCTATATGGATGTGAGGGCCTATGGCAAGGGATTTGATGCTTATTATGAGAGGGCGAAGTCGGAGTATGGCGTCCGATTTATCAAGTGTATGGTTTCCAAGGTGAGGGAACAGTTTAAGACAAAGAATCTTTTGATCACGTATTTGAACGAGGAAGGAAATTTTGTGGAGGAGGAGTTTGAACTGGTTGTCCTCTCGGTAGGAATGGTGCCCTCTCCAGGGGCGATCGAGATGGCAAAGAGAATGGGGGTTGAATTGGATCGTTATGGGTGGTGTAGGACGAGACCTTTCGCACCCACCTCGACCTCAAAGCCGGGCATCTACGTGTGCGGAGCGTTTCAGGGGCCGAAAGACATCCCTGAAACTGTTTCCCAGGCGAGCGGTGCCGTGGCCGATGCCACAGCGGCGATCGCTCAAGCGAGGGGAACCATCGCCACCAAGAAGGAATATCCTGCTGAATTGGATGTGGTTGCAGAGGAACCTCGAATCGGGGTTTTCGTCTGCCACTGCGGGATCAACATCGGAGGAGTCGTCAATGTACCAAGTGTAAAAGAATACGCTCGGTCATTGGACAATGTCGTTTACGTTGATGAAAATCTTTATACCTGCTCCACAGATACCCAAGAGAAGATTAAGAATGCGATCAAAGAGCACCATCTCAACCGTGTGATCGTCGCCTCCTGCTCTCCGAGAACCCATGAACCGATGTTTCGAGAAACACTCAGGGATGCAGGATTGAATAAATATCTTTTCGAGATGGCCAATATTCGTGATCAATGCTCCTGGGTTCACATGCGTCAGAAGGAGGATGCTACCCACAAGGCCAGAGACCTTGTTCGGATGGCTGTGGCGAATGCCAGACTGATTCGTCCCCTGGGTGAACTGACGGTATCTGTGACCCAAAAAGGGTTGGTCATCGGAGGTGGCGTAACGGGGATGACCGCTGCCCTCAAAATCGCTGAACAGGGGTATGAGGTCTTCCTTCTCGAAAAAGAAGCTCAGCTTGGGGGAAATCTTAGAAACCTCCACTACACCCTCGAAGGTGAAGATGTTCAGGCTTTCTTGAAAAACCTGATTGAGAAGGTGAGCACCCATCCTTCTATTCATGTCATCACCAATGCATTGGTGGTCGATTTTAGCGGCTCCAAAGGGAATTTCTCAACAGGCGTCATGGTGGCTCCTACCATGTACTATCGAAAGATTGAACACGGGATAACGATCGTGGCGACAGGTGCCGATGAATGGAAACCTTCAGAGTATTACCATGGCGAGGATCCACGCGTTCTAACACAGCTTGAATTAGAGAATAAGATCATCCATCAGCGGGAGGAAGTGGCCCGGGCCAACCAGGTGGTGATGATTCAATGTGTGGGGTCAAGAAATGAAGAGCGTCCCTACTGTAGCCGAACCTGCTGCGCCACCGCAGTGAAGAATGCTCTTAAGATCAAAGAACTGAATCCCAACGCAAAAATCTCCATCCTCTATCGGGATATGCGGACTTACGGCCTTTCAGAATCATATTATGCCAAAGCCCGAAATGAAGGGATTATGTTTATCAAGTACGAACCTGAAGAGAAACCAGAAGTCAAGAAGGAAGGGGAAAGTCTCACCGTTTCCTATCTGGATAGAATCTTGAAGGAACGGATGGAGACAAGGCCCGACCTCCTGGTTCTTTCCGCGGCCACCATTCCAAAAGAGAATGAAGAATTGGCAACCATGTTGAAAGTCCCTCGTACGGCGGAGGGTTTCTTCCTCGAGGCCCATATGAAGTTGAGGCCTGTCGATTTTGCAACGGACGGCCTGTACTTGGCAGGAGCAGGACATGGTCCAAAGCTGATCACTGAAAGCATCTCTCAAGCAAGCGCAGCCGTGGCTCGCGCATGTACTATTCTTTCAAAAGAAAAGATGTTAGTCGGTGGTGTGGTGGCCGTGGTGGAAGGTGAGCGGTGCGCGGCCTGTTTGACGTGTGTGAGAGTATGTCCGTATAGTGTGCCGGTGATTAACGCGAAGGGT
>Ga0187769_10002080_pt1 | contig 11615 bp, 9 predicted proteins | sample 0116_SJ02_MP02_1_FD_133140 | JGI IMG/M metagenome (GOLD analysis project Ga0187769, IMG submission 133140) | Tropical peat soil microbial communities from peatlands in Department of Meta, Colombia - 0116_SJ02_MP02_10_MG | ecosystem: Environmental > Terrestrial > Soil > Wetlands > Peat | place... | reverse complement strand
TATATCAAGGACGCGTTTGCAGAATCCAAAGTGAGACGATCCAAAGCGAAGCAATTTGAGGCGAAGCCATTTGAGCCAGACTATTTTTGTTTTCTCGCGTACGCGCACACCGTACTGGATTATGTGCATGAGAAGCATCCACATGCTGAGAGGGTGGACTTCGTTGTCGAGCAGAAGGGCTTAATCACTCGTTATATCAATGAATTTCATTCAGGCTTGAGCAATGCGCTGATCGCGATTGGGCGCCCAGAACTGAGCGCGCTCGTCGGCGAATTGAGCATCGGCGGCAAAGAGTGTATACCCTGCCAAGCAGCAGATGTTTTGTGCTGGCATGCCGCACGTTTTGAGAACGCGCAAGAGGTAGCGCCACGGGACATTCCCGATGCAAAGCGCTACTTACGGCTGAGAAATCGCAAAGGCTTATGGTTCAATCTCAACAATCGCTTAGTTTCGGAAATGGCGGAAAAACTGCTACCACCCAGAGACAGCAATCGCTAGCCTTGCCCTGTCACGGCAGGCTCAGCGTGGCGCAGACAGTCAGTCAACATTATTGCCTTGGTTAGGGCGAGAATTGGAGCTCTACATGAAAAAGACCGGCCCCGTGGAATCTGCCTCTGCATTAATCGACCAGTTGGTCGCAAAACTCACAGACTGGCGGGGCACAACGCTGGCCAGCATCCGTAAGAGCATTCTGGCCGCTGACCGGGAGATCATCGAGGAATGGAAGTGGATGGGAAGCCCGGTGTGGTCTCGTGACGGGATCATCGCGGTCGCCACTGTCCTCAAAGATAAGGTGAAGCTGACCTTCGCGCACGGGGCGAGCCTGCCGGATCCTGACAAGATCTTCAACGCGGGCCTCGGAGGCAACCAGTGGCGAGCGATCGATTTTTTCGAGGGCGATAAGATTCAGGAGCGTGGTCTAAAAACTCTCATCCGCGACGGCGTTGCTCACAATCAGACGAAGTTGAAGAAGAAAGCGGCCGCGGGTGGTCGAGCGAAAGTATGGAAGAGAATTCCCTGACGCCCAATCGATGAATCTGAGTCGGTAGGGGTCCCCTCGGCTTCGCTCGGGGCGGGCTCTTCGACTCCGCAGCCGCTTCGCTGCGCGAGGCGGTTGCTCCGCTCAGGATGACTTAGAGCGGAATTTTTTCCGTCCCTGCCGTGTGCGCGAGAGAACTGGGTCGTCCCTCTGGGACTTTGTGTCTATTGGGCCGCGAACTAAGGTGGCTCGTCCCTTCGGGACTGGATTTCCGAGGGTTCTGTCCACCGCTTTCACCAAAACATAGTTCTCACCCCCTGCCCGGGCTTGGCGATCTTCGACTTCAGGTCCCCACGGCCTGTGCCGTTTCGGCAAGCTCAGGGCACTCGAGCGAGCCAAACCAGGCGAAAATCCCCACCCTAAATTTCGCAAAAAGCGCGAAATTTAGAATGGGGCACCCGACTACCTGCACTCTGCCGCCGCTTTTGCGGCTTTCGAACTGCACCACGTCACGATGTGTGGGCCATCGGCCAAATCATCCGCGAAGGTCGCGGAAGACGCGGTGGACTTGTTCTTCGGTCGATTCCAGGGAGCCGGAGTTATCGATGACGAAATCGGCGGCTTTGATTTTTTCTTCGTCGGGAAGCTGGGCTGCCATGCGGCGCGTGACTTCGGCGCGAGCAGCGGCTTCCGAGATTCCGTGCCGTTTGGCATAACGCTGGATGCGCTGTTCGGGCTGGCAGGTGACGACGATGAGATAGTCGAAGCGGTCGGCTGTGTGGGCTTCGAGGATGAGCGCTGCTTCCACGATGGCGATGGCGTTCGGGTCGCGTGCGCCGATGTCGTCCATCCATTCGTTTTCGTGGGCGATGACGGCGGGATGAACGATGGCGTTGAGTTCGTGGACGCGCGGGGCGGCGGGCGCAGGCGTGGCTGTGGGAGCAGCTGGTCCTTTAGAAGATGATTCTTTCCCTGCAGATGGTCCTTTCCCTGTCTGTGCTCCGGACGTTCCAAAGGCGGCCTCGGCGAGTTTGGAGCGGTTGATGGTGCGGTCAGCGTTGAGGATGGAGGCGCCGAAGGTGCGGACGATTTCTTCGTAAACGGGGCGGCCCGGTTCCATGAGCCAGTGGGCAACGGCGTCGGCTTGGAGGAGATGGGCTCCGAGTTTGACGAACATTTCGCCGACTGCGGTTTTGCCGCAGGCGATGCCGCCGGTTAGGCCGAGTCTTAGCATGGGAGCAAGGTTCGACGACCTTAAGGTTTCAAAGTTTCAAGGTTTCAAAGACTGACGCCAGCAAGCACGGAACTCCGAAGACTTTAAGACTTTCGGACTTTGACCTTAGGACCTTGAAACTTTGAAACCTTTATTCTCCTACTTTCTCGCCAGCTCGGGAACGCGCTGCCCTCTTCGCAACTTCGCCGCCTTGACTGTGTTGGCCATCAGCATCGCGATGGTGAGCGGGCCGACGCCTCCTGGAACTGGGGTGATCGCTCCGGCGATTTCGGCGGCTTCGGGATGTACGTCGCCGACCAGCGTTGAGCCTTTGCTCAGGAACGATTCGAGACGTTTGGCGTAACGGACAGGGTTTGCGAGCTGATCGCCTCCGAAAAAGCGGTCGAAGTCGGCGCGGTCGGTGACCTTATTGATCCCGACATCGATGACGGTTGCTCCGGGTTTGACGAAATCACGCGTGACCATTCCGGCGCGACCGATGGCGGCGACGAGGATATCCGCGCGGCGGCAGACTGCGGGCAGGTCGCGAGTTTTCGAATGGCATACGGTGACCGTGGCATTTTGGTTCAGCAGCAGCATGGCGACGGGCTTGCCGACAATATCGCTGCGGCCGACGACCACGGCTTCCTGGCCGGCAACTGGGATGTTGCTGCGGCGCAGGATCTCCATCACACCGGCGGGCGTGCAGGGCACAAGACCGGGCCGCTGCGTGGAGAGGTAGCCGACATTCATGGGATGGAATCCGTCGACATCTTTTGCAGGATCGACGGCTAGGAGGACTTTTTTGGAGTCCACGTGGGCCGGAAGTGGCAACTGGACGAGGATGCCGTCGATTTCGTCGCGGTGGTTGAGCGAATCGATAAGGGCGAGAAGTTCTTCGGTGGAAGCGGATTCGGCTGGAGAGTGCTGCTCGCTGTAGAGGCCGACTTCGCCGGAACTTCTGACCTTGCCGCGCACATAAACTTCCGAGGCGGGATTCGTTCCGACCAGAATGACGGCAAGTCCGGGGCGCAGGCCAGAGGCGGTAAGCGCTTTGACATCGGCGGCAACTTCGGCGCGGATTTCGCTGGCCAACTTGGCGCCGTCGAGGATTAGGGCTGGCATTCTACCTCGCTTAAAATGAAGAGAAATTGAAATGGGATTCTATCGCATCGATCGGCCCGGAAGGAGGAGAGTGGCTCGAAACAACCGGTTGGTGGCTGTAAAGAGCCGCAGGAAAGCATGCAGGAGCTACAATGGGGTGCCATGATTCCGCAAGATCTGCTCGAAATGCTCGTGTGTCCAGTGTGTAAGGAGCCGGTTGCGCTGACAGAAAAGAAGACCGGCTTGAAATGCGGTAAGTGCCGCCGGGTGTATCCGATCCAGGATGACATTCCCATCATGCTGGTTGACGCCGCGAAGATCGAATCACAATAGGCAGACTGACAATGTGCGGTCTTTGTCCCTTGACAGAACGACACATTGTGTCAATTTGCACCTGGTAACCGGCAAGGCCTCTCCTCCCTTGGTTACGCAACCTATGCAAAATCTTCAGTTTAAGTAGGTAGGGGAATCTGGCAAATCCCCCACTTAAGTGGTACTGAAGTTACGGTACTTCGATTGCATGCAACGGAGCAGATTGCCGATGAGTCTAATGACGTAAGAGGGTCGAAGGTGAGGGTGCCATGAAAGACAGGTTTACGGTGACGGAGTTGGCGGCCCTACGGAACGATCTGCTGCAGAGCGGGATGGTGGACTCGCGGGAGGCAGCAGAGCTGTTGCAGGTGTTTCTGATGGGCCGCGGGTATGGGGTTTCTCCGCAGGCGGCTATGGACGCGGCGGGCCGGGTCGAGATGGCAGGGTGTTCTTTGCCGGTGCTGGCGCGCGAACTTGAAGGGCTGGCGCTGGTGATGTGATGGCCGGCGAGGCTTGATCCTGGCGGCTGGTTCGAGAGGATCGAAAAGACAGGAAGACAACACGACGTTAAGCGGAAACGCCCAGTTTGGCTCACAACTGGGCGATTTCCCAGTGCGAAAAGCCGGGCAAATTGCCCGGTTTTTTGTTGGCTGGAATTTCTCGTCTGGGTTCTTTTTACAGATTTTCAACTACTCGTTGTAACTCGCGGGCAATCGCTTCGGGATCGTGGTCTGGCTCGAACGTCACGGGTTTGCCAATGCGAATCACAATCCTTCCCGGTGGCGCGAATTTCCTACCGGCTTGCTTGATTTCGAAAAGGCCGTCAATTCGCATGGGCAGAATGGGAACGCGCAGATTGTTGGCGAGGAGCCCGATGCCGTTGCGAAACGGCCGCAGCTTGCCGTCTTCGGTGTGCCGGCCTTCGGGGAAGACGAGGACGCTGTAGCCGAGGTCGATCGCTTCTCCGGCATAGCCAAAACTCTTGCGGAAGCCCGCTTCGCGCGGGAGCGGGAACAGGTTGAGAAGAAGCACACCCAGGGTCCACTGCAGACGGTCATAGACGCGGAGGAACCAGTTCCGTGCGGCGGCGGGCGAGCGCAGGGCCTCGAGGGCTTCTCCGCCGGTGGCGGTCGCCAGCCGATGGCGAATTCTCGCGGGAAGAACTGTCTGGATGAAGCCGACGTCCACATCGTCGATGTGATTTGAGATAACCAGCAGAGGCCCATGGACTCCCTGCAAGTTCTGACGACCGACGACGCGCGGCCTTCCGAGCAGAAACACCGCCGGCCGCACCAGCAAATAATGAGCGGCCAGGCGCACGCAACGCGCGGGCCAGCGCAAGGTCCAGCGGGGATAGTGGAAGGCGTGGGCGTGGGACTCAGCTGCGCTTGAAGCGGACTCAGCTCCGCCGGTATGCAAGAGCCTGTCAAGATCGGCCACAGTCGCTACGTTCGCGAACTTCGCCTCGCTGAGATCGACGTGGTAGCGATCCTCGATAGCGCCCAACAGCTCGACGCGCTCTAAAGAACTTAGTCCGAGGTCGTTGGCCAGGTCGGCATCCGGAGCGAGCTTGGGCGCGGCTCGTCCCGTTACTCGGGCCACGAGTTCGGCGAGCGGGCTGACGATGAAGTCGCTGGGGCCTTCGGTGGCGCTCGCGCCCATGTGAGCCAAAACTGCATCACGAATCAGGTTTCGGCGCGGCTTGCCGGTTGACGTGCGCGGAAAGTCTTCTTGCGGCCACGCGAACCAGGTCCGCATGCGCTGATATTCGGCGAGGCCTTCGTTGGCGCGTGCGACGACGGGCTTCGCGTCGGCCTTCGTATCGCGAAGAATGAGAACGGCGCATGGCTCGGCATTGCCGCCTCGCTCGACGCCGACGACCACGCAATCGCGTACCTCTGGCTGAAGCCGCACTGCCGCTTCCAGATCCTGCGGATAGACGTTCATGCCCGCGGGGGTGACGATGACTTCTTTCTTGCGTCCCCTGAAAAACAGATTGCCTTCGGCGTCGAGATCGCCGAGATCTCCGGTTGCATACCACCCTTCTTCGCCGGCAACGGGGGCCAATTCGTGCCCGTTCCAGTAACCACTGGCGACTCCGGAACCGCGCACGAGGATTTCGCCGTCTGCGGCCAGCTTGAGTTCGCGCCCTGGCAGCACCTTGCCAATCGAGCCACGGCTGGTGTGGAAGGGGTGGTTCAGGCTGATGAGAGAAGTGGTTTCAGTGAGGCCGTAACCCTGGATTACGGCATAGCCCAGGCGGTGCCAGAATTCTTCTGTTTCTCGTTCAAGGGCCGCGCCGCCGCTGATGATGGCCCAAAATTTCCAGCCGAATTGGCGGCGGATGTCGCGAAAAGTCCACCAGCGGCGGAGGAAGTGCTGACTGGCGGCCTTTGAGTAGCGCGTGGCAAATGCGGCGCGACGACGCGAGCCATCGTTAGTTTGGTTGTGGCCAGGTTCGTCGTGGGCGCCTAGCTTGTCGGCCTCGGCATCTGCTTCGACGTCGCGTTCGATCTTCTGCTTGAGCGAATCGATAAGCCGGGGAACGGCGACCAGAACTGAGATACGCTCACGGCGGATGGTCGAGATGATTTCCGATGGATTTAGCGTGCTTTCGAAAACAACGGTTGCGCCCATCAGCGGAGGAAGAAAAATGCCGAGGAACTGTCCGAAGACGTGACTCAAAGGAAGCAAGTTGAGAAAGCGGAGAGGATGCACGAAGCGCTCGTACTTGAGATATTTCGCGATCTCGGTGGCGAGAGGCGCGAGATTCGCGGCGACGTTTGAGTGGGTGAGAACGACGCCTTTGGGCTCGGCGGTGGTTCCGGAGGTGAAAACGATCTCGAGAGGATCGGAGGGCTGGATGCCGGCGGGATGAAATCGGTCCGCGGGATGGTGCGCGACCGCCGCGGGCAAATCGGCCGGATCGAGGGTAGGCAGTCTTAGTCCCGCGAAAAGAGGCGCGCGCTCGCGGGGACAGAGAACGAGTTTGGTGCGAACCTGCGAGCCGATGCGGCGGGCAAAATCGGGACTACAGCCGTCATCGAGGGGAACGGCGATGACACCGGAGGCAGCGCAGGAGAGAAAAGCAGCGACCCACTCGGCGCAGTTGGGGCTCCAGAGAAGAACCGCATCGCCTTTGGAGACTTTGCGGGCGCTAAGTTCGCGGGCAAACTGAATGGCGACGCAGGCGACTTGTTCATAGGACCAGCGCTCGTGGCGGTATCCGCGGGGAAAGACATAAGCCGCCTCGGAGCCCCAACGCGCGAAAGCGCTCACGTAGTCGTGGCCGAAGAAGGCCGACCGGTTTGGCTGCGACACACTTGCCTGCACACCCAGTTTAGTAGCACAATTCCCGAATCTTTACAGGGGGTCTGTGGCCGACGGGCGCAGATTGGGGTCGAATGGGGGGAATATTCCGAGTACGGGTGGCGATCGGCTCAGTGTTGGTTGCAGGGCTGGTGTGGCTGTTTGCGTGTCAAAGCCCGCCGGCTGAAAGCCACGCGAGCACGAATGCGACGGCGGCCGAGCACAAGGAGAGCCGGCTTTTCAACGGCCCTTCTCGTGACCTTAGCGAGGACGAGCGTGCGGGCGGCCATATTCTGCGCAAGCATGTAAGTCTGACCGAGGAAGAGCTGCGCGACCGACTGGCCCGAGAAGAGAATATTTCCGGCGCCTCGACTTATACGGATCGCAGGACCGCCGAGCATGTGGTGGGCGCGACGATTGCCAAGTCGCAGGACCGGATTGAGAGCTGGCTAAGCCGTCCAGGCAGGCACCCGAACCTGGTGCTCGATTATGATGGAGACGATCCTATTGGACGCACGATGAATCGGGGTGCGTACCAGTCGCAACCGTGCACGCACGCGCTGGTAGTTTTGAAATATAACGGGCCGAGTAGCTATTACGTTCTCACTTCTTATCCGGAGTGCCGCTGATGAAAACGCAAAGCCCGAAGGTAGAAATGACCGCGGAGAACTTTCCCGCACTGCACACATTTCTGAGGGGATACTTTCACGAAGATGTTGCGGACGAGTACGGGACAGCCCCGGAAGCGGCCGACCAGTTCTGCGAGGATGCCGAAAGCGACGAGCGCATTCCTGTGGCTCGGGAGTGGCAAAAAGTCGTGGAGCTGACGGAGGGGCAGATCGGCGCTCTGAACGCGGCCTTGAGGAAGCTGGGCTCGGCGATTCAGCTGAGGGAAGATCAGGTGCCTCAGATCTCGGCAATTTTTGCGCGCTGCCTGGCGGTGAAGACTCGAAAAGTGGCGAACGAATAACGGCTAGCCATCCTCCCAAAATAGCCAGAAATCCGGACCTTCGGTAGTGGCGCAGTTTGAAAGGAAGCGAGCCAAACGCGCCGTTTATGCGTCGCAAAAAGCGCGACGCAAGTTCTCACCTACACACGTTAACCCCTGAGGCAGTGCGTTACATCACATTGTGATTGTGTTGTGCGTCACCAGCGTGACTGCCGCAGATCACAGCATTTCGGCCCGTATTGCTCCAGCCTGACAACTGTTAGCCTGCGGGAGGTACCTCCATGGCAGTTCATTTTGCTTATGCCGTGGCGCTCGCATTGATCTGTTCACAGGCAACGTCACCATGTCTTCGGCCAACCAGAAGCGAAAAGGGCCTTACCCGAAGCGGCACAGGCTATTTACGGGATCGTCTGCAATAGAAATTCAGCGCAAAGGGAGCACAGCCAAATGTCATTAAAGGAAACGCTCAGCAAGAAAATAGAAGAGTTTCGCCCTCACATTACACATCTGCTCAAAGAACACGGCAAGGTCGTCATTGACCAAGTCACTATCGATCAGGCCCTCGGCGGCGCTCGCGACGTCCGTTGCCTGGTTACCGACATCTCTTACCTTGACCCTCAGGAAGGTATCCGTTTCCGCGGCAAGACTATTCCTGAGACGTTCGCGGCTCTTCCCAAGGCTTCCGGCTCTAAGTATCCGACCGTGGAATCTTTCTGGTACTTCCTGCTCACTGGCGAGGTACCCAGCCAAGCCGATGTAGACGAAGTTATCGCCGAGTGGAGGGTCCGGCAGTACGTTCCTTCTTACGTATGGGATGTCATTCGCGCCATGCCGCGTGACAGCCACCCCATGGCTATGCTTTCGGCAGGCTTGTTGGCCATGCAGAAGGACTCCAAGTTCGCCCGCTATTACAGCTCGGGCAAGTTCAACAAGAACAGTGCGTGGGAATTCACATATGAGGATGCGTGCGACATCATTGCCCGCATTCCCATCGTCGCGGCGTTCATCTACAACTTGAAATATCGCAGCGATTTCCAGCGTCCGATCGGCAAGCTCGACATGGGCGCCAACTTCGCCGAGATGATTGGCCAGTGCGAGGATTACAAGGACGTCGCTCGCATGTATTTCATCCTGCACTCCGACCATGAGTCGGGCAACGTTTCCGCCCACACCACACACTTGGTCAACTCGGCTTTGTCGGATCCGTATTACGCCTACTCGGCGGGTCTGAACGGCCTGGCTGGCCCGCTGCACGGACTGGCGAATCAGGAGGTCCTGGATTGGACGCTGAAGTTCCAGGAGAAATACTGCGGAAAAACTGAACCTACCAAGGACCTGGTTAAGATGGCCCTGTGGGATACGCTCAAGGCCGGCCAGGTGATTCCGGGCTACGGGCACGCAGTGCTGCGCAAGACCGACCCGCGTTACATGTCGCAGCGCGAGTTCTGTTTGGCGACTCCAGGTCTGAAAGACGATCCACTGTTCAAACTGGTTTCCCTGATCTTCGAGGTCGCTCCCGGCGTACTCCTGGAGCAGGGCAAGGCGAAGAATCCGTGGCCCAATGTCGATGCACAGTCTGGTGTGATTCAGTGGTACTACGGCCTTCGTGAGTGGGATTTCTACACGGTCCTGTTCGGCGTCGGCCGGGCGCTCGGCTGCATGGCCAACATCACGTGGGATCGCGCCCTCGGTTACGCACTGGAGCGCCCGAAGTCGGTCACCGTCTCCATGCTGGAGAAATGGGGCGACGAAGGCGGCCGACGCTTCGAAGAGGCAAAAACACCAGCGCCGGTTGCTGGCTGATCTCGCGGAGAGGTTCCGGCACCGGAACCTGTCCAGATTTGAACGCACGGGGAGGTTCCGGTGCCGGAACCTCTCCAGACTTGAAGAAGAGGATCTAACTGCCTCTGCGATCCCAGGTTGGAGGCGGGCAACATCTCCCGGAAAGCGATTCGCTCGCGACGCGTGCTGGCCGCACTCAAAGCCGTGGGTACAAAAGTGTGCAAGCCGCTCTCAACCTCCGACATTCTCATCGTGAAAGAGGCACTTGATCGCTGACCGAATGCAGTTCCAGCTTGCGCATGATGTTCGACCGATCGGTTTCCGCGTCTTCACGCTGAGCCCCAACTCGCGCAGAAGCGGTTCGGGCACGCGAAATACAGTGATTTTGGTATCGAAGATTTCGTAGGACCGTAGTAGTCATTTGTGTGTACTCAAATGGAAAGCACAGATAGAAAGAAATCTTGACACTCAAAATCGAACGGTTATGCTCCCTTCGTCTGAACCTAAGCCAGCGTCGCGCACAGGACTTTCTCGCAGGCAGGGGCTTAGACCGGGGGCGAAGCGCGCTAAGCTGCGCTTCCTGCCTGTGATGCTTACCTGTGTTGCGGGTACCAAGACCCCAAAGACGGTCCTCTGCACGCTGTAAGTTGTTGACGAACGCGATTGCGCTGCCGATCACTTCTTTGAGAGAAACATGGAGAAACCTCGTGAGAGAAACAGCCGCTCACTTTCCTGAGAGGAACAATTCCGCCGCCTTCTTGGCTTCGGCGGGATTCTGCACGTGTGTAGCGGCGGCATTGGCTTCGGCGAAGCGGCGTTCGTGCTGGAGCGCCTGCGCCAAGAGGAGATAGGTAACGTCCGTCGGTTGCACGCCCACAGCATGCGAGTACTGGCGAATGGCCTCTGTCCAGTCGTCGCGTTCCTGGGCGAGCAGGCCGAGGCCGATCATTGCCCTGGCATTATCGGGCGCTAGCGATATAGCCGTTTCGAAACACTGCCTTGCATTTGCCGGCTGGCCGAGTGCGCGATAGTCGAACCCCATGCTGGCGTAGGCGGACGCGCGGGCGTCGGCGTCAGCGGCGGGGAGAACCGCCTTTTGATAACGCGCGATGGCAGCGAGCAATTCGCCGCGACTTTCCTCATAGGCGGCGAGATTCATGTTGACGCGTGGGTTGTCGGGGCGGATGGCAAGAGCGGCGCGAAAGTGCGCGGCGGCTTCGCCGGCATTGCCGGCTTTGAAGAAGTAGTCGCCCAGATTGGTCTCGGCGATGTAGTTGCCTTGGGTGAGCGAGGCTGTGTGCTGCCAGAACGTGGAGATATCGCGCCAATAACCAACCTGAATGTAAGTGAGAATGCCGAGCACGAGAACGAGAGCCGCCGGAATAGCGACCCACGCATTTGGGATTTGGCTGCCGTTGATTCGGAGGTTATTGATTTGGCGATCGTTGATTTGACGATCTTTGATTTGGCGGCGACAGGCGAAGTCGGCTACCAGCCATGTGACCATCAGAAACAGGCCGATGAATGGCAGATAGGCAAAGCGATCCGCCATGGCCTGGGGCCCGATTTGAACCAGGCCGATCATGGGGACCAGGCTTCCTAGGAACCAAAACCATCCGACCAAAAGGTAGCGCCGATTGCGGGCGCTGAGGACCAAAGCGGTGACAAGCGCCAGCAGGAGCGCAGATCCGCTCACTTGCCAGATGGGATAGAGCCTGGTGGGGTGAGGATAGAGCGCTACCAGGTTCGCGGGCCAGAACGCCTTCTTGATGTAAAGCACATAGGAAATGACGGCAGTTTCCACTCGCAGTGGGAAGCTCAAGCGGGCGAGGGCGGTGACGGCACCTCCCGACTTCTCGGCCGCCATGGTTACGATTGCGCTTGCGGCGGAGATCAGCAGGAGAGGCAGTTTCTCGACGATCAGCCATCGAGCCGGAGCCGGATTTGCGGCTGGCATGCGCGAGCCT
>Ga0187769_10002079_pt1 | contig 11615 bp, 12 predicted proteins | sample 0116_SJ02_MP02_1_FD_133140 | JGI IMG/M metagenome (GOLD analysis project Ga0187769, IMG submission 133140) | Tropical peat soil microbial communities from peatlands in Department of Meta, Colombia - 0116_SJ02_MP02_10_MG | ecosystem: Environmental > Terrestrial > Soil > Wetlands > Peat | place... | reverse complement strand
CATATGAAACCTGAGTTGGACGGCAACGTTTCGCCCGGTATCTTGCGCAACCAGGAACCAATGAGGGCGCTACCCATCAAGAGGGTCAGCGACGCGCTAGCCAGCGGCAGAAAATGGGTCGGGTACCACAGCGTGGGTAGAGGAACCAGCACCGCGTACAGGTAGGTCGCCAAGTCTCCGCGCCGAACCAATGCAATGACGCACGCGAGCCAGACCAAGATGTAGATCAGAACGGGAAGGACGGATTCCTTGAAGGCGCCAAGCATGATCGTGATCGAGCGCGCCGTTCAGTGGGAAAGTTGCCCGGGAAGTTGGCAACCGGCAAGCGCGGAATTCGCCGGGGATGATGAAACGGACAAATTCTACCTGCACGCACAAGACCTCGGCAAACCCGTCGCCGAGAAACGGTGGAGTAATTGACGCTGGACCCAGCGAAGTACGCGTTGCCGTCCTTTAGTGCCATTGTGAACTCCTATACTCCGCTTGGCCTTCCGCGCAAGATGCGTCCGGGAGTGGTTCGTTGTGACTTGCCAACAGAGCCGATGGAAAATCTGCGCACGATCGTAAATGTCCTTTTCGTTCCACCTGGGATCCATGTGGTGTTTCTTGTGGTTTGCGCGGTCCTTTGGCGCCTGCGACCGCGCTTGGGTCGTGTCCTGCTGTGGTGCTGGGCCGTCAGCGTGTTGGTCTTATGTATGCCGCTGGTTAGCAGTTGGCTAACGCGAGCCACGGGAACGTTCGCCGTCTACGAGGCAAAAGAGCCTTTGGCGCAGGCAATTGTCGTGCTTGCGGCGGAACGACGCGATTCTCCCGAATACGGAGGCGATGCTGTCGGACCAATCACGCTCGAGCGATTGCGCATGGCAGCGCACTGGGCGCGGGTGACTCATCTTCCAGTTTTGCTGTCTGGCGGCCGAGTTCGCCCATCCGATGCCGAATCGCTAGCTGCACTCATGGACCGCGCATGGCGTGATGAATTTGGCCTGCAGGCTCGTTGGCTTGAGCAAGAGTCGCGCAACACACTGGAAAATGCACAACGCTCGGCTGAAATACTGCGCGATGCCGGCATTGGGCGCGTCATTCTCGTCACGCATTACGTCCACATGAAGCGCGCGGTCGCCGATTTCAAAGCCGCCGGCATACAGGTCGACCCGGCACCAACCGGATTTCCTACACCCACATTTCCCGACGCTATGGCAGCATTTTGGCCCAGAGCTCGTTGCCTGGAGGAGAGCGTGCGTGCTATTCACGAGCTCTACGGACTGGCCGGCCGCGCTCTTGGGGTCAATGTTTAGCCGCCGAAAGCTGAACTTGCCGCGCGCGTGTACGCGACAAGCGGGAGTGCAGCGTTGCTCCGCTGTGGTGCAAAGCAGTGCAAGGGATTCGTTCAAGCAAGAGCCCTGCGCATGAGAGTACTTACACGAAATCGAAATCGCGGGCAGTCTGAGTCAGACCAATTTGGCCTCTGCGGTGGCCCTCGCAGCCTCGGCCGCTACCCAAGGCACCGGGCAGCGCGCACGCTACGCGGGCCCTGCCGGCGGCACCCGGTGTTTGCCTTGAGCAGATGTCGTTTTGCCTAGGGTGTCTTGCTGACCGGCGCTACGCTGCACTCTTGCCAAAGCTAACGCTGCGCCATGGGGCCAGGGGCCGCGGCGTACCGACGCAGGTGGCACAGGCTCGCCTCTGGCGCGTATCGGATGCAGCGTACCGAACCGCCGCGACGCACGCGCCGCGGCAACGTTGTCAATCGCGGTGCCGTTGCCGCCGGATTTGCGCATCGACCACGTGCAAGCGTCCTGCCGAGTTGTATGTATGAATGGCCAGCACGTCGTTCGCCCAAGCCGGTTCCGCCTTCGTTACCAAGCGTTCCGCGTATTCGATCTCATTTAGGCGCTCAATGACGTTCAGATTCAGTCCCCAGCCGTAGCGTTGGCCGCAATCCTGGGACGGCCGATACAGCCGCCCATTGCGCTCGAATAAGCGCCCAGCCGAGCGCGCACGACGAACGTCGCAGACCACCGGATTCATCGGATGTGGCGTCCACTGGTTCGTCGCGAATTTCGGTGCGAAAAAGACGTGCAATTCGTCTGAATTCGACCCGGCACGGCTCTGAACCAAATTGGTAAACATCCACCACCGACCGTCGCGAAAATAAAGGGTGGTATCGAGTGCCGCTACGCCGTCCATCAGATTCATCAGCTTTTCCCAGCGTAGTGGAAACTCAATGCATCGATACAGCGCAATGCAGTTGGCTGCCCGCGACTCGGGGATCATGTAGGTCTGCCCGTCGTGCTCAAATACAAACGGGTAAGACAGATGATGATCAGCGACCAGCGCCGTTTGGGCGGATCCCGGCTTGCCGTGTGCATCGACCTCGATTACCGAGATATGTCCCTTTTGCCGGCCGAAGGGGAATTCCTCGAAAAAGACGTAGTAGCGCGCTCCGCGCTGCATCACAAAAGGGTCTGCCCAGAAACGATCCTTCGGCGGCAGAACGCGCTGGTAGCGCCAAAGTGCCGAAGAAAAATCGTCCGCGACGTGCCACATGAGGATCCATTGATCGAAACCAAACTCGTGTCCTAGGCGCAGGCGCAGTTTGCGCCAGAATTTACTGGCCACGAGCGCGGCGATTTCGCGATTGCTTGGGCTGGCGTACAAGCGCCGGGAATAAAATTGCGGATCCGGCTCCGCGTTTCTGGCTTCGGCGAAAAAACGCTCCGCGCCTTTGCCGTGCAAGAGGCGCAGCTGGCGTGGAACCAGGAACACTGCCTTCCAGTAGGCGTTGTCATTGGTTTCGGCCAACGATTCTGGGACCATGGCCGTCGAGCTGCGAGCCAGCACCAACCTGTTGTCTACGTCTTCGCCTAAGACCTGCAACGTGCAGCCGATTTCCGGCCACAGCTGCATAACTTCCCAGAAGCCGGGTGGCCCTCCACGGTTGATGCGGTTATCGCCGTGTTGGTACGACCATACGCCATAGCGCGCAACAGTTAGCACAGCGCCACGCAGATCCGGCCCACCGAAATAGAGCAACACATCCAGATCGTGGGAGCGGATCGCCGCGATTGTGTCGTTGTTAAAACAATCGGATTGCGCAGTTAAGCTGGGCAAGACGTTGATTTGAGGCACGCCCGAAAATGCAGGTTCGATGCCGTCGCAAGTCAGAGCCGAGGGTAGGCTCGAAGGCATTTCGACCCACCGACGATTAAACGACAACAGCAAGCTCCGCACTACTTTTCGGAGGGTCTGAACAGGAGTCCCCGACGGCGTGCTTGCAATCGATTCAGCTGGATTATCCGGCGAGGTGCCGATTACAAACAAAACGAGCTCTGAATGCTCGCTTGCCTGAATCAGATTTAGGATCTGCGCAATCCAGGCAGGCACGCGACCACTGTCGAGCAGCACGCCAACGCGAAGCTTCGAAGCCGTTAAAGTCACGCTGTCCACGCAAAGTTGGCGCAAGCTGCGCGCTTCACCACACGGCCAAACAGGTAAGCGCCGGAAGCACTTGCACCGTTCGCCTCAACGGCCCGGCAGAATTCGGGAATTGTCGAAACCGCGAAACACAACGCGGCCGGGGTCGCCAACAATTAACGCTTTGGGTGGCACGTCCTTGAGCACTCGCGCGCCCGGCGCAATAGTCGCTTGGTCGCCCACCTTTACCGGCGCGGGGATCTTCGCATGAGAGCCGATCCAAACACCAGAGCCGATCTGTGGTCCGTCGACTTGATCGGCAGCTCCGACCTTGGTCAATTGGCCAACGGAGCAGTTCTCCGCCATTCGGCAGCCATGGACTTCCACGCCTCCGAAATGCCCAACGTAAAAACCAGGACCGATCTCGGCGGACAACGACAATCCGATGTCGTAACCCTTTCGTATGACGAGCACCATCAGCGCGTATGCCACCCAACCAAGCGCAAGCAGCGGCCAGAGCAGTATCACGTCGCCCTTGGACAGAAGCAGTCTGCCAAATCGGTAGACGAAGACCCCCTGAAAACCCGGTTCCCAGTAAATGGTTCGCAGCATCCTGCGCTTGGAAAGCTCGCTCTTTCCTACGTATCTCGCAAGGTCGGTGCGCACGGTATTCCAAAAACCGCTCACCGGCATTTCAAAGTCTCGCGGTCGATGTTGGCCGATAGGCTGCGTCGCAAATCAGTGTTGTCAAAATCTCGACGAACAATGACGCCAGGATTACCTCCCACGACCGCACGGTCGGGTACGTTCATCGACAGCACCGAACCGGGGAGCACGGTGCACCCGTCGCCTAGCCGACTGTCGCCGTAAATCACGCACTCGGGGCCGATCCAGACGTTTGCCCCAATCGTCGGTCGGGCGTCGCTCTGGGCCGCTTTTGCGCCGATGAGCACGCGGTCGTGGATGACCGTGCCACTACCGACGCTCCAGGGGCCAAGAAACAAGTAGCCGCGGTCCGAGAGATATACGTTCGGCCCAATGTCCGTACTTACCCAGACATCGGACTTGGTCATCATGAATTCGAGCGGCTTTGCAAACGCCAAAAAGATTCGTAAAGCGAGCAGGCGCAAGGTCCAGCCGTCGCGACGCCGGCAGTCCACGTAATTGCGTTCCGCACGTAGGAACGCTAAGAGAACAAATCCGGCGGATCGCAAGCAACGCAGCAGGCGGCGAGGAAAGCCGGCTCCCTTTGGAAAATGCAGGGAACAGTAGAAACGAAAATCGTCGCGAACCGCAGGCCAGATGTCCCGGACTGCAGGTCCATCAGTGAACATCGCATCGGGTCCAGTAGGCGGACTCTTGTCCCGGGCGTCCTTGTTTTTCAGGATGGCACTCACCGGGCCTCTTCCAATGCCCACCGGCAAAAGGTCTTTCTCATCGGACCGGACGGACGTCGCTTTTGCGGCCAAAAGTCGCCAGCCGCGGCGGGCGTGTTGCAATTTCCCGTCTTAAAGGCCCAGCCCGGCGTTCTCGCCAGGATGGCCAGACTCCTTTCGCCAAGGAAGCCGCGGCCGCCATGGCGCAAAAAGGCTACGGCAAAATATACCATGGGGTGAGGGGCCCAAAAAAAAGTCCAAAGGATAAAGCCCCCGCGGCCGGGGTAGCCGCGAAGCAAGACCAATGGGTCTTGACACATAAAGTTGACGCAATACGTAATCTATTGATTTGTTTAAGATATTTATCCTATGTGAGCGCAAGTGATTTCACGCCCCAAAATCTGACCGGTCCTCAGGTCGCCGAACGACGCCGCTCTCGGAGCTTCGGCCAAATCTCATTGACAGCGCCCGTGGCCGCTAAGTAACATGTTTACGTGATGGCTCGCGCGTCTGGTTCGGCCCCGAACCGCGCAAGCTCGACTGGGTTCGGAAAGCCCGGAATCGACCAGCCGAAAGGCCCCTAAAGGCCCCCTATGGGCGTTTAATGCGGCGGTAGGGCACTGTCCCCCGCGGGCGAGCACGGCGTGAGACATCGGCCAGTCTTTGGTGAAAGATGGGCGACGGTGCGAATTTTCCGCGTTGCCAGCCGGCGCGGTTCGCGAAGAGTCTTGACTGGAGCTTTCAGTAATGTCAACTAAGGACGCAATCCTTGCCGTCTTCCAGCAAGTTGCCGCCGACCAAGGGCGCACGCTTGCTCCCTTGTCGGATGCAACTGCCCTGAACGAATGCGGCCTGGACTCACTTGGCTTTGCCATCGTAGTGTCTTGTCTGGAAGACTCCCTCGGGGTGGACCCGTTTGCGACGGGAGAGTCCGCAGATTCCCCGCCAGTGACTTTTGGCGATTTCGTCAAACTCTACGAGCGCGCCGTCGCATAGTGCGCTAGTGCGCTGGAAACTACTCGAATCGACGTTATCTTGACTGCGTCTTGAAAGTTCGTTCGAAGGATCCCAATAACAAGCGGACTAAGCAAAGATTGAGTTTCTCATTGCGCCCAAAATAGCGCTTCATTCCTAGGACTTTGGGTACTAGCGTTCCTATCGCGTTAATTCGTGCGCTCATCTAAGCAGCGTCTTGACGCCGAAGCTTCTGCGCCGGGCAGCAATCTTGGCCAGGTGCGCGCGGGGGTTAGGAGCTTGTTCGTTCGCCTTGTACGAGCTACGCAATCACCCACGGTGAGGGTCGCGCGGCGAATGGGTCGAACAAAATCACGGAAAATCTGCCGCGACTGCCGCAGACAAGGATCGGGCGAGCGTCGGAGTAAAAACCGCTGCCCCGCGGGCATTTAAGTGAAAACCGTCTGCGAACAGTTCTGCGGCCAGCTCTCCGGGAGCTATGGGCATAAGGAAGGGGACCCGGGTTTCGGCGGCCGCCTGCTTAACGGTCGACTCGAGGAAGTCGTAAGCCGACTTTGACGCTACGGGAGGAACGACCAGAAGGACACGGCAGCCAACCGGCGCGCACAGACCAGAAAGGTCAGACAGTCGTTGCACTGCCACGTCTCGAACAATCGGTGCAGGTGCCGGAGGCCCGGCACGCTCAGGAAAGTACGGCGCAAGTTCATCCATGCCCGGGATTGCCTGGCTTTTTATCCAGTTGCGAATTCCGGCCCTGCTTCCCATCCAAGCACTGTAGTGCGCCAGCATATACGTGCTCGTTGCAGTCAGATCCAATCCTGCGGCCCGCTTCACCAGCAATATATCGTCGGCCTGCATGAGATTGCGGGCGAAAAACTCGCCGTCGGTGCCGCGCGAAACGAGCTGGCGCGGGGTCAGACAGACCGCAATGATGTCTGGCCGCGAGCCTTCCGCGAGCAGGCGTCGCAGTCCGAAGTACCAGTCCAGATACGCAGTATTTTCGATTGGCAACAAGCTAGTGGACAGGCCGTTCGCCTCCGCCAACCTTCGCAATTGCTCGCGATCCACACCATTAAGCAGAAGCGAATTGCCGACGACGAGCATTGTGCGTCGCTCCGAAGCGGAGGAATGACGCAAGCGCAAGGTCGCCTCCAGATCAGAGAAGATGCGAGCGGCGATCGCACTGTGCGACGGATAGATCTTTCTGGCCAAAATCTCCAAGGCCCCGAAATAGCAGATCATCGCGAGAAGCAGCATGACCATGGCGACTCGCGCTCTCGGGTCGTTTAACAATGGCAAATTTTGCCGATCGGGGTTGCCTTCGGAAAAGGAGGTCGCCCGATCGCCTGGCTTGGCGCTTTGCCCCGTCTGCTCAGAACTGGAAGTAGATGAATGCACTTTGCGATCCTGCAGTGAGCAAGGAGATGGCAGCGACGAGCACGACGCCAACTATGACGCGGGTGGCATATCTGCGCCCTTCGAGGAGATATTCCGATTTTGATCGCTCGAGTTCAAGATCCAGAAAAAATAATCCTGCCGCAGACAGCGCCAAATAAGCCGCCGCCGTTGCGTATACGGGTTCCCAGTGCGGGTGCAAGATGCCGGTAAGAAAATTCGAAGCCTCGGCAAGGGACGAAGCACGAAAAAACACCCAGGCGAGACACACGACATGAAAAATCATGATCCGGCGAAACCAGCGCTGCAAAAAGGAAAATGCCTGACCATCGCCATCGGCCGTGAGGAACTTTCGTTCGATGGCCAGCGCGGCACCGTGAATTCCTCCCCAGATGACAAATGTCCAATTGGCACCATGCCACAGTCCCCCCAGCAGCATGGTGGCGAGAAGGTTGCCGTAGGTGCGTCGCGGCCCGAGTCGGTTGCCGCCGAGGCGGATATAAAGGTAATCGCGCAAGAAGGTGCTAAGGCTGATGTGCCAGCGGCGCCAAAAGTCCTGCAAGCTCGTTGCCATATACGGTTGCCGGAAATTGACCATGAAGTGGAAGCCGAACAGCTGCGCCGAACCGCGCGCGATCGAGCTGTAACCGCTAAAGTCGCCGTAGATTTGCCACGCGAAAGCGTAGGTCCCGAGCAGCGTGATCGCACTATCAGGGGTGCCGAATCGTCCATTGAACGCAGCATTCGCGATTAGGGCGCAATTGTCAGCGATCACAAGTTTGCGAAAGAGTCCTTCCAGTATCAGGATCATGCCGTCGAAGGCCTTGCTCGCCATCCAAGGTCGCGGTGACTGAATTTGCGGAAGCAGGTGGGAAGGCTTCTGGATGGGTCCGGCGATAAGGTGAGGAAACAAGCTCACGAACAGGCCATAGTCGACGAAGCGGCTCGCGCTACGCAGCCGGCCTTCGTACACGTCGACGATATAAGCGATTTCCTGGAACGTGTAGAACGAAATGGCCGGCGGAAGGATGATGTTCCATGCCAGCATCGGCACGAAATGAAGGCCCGCCGCGTCGGCGACGTGTCGGAAGCTGTCGATGAAAAAATTAAAGTACTTGAAGAAGCCGAGGATCGAAAGGTTTACGGCAACCGAGGCAAGCACAATGCCCTTTCGCACGCGTGGCCGGCTTTCCGCATCGATGCGTCGGGCGAGGATGAAGTCGAGCGTGGTCGAAGCGGCCATGAGCAATAGAAAACGCCAGTCCCACCAGGCGTAGAACACGCAGCTCGCGAACAAAAGAAAAGCATTTTGTTCGCGCAGGTGTAGGCGCCAATAGACAAGGAAAACGACGGCGAGAAATACGATGTAGCTCGCCGAATCGAAGGTCATCGCGACTGGCTCGGCCGGTAACGCCGCACATCAGGGTGCGACCGGACATGGGCACGAGTGGCCGTCCTGTGCGCTGGCTGCGACCGGCAAGAAACTGTCCGCTTCGGCCTTCGCGGATACCGCATGCTATCTGGACAGCGCATCCGCATGCCGAAGCTCGAAGAACAAGCCGACCGTCTTCCCGTTGGACACCGCGCGGAGGCAAAGTGGCTTCCGATTCGCAAGCTAACCGCAAGCACCAAAGCAACCATTGCTTGCCGAGAAAGCCAAACTCCGAAGGCACACGAAGTGGACGGCATTGTACGTCTTTCCGAACGAGGGGAAACGTTGCAAGTGCAACTTGCGCAACTTAGCAGCGAGAATGCTATCGATCGCCGATAGCTGCCGGTTGCGAGAAAAGGCGACCTCGCGCCCTCTAGTCCTGCCTACGCTTTGAAATAGACCCTGTTCGGCGATTGCGGAATCGCATCGAACTTATAGTTCAGCGCCTGCAAAAACTCGAAAACGGATTCTGACGTGCCTTCCACGATCAATCGAGGGTGATCCCTGCGCAAAAGCTCTTGCATGCCGCGCAGTGCTTGCAGTTCGTGGCCCTCGACGTCAATCTTTATCAAGCGCACGCGATGTGGCAGGTGCAGGCTATCTAAGGCAATCGCCAAAACATCGAATTGCCCTCCCTGCGTCGTGATTTCAGCTTCGTAGTTGTTGGCAAGGCCGGTGTCAAATTGAGGAATCGACATGCCAACCGTCTTGGCTTCGGCGGAAACAGCAACGTTAAACAACGAAACGTTGGCCGCACCGAGAGCCGCGATATTCGCTACTAGCAGCTCAAATGTATGTGGCACTGGTTCGAAGGCCAAAACCCTGCCCGAGCGACCGACAAGCTGTGAGAGGCGAGCGGTATAGTGACCAACGTTTGCCCCGATGTCGATGGTCCAGTCTCCTTGGGCAACCCAGTCCGACAACTTCGCGTATTCCGGTTCCGCCGAGGCAAAGTTGCCGACGCGAATTTGGCGCCTAAAATGCAGACGTTTTAACGCCTGCTGCGTTCGCAAAGGCAACTTGCTGGCCAGTCTTTTCAGTAAATCGGGCAATTTCGGAATCCGGGCGCGTCAAGTCAAAGCGCGCAATGTACTCGAAAGCTCGTTCTCGTCGAGTCCGAGCTTGCGCATTCTAGGGGTTTGCCTCAACACTAACGCGCCGCGAGTGTCCGGCGGCTGACACGGCACGTGGCTACTTTTGGCATACAGGAAGGTAGCCCTCCCCGAGGTAGCGAAGGATCGGCGTGCGGCAAAATCGCGCAAGGCCTTTTTCCAAGCGCGAGCTAAAGGAGCGCAGCAGCAAGTTAAACGGGCGAGGAATCGGCAATAAGAAGAAAAACCGTTCCGACACAAGCGTAAAACCGATACCCCTGAGGCGGCGCGCCATGCGGGACGGCGAATGAAAGTGCATGGAGAAATTGCGGCGTGGTGGCGCGTCATAAATGCGGCGAACGAGCGAAAATCCCTTTAAGTACTCCACCATTGGGTACAGATAGTTGGCCGGCGCTAAGACATTTGTGGTGGGCAGTATCAGGAACCCACCCGGCTTGAGGACTCGCAAGAATTCGCGTGCGGCTTTCTCATAGTCCGGAAGGTACTCTATGACACCACAGCAGCAGACCAAATCAAACGTACTGTCGGCATAGGGCAACGCTTCGATGCTGCCCCGCGAAAGGCTGGCGCGCTCCAGGCCAATGTTGTTGCGGGCCTCGCGAATCATTCCCTCCGAAAGATCCATGCTCACCACTCGGTAACCGAGATCGAGCAAGTCCCGGCTCAGGAATCCGGGCCCACAGCCGGCGTCCAGGACACGCGCCGATCCGGCGAGCTTCAGGTTAGCTACCTCCTCGAGCACGGCGGCATGACGTACCGCAATGAATGTTCTGGCTCCTGAACGGTACTGCTTGCGTGTGTACTCCGCGGAAAGACTACTGAAGTATTCGGGAACCTCCGTCACAGCCACCCCTTTTTCGGATCCTACCTGCGTGCAGTGCCTCCGCGTCCGCCACAAAAAGGCAACAAGGCGGACCGCTCTCGGTTCTTCACCTTGCGCTGGGATCGCAAAGTTCGGCGGATGAAGGAAGGCACGATAGCACCGGTTGGTTTGAAGGATGCTACACGTGCGGCGTATCGATGCGCAGCAACTCTTGTCTTGTTTATCCCGACGAATTGAGCCCTAGTTACCGGCTTTGATAGAAGATGCTATCGTGTTTTCGTTCCCGCGCAGACCATACGCCGCACGATTGGCCTTGCGCCCTGATCCGCGAGGTTGCTGCTTTGTCGCTGGCGCCGAGAAAACTAGCCGTTTTTCTGATGGTGCTTGGGTTGGCGGCTTTTTTGAGCGGCTTGTTCTCGTGTACCGGTATATCAGACGTGACGCCCTACGCGGCGGAGGTCGCCCAACGACCAACGGAACCGCCCGTCGCGGCTATACAGGGCGAGGGCGAAGCCGGCGTGGCGCCTCAGCTTGCGAAGCAGCAGGAAACCGCGCCCCGCCTACTTTTTACCGATCTGGTGGTGGCGACCAATACGGGGAACAGTGACACCTCCTTTGGACAGACCGCCAATCAGGACGGTGCGTACGTCAGCGTTTGGGGCCGCCGGTTGGGCGACACGCAGGGCAACTCGAAAATCACCCTAGGCGGGGTGCCAGTTCGCGTGCTCTCGTGGGGTAACGCCACGGCCCCAGCCGACTTATACAGCAGACTCGGTATGCAGATGATTGAGTTTCAAATTCCTCATACGGTGGCCGTTGGGCCCACCAAGCTCGTCGTCACAGTCGATGGAGTGGCATCCAACGCGCTGCCCCTGACAATCATTAACCGCGGCAGGATCTACTTTGTTGCAGCCAAGGGCGGCTCCGACTGGAGCCGTGGCACCTTCACCTCGCCCTGGGAGACGGTTGCACACGCCGCCTTTGCAATGACGATTCCGGGGTCGATTACCTATGTGGAACACGGCGTGACGTGGAACAACCCGGTCTGCTTAAACGAAGGGACAATCAATCAGGCCACAGCACAGTTG
>Ga0187769_10002078_pt1 | contig 11618 bp, 9 predicted proteins | sample 0116_SJ02_MP02_1_FD_133140 | JGI IMG/M metagenome (GOLD analysis project Ga0187769, IMG submission 133140) | Tropical peat soil microbial communities from peatlands in Department of Meta, Colombia - 0116_SJ02_MP02_10_MG | ecosystem: Environmental > Terrestrial > Soil > Wetlands > Peat | place... | reverse complement strand
GGCCAGTGTCACGGCACAATCGAGCGTCGTATCGAGCGCCAGCGTGAACACGCTCGATGCGTAATCCCGGCCGTTACAGACCGCTTTCCTGACGTAGGCCGACTCTTGGCTACTCTCTAAAAGGGTAAACATGTTATCGCCCGGCGGGATATTAGGGATGACGAATCGCGCGCTGGAGTCAATTGCGGCTTCGTGAAGGAGATAAAAGCCTGGGCCAAACGTTTCCAGCGCGATTTTTGTACCCTGAAGCGGAAATGCCTGGGGAGCCTCAATCTTTCCTCGCACTTCGATAGCGTGGCCGATCTGGATATCGGCATGCTCATTGGAGTCCACGATGCGAACCGAGGCATACCCTAGCTCGGTTTCTACGCCCTGGCGATCTACGTCCGCACTTAGCGTGTAATCTCCAGGAGGCAACGGCGAAGTCTTGAAGGAACCATCGGGTGCAACCTGGGCGAAGTCGGCATCGCTGCTGAACATGTATCCCTCGGAGTCTCGCGCTACATAGCGAACCTGTTCCGCCCGCTCCAGCGGCGATTTGCCCAGAACCTTTCCGGCAATCGTGTAGGTTCGCTCTGTGGGCACAGTGAACTGAATGTCGTTGGTGCTCTCTGGCGTTACGTGCAAAACCTGCGCTTCGTCCAGGGACGACGTTCCCGGATAATACGTATTGCGATATCGCATCCCGCCGGCAGGATCCTCCTTCAAGCCGAAGGTCTGCATTTGCCGCATCTCCTGCGTTATCAAGCCGCCGGCTCTCACGTAGTACGGTCCAGGCGGCAAGTTGGGGACCCGAAAGTTGCCAAGGTCGTCCGTAACTGCCCGCCCCATTGCATTGATTTGTCTCCGTCCACCACGGACAAACTTGGCAAATAGAACATAAACCTCCAGCCCTGACACCGGCTCCCGTTCCTCGTCAGTGATCCGCCCCGCGATAACCCCGGCGGGATGAAGACGTAGAGTCAGATTCCCCAGTTTTTGTCCGGGTTTGAGCGACACAGACCTTTCGCGATGAAGTCTCTCGGCTTGCTCTTCATTTTGTGGCCAAGAGAAATCCGCAAATCCGTTCCGCCAGACCCCAAGCTGATACGTGCCTGCGGGAAGATCAGGAAAAACAAAGGTGCCGTCGGCGCTCGTGCGCACAATGCGCTCATTGCCTACGGCCTTGGCCGTGGCTTCGTTGGCCGCCCAAAGTCCGACCTGCGCCTTAGGGATCGGCTCTCCCGTGTCGGAGCGGTAAACATGTCCCGCGATTTGTCCAAGCGCCGACTGAGACGGAACGTCCTGGGTCTGGGCCGCAACGACAATCAAACCCAGCGAGAAACCAACAAGTGCGGCGGCACCGGGAACGAAACGCCAGAACGATTGTTGGAACTCTGTTCCCATGGCGCCACACATACAATCATATCCTTGCGTGCGACCGCTCGCCGAATAACGCCTGCTTGTCATTGATTCAATTGCAGTTACTCCTAGGAATACTCTCTTACGAACATTCTACGAAGTCTTTATTCAATCTTTACGGCTTGAGGAATCCAATCTATCCAAGACGGGGAGAGTGCCAGAAATGGTTCTGCTCGCGATGGTGAATATGCTTCTACTGCTGTTGGGTTTTCTGCTCCGCCTGCGCAAGAAAGTCGGCGCAACCACCAATCAATCAAGAACCATTCTGGCGTTGGAACAATCCGCTGAACCACAGAAAGGTTAGGAGTCTATGTCGTCCATTCAGGATGTCTCTGCGGAACAATTGGCCAAGCTTTTCCATCACTATCGGGAAGCTCTGGCCCACGACTACGATTGCAAGGACAGCGAGGGAAACACATCTTGCTGGGATCGAACCCCCGGCAACGAACGAAGATTGATGGTAGCTGCCGCCCGCTTGACACTCGAGGAGTTGGGCGCAACGTCATCGTCAGACCACCCGAGCCGCAAGTATTTCGCCAAGCCGGGCGAAGCCGATTGGGGCTGCTGAGCGGAGGTTTGTATGGCTAGCACATGGAGTCTGCGAGAGTTCTCCCGCCCGCTGGAAAAACTCGAAGCGCACATGCCGTCGCTTACCAGTGGCGATGAAGCAACGATCACGACCGGAGATTTTCGCATTGACCTCCGGGCCCACCGCGTGTTTGTCAGGGGTCACGAGCTTCGCCTCGACGAAGAAGAGTTCGAAATGCTGGTATTTCTCGCCGGACATCACACCAACATCATTACGCCCCACACCCGCTTAACCACCCGCTGGGGCCGCGAGGACGTCCGGCAATCTGACTTCCTGCGCGTCCTGGCAAACTTGCAGCGTAAGCTTGAATCCATCCCCGGCGGTGCGCGTTACATTCGCACCGAGCCTTGGATGGTTTGCCGCTTCGATCCCGGCAATCGCGTTCAGTAGCGCGGTCGAATTGTCATCCCGAGCAAGCCTCCTTTGCGCAGCGAGGGATCTGAGCGAGCCGCGCGAAGTGTCGCGATTGTTGCGACACAATAACGCGCGTTTGGCTCGCATCCTTATAAAACACGCTCGACTTGTTTAGTCCGACGCTCCCTCCTTACGAATTCTTTATGAATTATTAACCCCGCCTTTATGGGTGGAGTTGCTAGACTTTGTTGACACCCTTCAGGTCAACTGCGTCTTCCAGGGTCGATGACTCGACTTGCAGTAGCAGTGCTGTGCGCCGGTGTCGCTATTTCGCGAAGTTCAATCCGTCCAAGAAACGAGGAGAACTCATAATGATGAATCCTGAAGTCGTTCAACGCAAACTTCCGATACCAGCTACCAAGCGTGTCGCCTTGATGGTTTTAGCCACCGCCTTAGTATCTCTGCCGATTTACGCCCAACAACTAACCAGCGACGCTACAGTTCGAGACTCCAATCAGCAAGCCAGCGCGGCCGATCAGCAAATTCCACCCGCAATCGCGAAAGAGCTGGCCGCGATGAAGCAGCGCATCGAGCAGCTCGAGGCGGAGCTGCAGCAGCACAAGGCAAGGGAACAACCCACGACTGTAGTTCAGAGCGCAAAGGCAACCGCGCCTGTGACGGTTCCCGCAGCTGTTCCCGTGGCGGCAGCTGTCGAGCCCGGAGCTCCAGCGCCTCCAGCGGCAGCACCGGGGAAGGCCGAGCCTTTTGCCTTCGCCGACTTTACCTGGCTCAACGGCAATAGTCGGGTGAAGGATGTGCCGTTCGATACGAAGTTTTTTACACCGGAGGTCCAAGCCGATGCGGACTACATCGTCGATTTCAACCATCCCGCGGACGACTCCATCGGCGGATCGAGCGAGGTATTTCGCGCGTACGAAGTCCAGCTCACGCAGCTCGGGGTGGGCGGCGACTTCCACTACGACAACGTGCGCGGCCGGTTGATGACTCAATTCGGAATGTATTCCGAAACCACTCCGCGCAACGACGCTAGCCCGGGGCGTGGCCAATGGGATCTCGACACCGCTTATCGATATATTTCCGAGGCCTACGGCGGATATCACTTCAATGCCTTGCATGGCATCAACGTGGATGCCGGAATTTTCATGTCCTATATCGGCCTCTTCAGCTACTACAACGCCGATAATTGGGCCTATCAGCCGTCGTATGTTTCATCCAATACGCCGTGGTTCTTCAATGGTGTGCGAGTCCAGATTTTCCCCAGCGAACATCTGAAAATTGAGCCATGGTTTATTAACGGATGGCAATCGTACGGGCGCTTCAATCACCGGCCAGGCATCGGCGCGCAGATTCTGTATCGGCCGAACGGCAAGTTTGAAGTCCTGGGCAATCAGTACATGCTCGGCGCCGACACGCTCGGTGTGGCTGGCCGCATCCGCTATCACACCGATGACAGCATTGAATACAAATACTATGACAACCCCGGCACCTTCATCAGCAAAGCTGCTTTTTCTCTTACTGGTGACCTGGGATGCGAACATGGCGGCGATCCCGTGGCCGGCACGGCGGTCAGTTGCGATAGCAATGGAACGAAAGTAGTCAACGGAGTGAAGTACATCACGCCCAAGCAGGACTTCCTCGGATTCATGCTTTACAACCGTCTTTGGTTCCACAGAGACCGCTTTGGCTTCACTCTCGGCGGCGGAAAGATCAACAACCCCGGCCGTTACCTGGTGCTGTTGCCACCCATCGACGGAGCAACCGCGGTGACGGGAACGCCCTATTTCACTGAAAATCCCGGCAATCCCTTCAAGGCTTGGGATGCGTCTGCAACGTTTGATTACATGCCCAGCCAGTACATTACGTTCCGCTGGGAATACGACCATCGCGCCGCCAACGTCCCGTATTTCTCGGGACGGGGTGGAATCACGCCACCGGGCGGAAACAATGGCAATCCCGGCGCGCTGGTGCCGGGCTGGGCGGGTCCTGATCTTGTGAAAGATGAGAACCGGCTCGACCTGGCAATACTGGTGAAATTTTAGGAAGGACCTGGGCGCGCGCACTGACAGGCGCACGGGATTCATGGTAAACGGAAGGCAATTCGCACGACCGCAAGCAAGGCGAGTGGCAATGCTGGCCGAGATTCATTTTGGAGACGCGTTATGCAAGACATTCTTTGGATAGCCGTTACGATCGCATTTTTTCTCGTGTCGATCGCCTACGTGCGCTTCTGCGATCGGATCAAGTGAGGTCAACACTATGAACCTGGAATCGATCATCATGCTCGCCGTCAGCGCTCTGCTGATGGTGTATCTGCTCTACGCCTTGTTGCGGCCGGAGAAGTTCTGATGACAGTCAACGGGTGGATTCAAATTCTGGTATTTCTGGGATTGATCCTTGCGGTCACCAAGCCCATCGGCCTGTTCATGGTGCGCGTGTTCAATCGCGAAACAACCTTCCTGGACCCGGTGCTGCGCCCGCTGGAGCGCTTGCTTTACCGCGTCACCGGCGTGGACGAAAACCATGAGATGGGCTGGGCGGAATATGCGGTTGCCATGCTGTTGTTCAGCTGTGTCTCCATGGCGCTGCTGTACCTGATTCAGCGCGTGCAAGGTTTCCTGCCCTTCAATCCGCAGAAGTTCGGTGCGGTCAACCCACCGGCTCTGGCTTTCAATACCGCCGCCTCGTTCACCACCAACACCAACTGGCAGAACTACCCCGGCGAAGCCACCATGAGCTACCTGACTCAGATGGCCGGCCTCGCTTATCACAACTTCGTCTCGGCCGCGACCGGTATCGCTCTGGCAATCGCTTTCATCCGCGGCATCGCGCGGCGGGAAAAAGACACCATCGGCAACTTCTGGGTCGATATGACCCGCGCCACGTTGTGGGTGTTGCTGCCGTGGTGCATCATCGGCGCGCTGGTGCTGGTCTCACAGGGCGTAGTTCAGAACCTGAAACCGTACGACACCGCGAAACTGGTCGAGCCGATGCAGGTTCAGAGAACGGGCTCAGATGGCAAGCCGGTGGTGGATGCGAACGGCAAGCCCGTGATGGACACCGTAAGCACCCAAACCATCGCGCAAGGCCCGGTCGCTTCGCAGGAAATTATTAAGGAGTGGGGCACGAACGGCGGCGGCTTTTTCAACGCCAACAGCGCTCATCCGTTTGAGAATCCCACTCCATTCAGCAATCTCGTCGAGATGTTTGCCATTTTCGCCGTTTCTGCCGGCCTGACTTACACGCTCGGCCGCATGACCGGCTCGCAACGCCACGGCTGGGCAGTCTGGGCGGCAATGGCATTCCTCTTCCTGGTCGGCGTAACCGCCGCCTACTGGGCCGAGGCTCGTGGCAACCCGCTGTTAGCCGGAGCCAACCAACACCTGACCGGTACGCAACCGGGGGGCAACATGGAAGGCAAGGAAGTGCGCTTCGGCATTGCCGATTCTGCGCTCTTCGCCACCGTGACCACCGACGCCAGTTGCGGCGCCATCAATGGCTGGCACGATTCCTTCACTCCTCTCGGCGGAATGATTCCGCTTGCCAACATCATGCTGAGTGAAGTGGTGTTTGGCGGCGTAGGCGCGGGATTGTACGGCGTTCTGATTTACGTTGTGCTGTCAGTTTTCATTGCCGGGTTAATGGTCGGGCGTACGCCCGAGTATCTGGGCAAGAAAATCGAAGCCTACGACGTGAAGATGGCGATGCTGGTCGTGCTGGTGTTTCCTCTCGTGATTCTGGTCCTCACCGCAATCTCGTCGGTCGCGGGATTCGGCACCTCGAGCATCAGCAATCCCGGCCCGCACGGCTTGACGCAGATTCTCTACGCTTTCACCTCGCAAGCCGGCAACAACGGCTCCGCTTTCGGCGGCCTGAACGGCAATACTCCCTGGTACAACGCTAGCGGCGGTTTCACGATGCTGATCGGCCGTTTCCTGATGATCATCCCCATGCTGGCGATTGCGGGAAATCTGGCAAGAAAAAAATATGTGCCGGCTTCACTGGGAACTTTCCCCGTGACCACGCCGCTGTTCAGTGTTTTGCTGGTCGGCGTCATTTTGATTGTCGGTGCACTGACATTTTTCCCCGCCCTGAGCCTCGGCCCGATTCTTGAGCACCTGCTCATGGCGGCAGGCAAGACTTTCTGAGGAAATATGGCCACCAAGAAGACAAAAGCAAAATCCATTTGGGATCTGAAGATCGTGCGCCGCGCGATCTTCGACTCCATTCTCAAGCTCGAACCGCGCAACATGATGAAGAACCCCGTCATGTTCGTGGTTGAAGTGGGCAGCGTTATCACCACAGTGCTTCTCATTCTGCATCCGCACGCCGCGTTCAAGTTCAATCTCCAGATCACGCTCTGGCTGTGGTTCACTGTGCTGTTTGCCAACTTCGCCGAGGCCATGGCCGAAGGCCGCGGCAAGGCACAGGCCGACGCCCTGCGAAGGGCGCGCTCAGAAACAGTGGCGAATCGTCTCCTGCCCGACGGAAAAATCGAGCATGTTCCGAGTTCCAAGCTGCGTTCCTGCGACGTAGTCATGGTTTCCGCCGGCGAGTTCATCCCCAGTGACGGCGAAATTGAAGAAGGCGTGGCTTCGGTGGACGAATCCGCAATCACCGGAGAGTCCGCGCCCGTGATTCGCGAAGCGGGCGGAGACCGCTCGGCCGTGACCGGCGGAACACGCGTGCTTTCCGACTGGCTGAGAATCAAGATCACTTCCAACCCGGGCGAAACCTTTCTTGATCGCATGATCGCGCTGGTGGAAGGTGCCGAGCGCCAGAAAACCCCGAACGAGATCGCGCTCAACATTCTGCTGGCCGGCCTGACCATTATTTTCTTGCTGGCTGTTGTGACCCTGCAGCCCTTCGCCATTTACTCTGGCTCTCCACAGACCGTCTTTGTGCTGGTATCGTTGCTCGTCTGCCTGATCCCCACCACGATCGGCGGACTTCTCTCCGCCATCGGCATCGCAGGCATGGATCGCCTAGTTCAACACAATGTTCTGGCGATGTCCGGCCGCGCTGTGGAAGCTGCCGGCGACGTTAATACTCTGCTCCTGGATAAGACCGGCACCATTACCCTGGGAAACCGCCAGGCCGCGGAATTCGTCCCTGCGCCCGGGATTACCGAGGCGCAGATGGCCGACGCGGCGCAGCTTTCCTCGCTTGCCGACGAAACCCCGGAGGGCCGCTCGATCGTCGTCCTGGCCAAGGAACGTTACGGCCTGCGGGGCAGGGAACTGGCCAGCCGCGAGGCCCAATTCATTCCCTTCACCGCGCAGACCCGCATGTCTGGCGTCAACCTGGATGGCCGCGAAATCCGCAAGGGCGCTGTCGATGCAATTGCGAAGTATTTAAACCAGTACGGCACGGTTTTGCCCAAAGAAATTCAGTCGACGGTGGAGACCATCGCGCGCTCCGGCGGAACGCCGCTGGTGGTGGCCGAAAATCGCCGCGCTCTGGGCGTGATCTATCTGAAAGACATCGTGAAAGGTGGAATGCGTGACCGCTTCGATCGGCTTCGCGCCATGGGAATCAAGACCGTCATGATCACGGGTGACAATCCGCTGACTGCGGCGGCGATTGCGCGCGAAGCTGGCGTGGACGACTTTCTTGCCGAGGCCACTCCAAAAGAAAAAATGGACCTGATTCGCAACGAGCAGAAGGAAGGGAAGCTGGTCGCCATGACGGGAGATGGCACCAACGATGCTCCAGCTCTGGCCCAGGCAGACGTAGGCGTCGCCATGAATACTGGCACCCAAGCCGCAAAAGAGGCGGGAAATATGGTGGATCTCGATTCCAATCCCACCAAACTGATCGAAGTCGTCGAAATCGGCAAGCAGTTGCTGATGACCCGAGGGGCGCTGACCACGTTCTCGATTGCCAACGACGTCGCGAAATACTTCGCTATCATTCCCGCCATGTTTGCCGGTACATTTCCGGTTCTGAACGCTTTGAACATCATGCGTCTGCAAACGCCGCAGTCGGCCGTGCTATCAGCGGTGATTTTCAACGCGCTCATCATCATTGCGTTGATTCCGCTGGCGCTGCGTGGCGTGAAATACGTTCCGATGGGAGCGGCAGCGCTGTTGCGTCGCAATCTCTGGATTTATGGCGTCGGCGGCATTCTGGTGCCCTTTGTCGGCATCAAGCTGATCGACATGGTTATTACTCGTGTCGGAATGGCGTAAGTTCATGCTTTGCGTGCTTCGCGTGTCCTTTGGGATCTTTGCGCTTAACGATTTTAGCCGTGACCTGCACGACGGCGGACAGGGTGTTTGAGGAACTTACTATGAAGAAGAATCTCCTGATTTCAGTACTAATGACCATCGCAACCACGATTCTGCTGGGAATCATTTATCCGTTGGTGGTCACTGGCCTCGCGCAAGTGTTCTTCAAGGACAAAGCCAACGGCCAACTCATCGTGAAAAATGGCCAGATCATCGGCTCGCGAATTATCGGCCAGGCATTCAGCGGCGCTGCTTATTTTCACTCGCGGCTATCGAGCGCGGGAACCGGCTACGATGCGGCAAATTCCAACGGCTCGCAACTCGGCCCAACGAATCACACTCTGATCGACCGGGTGAAAGCTGACGTCGTCACCAACCAGGCCGACAACCCGGGCCAGCCGGTTCCTATCGATCTGGTGACCGCTTCCGGCTCGGGGCTCGATCCCGATATCACTCCCGCTGCTGCGGAGTTTCAAATTCCGCGCGTGGCGCGAGAAAGAGGAGCCACTGGCGAGCAACTGCTGCAATTGATAGCCAGGCACACGGAAGGTCGGCAATTAGGACTTCTGGGTGAACCACGCGTGAACGTGCTGGAACTCAACCTCGACCTCGACCAGCGATTCCCAATGAAGAAGCACGCCGAAGCCAGGTAGGCTCAGGTGCATTTCTGAGAAATTGTGATGGATCTCTACGCTGCTCTTCAGTACGCCCTGTTTGTGGCCATCGTCACCGCCCTCGTGCAGCCGCTGGGCGGATACTTGGAACGAGTCTTTGCCCGCAAACCAACCGCGCTCGATCGATTATGCCTCCCGCTTGAACGCCTCCTCTACCGCATCACTACAGTCGATCCCAATGTAGAAATGACCAGCGCGCAGTACGCAATGTGTTTCGTGTTCTTCGGTCTTGCAGGCACGCTTTTGTTGTATTTCATCCTCAGGTTGCAAAGATTTCTTCCTTGGTTTTTCCCCCAATATCACATGACTCCGCTCTCTCCCGATCTGGCGATGAACACCGCCATCAGTTTCTCGACCACCACCACCTGGCAAGCCTATGGCGGCGAGACTACGATGAGCTACTTCAGCCAGATGGCTGGTCTCTGTGCGCAAAACTTCCTGGCCGGCGCTGCCGGATTGGCGATTGGCGTCGCCTTCATTCGAGGTCTCGCTAAGCAATGCTCAGAAACTCTTGGCAACTTCTGGGTCGATCTGACACGAGCTTTGCTTTGGGTCCTTCTACCCGGAGCTCTGATCGGAGCCGGGCTTCTGGTCTGGCAGGGAGTTCCCATGAACTTACACAACTACACAGTTGCCGCTGCGGTCGAGCACTCGAAACAGGTGATCGCCCAAGGCCCGGTCGCTGCACTTGAGATCATCAAGAATCTTGGGACCAACGGAGGCGGCTTCTTCAACGCCAACGGCGCTCATCCCTACGAAAACCCTACACCGCTCGCAAACTTTCTTGAAATGCTCGCCATCGTGCTCCTGCCGGCAGCCTTAACCAACACCTTCGGCAGGATGGTTGGCCGGCCTCTCCAAGGCTGGCTTCTTTACTGGGTCATGCTCTTTCTTTTTGCTCTCGGCTTGCTCTTTGTTCATTACTCAGAGCAACGAGGAAATCCTCTCCTCGGAAATTCCAACCCCGGCACCACTCTGTCTCAGTCCAGTGGAAACATGGAAGGGAAGGAAGTTCGCTTCGGCGTTGGCGGTTCCACCCTGACCGCAGTCGTCACCTCAAACACGGCCACGGGATCCTACAACTCGATGCACGATAGCTTCACGTCCCTGGGCGGACTCGTCCTGCTCGTGAACCTTCTCATGGGTGAGCTGGTTTTCGGAGGCCTCGGCACAGGTCTCATCAGTATGGTAATGGCCGCCGCGATCGCGGTGTTCCTCGCTGGTCTCATGGTGGGCCGCACCCCCGAATATCTCGGCAAGAAAATTGGCCCCTGCGAAAACAAGATGGTGATCTTGTACGCTTTGGCTGCGCCCTTCTTGATCCTTCCACTCACCGCAATTGCGATTAGCAGTCGAGCCGGACTCTCTGGCCTTACAACGAATACCGGGCCTCACGGCTTCACTGAAATTCTGTTCGCCTACGCCTCCTGCTTTGCCAATAACGGACAAACCTTCGCCGGCCTCAGCGCCAACACCGTTTTCTACAACTTGACCACTGCAATGGCAATGCTGGTCGGCAGATTTGGCTTGGCAATTCCTGCTCTAGCTTTCGCCGGCCTGTTCGCTCGGCAGAAAACTACTCCGTCCTCGTCAGGAACCCTTGCAACAGATTCTCTTTCCTTCGGAATTTTGCTGACCGCCTCCCTGATCACCCTGACAGCGTTGAGCCACCTTCCCGCGCTGGCCCTCGGTCCGGTGTTGGAGCGGCTGGTCTTTGGAACATAACAGCAGCTCTCATTGACTAGCCCCGCCTTCCCCGCATAACATTGCGTCGCGCCAGGTTCGACTGAAAATGATCGGCCAAACCATCTCCCACTACCGCATTATCGAAAAACTCGGCGGCGGCGGGATGGGCGTCGTCTACAAGGCCGAGGACGTAAAACTCCATCGCTTTGTCGCCTTAAAGTTCCTGCCCGACGATGTCGCCAAAGACGCGCAAGCCCTGGCCCGCTTCCAGCGCGAGGCGCAGTCTGCCTCGGCGTTGAACCATCCCAACATTTGCACAATTTACGAAATTGGCGAGCACGCGGGCCAGCCCTTCATCGCTATGGAGTTTCTGGACGGCGTAACCTTGAAGCACAAGATCGCCGGTCGGCCGCTGGAGACGGAAGAAATTTTCTCCCTGGCCACCGAGGTCGCCGACGCGTTAGACGCCGCGCATGCCGAGGGCATTGTTCATCGTGACATCAAGCCTGCGAACATCTTCGTCACCAAGCGGGGTCACGCCAAAATTCTCGATTTCGGTCTGGCCAAGGTCGTGGTTACAGCCGGTTCCGCGAGCAACATCGCGGCCGCGGGCACGCAGACCGGCTCCATAGACCATCAGCACCTGACCAGCCCCGGCTCGACGCT
>Ga0187769_10002077_pt1 | contig 11621 bp, 8 predicted proteins | sample 0116_SJ02_MP02_1_FD_133140 | JGI IMG/M metagenome (GOLD analysis project Ga0187769, IMG submission 133140) | Tropical peat soil microbial communities from peatlands in Department of Meta, Colombia - 0116_SJ02_MP02_10_MG | ecosystem: Environmental > Terrestrial > Soil > Wetlands > Peat | place... | reverse complement strand
GGTTGCGGATCGCTTCCGACGCCAGATACATGTCGTTGCGGGTGTTGCCGACTTTGTCGACCGGCATGCGGGCGATCGAGCCGTACTGGCTGACGTTCTTGGCGATGTCGCTGACCAGCACCGCGAGCGAGGGATAGGTGCCCTCGTTGATCTTGTGCTGCGCGACATAGGCGGTGATCGCCGGGCGCGGATCGCCGAGCACGTTGTAGCCGGCGGCCTTGGCACCGATCACGGCGCTGGCGGCCTGCGAGGTGGTCTCGAACTGGGCAACCTGGCTCGGCGGCATGGCGCGATTGAGCGCGTAAGCCGTCGGCACCGTGCCGATCAGGATCAGCATGATCAGGCCCATGCCTTTCTGACCGTCGTTGGAGCCGTGGAAGAAGCTGACCAGCGTGCAGGTGAGGACGAGAATGCCGCGGATCCACATCGGCGGCGGCTCGTTGCCCTTCGGCTCGGCGAACAGCTCTTTCTTCGGAATGATGAACTTCACCGCGAACAGCAGAATGCCGGCGAGCACGAAGCCGAAGATCGGTGACAACAACAGCGCCTTGCCGATCGAGACGGCCTGATCCCAATCGACGCCCGAGGTGCCGTCACGGCCACGCAGCAGCGCATTGGTGATGCCCACCCCGATCACCGATCCGATCAGCGTATGCGAGCTCGAGGCCGGCAGGCCGAACGACCAGGTGCCGAGATTCCAGATGATGGCCGCGATCAACAACGCGAATACCATGGCGAAGCCGGCGCTCGACCCGACTTGCAGGATCAGTTCCACCGGAAGGAGCGAGATGATGCCGAACGCCACCGCGCCCGACGACCACAGCACGCCGAGCAAATTGAACGTGCCCGACCAGACCACCGCAAAATTCGCCGGCAGCGAATGGGTGTAGATGACGGTGGCAACCGCGTTGGCAGTGTCGTGAAAGCCGTTGACGAACTCGAAGCCGAGCGCAATGAGCAGCGCAACGAACAACAACAGGAACGGCAGGTACTCGGAGATTTTCGTCCCGGCGGCGTCCATGTCGGTGTAGACGCTGTAGGCGACGAACAGCAGGCCGGAAGCGACGATGCCGGCGAAAATGATCGCCGTAATCGGGTTGAAACCGCTCTCCAGATTGGGCCCCCGGTGTGCCGGTTCGATCGCGCCCGGTAATGCGATATCGGCCATGAACGCTCTCCCCTTGGCTGCCGCCGAACTGTGCGGTCGCTGTATGACAGTTGGATGACAGCCCCGTTTCCGGTGTGGGGAGGGCCACTTGGCCGCTCCGGGCCTTTTCACCAAGCGGTCATCTTGGCCGGGATTGCGTCGCGACGTTGCAGCGAGACCTGTCAATAATTTCAATCATTTAGAGTTCATTATCCGTCGAACCAAGCTGGCCAGCGCCGGCTTCGCAAAATGCCGAGGCTTTTGTGCTATCGTGCATTGCAGCTAAGTCGGGATAGAAACCTGTAGATTATTGGGCTGTCGTCCCATTGACGTGAACTGCGGCGACAGCGGTGCCTTCGCCAATGTCGCGAACCAATAGAAATTTGGCTGAGTGGTTGGGTAAGTACGGTTTGGGCCAGTACGCCCGGACTTTTGCCGAAAATCATATTGAATACGGCGCGCTTCGCGATTTGACCGACGACGATCTCAAGACCCTTGGGATTTCTTTAGGGCATCGCAAAAGGCTGCTTAAGGCCATCGCGTCGTTGGCGGCAACCCAGCAGCAGAGCGATGCAACGCCTGCGACTTCGAACGTTGGCGCCAAGGCGTTCTCGTCCGCAGAGAATGATGAACCGGAAGTCCGTCAGATCACAGTGATATTCTGCGATCTGGTTGGCTCTACCGAACTCTCGGAAAAATTGGATCCGGAAGACCTTCGGTCCCTGATCGATGCCTATCGAAAGACCTGCGACGCAGCGGTCAGGCGATACGAAGGTCAGGTTGCCAATTATGCCGGTGACGGCGTGATGGCGTTTTTCGGTTGGCCGCGCGCCCACGAGGACGATGCGATTCGTGCTGTGCACGCGGGCCTGGCGATCGTCTCTGAAGTCACCAATATCCCGGGAGCGGCCGTTCTGGCCTCGCGGATAGGCATTTGCTCCGGCCGCGTCGTGGTTGGTCAAGCGCACGGTCCCACAGGCTGGATGGAGGCGGTGGGTGAAGCGCCCAATATTGCCGCGCGGCTGCAAACGCTCGCGCCGCCCAACACTTTGCTGGTATCCGATTCAACGCAAAGACTCGCGTCGGCGGCCTTTGATTTTCAAGATATCGGACTTCAAGAGATCAAAGGTCTGACCAAGCCGCTTCGCGTTTATCGCGTTATCTCCGCAAAGCATAGCACGACCCGCTTCGAAGCGGCGCATCCGAGCTCTCTCACCCCGCTGGTCGGGCGTTCAACTGAACTGACTTTGCTGCTTGATCGATGGCAGAAGGTTAAAGAAGCCGACGGACAAGTCGTGCTGCTTTCGGGACTTCCGGGAGTGGGCAAGTCGAGACTCATCCATGAACTGAAGTCGAGTATTCAGAACGAACCTTATTTTTTGTTGAGCTATCAATGTTCTCCATATCACAGCCAAAGCGCGTTTTTCCCGCTTATCGAGCAAATAGAATTGGCGACGGAACTCGGTACCGGCGACTCCGAGGCCGACAAATTTGCCAAAGTAAAAACCTATGTTTCGAACATTGTCGAGGATGCGGGCGAATCGGTTTGGCTGATCGCTCATCTCCTTTCAATTCCGGTTGAAGATCGGAGCGGACTGTCTGCGCTTACGCCCCAGCAAATAAAGAATAAGACAGTCGATAAGTTGCTCGAGATGATCTTGTCTTTATCCGGCAAGCGGCCGACGCTCTGCATCTTCGAAGACGTCCATTGGATAGATCCATCCACGCTTGAGCTGCTCGAGCTGGCTATGAGTCGGATCGATCGCGCCCGCGTTTTGATTGTGGTTTCGTTCAGATCCGAATTTCGCCATACGTGGTCTACGCCCGCCAACGTCACCTTACACTCGCTCACGCGATTATCGCGCAGCGAAGTGACAAGGATGATCAAGGAAATGGCGAGAGACGGCAGTTTGTCGCAGCAGATTCTCGATCAAATTGTCGAAAAGGCGGATGGTGTGCCGTTGTTCATTGAGGAATTGACAACCACCACCATCAGAGCGCCAGCGCAAACCAGACAGCAAAGGGACAATCTGGAGCAGCCCACGCCGATCTTGCCGGCCAAGGTCCCCGAGACGCTGCAGGATGCATTGATGGAGCGGCTTGATCGCGTCGCGCACGGCCGCAAACTGGCGCAAATTGCCGCTGTGATCGGGCGAGAGTTTTCGTACGATCTTTTAACGGCTGCGTCGCGAAGCGACGAAACCGATCTGCGTTCGACGCTTTCGCAGCTTGAGGAGGCCGAGGTTATCTATCGGACCGGCATTTCACCTTCGGTCCGCTTCGCCTTCAAACATGTGCTATTGCGCGACGCCGTTTACAATTCGCTGCTTCGCGGAAGAAGGCAGGAGATTCACGCCGATATCGCTGCGGTCTTGGAGAATCATTTTGCCGAGATTGCCGAGAATCGGCCCGAGATTCTCGCCTATCACTATGGCGAAGCAGGCAACAAGCAGCGGGCAATTCGCTGTTGGTGCGACGCAGGCCGGCGCGCGCTGGCAAATTCAGCCAACCTGGAGGCTATTAGCCACTTTCGCAACGCCCTGCAGCTGTTGAGCGAATTGCCGGATACGGCGCAACGGACCAGGGAAGAGGTCGAGATTCAGTTAGCACTGGGCATCCCCCTGATCGCCGTCGAAGGCTATGCCGCCGCGCAAAGCCGCGAGGCATTCGCGCGGGCTTACGCCCTGTGTCTCAAGCTCGACAATCCGCCCGAGTATTTTCAGGCGCTGTTCGGGCTGTGGGGACATTCTTGGATGGGCGGCAAAAATGACCAAGCGCTCGTCATGGCGAACGAGTTCCTGTCAAGGGCGCAAGCATCGCCCGACAGCATTCTGTCGATGGTCGCCCACCGCATCATGGGAAGCACGCTGTTGACCACGGGCGAGTTTCAGACGGCGCGGCGCCATTTCGAGGAATCGATCGCCTTATCCAGGAGCGAAGGAAGACGACCGATCTATGATCTCTACATGGTCGAGCCGCAAGTAGCCTCACTCTTGCTGCTGTCGTGGGACTTGTGGTTTCTCGGTCATTTGGATCAGTCGCTGGCTCGCGTTTCCGAAGCCCTGGCTCTCGCCCAGGATCTCGCGCAGCCCTACAGCATAGCGTTTGCGCATTATATGACGTCCGTTGTTCATCTGCTGCGCGGCGACGCCGCGCGCGCCCTGGCAAGCGCCGAGCAAAGTCTCGAGATATCGCGGGAGCAACGCTTCTCATTGTACGTGCTCCTTTCCGCTATTTCACGAGGCCGCGCGCTGGGCGAGCTCGGCCGCCTTGCAGAAGCCGCGACCGAGATACGAGCGGGGATAGCCGAGGCGCGGCGCACCGGTGTCGGCTTCATGTTGCCAATGATGTATGGCTGGTTGGCCGAGGTTCATGCCCGGTCCGGCGACAAGCAGATTGCATTATCGATCGTTGAGCAAACACTGCATGAGATCAGCGACGCGAGCGGCAGGTCATGGGAATCCGAATTGCTTCGGCAAAAAGCGGAGATGCTCGTCGAACTGAATCCGTCGAAGGCCGCCGAAGCCGAGGCCTATCTTAAAAGCGCCATTGCGCTGGCGCGCCGCCAAAGTGCCAAGACCTTGGAATTGCGGGCAGCTACCAGCCTCGCCGAGCTGTGGCGGCAGCACCGACGAGCCGATGAAGCGCGAAATCTGCTGGAACCGATCTACCGTTGGTTCGAGGAAGGAGCCGATACGACAGATTTGAGGCGTGCGCACAACGTTCTGATAACTTTGCGCTGATCTCTGGTCTGTCGGACTTGCCGGCATGCCGGTCGCGCAACGGCAGAAGCGCACAGCTTGCCACCTTAAAATCCTGACACTAGAGTATGCGGCAGCGCGGGGCGGCAAGATCGAGATGCTGGACCGCTGGACCCGTTTCATAGGGAGGGCGTAACGATGGCCATTCTCAAGAAGATTCCGGATCGGGTGCGCATGGGAGGGGAAAGAAAACACCTGGTGTTGCCGGCGTTTTCCTTCCAGCCTACCGACGGGCTCGCACAGCTGATCATCAACGCGTGGGCCAATCCCGGGAAGCTGTTGGAGCGCGATCCCAAGACGCTGCTGCCGACGTCAGCCGCCGTGCAGGAAGCTACAAAGAAGGTCAAAGCGGCGGGCTATGATCTGACGCGCGCGGTCGTAATCACGGAAGAAGAACACGATAACGACTACATCATGCAATCCGACGATGAAATCGTCTTTGTGCTGCCGAACAAAAACCGAGTGGCACCCAAGGCCGCAAACCTTCTCGATACGGCAAAATTGCTGATGGGCTGTACACCGAATGGAATCTAGCTTCGTTGCTAGGGAGCCTTCGATATGACAGGGCTGGTAATCGAGTGGGTCAACGTCACAGGCGATGTTTCAATCATCGCGCGTGAGTCGGGTGAGGTCTGGTTCCATACCCGGAGCGGCACGAAAGAGAACGTCGATCCGTTCGCAGCGCCAATGACCGGCCCGGGCTCGACGGGCAGCACCATCAGGCTGCTCGACGGCGCGATCAATCTCGGATTTGCCGGAATTGAAAAGGGCCTGGCGCGGCGGGATCCGACGCTCGCTGCCTATATTCTCGCCTTGGTCGGTGCCTATCACACGTCGGTCCACACGCCGCGAAATCTGCGGTGCGCGGCCGACCGCTTCAAGGAGCTGGGCAGGCCCGAGGTCGCGGCCTACCTTGAAGAGCGCGCGCGCGAGGAAACCGGTCACGACCGGCTCGCGCTCAAGGATCTGCGTGCACTGGGCCTGCCCGCCGAGCGTCTGGTCGCCAACTTCGTCCCTGAAGGCATCAAACCGCTCTGCAAACGCTTCGACGACCTCTGCGTTCAGGACTATCCGATCGGCTGCATCGGCTATTCATACTGCCTGGAGCGCATCGCCGCGCTCAAGCAGAAGACCGATATCGACAAGGTGCAGGCGCTGTGCCCGGATGGCGTGGATGCGACCCGCTTCCTCAGAAGTCACAGCAGCCTGGGAAGCGAGGTCTCGCACGTCGAGGAGACGATCGAGTTCGTCGCGTCGCTGCCCGCGAATGACCGTATCGGTGTCGTTCAGGAGACCTATCAGTCGGCATTGATCATGGCGGAGGGGTACAATCATGAGCTCCTCAAGTCCGACGCGGAAGTATTCGAGGAGCTTGAGCAAGCCCTCGGAGAGGCGCTCCCGGGATCGTCACGGTTCATCTCGTCGCACGATGAAAAGTGCGCTCGGCCCGCGGCATATCGCGCGTAGGCTTCCGTCGCGGAAGGCCGGGGACCGATGAGCGACGACGTTCACGAAATCTATGCCATCAAATATGGCCACCATGCGCGCCGATCGCCGGTCAATTTCATCGACGGCGATCCGCACAATGTGTTGCAGCCGCTCGACTTTTTCGTCTGGGCGATCGTGGGCCCCGCCGGCACCATCATCGTCGATACCGGTTTCGACGAGGCGATGGGCAAGAAGCGCCAGCGCGAGATGGTCAAACCGGTGCGCGAGGGACTTAACGCGCTCGGCATTGCGCCCGAGAGCGTCAAAAACGTCATCATCAGCCACCTGCATTACGATCATTGCGGCAATTACGACCTGTTTGCGCAGGCGCAGTACCATTTGCAGGATCGCGAAATGGCCTACGCCACCGGCCGGTGCATGTGCCACCGGGCGCTGCGGGTTCCATTCGAGGTCGAGGACGTGGTGGCGATGGTGCGCAAGGTCTTTGCCGGGCGCTGCACTTTCCACGATGGCGAAGACGAGATCGTGCCGGGCGTCACCGTGCACCACATCGGCGGCCACTCCAAAGGGCTGCAGTCGGTGCGGGTCAAGACCCGGCTCGGCTATGTGGTGCTCGCCGCCGACGCCTCGCATCTCTACGCCCATATCGACGGCGGCCGGGTCTTTCCGCTGGTCTATAATGTCGGCGAGGTTGTCGAGGGCTACGCGACGCTGAAGCGGCTCGCAAGTGCGCCGCAGCATGTGGTGCCCGGCCACGATCCGGCGGTGCTGACACGCTATCCGGCGGTAAAAGCCGGCCTTGAAGGCTGGATCGTCCGCCTCGACGCGGAGCCCAAAGCGGCATGAGCCGTCGCGCCTGATGCCGCGCCGCAGCGTGTGCGGCGCAATAAACTGCGCGCCACGGGCTTAATCAAACTGACAACTATTGTTCTTAACGTCGTCGCGACACGCCGGGCGGCCGGGGCTGCATCGCGCCGAAGGCGTTGATTACGGGAGGGAATTTTATGCGCTCATGGCCATTGCCGTTACAGCCGCGCTTCATCGCCTACACGGCTGTCGTCGTGATCACCGCCATTCTGCTCGTCGATGAGATCGAATTTTTTCCGTCCATCTACGCCGCGCTTCTGCTCGTTCCGTTCGGAGCGCTGGTGCTGATCGGCACGATCGACCTCGTTCAGAAAAAGCATGCGGTGTTGCGCAATTACCCGCTTACGGCCCACATCCGCTTCATCCTTGAGGAAATCCGCCCGGAAATCCGCCAGTATTTTCTCGAAAGCGAAAAAGACGGCACACCATTTTCCCGCGACAAGCGCGCAATCGTCTATCAGCGCGCCAAGCAGGCGCTCGACAAGCGCCCGTTCGGCACGCAGAACGACGTCTACTCAAGCGGCTACGAATGGCTGCATCATTCGATCGCGCCCAAGCCGGTGGCCAAGGAGCCGTTCCGCCTCGTGATCGGCGGGCCGGATTGCACGAAGCCCTATTCGGCGTCCATCTTCAACATTTCGGCGATGAGCTTCGGGGCGCTCAGCCCGAACGCCGTTCGCGCGCTCAACATCGGCGCCAAGAAGGGCAACTTCGCGCACGATACCGGGGAGGGCGGCTATAGCCCCTATCACCGCGAGCACGGCGGCGACATCATCTGGGAGATCGGCTCGGGCTATTTTTCCTGCCGCAACGGCGACGGCACGTTCTGCGCCGAAAAATTCGAGCAAGCGGCCAGGTGCGATCAGGTCAAAATGGTCGAGCTCAAGCTCAGCCAGGGCGCCAAACCCGGGCACGGCGGCGTGCTGCCCGGCGCCAAGGTCAACCGCGAGATCGCCGCCACGCGCGGCGTGCCGGTCGGCGTCGACTGCATATCGCCGTCGCGGCACTCGGCATTCGCAACGCCGATCGAAATGCTGCAATTCATCGCCACGATGCGGCGGCTCTCGGGCGGCAAGCCGGCGGGGTTTAAGCTTTGCGTCGGTCATCAGTGGGAGTTCCTCGCCATCTGTAAGGCGATGCTGGAAACCGGGATCTATCCGGATTTCATCGTCATCGACGGCAAGGAGGGCGGCACCGGCGCGGCGCCGCTGGAATTCACCGACCATCTGGGCATGCCGCTGCGCGAGGGGCTTAATTTCGTCCACAACGCGCTCATCGGCATCAACGCCCGCGACCGCATCAGGCTCGGCGCCTCCGGCAAGATCATCAGCGCCTTCGACATCGCCCGCGTCATGGCGCTGGGCGCCGACTGGTGCAATGCGGCGCGCGGCTTCATGTTTGCGCTTGGCTGCATCCAGTCGCTGTCCTGCCACACCGACCGCTGCCCGACCGGCGTATCGACCCAGGACCGGGCGCGCCAGCGCGCGCTTGTCATTCCCGACAAGTCCGAGCGCGTCTTTAATTTCCACCGCTCCACCATCGAGTCGGTCGCCGAATTGGTGGCGGCCGCCGGACTTGATCATCCCGACGAGTTCGCGCCCGCGCATTTCTCCCGCCGCGTTTCGCCGCATGAAGTCAGAAGCTTTGCCGAGCTTTATCCGCCGCTCGAACCGGGAGCGCTCATCGCCGGCAATGGCGACAAGCGCTACCAGGCCGCCTGGGCGATGGCGAGCGCCAGGGAATTTCGCGCCATGCCGCAGGCGGCGTGAGCGCGGCGACCGCTCACTCGCCCTGCGCGGCGTGCAGCGGCTTGAGCGGCAGCGGCACGCCATCCGGCGGCATCACCTGCGCGACGTTGAGCGTCATCGAGACGGCGGTGTAGTAGCCGCTCACGCCGACGAGATCGACCACGCCCTGCTCGCCGAACAGTGCGAGCGCCCGGTTGAAGACCGCATCGTCGACGTTGCGGGCGCGGTGCAACTGAACGCAGAAGTCGTAGACCGCCGCTTCGTCGTCGCTCATGGCGGATGGCCGCTTGCCGAGCGCCAGTTCGTCGGCGACCTTGGCGTCGAGGCCTGCCTTCATGGCGAGCGGATAATGCGCATACCATTCGTATTGCGAGGTCCATTCGCGCGCGGTGATCAGGATGGCGAATTCGTTGAGGCGCAGCGGCAGTGAGGTCTTGTAGCGAATATAAGCGCCGACGTTTTGCAGCCGGTTGCCGAGATCGGGGCTGCGCATCCACGCATTGAACGGTCCGCCGCGCAGCATCTTCTGCACCGCCTCGGGGCTCGTGTCGCCCCCGCCGCGCGGCCCGGCGATGAGCGCTTCGAGGAGCTTCTTCTGCTCGGCATTCATTTGATCGGGCTGCAGGATCGCAAAGCGCTCGCCGGCGGCCGCCGCGGTGGCGGCCGCGACGGCGGCGATCAGCATGACTAGGGCAAAGATGGGGACCAAGATGCGGACCATGGCGGTTCTCCCATTTGGCAAAATTTTCCGGCGCGCGATTGTGGAGCGAGGATGAAGGCCGTGTCCAGGGCCGCAGCGCACGCCAGGAAATTGCGCGCCATGCCGCAGGTGGCGTAAGCGCGGCGCCCGCTTATTCCGCCCTGATATGGCCGGCGCGGATGACTTTGGCCCATTTGTCGGTTTCGTCGGCGACGAGCCGTGCGAATTCGAGCGGCGACAGCGATAGCGGCGCATCGCCAAGCCCAACAATCCGCTGCGTGAAATTGGGATCGATGAGCGCGAGATTGATCTCGCGGTTGAGCCGGCTGACGATCTCGGCGGGCGTGCCCGCGGGCGCGGCGATGCCGACATAGATGCTCGCTTCGTAGCCCGGCAGAAATTCTGCCAAGGCCGGAATATCGGGCAGGCTTGGCGTACGGGCGGCGCCGGTCACCGCCAGCGCACGCAGCCGGCCCGACCGGATGTGCTCGACGGTGGACGCATTGGTGCCGAAATAAACCAGGACTTGGCCGCCGAGCAGATCGGCGATGGCCGGCCCGCCGCCGCGATAGGGCACATGCACCATGTCGACGCCGGTAAGGTTGCGGAACAGCTCCCAGAACATATGCGGTGCGCTGCCGATGCCGGCCGAGGCCACGGTGATCTTGCCGGGATTGGCCTTGGCATAAGCGATCAATTCGGGGACGCTGTTGACCGGGAGTGACGGATTGACCACCAGCACGCCGGGTCCGCGCGACACGGTCGCGATCGGAACGAAGTCGCGCACGACGTCATAATTCAGATTGCTGTAAAGCGTCGCATTCCAGGCGTCGGCCGAGGTGGTGAGCAACAGCGTGTAGCCGTCCGGCACGGAGCGAGCGACCGCCTCCGCGGCAATGGTGCTGCCGGCGCCCGGCCGGTTCTCGACGATGAACTGCTGGCCCAAGTGCTCCGACAGCCACTGACCGATCAGGCGGGCGTAGGTGTCGGATATGCCGCCCGGTGGGAAGCCGGACACGATCCGCGCCGGCCGCGACGGATAGCTTTGCGCCCGGGCGACCATCGCCACGGCCGGCAGCGTGGCCGCGCCGGCCGCGAGCTTAAGGAATTGGCGACGCCGGAGTGCGGTCATTTTCATCTTCCACCCGTCATGTCACTCCGCCTTGATATTGGCGGCGCGGATCACCTTGGCCCATTTCGCGGTGTAGTCGACGATGAACTTGCCGAACGCGACCGGCGACAACGCCAACGGCTGCGAGCCGAGTTCCGCAAGCTGCGCCCGAAACGTCGCATCGGCGAGCGCGGCGTTCACCGCGTCGTTGAGGATTGCGACGATCTCGGGCGGCGTCTTGGCCGGCGCGCCGATCCCCTCCCAGCCGACCCCTTCGTAGCCCGGCACGAATTCGCCGATCGCCGGCACGTCGGGCAGCATCTCCTTGCGCGCCGGCGTGGTGACGCCGAGCGCGCGCAATTTGCCGCTCCGGATCGACCCGAGCGCGGTGGGGATCGGATCGAACATCACGTCGACCCGGCCGCTGATAATGTCAGGCTGCGCCGGCCCGACGCCGCGATAGTTGACCTTAACGAGGTCGACGCCGGTCATCGCCTTGAACAATTCGCCGTAAAGCTGCGAGGTCGAGCCGGGCCCGGAGGCCGCCATGTTGACCTTGCCGGGGTTGGCTTTGGCATAGGCGATGAACTCGGGCACCGTCTTCGCCGGAAACGCCGGATTGACCACCATGACAAAGGCGTCACTGCCGATGCTCGCCACCGGCGCGATATCGCGGATGAAATCGAAACCGAGATTGTCGTAAATCGTCATGTTCCACGAGTTGACGGAACTTGCCAGCAGCAGCGTGTAGCCGTCGGGCTCCGCGCGCGCCACGAGTTCGGTGGCGACGTTGCCGGCGCCGCCAGGCCGGTTCTCGACCGCGAACTGCTGGCTGAGC
>Ga0187769_10002076_pt1 | contig 11626 bp, 8 predicted proteins | sample 0116_SJ02_MP02_1_FD_133140 | JGI IMG/M metagenome (GOLD analysis project Ga0187769, IMG submission 133140) | Tropical peat soil microbial communities from peatlands in Department of Meta, Colombia - 0116_SJ02_MP02_10_MG | ecosystem: Environmental > Terrestrial > Soil > Wetlands > Peat | place... | reverse complement strand
GGAACGCCTGCTGGGCGCGACGGCGGAAGACCTTGGGCTGGCCGCGTGCCTGGAAGGCGACGCGCCGCGCACGCTCGAAATGAGTTTCCCGGGCGGCGCGGGACGTTGGGACATCCGGCAAAGCACCTTTCGACAGGGCGGCCTGCCGAACCGGCTGCTGGTGCTGAGCGATCTGAGCCGAGCGTTGCGCGAGGAGGAAAGGCAAGCGTGGCATAAATTGATTCGCGTGATTGGCCACGAATTGAATAACTCACTGGCGCCAATTCAATCCGTCGCCGAAAGTCTGGAGAGGCGACTGTTGCGGTCGAGGGGAGCGTCGGAGGAAGGCGGTGTAGCGGAAATGTCCGCAGAGACGACCGACGATATGGAAAAAGGGCTCGGCGTGATTCGCGCGCGGGCCGAGGCGCTCGGCCGGTTCATGGCGGCATACGCGCAACTGGCGCGACTGCCGCAGCCGAACAGGCGGCCAGTGGAGGTTGCCGCCTGGATTCACCACGTTGCAAGGCTCGAGACGCGCCTGACGGTGAGTGTGGTGGAAGGGCCAAAAATCACGATTTCCGCCGACGGCGATCAACTGGAACAACTCCTAATCAATCTCGTGCATAACGCGGCCGACGCGGCGCTGGAAACCTCGGGCGGGGTTCGGGTCGGGTGGGAGAGAGGGCGGCGTCAACTCACCGTCTGGGTGGAAGACGACGGGCCAGGACTCTCCAATACGGCAAACTTGTTCGTGCCCTTCTTCACGACGAAGCAGGGCGGATCGGGGATCGGCCTCGTACTCTCGCGCCAGATTGCGGAAGCACACAGCGGAAACCTGACGCTCGAGGATCGCCGCAAAGGGCATGGATGCCTGGCCAAATTGCGCCTGCCGCTCGCTGCGCCCGCGGACGGAACGTATGAATCCTAGTGAGCGGCTTCGCATCCTGGAAGAAGAAGTCGTCGCGTGCCGGAAGTGCCCGCGGCTGGTGGAGTATCGCGAGCGGATCGCGCGCGTGAAACGGCGGGCGTATCGCGAATGGACGTACTGGGGACGGCCGGTGCCGGGATTCGGGGACGCTCGCGCAAAGCTCTTGATTCTCGGCCTCGCACCCGCGGCGCATGGGGCGAACCGAACCGGCCGCGTCTTCACCGGCGACCGTTCAGGAGAATTTCTCTACCGCGCGCTGTATCGAGCGGGATTTGCAAGCCAGCCGGATTCCACACGCCGCGGGGACGGCCTGCGGTTGAGGAACGCGTTCATCTCGGCGACGATTCGCTGCCCCCCGCCCGCGAACAAGCCTCTCCCCCAGGAAATCCGGAATTGCCTGCCTTTCTTCGAGGCTGAGTTGCATGCGATCCGGCCGCGCGCGGTGCTGGCGCTGGGGAAAATCGCCTTCGATGCTTACTTGCGGACATTGCAGCAGCGAGGGCTGATCGAGCGCCTCTCCGCATATCGCTTCGGGCATGGGGCGCGCTGCGTCTTTCCCGCGCCGCTCCCGCAGCTCTTCGCGTCCTACCACCCAAGTCAGCAAAACACGCAAACCGGGCGGCTCACGGCACCGATGTTCGCGGGCGTGCTGCGGCGAATACGCGAATTCCTCGAACCCTAGAGAAGCAAATGGCTAAGCACTGCCCTCGTGCGTGACGATGTGAACATCCACGGATGGCGCGTCCCGAAGGAAGCGATTCACGGCCGTGAGGTAGAAATAGCGGCGTAAGCCCTTGCTTGCCGTGCGGCCGAAAATGATCTGGGTGATGTGTTTTTCCTGAACGACCCCAGCCACGGAAGAGGCGACATTCTTCCCGCGGACACGCACGATCTGCGCTCCCAAATCGCGCGCAAACTGGATGTTCGCATCGAGAGTTCTTTGGTCCTGCGGTTTGCTGTCCGCCCCCGTATCCACATAGATGACGTAGAACTCAGCGTCCAGCCGCCGCGCCATCCGGGCGGCGCGGGCGACGATGTATTGCGCCGCGGGATTCGAGCTGATGCAGACAGCGAGGCGCTCGCGCACTGCCCAGTTGTCTTCGATGTCCTTCGCGGCCATGTAGGATTCGAGGCTACGGTCGACGTGCTCGGCGACCTGGCGAAGCGCAAGCTCGCGGAGGGCGATGAGATTCCCGCTCCGAAAGAAATTGGTGAGCGCCTGATTGACTTTCTCGGGGTTATAGACGTCGCCGCGGCGGAGACGGTTCTGCAGCGCCTCCGGCGTGAGATCCACCATGACGGTCTCATTGGCCAGCAACGGAACCCAGTCAGGAACCGTTTCGCGGACCGTAATGCCGGTGATGGTGTTGACGGTCGGGGCGATGCTCTCCATGTGCTGGATGTTCATGGTCGAGATGACGTCAATCTTTGCGGCCAGGATCTCCTGCAGGTCCTCATAGCGCTTGCGATGCTTGCTGCCGGGGATGTTGGTGTGGGCTAGCTCGTCAACCAGAACGACCTGCGGCCGCCGGGCGATGATCGCGTCGACGTCCATCTCCTCGAAAACCGTGCCTTTGTATTCGATGCGGCGGAGCGGGACGGATTCGAGCTGCGCCGCCAGCTCCTTGATTCCTGTTCGGCCGTGCGACTCCGCGACACCGATGACCACATCTTCGCCGCGATTGCGCCGGCGAATTCCCTCGCTCAGCATCGCATAGGTTTTGCCAACCCCCGGCGCATAACCGAGGAAAAGCTTGAACGCGCCCTTCGTTTTCTCGGGCGGAGAGACTACTTCGAGCCAGTCTTCGGGACGCTTGGGCATAGGCGTTGTAACAGCGGCACTTAAGCTACAATACCCGCGTGCATTGGCGCTATCTGAATCGCGCGCTGCGCTTCGTTCTGGCGCTGGCCATTGTCCTGGCCATCACCTGGATTTTCCGGGAGATTGTCCCAGCCAATCACACGACGGTTGCACTTTTCTTCCTCCTGGCAATTCTAGCAGTTTCGGCGGCGTGGGGTTTCACGGTTTCCGCATTCATGTCCGTGTCCGCAATGCTCGCGTTCAACTATTTCTTTCTTCCACCGATAGGAAAGTTTACGGTCGCGGATCCGCAGAACTATCTTGCGCTGTTTGCGTTCCTAGCGACTTCGCTCACGGGGAGCCAGCTTTCGCAGCGGATGAGGCGCCAGACGGAAGAAGCGCATCGCAGGCGGGAGGAAGCCGAGCGGCTCTACGCCTTCAGCCAACGGCTGCTGGTGGCGGGGAACGTAATCACCTTGTTGAATGCGATTCCGAACCACATCGTGGAAACCTTTGGCGTGGGCGCGGCAGCGCTCTATTTGGAGAATAAGAAGAAGTTCTACCGCTCGGGGGGCGGGGTCAGCTTGGACGAGGACGAAATGCGGCGGGTGACTCACCGGGAGGAACCGGTCTTCGATACGCGACGCAGTTTATCTTTCGTGCCGGTGCGCATGGGGACGCGCGCCATCGGCAGCCTGGGGATCTCGGGGCGGGCCCTTTCCAGGGAAACGCTGGAGGCTTTGGGAACGATGGTGGCCATCGGCGTCGAGCGAGCCCGGGCGGTCGAAGAACTCGGCAAGACGGAAGCCACGCGGGAAGGCGAGCGGTTGAAATCCGCACTGCTCGATTCCATCACGCACGACTTCCGGACGCCGCTCACCTCCATCAAGGCCTCGGTCACGAGCCTGCTTTCGACACCTTCCACGGCCGCGCCAGACGCGCGCGAGCTGCTCACTGTGATTGATGAGGAGTGCGACCGGCTGAACCATCTGGTTGGCGATGCTGCGGAAATGGCGCGGCTCGACGCCGGAGAATTTGAATTAAAGCGTCGGCCCGAGGCGATGTCGGAGATCATCTCCGCAGCACTGGACCAATACAAAGTGCCGCTCGGCCAGCGCGAAGTGCGCGTAGAATTGCCGGCGGACCTGCCGCCGGTGGACGCGGATTTCGCGCGCATCAAGGATGTGCTCGTCCGCCTGATCGAGAATGCCGACGCCTATTCACCCAAAGAGTCTCCGATCACGATCACAGCGGAGGCCGTCGGAGAGTCGGTCACCTCATCCGTCGCCGATCGGGGCCCGGGAATCGACGCAATGGAAATGAGCCTCATCTTCGACAAATTCTACCGCGGGCGGAATCAGCGGTATCTGGTTCAAGGGACGGGCATGGGCCTGCCGATCGCAAAGGCCATTATCGAGGCGCACGGCGGGACGATCGGCCTCACGAGCCAACTCGGCCACGGCTCCGTCTTTTCCTTTACACTGCCAATCGCCCGGGGGCGAACGACAACGCCATGAAATCCGCTACGATTCTCGTGGTGGACGACGAACCGCAAATACGGCGCGTCTTGCGAACCACACTGGCGACGGACGGATACACAATCGTCGAGGCCCACGACGGAAATGAGGCGCTCGAGAAACTTCGCAGCGAACGCCCGGATCTCGTGCTACTGGACATGAACATGCCCGGGATGGACGGGCTGGAGGCGTGCCGCGAAATTCGTGCGGCGTCAGATGTTCCGATCCTGATGCTCACCGTGCGCAATGCGGAGCGGGACAAAGTGCGCGCGCTCGATGCCGGTGCGGACGATTACGTCGTCAAGCCGTTTGGGATTCAAGAGCTCCTGGCGCGCATCCGCGCAGCGCTCCGCCGGGCTTCCCCCGAGGGCGAGGCCATTTCGGTCGTGTCCAAGGAGTTTAGCTTCGACTTCGGCGCGCGCGATTTCTCCGTGCGCGGCAAGGCGATTCATTTGACGCCGAAGGAATGCGAATTGCTGCGGGAACTCGTGCGGAATCACGGCAAGCCAATTTCCCACCGGCGACTGCTGCAGGCGGTCTGGGGGCCCGACTACGGGGAACAGACGGAGTATTTGCGCGTCGTAGTCAACCAACTGCGCAAGAAGATCGAAACCGATTCGTCGCGCCCGAAGTTCCTTCTGACGGAACCGTGGGTCGGATACCGCTTCGTCCTGCCGCGGGATGCCCGCGCCCAGGGAACCGATGGCGGATCCTCTTAGCGGGCGCCGGCCGCCCTGAACCAACGGACGAATCTCTCCAGACCGATATCCAGCGATGTCTGCGGCCTATAGCCCAGGAATTTCTCCGCGCGGGAAATATCGGCCCAGGTCACCGGCACGTCGCCCAATTGCGAGGGCATCGCCCGCCGGATGGCCTTCCGGCCCGTGGCGCTCTCCAGCTTCAAAATCAAGTCATTCAAAGTGACCGGGCGGGAATTGCCGAGATTGAACACTTCGAAATGAGCGCCGTTCCTCACCGGCGGCGCGAACTCGAGCGCAGCGAGCACGCCGGCGACAATGTCGTCCACGTAGGTATAGTCTCGCGCCGTGGAACCGTCCCCGAATACCGGCACCGGCTCACCCGCTTCCAGCAAGGCGGTGAACTTGTGGATGGCGAGGTCCGGCCGCTGCCGGGGCCCATAAACCGTAAAGAAGCGCAGGCAGACAGCATCGAAGTGATACAGATGCGCATAGGTGAACAGTAACAATTCACCGGCAAGTTTCGTGGCGGCGTAGGGAGAAATGGGACGCAAGTCCCTTTGATCTTCAGAGAATGGGACGGCGCTCGCGGCGCCGTAGACGGAGCTCGAAGAGCCATACACAAATTTCTCTACGCCGAATTTCTTTGCAAGATCGAGGAGCTGCAACGTCCCAAAGACATTGACGCGTTCGTACAGCGCGGGCTGCTCGATCGAAGGCCTCACGCCAGCGCGAGCCGCAAGATGAATCACGGCGCTGGGCCGGAACGCCGCGAAGACTTCCCGCAGGCTTGAAGTGTCGCAAATATCCGAAGCAAAGAACTCAAATGACCCTTTGCGGCGGACCTCCTCCAGGTTCGCTTTCTTCCGCGCTGGAGGATAGAAGTCATCCAGGTTATCGAGAATAGCGAGCGAATTCCCGCGCGATAGCAATGCTTCCGCCACATGCGAGCCGACAAAGCCCGCACCGCCGGTCAGAAGCACTTTTCGGGGATTCGTGTTCATGAAAGATTCTTCAGGAAGCCATCCGGGCAGTTGTCGGCGCGGCTTGCGAGGCGGAGAAAACCACGTTCTGCTGGGCCGCCCACTGGAGCCACTCGCTCAAGACGATCAGCGCCCAGAGCGGACGGGAATGGTCCGCCTTGCGCGACCGGTGCTCTTCGAGCATCTCCATTGCCGCTTCGTTGCGGACGCCCGCCTCGCCCAGCAACGCCGAGGAAAGCCGGGAGCGCGCCCAATCGTGCAGCGGCTCGCGCAACCAGCGGGCCAGGGGCACCGAAAGCCCGCGCTTGCGGCGATTCACGATCGACGAAGGCAAATATCTCGACGCGTACTGCTTTAGAAACGCCTTGGTCGTGAAACCGCGGATGCGATCCCGCGCGGCCAGACGAGCCGCAAATTCCATGACGCTCACATCCAAATACGGCGCGCGCAGTTCAATCGCGAACTCCATGCTTGCCCGGTCCGCCTTCGTGAGCAGTCCTTCCGCCAGCGAATTCTCGAGGTCCACGCGCTGCAGGTCGCTCAGCATGTCCCCGGGCGGCGGGCCGCCGTGCGGCACGGGATCGAGCCGCCACGATTCTGCCGTTGCGACACCGAGCCGGCCCAATAGTTCGGGAGAAATCACCGAAGTCCAAAGCAAGTGGCGAGGCACAGCCGCCAGGCCATCCCCGCGGACGAAACGCTTGAGCAAGAAGGACAGGGTGACTTTCTTGTCTGTCGCAGGCCAACGCTCCACTCCCCGACGCACCAGCGAACGGACAAATGCGGGGAGCCTTGCATACCGGTCCGCGAGGCCCGCGCCCAGATAGGTGGGGTAGCCGCCGAAAAGTTCGTCAGCGCCCTCGCCAACCAGCGCGATCTTGACGTCCTGCGCCGCGCGTCGAGAGAGCAAAGCCGTGGGCACCCAGGCCGGATCCGCGAGCGGTTCTCCGGACGAAGCGATCAGTTCCGCCAGCGTCGCAGGGACAACTTCCGGAGTGACGTCCACCCGATGCAGCTCCAGTCCAAGCAATTTGGCGGCGAATTCCGCGTAGCCGCTCTCATCGTAGGAGGGCTCGAAGAACCGCAGCGTATAGGAGTGGAGCGCGTAGTCCGGGCGCAACTTCCGAAGGACCGCGGCCACGAGAGAGGAATCAACGCCGCCGCTCATGTAAACGCCGTAGGGCACGTCCACATCGCTCTGCGACCGGACCGCTTCGCGGAACACTGCATCGAACTCACCGGGATTTGCTGCGGCTTTCGCAGGGGCGGGGGCAGAAGTCCACCGCCAATACCGGCGGGTGGATACGCTCTGCCCGCGAATCTCGATAATTTCTCCGGGGCCGACTTTGCGGACTCCTTCGAAGGGGCTGAGCGGCGCGGGGAAAAAACCGGCGGCAAGATATCCGCGCACCGTCTTGGTATTCACGCCGGCCCGCAAATGACCGACGGCCACAAGCGCGGAAATTTCCGACGCAAACCATGCTTCCTCGGAAGCATGAAAATGCAACGGGCGCTCTCCGGCGCGATCGCGCGCCAAGAGAAGGAGGCGGTCGCGGGCGCTCCATAAACCGATGGAAAAAGCCCCTGACAGCCGCTCGACAAATGCGGATCCGAGTTCGAGAAATAGTCCGGGAAGCACGGCGACATCGGTTTCCGCCGCCACGGGGCGCCCCCGCGACGCCAGCCAGCGCTTCAACTCACGGTGATTGTCGATCTCGCCGTTGCACACGACAACGATCCCATTCGCGTCTTCCACGATGGGTTGCTGGCCGTCGCCCAAGCCGCGAATGGCCAACCGCACCGCGCCGAACGTGGCCGGCCCCCGGCTCGCCACACCCCATCCGTCCGGGCCGCGGTGACCGAGGCGCTCGAGCATCGCGGATACGTTCGCCTCGCGCGCGGGGGGCTCGCCGCGCCCGTCCCAATCGATGGTTCCGCAGATTCCACACACTCTAGTGGTCCCTCGCCGGCGGCAGGAGCGCGCCCCACCAACCGGGAAAAATTTCCTGTACCCCGGCGCCTGAAGCCGAAGCGAAAGACTCGAGTTGAGTCCTTTGTTCCACGCGTGCGATCAAGAATACAGGCCGCGATTCCTGAGCCAGCCACGCCGGCAGTCGGCTCGGAGAAACGATATTCGGCGGCCAAGTTGGATTGCGCGCGAGCGAGTAAGAGACGTAGTTGCTGGTTGTCTCGTGGCCATCGACGCTCACCAAGTAAACGGCCCTGCCGAGATAATACGGCAACCCGGGGGAAAAACATCGCAGGAGAACGATATCCGCGGAACCGGAAGCCGCCGACACTCGCGCCGCGAGGGAGCGCGTCGAAAGGGCTTCCGCGTACGCCTGAATGCTACCCCATCCGAGTGTGAGCCACAGGGACATGAACAGCGAAAACACCACAAATACGACCTTGGCGTTGCGAATAAAGTATGCGACAAGACCAAAGATCGCGATGAGTGCAAATGCCCAACAGGTCGCAGGAAAGAGTACCGGCGAAGTCAGCCCGTCGATGCCGCGAACGTGTAAGTCACGAATCAAATAGGGACCACGATAAACGTCCAACCCCAAAAGCAATGCAACCACAACACTCACGCCGGACATCAGCAAGGCCCCGCGCCGCACCAAGTGGGACGCCGCTCCTCCCGGCCGCTCCCAAGCCAGGGCGAATAGCCTCGCCACAAGAATCCCGAGCGCTACAACACCCGGAAGCGCGTATTCAGGCAGTTTCGATTTTGAAAGGGAGAAGAACAAGACGACCACAACCGCCGCAACGGTCAGCAGCCGCTCGGCAGGCAGAATTCGACGGCGGGCTCGCCAGGCCGAAACCACCGCTTCCGGCAGCAACATGCTCCACGGGAAGAACAATACGGCGACGACGATCGCGTAGTAATAGAACGGCCCGTGGCGGTGGAACCTCTGTGTCGAAAACCTCTGGAAGGATTCCATGACGATGCCGTAGTAGGGAAAATCGTGATGGCGCGACGCGACGCCGAGAAACCAAGCGAGCGAGACGCTGAAGAAAATTGCCAGATTCATCGGCGAGCAGACCCTTCGAAAAACGCCCCAGCGCCGCTCAACCGCGCCATATGCGACAAGGACGAGCAGTGGCACGAAGAAGCCCACGGGGCCTTTGATGAGCGTCGCCACGGCGGCTGCAAACGCGCCCGTCGCATACCAAATTCGCCGTTCCGGTCCCAAGGTCCTTTCGCCGAGATAACCCGAGAAAATCGCGGAGCATACGGCCAGCGTAAGCCCCATATCGAAAATCACCATGCGCGAGTAGCCCACGTACATCGGCGTCGCGCCCAGCACCACCACTGCGAGCGCACCCGTTCGCCAGCCGAATTCGCACCGGCAAAAAAGGTAGACAACCACGAGCAGCCCAAAACCGAAGACAGCGGAAGGAAATCGCGCTGCGGCTTCTGATTTCCCAAAGACAGAAAAAGACAGAGCGACCGCGCGAAAATAAAAAGCCGGCTTGTCGAGATAGGGCAGGCCGTCGTACGTGGGGATGAGCCACGCCCCGCTCGTTTTCATTTCGAGGGCGACGGAGGCGTTCCGGCCCTCGTCAGGATTGATCAGCGCCCAGCCGCCGAGTCTGGCGAAGAGACACACTCCCGCAAACAGAAACGCGGCCAGAATCCACCAGAGTCGGGCCTTGCGCTGGGGTTCCCCGGTGAACGACGAGCCCTCGGCCCGTGCGGGCTCACCCATGGGAGCGCATTCGGGAGGAAGATTCCGGCAATTCAGACTGCGCACTCAGCTCGACCACTTGCGGGCGCTTCATCCGGCGCTCGAGCCACACCACGCCGAAAAGGTCCACGATGCTCACCCACAAGCGGTCCCAAACGCCGTAGTGCGTCTTGCCGCGCCGCCTCGGCCGATGCGTCACTTCCACGGAAACAACCCTTCCCCCGGCTGCCCGGACGAGGCTGGGTAAGAAGCGATGCATGTGGTCGAACTGCGGCAGAGCCAAAAACACTTCGCGTGAGAAAAGTTTCAAGCTGCATCCTGTGTCCGGCGTGCCGTCCCGCAACGCCATGCGGCGGACCCGGTTCGCGATGCGCGAAGAAACGCGCTTGACCCAGGCGTCCCGCCGGTGCCGCCGGTTGCCGCAAATCAATTGAGGCGCGAACGGCTGATTGGAATCGTGCAACACGTTCAAAAGGGCCGGAATGTCCGCCGGGTCGTTCTGGCCGTCGCCGTCCAGTGTGACGATCCACGGGGCGCGTGCGCTGCGGATGCCGGTCACAAGCGCGGCGCTCTGTCCGCAGGGCTCCGCGTGGCGGACAACGCGCAAAGCGGGGTACACCTCCATCGCAGCGGCCAAAAGCTGGGTCGTGCCATCGTCGCTTCCGTCGTCCACGTAGATGATTTCAAAGGTCTCGACGCCGTCGAGCGCCGCTTGGATTTCAGCGAGCAGCGGCTCAATGTTCTCCGCCTCGTTGCGAACCGGCACAACGACGGAAATCGCCGACGGCAAACCCAGATTCGTCTCAGGCAGCATCCAGGACCGTCCCTATGCGCTGTGGCACAGCGCACACCCCTATACGACTTTGGATGCTATCACAGTGGGAGCAGTGCCTTCGACCATCTGCGAGAGCCCGCGTGTGGTTCTGGAACCCACGGACAGAGGAGTGTTGCTGCAGCAATTGACAAGTTTCTTTCTGCCTTTTCCCCTATCAAATTTCCAATCTCAAATCTGCGATTGCCTCTCTCCGCCCCATCCTCTCCCCGACGGTCATCCCGAACGCCCGCTGCGGCGTGAGGGATCTCTCTGCCTTCTCGCTTGCCGCGCCGTAGCCGCTTCACGGCGAAGGCGGGTCGACGCCGCTTTCTCTGCTCCGCCCACAGGGTACTTTTCTGTCATTCTGAGTCCGCTGCGGCGGACGAAGAATCTAGCGGTTCCCCTCTCCTGCAGCGGTTGCTCCACACGTCGGCTTTACGTGTGGGTCTTTTCCCTTATCAAATTCCCAATCTTAAATCTGCGATTGCCTCTCTTCCCATGTAGGGGCGGAGTTCACCTCCGCCCGGTTTTTCTCCCTCTCTGAAACGTGCGATTTCGAGTCTGAGATCGCTCTCGCCGGTCCCCTCACGTCGCTTCTACGTGTGGGTCTTTTCCCCTATCAAATTCCCAATCTCAAATCTGCGATAGCCTCTCTCCGCCCCATCCTCTCCCCAACGGTCATCCCGAACGCCCGCTGCGGCGTGAGGGATCTCTCTGCGGTGCCCCACACGTCGCTCTTACGTGTGGGTCTTCTCCCATGTCAAATCTCAAATCTGCGATTTCCTTTCTCCCCCCTGTGTTCCCCCGCCTCCAGCGCCGTAGGCGCGACACAATCTAGCCCAGCGTGCAAATGCTGGGTACCTCGGCAAAGAGAATCGCAAGCGCCGTAGGTGCGACACATTCAACTGCCCAAAACCTCTAGCTTCGGCTGTGACAGAAAATGGGAGCGGTTCATTATTGGAAACCTTCTTAAACAAGATTGGAGGGAGATTTGGGACAGGGCAATATGCATTGCACCCCGCTAAAACTGGACACCTCATTTAGGTAGACTCAGGGCCTCCAAAACAGGAGGCAACATGGGCAGGAAACCACCAGTCGATCGTTCCCCCGAAGAGAAGTGGCAGATCGTGCAGGAAGGCATCAAGAGCGGCAACGTCTCTGAGACCTGTCGTCGTCACGGGATCGCTCCGAATCTGTTCTACCGCTGGAGGGAT
>Ga0187769_10002075_pt1 | contig 11629 bp, 9 predicted proteins | sample 0116_SJ02_MP02_1_FD_133140 | JGI IMG/M metagenome (GOLD analysis project Ga0187769, IMG submission 133140) | Tropical peat soil microbial communities from peatlands in Department of Meta, Colombia - 0116_SJ02_MP02_10_MG | ecosystem: Environmental > Terrestrial > Soil > Wetlands > Peat | place... | reverse complement strand
GGAGGGCGCGGAAATGATGTAGACGTTGCTCATTCGAGGTTCTGCACCTGCTCCCGCGCCTTTTCGATGTCAGATTTCATGGACAGTCCAAACTCGGTGATCTGCAAGGCTTCGCCCGCGAGGCCGGAAGTCTTGGAGAGCAGGGTATTGGCCTCGCGGTTCATTTCCTGCAGCAGGAAATCGAGTTTCTTGCCGATTTCGCCACCTTGGTCGAGCAGGCCGAGGAAATGTTGGACGTGGCTGTCGAGACGCACCAGTTCCTCCTGAATGTCGCTGCGATCCACCAACAGAGCGGCTTCCTGAAGAATGCGTTCGGGGTCGATTTGCGAACCAATCAACTCCTGTAGGCGCTCGTTCAACTTCTCGGTGTAGGTCTTTAGGGTTGCTTGGCGATGCTTCTCAACTCGCTGGCAAGCGCGCTGGACATTTTTCATCTGCTGACGGAGCTCCCGGTCGGTGCCCCGGCCCTCTTCCTCTCGCATTTCATTTAAGCGGCTCAGAGCCTCGTCCAGCTTGGCGAGCACAACCGTCTCCAATTCAGAATTGGCGGGCGCCGCCGCCGAATCCAGCGCGCCCGGGATGCGCAGAATTACATTCAGATCGGGCTCAGCCGCCAGTCCGAACTCCGCTGCCGCGGCGCGGAATGCCTGGATGTAACCGCCCACGAGCTCTCGATTCAGGGCGAAGCTTTCCCCTCCCATGGGCTGGAAGTTGAGAGTCAACTCGACATGCCCGCGTGCCAGTTGCTCCTTCAGCCTGCGGCGCAGCTTCACTTCCAGGGCGTCGGTGTCGGAGGGCATGCGGAAATGCAGGTCGAGAAAACGGTGATTCACCGACTTCAGCGACAGACTGAAACCGAGCTGGTTATTGACTTGCCCTTTGACTTGAGCGAATCCCGTCATGGAGCGAATGGGCATGCGGTTATGGCCTCTGCGGTGCGGCGCCGACTTTTGAGGGCTCCAGGTCAACGAATTGCAGATCGTACAGACGACGGTAGGTGCCGAATCTCTTCATCAGGCCCTCGTGAGTGCCGATGTCGGTGATCAGACCATTTTCGAGAACCACAATCCGGTCGGCGCGGCGCACTGTGGACAGACGGTGAGCGATCACGACGACCGTGCGTCCGGTCATCAAGTTTGCCAGCGCCGATTGAACCAACGACTCTGATTCGCTGTCGAGCGCGGAGGTCGCTTCGTCGAGGATGAGTATGGGCGCATTCTTCAGCAGGGCTCGAGCAATGGCGATACGCTGGCGCTCACCGCCGGAGAGCCGGATGCCACGCTCGCCGATGACGGTGTCGTAACCGGCGGGCAATTCGGTGATGAAATCATGCGCTAAAGCCGCTCGGGCCGCGGCTTCGACGGCTTTTTGCGACACATTGGGCTGGCCGTAGGCGATGTTGTTGCGCGCCGTGTCGTTGAACAGCACGGTATCCTGCGAGACGACGCCGATTTGCGAACGGAGAGAAGCTAGCGTCACGTCGCGGACGTCCTGGCCATCAATCAGTAAGCGTCCTGAGGTCACATCAAAGAAACGCGGAATCAGGTGGACGAGTGTACTCTTGCCGGCGCCGCTGGAGCCCACCACGGCGAGGACCTCGCCCGCTCGAACTTCCAGATCGATGTCCCGCAGGATTTCGCGCGCTTCCTCGCCGTTGGCTTCATACGAGAAACTGACGTTTTCGAACCTGATGCTGCGGGAAAACGGAGGCAGCGGCCTGGCCCCAGTGCGCTCGCGAACATCGTCTTCGGTATCCATGAACTTGAAGATCTCCGACGAAGCTCCCAGCGCCTGCTGAAAATTGTTGTTGAAGAGAGCGAACTTGCGCACTGGGTCGTAAAGCTTGAAGACGGCGACGATGAAGGCAAAGAATATTCCGACCGTCATGCGCTGGTGAGCGATCTGTTCGCGGCCAAGCAGCAGCAAAAGGGCGATGGCGATGGCGCCAAAAATATCCATGAGGGGAGAACTAATCGCCACTGCGGCCACCGAACGCAAGTTGGCCCAGAAGAGCCGCCGCGCCGCTTTGTGGAAGCGGGCAATCTCCCAAGATTCCATGTTGAACGCCTTCACAATGCGGTTTCCGGTGATCGTTTCGTGCAGGATGTTCTGGATGTCGGCCAGCTTGTCCTGACCCTTGCGCGTGGTGTGCCGCACTCTTCGCCCGATCTTTCCCGCTGAGTAAATAATGAAAGGCACAAACAGCAGCAACACCCACGCGAGCTTGCCGCCGAGAAGCACAACGACAATAGCAGTAAAAATCAGGGTGAAAAGTTGCTGCAGGAACTCCGCCATCACAGTTGACATGGCGTATTGCACGCGCTCGATGTCGTTAACGATGGTGGATACCAGAGTGCCGGTAGTGTGCTTCTGGAAGAATGCGGCTGAGCGCCGGAGGATCGAATCGTAAAGATTGTTGCGCAAGTCGGTGATCATGCTAAAGCCGGCATAGTTCACCAGGTACGTTCCTGCGTAATCGAAAATTCCCTTGAGAACTGTGGATGCCACGAGAGCGAAGGCGACAATCGTCCAGGCGTTGTGGAAGTGCGAAGGCACGAATTGTTGCAAGTAGACCGCGTGATTGCTTTCAGGGATAGTGAAGAGCCGGATGTTGTTCGAACCGGTGGAGGGATTCAACACCCGGTCTAAAACTGGACCGACCAACAGAACCCGGAAGGCGTCGAGCAAGCCGACCAGCGCCATCAGCAGAACCGAAGACAGTAATTGCCACCAATACGGTGCCACGTAGCGGATGAGGCGCGTCAGTTGCCGCATTGGCTCTCGGTACGCAGCCAGGACTGGCCTGCGGATGGAATCGGCATGTCTAGCAAGCTTTTATTCTACTTGAGTCCTTCGTCGTACGTCGTTCGTCGTTTGCCGTTCGCTCCGGCGAAACTAAACCGCGCGGGGCTGGATCGAATTCGAAGGCGCTCCATGCCAGATCCCTCGGCCTGCTGGAAAAAGCGCAGGCCTTCGGGATGACCCCGGTCGGGGGGCAGATATGCTGACCCCAATACCTTTCTACCCCGGGCTATCACGGTGCACCACCTTCGCCCGGTATCCCGCCCTGCGCAAAAGGTTGCTGACCTCCTCCGCCATCATGACCGAGCGATGCTGGCCGCCGGTGCAGCCGAATGAAATGGTGAGATAGCTCTTGCCTTCGCGGATGTAGTGGGGCAACAGGTACACGAGCAACTGGGAGATTCGCCGGATAAACTCCCTGGTCTGAGGAAACGATCGGATATACTTCGCCACCTTGGGATCACGGCCGGTGAGGGGTCGAAATTCTGGCACAAAATGCGGATTGGGAAGGAACCGGACATCGAATACCAGATCTGCGTCCTCCGGCAGCCCGTGCCGAAATCCGAAGCTTACACAAGAGACCAGAATGTTCTTGTCTGACTCCCGTTTGTGAAAGCGCTCGGTAATGTAAGCGCGCAGTTCGTGTACGTTGAATTTGGAGGTGTCGATCACCAGATCGGCGATAGCGCGAATCGGACGCAGGCGTTTGCGTTCAGCGGCGAGGGATGCCCGGACCGGAGTGTGGGTTCCCAAAGGATGCGGACGGCGGGTTTCGCTGTAACGGCGGAGCAAGACCGGATCGTCGGCCTCTAGAAAGATCATCTTGGTGGGCAGCATGCGCTTGACCGATTTCACAATGTCGGGCAATTTCTGCAGTTGCTCCCCTTCGCGAACGTCCACCACCAGCGCGGTGCTTTTGATTTCGGCGGATTGTCCTACTAACTCGGCGAACTGAGGGATGAGGCCGACCGGCAGATTGTCCACGCAGTAATAACCGAGGTCTTCAAAGGCCTTGAGTACCGAAGCCTTGCCTGAGCCGCTCATGCCAGTGATGATGACCAACTCAGACGGAGACCGGCCATTACGCGGTGCTCGGGAGCGTTTTAACAAAACTGGGTTCTTCCTGGGAATCCGGCGCGCTGGCATCTGGACGGATGTTAGCAGGGAGCCAGATCAGTGGCTAGTGTGGTCCGAGTTGCTGGTTGGAGCCAATAAGGTGCCGAGGCCCGGAGGGACAACTTACGAAGTTAACGTCCGCCGGCCTCGGCTGGGTTACGCCTTGCGCAAGCAGGTTGCAGCTACTCAGGCACGATTACGCCAAATGTGCCGTTCACGTTGTTGTTGGGTCCTGCAGTGAAGTACAGATGGTTGGTAGCACCGTTCGCCGAACTCCCACCTCCGAACATGATCCCCCAAAGCTGGTCGATGTGAATCGCCTTGCCCGCAGAGTTGCTGACGGTGCCCACCAACGCGCCAGTTGTGGGATTGAAGCCGTTGATGGTTCCCCTGGTGTTGATGTTGTTGGTTATCAGCAGGGTGTTGCTCAGTGGCCCAAAGTTGCTCGGCGCCAGGGCTATTCCCCAGGGCTGATTGAGAGGCTGGCCAAAAATCAGACGTTTCACAAACGTGCCGTCCTCGTTAAAGATGTCAATCGAACCACCGGTCGCACCTGAGGTCCTAGCGAAGGCGACGTAGACCTGGCCGTTAATGTCCTGGATACCAAATGGCGCGAAGCCCGCAGGAAGGCCGGTATCTGTAAAGGATTTGACGAAGTTGAAGTTTCCGTCATAGATGTCAACTTTGTTGTTGTTGATATCGGCGGCGTAAATGAAGTTTCCAGAGGCGTGGCTGGTGATTGCCAGACCGGTGTAGCTGGCGTTGGAGCTCGAGTTGTTGACCGCAATGATGCTTTGTGTCGGGTTCGACTGAGGAGCCCAGCCGCTGATGGTGCCGTCCAGGGTTGCGAAAATAAATATCGACGCCCAACCCTGCACGGGAAATTCCTGCGAACCGTTGTAGACAATGCCTGTGGGTGAACCTACGCTGGTACCGTTTGCGGAGGGAACTACGACCTGCAGTGGCTGCGGATTACCCATTCCGTCGTAAAGGGTGGACCATCCGGAGCCTTCGTCACTGATCCAGAACGGGTTGCCGGGTGCATAGGTGAGCCCCCATGCATTCACCAGCAAGGGATCCGTATTTTTTGCCAGGCCCGACTGATTCGAAACCAGATCGATCCTCGCGTAATGCGTAAACTGCGCAAAGGCGGCGCTGGAAGCGAACACGAGCGCGAGCCATACAGTTAAGCTCAGACTGCGACTGAGTACTCGTTGCATGCTGAATCTCCTTGGAGGTAATAAAAGGTTGGGAATTTGTTCGGCATCTGAGTTCAACTCAGATGTGAGCGATTCCCCTAACCTTCGAGCCGCAAAATAGTAGGTCTGTTGTCTTGGCGATTTGTCAGCACGAGGTCACGGGTTTGTAAAATTCCTGTCGCGGGATTAGCGGAGTATGGGCTGTCAGCATGGCTTCGGACCCGGTTCTGCCGATATGCTGAAAGCAGGGGAGCACATTGGGGACTCTACTCAACATGGCTGAATTCTGCGAGGTTGCAGTGCCGGTTCCGCTGGATGCCCTGTTCACCTATCGGGTGCCTGACGGGATGCAGCCGGTGGTGGGTGGACGCGTTCTGGTTCCATTCCGGAGGCAGCGGGTCTTAGGGATCGTCACTGAACTGCATGGCCGTGCTCCCAGGTTCCAGGCCAAGGATGTGGTGAGCGCTCTGGACAACACGCCGCTGCTCGATGAGCAACTGCTCCGGCTCGGACGGTGGATTGCGGATTACTATCTTGCGCCGCTGGGTGAAGTGTTCCGCACCATGCTGCCTCTCAGCGCGGAATTCAAACGAAGCATCAGCTACCGAATTACCGAGCAAGGGCAGATGGCATTGCACCTCGCGGGGATGTCGGGATCGTCCGCTCGGTCGCGCCGGACGCCCCAAGAGCAGTTGGCGGAATTCCGTGTCCTGGACTATCTGGCGGAACGAGACAGCGCGCGGACAGAGAATTTGCGCTCCGCAACCCGGGTTTCAAGCTCGGTGCTTGCCGGGATGGTGCGCAAAGGCTGGATTGTGCGGGAAGACGTATCCGCTGCGCGCGATGCAACTCGCTTGGTGAAAGCCGTGCTGCTCAAGAGTGGTGAAGGGAAGCTGAACGCGAATCAACGAGTGATCGTCGATACACTCGCGGCGGCAGGGGGGAAGATCAGCCTCGAAAATCTACACGCATTGGAGGTCCCACGAAGCACTCTGGGTACGCTGGTCAAGCGTGGGTTGGTGGAGATCGTTGAGGAACCCGCGGAGTTTACCGTCTCGAAGGCGAAGCCTCGGGTGTCACCGCTGAGTTTTCAGTTCAATCCTGCTCAACAGTCCGCGCTTGACCGCATTCGCGAGCGAGCGGAGGCTGGGACATTTTCAGGCATCCTGGTGCACGGAGTCACGGGATCAGGCAAGACTGCGGTGTATCTGGCGGCCATGCGCGCTGTGCTAGATGCAGGCCGTTCGGCGATCCTGCTGGTGCCCGAGATCGGACTTACCCCGGCGGTGGCGGCGGATTTGTATCAAGCCTTCGGAGACGAAGTCGCCATACTGCACTCTGCACTCACCGACCCGGAACGAGCCGAACAATGGCATCGCATCAAACGCGGCGACGCGCGCGTGGTAGTCGGCACAAGGTCGGCGGTGTTCGCGCCGGTCTCGAGCTTAGCGTTGATCATCGTTGACGAAGAGCAAGACGCCTCCTACAAGCAGGAAGAGACGCCGCGCTACCACGCTCGCGATGTGGCTGTGATGCGTGCGAAGATGGCGAATGCTGTAGTAGTGGTCGGTTCCGCCACGCCATCCCTGGAATCGTACTTCAATGCCAAGTCGAACAAATACGCGCTGCTGGAGTTGCCGGACCGTGTGGAGCAGCGGCCGCTGCCCGAAGTCGAAATCGTTGATATGCGGCAGGAGTTTCAGGAGACCGGGCAGGAGCAGGTGATCTCGCGCAAGTTGGCGGAAGAGATCAGGCAGCGGCTGGATCGCAAAGAGCAGGCAATGGTGCTGCTCAATCGCCGCGGATACTCGCCGCTGGTGCTGTGCCGGGCGTGCGGGAAGACGCTCGAATGCAAGAACTGCGCCATTGCTCTTACTCACCACAAGCGCTCCCATCGCATGGAATGTCATTATTGCGGCTATGCTGCACCCGTGCCGAAGACGTGTTTGCACTGCGGCAGCGAGTACGTGTATTTCCTGGGGACTGGATCGGAGAAACTGGAAGAGCTGTTGCATGGGATGTTTCCGCAGGCGCGGATTGGGCGGCTTGATCGCGATACGGTGCGAGGGCGCGAAGACTTCGAGCGCGCGCTGAACGCGCTCAACGCGGGAGAGCTTGATCTGCTAGTGGGTACGCAGATGATCGCCAAGGGGCACGATATTCACGGCGTGACGCTGGTCGGCGTGGTGGGCGCAGATGCAGCACTGGGCTTCCCGGATTTTCGCGCCGCTGAGCGGACTTTTCAATTGCTCACGCAAGTCGCCGGTCGCGCCGGGCGCGGACAGGTTCCGGGCAAAGTCGTCTTGCAAACTTATTTTCTGGATCATTATGCGGTGCAGTACGCGGCGCAGCATGACTTCATCGGCTTCTACGAGAAAGAGTTGCGTTTTCGCAGCTGGATGCGGTATCCGCCATACAGTGCTCTGGCGAATGTTCTGGTGCGCAGTCATAAATTGGATGAGGCTTTGCAATGGTCAGGGACTCTTGGGAAATGGTTTGAGAAGACGACGCATGAAGGCATTCGGGTGCTGGGGCCGGCGGCGGCGCCGATCCTGCGGCTCAAGCGCGATTACCGATATCACTTCGTTTTGAAGTCAGAGAGCCGGGAGAAACTCAATGCGCTGCTGCGCGCCATGCTGGCTTACGCAACACAGCAGAAGATTCCACGCACTCAGGTGATTGTCGATGTGGATGCGCTGTGGCTGATGTAGCGCCGCCATCCGCGGCGGCCGTAAGGTCCGCACCTGAGAATCTGTGAGAACTGGTCTGCCGTCCCTCCGGGACTCACTCATCCTCCCCTCTACCCAGGGCTAACGCCCTGGGCTAAAATATGCCGCTCCTTCGGAGCTGAATTGTGGTGCTTCCGTTCCTCCGGGCAACCCAAGAACCAGTTCCATCGCGGACTCCCGAGGGCGGAATGCGCTCAGGATGGCGGGCAGATGCAGGCCCTACAATCCCTTCTTCTGCAGGAACTTCCGCACAACCTCCTTCACATCGCGATGCGCGCCGTCCACGGCGTAGTTGAGTTGACGCATATCGTTATCCGAGATTTTTCCGGCAAGCTCATTTAATGCGCCTGCGAGTCCAGGATGGCGAGCAAGCGTCTCCTGTCGGATAACGGGCACGGCTTCATAAGGCGGGAAATAATGGCGGTCGTCTTCTAGCACGAATAAATCAAGTGCCGGGATCAGTCCATCGGTCATGTTGCCGGCGATCAGGTCGACCTGCCTGTCTTTGAGAGCACGATCCAGCAGGCCGAGATCCATGATTCGCGGAGGTTCGGCAAAGCGCAACCCGTAGGTCGAGACTAATCCCTTGTAGCCGTCCGCACGCTCCATGAATTCGTAGCCGAATCCGGCACGCCACTGTGGCGTGTATGAGGCGGCTTGCGAAATTGTGCGTAGCTTCATGCGACGCGCATCTTCGCCGCGAATTTCGATGGCGAAAGTATCGTCAAAGCCGAGTGTTGGACCGATGCTCAGGCCGAAGCGCTTTTCGTATTCACTTTTGACCTGGTTGTAAACCTGCTCCCTGCTGCCTTCCGGTTTTTGCTTCAGCACCGCGGTCAGCGCTGTGCCGGTGTATTCGGGATAGATGTCGATGCGCCCTGCGAGAATGGCCTGATGGCAAATATAGGTTCCGGCCAGATAGAAGCGGCGCTCGACGGTGAGATGAGTTTTGTTTTCGATCTGCTGGGCAAGCAGTTCGCCGAGGACGAGCTGCTCGGTGAAGTTCTTGGAGCCGATCACGATGCGATTCTGGCGGGAAGGTCCGCAGGAAGTGAAGAGGATAACAACGCTCCCCAGCGCGGCGAGTCGGCGGATCATGCAATTTTTATAAATAGCATTGTTGTTGAAAGTCGCCGAAGAATCTTATGCGTGACTTCGGACCTAGAGAGCTGGTTTCCAGAATTTTCCGGCCTTCCGCGCGCTTGTCCCGCAGGGGCTAACGAGTCCGTGTCGCAACCATTCTGTCGCTCCTCCGGAGCTCGATCCTGTTCCACTTTCTACCCACGGCTTACGCCGTGGGCTTTATTCTTGCGGCGCTGCGTGGCTCATCCTAGGCACGACGTTGCATTTCCCTTGAGGGCCTTGAGTGACTCTAAAGCCCAGTTTTATCGAAGTACTTATCGCAGCGCTGAAACGGTACCACATCCAAAATCGAAGTTTTCATGCTGCGTGTGGGCTCAGGCGTCTTTCGAGCCAGCCTAGACCGACGTCCGCTAACAGAGCCAACGCAGCGGCGGGAATCGCGCCGGCCAGGATTACGGCATTATTGACCATGGCCAGCCCGCGGAAAATGTACTCGCCCAACCCACCGGCTCCAATCGCAGCGGCGATCGTTGTTAGACCAATCAAGAGGACGGTGGCTACACGAATCCCTGCGATGATGACTCCAAGAGCCAGGGGAAGCTCGACCTGGAAAAGCAGTTGAGGGTCGGTCAAGCCCATGCCGCGGCCGGCTTCGACCACGGCTGGATCGACTCCCTTGATGCCCGCGTACGTGTTGCGAATGAGTGGCAGTAAAGCGTACAGCGTGAGGGCGAGAATCGCCAGGCGGTCGGCGCGTGCCCCGATCCAGGGAGCGGGCAACAGGAATCCAAACAAGGCGAGACTGGGGATGGTCTGAATGACATTTGCGCTGCCGAGAACAGGCTTGTTAAGCGAGGGCCAGCGCGTGATCAAAACACCCAGCGGAATGCCAACGGCTACGGCGAGCAGCATCGAGACTCCCACCAGCCAAATATGCTCGAGGGTGAGTTCCGCCACCTCGGCATGATTCTGCAGCATAAATTGCCAAACGTTCATGCTCGCTCTCTTGTGTGATTGAGATTGGTATCGAATGCGTCTTTGTAGGCAACTACAAGGGGCGCCCGCGAAGCGAGAAATTCGTCTCGTGTCTGCAGAGTGACCAAGTGCCCTGCTTCCATGAGCGCGATGCGGTCGCCGAGCAGCAGGGCCTCATGCAAGTCGTGGGTGACGAATACCACGGTTTTCTGCAGGCGTCCTTGCAGCTCTAGAAATTCTCGTTGCAGCTCGGCGCGGGTGAGAGGGTCAAGCGCGCCAAAGGGCTCGTCCATGAGGAGAATCGGAGGATCGGCCGCCAGAGCGCGTGCCACGCCGACTCTCTGACGCTGTCCGCCGGAAAGCTCGCGGGGATAACGCGAGGCAATCTGCGGATCGAGACCCACTAGTTTGAGTAATTCTTCGACGCGCTTGCGAATACGATCAGTCGGCCAGTTTTCGATCTTGGGAACCAGGCCGATGTTTCGCTCGATGGTGAAGTGAGGGAAGAGACCGATTTCCTGAATGACGTAGCCGATCATGCGGCGCAAGCGGATGATGTCCCACTCCCGAATGGGACGGCCGTCGACCCGGATTTCGCCAACGGTTGGAGTAAGGAGGTGATTGATCAGCTTGAGGGTGGTGGTTTTGCCAGAGCCGCTTCGGCCAAGTAAGACCAAGGTTTCGCCACGGTAGATTTTGAGGGTTAAGTCCTTGAGGATGTCGCCGGCGCCATTTGGACGATAGGAAACCGCGCGGAATTCGATGGCGGCACCATTGTCGAGAGAGGAATCCATAACGATCAGACGCCCATCCTTCGAAGGAAATTCTTCTTAACCACAGAGGACACAGAGCGGACAGAGGAGGACACTGAGTACGGCTCCTTACTGCGAATTGTATGCCGCCACCGGCAGTCCCGAGATGCGAATTCCTGCATGCCCCTTGTGGCGGATGTTAAGCCCGATCAAGAGGGCGGTGATCTGTTCCAGGATGCGCGCGTTCTCCAATTTGCCGCCATCGAGAGCGCGAACGCCGGGAATCTTGATGGCAAGTTGCTGGACGACCTTGGCTGCCGCGGGATCATCGCTGCACACAATCACATCGCAATCAACCGGCTCCTCGGCATTCAGCATTTCGGCACCGACGTTCTGAAATGCTGCCACAACAGAAACTCCCGGAGGAACAAGCTCAGCGGCTTCCTGCGCGGCCGAGCCTTGCCAGACCCCGAGAGTCCGGGTTGCACGGCCGCCGACGCTCGCGGCCAGCGGCACGGTGGCATCGATCAAGATCGTGCCGGGACGAAGAGCGGGTTTCAGTTGCTTGAGCAGAGTCGCGTGGCCTTCGAAGGGGACTGTGAGCATCAGCAGGTCAGCAGCGCCACAGGCCGCAACGTTTTCCTGACCGGAGATTCTTGCATTAGGGACGCTTTGTCTGATCTTCTCGGCGGCTTCGTGAGCACGCTGCGCAACCCGCGAGCCGATGATCACGGTTTCGCCGGTACGCGCCCAGCGCAGCGCGAGGCCGAAGCCTTCGGGACCTGTACCGCCGAGCACGGCGATGGGCCGCGTCATGCTACGCAAACTCCGGTTCGAGCGCCTGTTCTGCGATCAGCTCGTCAGTGTGCATCTTGATGTTGATTCGCCGATAGGTAGTGTTGCGCTCAGCGGGGATGCGGCCGATTTCCAGAATTAGAGACTGAAACTCTTCCGGACTGGTGTATTGCCCGGC
>Ga0187769_10002074_pt1 | contig 11631 bp, 10 predicted proteins | sample 0116_SJ02_MP02_1_FD_133140 | JGI IMG/M metagenome (GOLD analysis project Ga0187769, IMG submission 133140) | Tropical peat soil microbial communities from peatlands in Department of Meta, Colombia - 0116_SJ02_MP02_10_MG | ecosystem: Environmental > Terrestrial > Soil > Wetlands > Peat | place... | reverse complement strand
GTCTCCCACGAAGAGCGTTCGCACCTTGGATGTTTCTTGCTTCACGATCGCCACTTTTTCTTCCGGACTCATGCCGGCGCTCACATCGGTGATTCCCACTGAATCCGCTAGGTAACGCACCTCGGAGTCGCGGTCGCCGGATACCAGCATGACTCTGCGGACGCCGTGTTTTGGCGCCAAGTGTTCGATGAACGAGCGGCCCTCCCTGCGCGGCTCGTCGTGAAAGGTCAGAGCCGCGGCGTACCGGTCATCCACGAACGCCAGGCATTCCAGACCGGTCGTTAGGGGTGGCAAGGGAAACTTGCCCTTCGGCAGTTGCTTTCTGCCCGTAATCTTCACCCTGTGTCCGCCGATTATTCCCAGCAAGCCTTCGCCGGGGCGCTCGCTGATGTGCGCTGCGGAGACGAGCGGCAGATGCTCGGCTTTCGCCGCGGCGACGATCGCAACTGCCAGTGGATGCTTGGAGTATTGCTCCAAACTGCCCACGAGGGTCAAAACGTTCGGCCGCTCAAAACCCTCGGCGCAATTCACGGTCGTCAGGGTTGGACGCCCATAGGTCAGCGTCCCGGTCTTGTCGAATATGAGAGTCTTGCAGGAGTCAATCTGTTCGAGCACGGCGGGGTTCTTGATGATGATGCCTCGCCTCGCGGAGAGGGAAATCGCGCCGATGACCGCAGTGGGGATCGCCAACAGCAACGGACAAGGAGTTGCGATCACTACAACCGCTAGAAACCGGTTCGGATCGCGACTGGCCAATGCCGCCACGGCCGCTACGGTCACCGCAATGGGCGTGTACCACGCGCCGAGTTGGTCGGCGAGCCGCCGGATTCGCGGCCGCTGCTGCTCGGTCGCACGCATCACCTGCATGATGCGCGCGTACCGCGAATCCACGGCCAGCTTCTCCGCCTGGATGACAATCGCGCTTTCGCCATTGATGGCGCCGGAAATCACCTGCGAGCCCGGCGTCTTCGAGATTTCGTACGGTTCGCCGGTCAGGTAGGCTTCGTCCATGATGCCTTGGCCCTCGAGGACCACGCCGTCTACGGGGCAGATGTCGTGAGGGAAGACCACGAGGATGTCGCCGACGCAAATCTCCTGGAGGCCGACTTCTCGCAGCGCCGTTCCTTCCCGGCGATGTGCGTTGCTCGGCACGCGGCGTGCCAACGCATCCAGCACGGACGACGCTCGGGCCGTCGCGTTGGCTTCGAGCGCCGCCCCCCCAGACAGCATCAGCACGACGATCGCAGCAACCAGAAATTGGCCGAGCAGGCAAGCCGTCAGAATCGAGATGCCGGCCAGCAAGTCCGAACCGAATTCTCTCCGGAAGAGTTTTTTGCCGAGAGCGACGATCAGAGGCGCTCCGCCGATCACCAACGCCGCGTAAAGCGGAACGAGCGCGGCCTGATGCGACATGGCCGTCCCCAGCCGCAGGTACAGATGGAGCGCAATTGCGAGGAGAGTGAAGCCCGCGATGTAGGTTTCCATCGTCGGGCCCGCGAACCGTTTGGGTCGGTCCGTCATGGCTCTCCATCTTATCCGAGATTTGCGAACCGGAGGGCTGAGATGAGTGCTAATCAGACAATTTTGTTCCGGCTGGGCAGAACGTTGCAGGTCGAGGCGCGGCGGACTATTCGCGGCGCGGTTCGGGGACGATGGGACGCGGGGAGCGCTCTGCGCTGGTCACCGAATCGGCGGCACGCGCCGCCTCTGCCGCCAGGCCGTTGCCCTGCGTCTCGACCGGCAAGGCGTTTCCTCCGCTTCCGCGAGGGCCTTGCTCGGCGCGCTCATCGATGCGGCCGAAAATCATCTTGCCGGCTGTGGTTTGGTGGACCGACGTGACCGTGATGTCCACGTTCTTGTTGATGAGCTTCTTTGCGCCGTCCACGACCACCATCGTGCCATCATCCAAATAGGCCACGCCCTGATTGTATTCCTTGCCTTCGCGCAAGATGAAGACGCGCATCGATTCGCCCGGCAGGACCACGGGCTTGAGCGCGTTGGCGAGTTGATTGACGTTCATCACACCGATGCCCTGCAGCGTGGCGACTTTGTTGAGGTTGTAATCGTTGGTGACGATCTTGGCGTCGTGGCGCCGGGCGAGTTCGATCAATTTCAAATCCACGTCGGCAATCTGCGGAAAATCCTCCTCGGCGATTTCGATTTCGAGATGTGGCATCTTCTGGATGCGCTGCAAGACCTCGAGCCCGCGCCGGCCGCGTTGCCGCTTGAGGCCGTCGGCCGAATCCGCCACCAGTTGCAGCTCCCGAAGCACGAATTGGGGGATGACGATGACGCCGTCCATGAATTGCGCTTCGCAGATGTCCGCGATGCGCCCGTCAATGATGACGCTCGTATCGAGCACCTTGGGCGTGCGCCGGCCGCTGCGTTCGTTGCCAAACAATCCGCCGAGCGCCTGCAAGTTGAGCAGATCCCCTTTGCTCGCGCCGACCGCCAAACCGATGTACGTCAACACCAGAAGCGCGCCGACGCCCAGAGACGACCGCGAGACCTCGGGAATGGTCGTGTGCGCGAGAACTTCGTTCACGAGCAGCGCGCCCAGAGTCCCCAGGATGGCGCCCACCGCGGCGCCGATGAGACGCCGCATGCTCGCCCGCTGCAGCCGGATCTCAAACAGGATGACGCCGACCGCGAAAGCGAGCCAAACGAGCGCGGCCGTGCGCGGAGCCAGGCCGAAGGGATGGAAGTGAAATCCCGCAGCGACACACGCTGCAGCGAAGATGAAGCGGACCAGAAACTGGTCCCACCGGCTGCCGAATCGAGCGTCGCGACTTGCGGAGGGGTCAGCTGGCCGTCCATTTGGCGAAATGTGGCCCGTTTGCGAAGAACGTGGCGAGCCAGACGTGGTCGCTTCGGTTGACGAATGAGTGCGCGACATAGAAGCCTCGTATCATGAATGAATGAGTCGAGATGTCCCCGGCCTCTCCAGCGAATAATGAATGAAAGAATTGCGCGCCGGGGCTGTCTCCCTCCGACTTGGAAAAACACACTTTCCTTGGTCAGATTCTACCACGAAGACCAAGGCAGAGAGGCTACGGTCCTAGCGGATGTACAGCCGGGGAACGCGCTGTCCGATCGAGCAGAGTAAATCGGACGAGACCGTGCCGAGCACCCGCGCCACGTCCGAGGCCCACTGGACAGCATCGCCGTCGGCGCCATAGATCGTGACGACGTCGCCCATTCGTGCGCCTTCGATTTCCGTGACGTCGGCCGCGGCAAGGTCCATGGAGATCGTTCCCACCAGCGGGGCAAACTGGCCGCGGATCATCACGCGCCCGCGGTTGGTCAGCGAGCGCGACAATCCATCGGCGTAGCCGGCGGCAATCACGGCCACCCGCGAGGGCCGCGTGGCCGTCCAGCGTGCGTTATAGCCCACGGCCCCGCCGATGGGAACGTCGCGCAGCGTGACAATGCGCGTGCGAAGCGAGAGCGCCGGACGCAACGGCAGCGCTGCTTCCACTTCGGCTTTCTTCTCCGGCACATCGTAAAACTGGTGATAGCCGTAGAGCAGCGCCCCGGGCCGAACCATGTCTGCCCAAGTCTCGGGCCGCGCGCCGATGGCGGCGCTATTGGCGAGATGCACGATCCCGGGCGCCACTCCTTGCGATCGAAGACACTTCAGCGCCGCATCAAATCGCGCCTCCTGTTCTTCGGTTTGCTTCGTTAAGAATGCGTCCGAGGACGCAAAGTGAGTGAAGACCCCTTCGAGTCTCAAGTGTGGAGAATTCGCGAGCGCCCGCACGAACTCGGGGACCTGTTCCGGGGTAACACCCAGCCGGTTCATCCCCGAGTCAACTTTCAAATGGAATCCGATTGGCCCGCGGCGATTCTGTGCGCGCGCCGCCGCCCGCTCAAGCCATCGCAATTGCTCCAAGCCGGAGACCGCGGCCGTGAGTTTGTGCTCGAGCAGGCCGTTTTCTTCGCCTGTCCAGAAGCCTGTCATCACGAGGATGTGCGCGCGGATTCCCGATTCGCGCAGCTCCGCGCCTTCCGCCGGGCTCGCCACGCCCAACCACTCGGTCCCCGCCTTTTCCAGCGCCTTCGCTATGGGCACGGTGCCGTGGCCGTAGGCGTTGCCTTTGACCACGGCGAGAATCATGCGGCGCGGCCGCGTGCCGGGTGGATTGACGTGGCGGCGAATCGCGCGCAGGTTGTGCAGGAGTTGTCCGAGTTTCACTTCGGCCCAGGTAGGCCGCCCTTCGAATATCATTCCAGCAGGCAATGGATTCCCTTTCCTTTGTCGGTTCGCACCGCGCACCCGCGCGCGTGCAAATCCGCCGCCGTCGATCGCGCGATGGGTACGGTGGACAAGAGTAAAACAGATTCTCCCCTTGCACACGGCCACATCGGGACCCTGACGCGGTTCGAGCAACACTTTCATTCCGCCACATGCACGCCAGGGACCGAACTGGAGTTGATGGGCCGGACGCAAGGATCGCCGCAAATCGAGCGAAAACGGCCGGTTTACCTGATGAAGGAGGGCTCGGCGCAACTTCCCCCTGCGTCCGCCGGAACACGGCGTGCCCCCGGCGGGACACGAAGACGTTCGGAATCGCCCGGGATCAGAGGGGGCTCATGCTGTCCGGCGCGGCAATCTCGAAACGCGTGTACTGCGTTCGGAAGACAAGATGCACGCGGTCGGTAGGGCCGTTCCGCTGTTTCGCGATGACCAATTCCGTCTTGGCGCGCTCATCCGCCGATTCCTCTGTCTTGAACGCGTTAGGCCGGTGGATGAACATCACCACGTCGGCGTCCTGCTCGATCGCGCCGGACTCGCGCAAATCGGCGAGTTGCGGACGGCGGTCTTCGCGTTCCGGCGCGCGCGTCAATTGTGAGAGCACCAGCACTGGGACCTTCAACTCCTTCGCGAGCCCCTTCAATCCGCGCGTGATGCTGGTGACCTCTTCGTTACGATTCGAGAACCGCCCGCGCGCCGCGATCAATTGCAGATAATCGATGATGATGAGGTCGAGTCCTTTATCGCGCTTGAGCCGGCGCGCCTTCGCGCCCATTTCGACCACCGTGGCGGAGCCCGCGTCGTCAATCCAGAGCGGCGCCTGTGAAAGTTTCCCGAGGGCCTGCGTCATCAGCTTCCAGTCTCCGCGCGAAAGATGGCCGGTGCGGAACTTGTGGGCGTCCACCGGGGAAAGCGAGGCAAGCAGGCGCATCAGCAGCGATTCCTTCGACATCTCCAGGCTGAAGATCGCCACCGCCTTCGGCTCTTCCGAGCGCACCGCGATGTTTTCCGCGAGGTTCAGCGCAAACGCGGTTTTCCCGACCGAGGGCCGCGCGGCCAGGATGATCATCTCGGACGGTTGCAGGCCAGAGGTCAAATTGTCGAGTTCGGGATAACCGGTCGCGAGCCCGGTGACCTTGCGCCCTTCGCTGATGATGCGTTCCAGGCGCTCCATGTTCCCGGCCACCACTTCGCGCATGGTGACGAGGCCCGCGCGAATGCGATCTTCCGCCAACTGGAAGATCGAGGATTCGGCGTGGTCGAGGATCGCATCGGCGTCCTCGTCGGCTTCGAGAGCCTGTTGTTGGATGGAATGAGTCGCGTGAATGAGATTGCGGAGAACGGCTTTTTCTTTGACGATGCGCGCATAGTGCTCGACGTTCGTGACGTGCGGGACCCCATCCAGCAATTGCGCCAGATAGGCCGCACCGCCCGCTGCTTCGAGTTCGCCGCGCCGGTGCAATTGATCCGTGAGGGTTACCAGATCGATCGCCTGTTGCGCTTCACCCAGCACCATCATCTGCTGGAAGATGCGCCGGTTGTAATCGCTGAGAAAATCTTCCGCGCGCAATCGTTCGATCGCAACGTTCAGGGCGTTGTTGTCGATCAGGATCGCGCCGAGCACGCTTCGTTCGGCGTCGAGATTCTGGGGAAGCGGCCGTTCCAAGACGGGTTCAGAAGCCATAGCATTCGCTTTCCATTCGCCCTATTCTCTCTCAGAGCTTGTTTGCTGGCAAGCGCCCAGGTTCCCGAGCGGGACGCGGCATCGAACTGCCACAGCCTAGCGCAACCGCGGCAAAGCGTATCGGTGGAAATTATTTCGAACTGTGGGAAACCCGTACAGGTGAAACGATTGCCGGGCCGCGCCGCCCGCGGCGATGCGGCCCGGACAGTCCGATTACGATTCCTTCTGTACGATGAGCTTGAATCGAGCAGTCACGTCGTGGATCAACTTTACGTTCACCTGGAACTCGCCGATGAGCTTGATGGGCTCATCGAGCTGAATTCGGCGCTTATCCACCTCAAACCCTTGCGCCGCGAGTGCTTCGGAAAGATCGGCCGCCGTGACCGAACCGAAGAGTTGATCGTTCTCGCCGGCTTTGCGCGAAAGTGTGATCGTCACGCCGGCCAGCAGCTCGGCTTGCTTCTGGGCTTGTTCTTTTTCTGTCGCGGTGCGTTTGGCCAGTACGCCTCGAATTCTCTCGAGCCGCTTGAGATTGCCACCTGAAGCTTCCAGCGCCAGTCTGCGCGGCAACAAGAAGTTCCGCGCGTACCCGTCCTTCACCTCCACCACCTGCCCGCGCGTGCCCAGTTTTTCCACATCTTCCCGCAAGATGACTTGCATGCGTGTTCCCCTCTGCCTTGAACTCGTTGCCCCTCTGCGAGCGTTACCTGTTGCGATCAGAGCTCCGTCGCAAACGGCAATAGAGCGATGTTGCGCGCTCTCTTGATGGCCTCGCCGAGCCACCGCTGGTGGCGCGAGCAAGTGCCCGTGATCCGCCGCGGCAGGATCTTTCCGCGTTCCTGCACGAACGCCTGCAGCACTTCCGTCTTCTTGTAATCGATGAAATCCACACGCTCCACGCAGAACCGGCAAACCTTCTTCTTGCGGAAATACTGCCGTTTCCCGCGGCGCGGAGCACCGCCGGGACCGCCTTCACGCGGCCGCTCGCGGCCGCCCTGCCCCGAATGACCGCCATGCCCTCCATGCCCTGCCGGAGGCGGCGAGGACAGTGCACCTTGCCCAGAGGATTCCTCAGACATCTTCTTGTTTCTCCCTTCGCCCGCCTCGACGGGCAGGATCGAATTTCAACTCAGCTTGCGGCCGCAGGCGGCTCAACGGCAGGCGGCACCGAGGCCGGGGCCGGCCCCGGAGCCGCCGCCACGGGTTTGCGCGGCCGGCGACTGGCGCGGCGCTCGCGCCGCTTGGTGAGTTTCTGCTGGCGCTTCAACTCTTCGTCGATACGAATCGTCTGGAACTTGATGACTGCGTCGGACACTTTGAGCCGCCGCTCCAATTCTTTCATCATCTCGCCCTGCGTGCTGTGCAGCAGCAGGTAAACGAAATAGCCCTCGTGATTCTTCGAGACGCGATAGGCCAGCTTCCGCGTGCCCCACTTCTCGGTTTTCTCCACGCGGCCGCCGCGCTCGGCGGTGACTTGCTGCAGCGTGGCTATAATCTTATCGATCTCCTCTTCCGGCGTAGCAGGCCGGCAGATGAAGATCAAGTCATAAAGGCGTTCGTCCATGTTCCCTCGTTTCTGTTTCCGTCGAGACGCAAGATGAGCCCTGCCATTTTCGGCCGGTCTACTCGGCCTCCTCTTCGGACTGCTCTGCGCGCCGATTGAACCGATTCATCGCTACGCCCACGCCCTCGGTCAAAATCACGCGAACAGCTTCCGCGGCCTGGTCGATCATCTCCGCCGCGATTTCCAGTTCCGGCTTGCGCATCGGCCGCAACACATAAGCCGCGAGGTTCTTCGGCGGCTTCTCCGGCTTCACTCCTAGCCGCACCCGCGGGAATTCCATCGTCTGTGCGGCTCCGATCACGCTCTTCAAGCCGTTGTGCCCGCCGGCCGTCCCGTTCCCGCGGACGCGAATCATGCCCCACGGCAGCGCGACATCGTCGTAGACCACCAACATCTCCGCCGGCTGGCATTCCATCCTGGCCAACAGTTCGCGCACGGCCAAGCCGCTGAGGTTCATCGAGGTCTGTGGTTTCGCCAGTGCGATCTCGTGACCGAACAACTTCCCGCGGCCCACAAACGATTTCGCTTCCGGCCTCTCGACGCGGATTCCTCCGGCCTCTGCCAGCCGGTCCACGACAAAAAATCCCATGTTGTGCGGCGTCCAGGCGTATTCCGGGCCCGGATTGCCCAGTCCAACGATCAGGCGCATCCGCTCGGCCACCGCTCTCCCGCGCGGCTTGCCTGCCGCCTGCCCCCGGCCTTCCGGCTGGCAGGCGCCATCGCCCGCGCGCAGCGCTCATGCCGCGATCGCAGCTTGTCCGCGGAGCCAATTTCCCGGCAGGCAAACCGGTTCGCGCGCTACTTCTTCTTCTCGCTCTTTTCGCTCTTCTCGGCCGGAGCCGCTTCGACCTCGGCCTCTTCGCCTTCTTCGAGTTCCTTTTTGCCCTTCTTGATGACTTCGGGTTCCGCAGGCGCCGCAGCTTCAGCTCCCGCCACCACCTCGGCCGGCTTCTCTTCTTCGACGCGCAGGGCCACCACGTGCGCCAGGACGCGTTGCGGGTCGGTCAGCAACTTCATTTTTTCGGGATCGAGCGCCAAGTCACCCGCACGGAGCTGCTTCCCGATCATCAGCTCAGTAATGTCCACACGGAATTCCCCGGGAATTTCGCCCGGCAGACATTCGATTTCGACTTCACGCGTCACCATTTCAAAAACGCCGCCCTGAAGCTTTACGCCTTGTGGTTCTCCAAACGTGTGCACCGGAACTTTCACTTTGATGCGCACGTCCATGGCGACTCGCACCAGATCCACATGAATCAGCGCGCCGCGGACGGGATCCACTTGCCAATCCTTCACCATCGCCGGCTGCTCTTTCGCGCCGAGCTTGATTTTGAAAATCGTGTTGTGGCCGGACTCAGACTTGAGGATTGCCGTGAGTTGTTTGGTGTTGACCGCCAGCGCTTCGGCCTTATGCTTCCCGCCATAGAGAACCGCGGGCAATTGTCCCGCGACGCGCAGGCGCCGCGCGGCGTTCTTTCCCCGCAGGTCACGGGGCGTTGCTTCGACAATAATCTGCTCCATACCGGCCTTCCTTGGGTGTCGCGCTCTCGCGCTCGTTCGCTCTTGCGAGTCCATGCTTCAGATGAACAGCTCGCTGATCGAGGTCTCCTCGTGAATCGAAAGGATTCCGCGCGCCAGCAGTTCGGCCACGCTCAGCACCTTGATCTTCGATACCTTTCGCGCCGCCTCCGAGAGCGGCACCGAATCCGTGACCACGACCTCTTCGATCACCGATTTGCAAATCCGCTCCACCGCCGGCCCCGAGAGCACTGCATGCGTACACGTGGCGTAGACGCGCGCTGCGCCCTCTGCCAGCAGCGCTTCGGCTGTCTTTGTCAGCGTCCCCGCGGTGTTGATGATGTCGTCCACGATGAGCGCAGTTGTTCCGCGCACGTCGCCGATCACGTGCATCACTTCGCTGACATCAATATCGATGCGCCGCTTGTCCATGATCGCCAGCGGCGCATCCAGGCGTTTCGCAAATGCCCGTGCCCGCTCCACGCCGCCCGAGTCCGGCGAAACAACGGTCAGCGGCCCGAGCCCCTTGTTCCGGAAATATTCGACCAGCACCGGCGAAGCGTAGAGATGGTCCACCGGCACGTTGAAATAGCCTTGGATCTGCGGCGCGTGCAGATCAAGAGTCAGGGCGCGCGACGCTCCGGCCGTCTCGAGAAGGTCCGCGACAAGTTTGGCGGAGATCGGCACACGCGGCTTGTCTTTTCGATCCTGCCGAGCGTAGCCGTAGTACGGAATCACGGCGGTGATGCGCCAGGCCGACGCCCGTTTGAACGCGTCGATCATGATCAGCAACTGCATCAGATGCACGTCCACCGGATGCGAGCAAGACTGCACCACAAAGACGTCCGCGCCGCGCACGTTCTCGAGGACTTGGAAATATGTCTCGCCGTCGCTGAACCGATCCAACTGCATCTGACCGAGTTGCACTCCGGCGTGACGGCAGATTTCCGCCGCCAAAGGTACGTTAGCGCTGCCGCAGAAGATCTTGAATTTATCGTCTATCACGGCGATTGCCTCACACGCCCGCCCCATCCGTCCAGGGCGCGACGGTACCCTCTACGCGAAACAGTGGAGCAGACAAAAACCTCGTCGTCCGGAAACCAATGGGCGGCTCGGCGCGCCTGCGCTGGGTTTCGGAACATTCCGAACACCGCCGACCCGCTACCCGCCAGCGCGGCATCTGCGGCTCCGTGCCGAAGCAATTCCCGCTTGATACGGCCCAGTCGCGGGTGCCGCCGGAAGACAGCCGCCTCGAAATCGTTCGAGAGGGCTTCCTCCTGCGGGCTCAAGCAGAGAGCGCAGAACCTCATCAGTCTAGAGGCGGCTGGCGGCTTTGTCAATCCGCGGCGCAGCCAGGCATAGGCCTCGCGGGTCGGAACGGAAATCTCATGCGGAGAAACCACCAGTAGGTGCTGCCGCGGCGCATCCGCCAATGGATAAATCTCGTTTCCTCGCCCCACTCCCACCGCCCTGCCGCCGAACAAAAAGAACGTCACATCTGCGCCCAGGTTTCCTCCGATCTCAATCAGCCGGTCGAGCGGAATCTTTCGAACCGCGAGCCGCAACAGCCCGAGCAACGCAGCGGCCGCATCGCTTGACCCGCCGCCCAAGCCGCGCCCCGTGGGAATTCGCTTGCGAAGTTGCGCGCGAATTCCGCGGCGGATCCGCAATTCCCGGCACAGGGCGTTGAGCGCGCGATACACCAAATTCGACCGGGGCGACTCCGCCGAAAGGCTCTCGTTACCGATGATTTCGAGCTCGATCCCGCACGAGGATTTCCAATCCAAGGTCAACGTGTCGCGCAATGAAATCATCTGAAAAATTGTGCGCAGCTCGTGATAGCCGTCGGCGCGCCGGCCGAGGACATCCAGACACAAATTGACTTTGGCGAATGCGGGAACGCAGACTCCACTCATGAGGGAGTATTCTAGTGCCGTTCCCTTTCACCCGGCAAAGATTTGCGGCTCCCGGTAGTGGATCAGTTTGATCGACCACGGATCCGCAAGCGGCTCCCAGTACATGAGCTATCCTTTCGCATCAACTAGTTCCTAATGAGATACGCTCGTTGCAGTATTATGGTTTCTTGGAGCTCAGCACGAGATACAAGAGCCCATATGTTTCCTCAAATATTCGACGACAATAGGTTGATCGTAGTCGCGCTGACGTTAGCTCTGATCTGTGGACTTTTCTGGTGGTGGAACAGAAGAGCGAAGAAGTGGCTGGAGGAAACCGGTAGGATCGAAGTGTCGCCGATTAGGCTGGACCGGTTGAGCGGTGAGGCACCGCAAAGACCCGCAACGCCACTGAAATATTCAGAGGAAGAATTTCAGGCAATGGTAGCGAAGGCCCTTGACGAAGTTCCGGAGGAATTTAGCACGGAATGGAACAACCTTGCCGTAGTCGTCAGTACAGATTGGCCTTCGGAGGCAGATAAAAGGAGGATGGGAGTCCCTGAAGGGCATCTAGTGTTCGGAACTTACTCTGGGATTGACCGGACGAAGGGATTCCAGGCTACGAGTGGTTCCAGACACATCATCGTGGTCTATCAGCCTGCACTGGAATTTGTTTGCGGTTCAGATAAAGACCGATTGGAGCAGAAAATCCGTCAAG
>Ga0187769_10002072_pt1 | contig 11634 bp, 10 predicted proteins | sample 0116_SJ02_MP02_1_FD_133140 | JGI IMG/M metagenome (GOLD analysis project Ga0187769, IMG submission 133140) | Tropical peat soil microbial communities from peatlands in Department of Meta, Colombia - 0116_SJ02_MP02_10_MG | ecosystem: Environmental > Terrestrial > Soil > Wetlands > Peat | place... | reverse complement strand
CTGGCAAGCGGAAGTATCCGTGCGCGTCCTTGCCAGCCACTTGCGCCGCGCATTCGCGCAGTGCGTCAAGGAGCGCCTCGAGTCCCGTGCCAGTTTTGACGCTCACTTCGATGATCGGCGCGCCTTCGAGAAAAGAGCCGCGGGCGAGCTCTTCGATTTCGAGCTTTGCCAGGCCGCGGGTGTCGTCATCGCCGAGATCCGATTTTGTGAGCGTGATGATACCCGCGGAAATTCCGAGTAGGCGGCAGATATCGAAATGCTCGCGCGTTTGCGGTTTGACCGATTCATCGGCGGCGACCACGAGAAGGACGAGATCGATCCCGCCTGCGCCCGCGAGCATGTTGCGGACGAATCGCTCGTGCCCCGGAACATCGACGAATCCGATGCGCACGTCGCCGAGATCGAGAAACGCGAAGCCGAGGTCGATCGTGATGCCGCGGCGCTTTTCTTCTTCCAGGCGGTCGGGATGCGTGCCCGTCAGCGCGGCGACTAGAGATGACTTGCCGTGGTCAATATGTCCGGCGGTTCCGACGATGACGTGCTTCATGTGAAGGCGGGGTGCCCACGCGCGCAGAACGATTCTGCGGAACGACTCGGGATTTTGGGCCGCGGCTTGTCTCGTTAGCGAAAGCGCTTCACGCGCAGAACCGCTTCCGCTGCGCCTTTTGATCTTTCTACTTGCTGCTCGACTTCTCCGCTTTTTCTTGCAGCGGCGGCGCGGTCGTCGAGCCTTTAAACACGGGCTTGCCGAGCCGCGCGATCCACAGCCCCGAATCGATGTCGTTGATGTAGATCAATCCGTTCCACGGCTGCGCGCCCCACGTGAGCGGCAAATTCACGCGATAGCCGTCGGTTGTTCCGGTCCAGAGGCGCGCGATCTCGCGACCTTGGCGATACAGATCGCCGCGCAGCTCGCCGGAAATATCGAGCACGCGCCCGCCGCCGCCGTAATCGCCGAGGAAGAGCATGTCGTTATCGGCCCAGAAGTTGTGGGAGCCGCCTTCCGGCACTTCGTAGAACGCCACTTCGCGCGGATGTTCAACGTCCGAAACATCCATCACATGGCAGATCGCGCGTGTCGGCACACGATCTTTGCTCATGATGTTGAAGAAGCCGAGCAGAACCTCATCGCCGATAAACAGATAATTCTTGTAGCGAAATGCGCTGTGAGTGCCCGCGAGCCAGTCGTCGCCGTAAAGTTCGTAGTGGTTGTAGAGATACTGGCTGACGAGCTGAGGATGCTCGGGGCTTCCGCCTTTTATTCCGTTGCCGACATCGAGGATGACCAGCCCATCGCGCCAGTACGCGAGATACGCGAGGCCATCCTTAACATACAAGTCGTGAAGGTATCGTCCGGTCGTGACGGGTCCTTCCGGCCCGACAATCGTTTGCGATTTGTTGTTCTCGACTTGCCAGCGCGCAACTTCCTTCGGGTGCTTCGGATCCTGAAAATCGATGATGCGAAGCGAGCCGGTGGCATCGTCCGTGATGTAAACGTAATGGGTGTTGATGAAAGCGCTATGAACGCCGCCCGTCACCGTTTCGGTGTATTCGGACGCGACGTTCAATTTGTCCTTCTGCGTGAGGTCGAGCAGCACGATTCCGTTTTTGCGATTTGACGCGCCTTCGCGCGTGATCACGCCGGTCTTTTCATCCGGCGTGGTGCTGACGTCGTTCACCAGCCGCGCGTCCACTTTCAGCGTGTCGTCGAGCTTCGGGTTGAATGGATCGGAAACGTCGTAGAGAAAAACGCGGTCGGCAATCGTGGAAAGATACGCGTGATTCCCGATGATCCACTCTTCGGCGGTTTGGATCGGCTCGCCCTTTTCGTCTTTCGGCTGCACGTGCGCCACAACTTCGATCTGGCGCTCCACATTTCGCGGCGTGACCGTTATTGAAGCTTCGCCGCTGTGTTGCCCGATGGACGCCCGCATGACATACGTGCCCGGATTGTAGGCGACCAACGCTCCGTCCGAGTACGCAGTCGCGCCGGCGCCGCTTACCGACCACGAAATCATCACGTCCTTCACCGGCTTGCCGGCGGCATCATGCGCAGAGGCGTGGAAGTGGACGACATCGCCCGTACGCGCCGTCGTTGTCGCGGGATCAACCGCAATGTGCCGCACCGTATCCGCCACGACCGTCACTGTGCCTTCGCCTGTCGCGCCGTTCGCCGTCGCTTCGACCTTCGCTTCTCCGGGCGCTATTGCTGTTACGACACCGGCTGCATCCACTTTCGCAATTCTCGGCGTAAGCGAGTTCCACGTGATTGCGATGTCCGGACGGCTTGACCCGTCGGCGGCCTTCGCCCAGGCCGACAGCGCCGCGCTCCCGCCAACAGCGAGTGGCGCCGCAAGCTTGCTGACTTCGACTCGCGCGACGGCCTGTTTCGCCACCGTAACTTTCGCGAGGCCGAATTGCTCGCCGATCACAACGCCAACCGTGATATCGCCGGGCGCCGAGAAATACACTTTACCGTTCATGTCCGCGCCCGCCGCGTCGAAAGGCGCCGCGAACCATACGGTCGGCTTCACGTCGACGACATTTCCTGCGGCATCCTTCGCTACGGCGGTGAACTGCAGGCTCGACCCGACTTCCGCTTTCGCTTCCTTTGGGCTCACCTCGATCGTCGCGACTTTCGGCCCCTTTTGCGCTTCCTGATTCTTGTCCTTGTCCTCCTGCGCTGTCGATGCTGGGGCAAAAAGCAACGCCGCGAGCGCAATACCGAGCGCAGCCTTGCCAGACAGCCGTGCCGTTGTCGCAATCCGACTGCTGAATTTGTTCATCGAGTGGCTCTCCTGTGTGCGAATCCGCGCGCGATTGCGCACGGCCCTACGGCCGCCCCGGCTCCGTTTTCCAAAAGTCGATTCCCGCCGCCTGCTCACCCACATCAATCGCTGCGATGCTCTTCATCGTGTCGAGATCGATCATTTCAACCGTGCCCGGCTCCGCGCCGATTCCCTCTTCGGTGATGAATGCGTAGCGGTTGTCCGGCGAGACGACGGCGCCATGCACCACTTTGCGCTTGGTCGGAATCCGCGCGAGTTCTTTGCCGCTGACCGGATCGAAGATCGAGGCTGACTGCGCGCGCTTGTTCGTCGCGATAAGCCGGCCATCCTTTGTCATCGCGAGGTTGTAAACGCCGTTGGCTGCGGGAAAGCGCCGCGCGATCGTCCAACTCTTGGCATCCACGGCGATAATTTCGTTCGATTTGTTGCACGCGACATAAATCGTCTCGCCGTCATTCGAGGGCTGCGCCCACGTCGGTACGCATGTCGCCGCCATCGTGTGCGCTCCGGCATGGAATTCCGCCGGGCCTTGCATTCCCATTTCTTTCCCGGCCGTCAGAACGAAATGGCGGGATACGTTGAGGGTCGCGGTGTCGATTTCCGCGAGCATGTCGTCCATCATGCAGACCGAATATTGTTTCGTGCCTTGCGGATTCAGGCGAGAGCCGTGCGGCATCGTGCAGGTGGTAATCCGCTTCACCTCGATCATCGGCTCCGTCGCCACGACCGAGATCGACGAAGGTACCATGTCGCCGTGAAAATTGGCATTCGCCACGTAAATGAATTTGCCGTCCTGCGAAATGTCCGTTGTCGCGGGGAACAGGCCCAGCGAAGTGAATCGAATGAGTTCATCCGAGCCCGTCTTGAATTTCCACACCGAGCCGTACGGCAGCCCGTGGCCGACCGACACATAGAGATATTGCTTATCCGGCGAAACGGCGATGCCATGTGGCCCGTTAATGTCCGTGGGCATCAGGCCGATTTTCGCGATGTGGTCGATTGAAGCTGTCGCTGCTCCGTTTGCGCCGGGGTTGAACCGGATTCGATAGATGCGGTCGGCGGATTCGCATACGACGTAGACCAAATAATCCAGTGGCGCGGTCTGCGCCCTAAAAACCGGTGTGACAATACAGGCGAGAAGTAAAACTATCAGGAGTCTGCCAATCGAAATCCGTGACAAGAGCCCAAGCACCTCAGCCGGGCGTGCCGGCGACCGGCAAAAATGAACCGGATTCAGGCCTTTGTCAATAGCAGCAGGCCTGCGTGCGAGGGCCGGCTTTGAGTAATTATGATTGAGATGTCAGAAGTTGCGCGAGATTGGTCATGCGCAGCAGCTTCAAGATGTTGGGCGCCACGTTGACCAGTTCCAGCCTGCAATATCCTTGCTTGATGGCGGATACCTTCAATCCAACTAGCGTACCCAGCCCGGAGCTATCGAGATAGCTCAGGTCGCTCAGGTCAAGCACAATTCGGCCGCCAGCGGGGATCAGGGGGCTGACCAAGCCTCTCATCGCGGACGACGTTTCGCTCACGAGCCTGCCGTGGCACGTGATGGTGGTGACCGCGTTTCCGATGTCATCGGTTGATTTTGCGACTTCGTATTGAAACGGACCGCCGGCAGCCGTGGCCATGGAACCTCCTTCTGTCGTGGCAGGCCGCGAATACTACACTCGCGGAATGGCATGCACTATTAATTTCTGGTTACAACCACGGAAGATGTCCCACCCCAATTGTCGCTGAGTTCGCGCTGCAAGGCCTTCAAAGTAAAGGCGGAACACCGAGTGAGCGCAATGCGATATGAGATCTTCGGCTAATTTTGTAGCGCTTCGGAGATTTCTTGCTGGATCCCAACTGCAGCTTGGCGCGGATCGGCTGCATGAGTAATCGGCCGGCCTATCACCAGATAGTTGGCACCGGCCCGAATCGCTGCCAGCGGAGTGGCGATGCGGCTCTGGTCGTCTGAAGTCGAACCAGAGGGCCGGATTCCGGGGACAACGATGAGAAAGCTCAGCCCACACGCTCGCCGGATCGCCCGAATTTCGTGGGCCGAGGCAACAACGCCGTCCAGTCCCGACCGCTTCGCAAGCCGTGCTAGCTTCACAGCGCGGTTGGTGGGTGAGCCAGCGATTCCCAATCTGCTGAGGGACGTTGAATCATGACTCGTCAAGATCGTGACGCCCAGCAACATCGGCCTGCGCCTGGCCATTCGTGCGGCCTTCGCCGCTGCCCGCATCATCTCGGTTCCACCGAGTGTGTGAAGCGTAAGGAACTGGACCCTGGGCAACCGTGTAGCGGCGCTTACCGCTCCAGCCACGGTGCTGGGTATATCGTGAAACTTCAGGTCGAGAAAAACTCCGCAGCCCATCTGCGCGAGCTTGTGTACGACTGAGGGTCCTTCTGCCGTGAACAGCCTGCTGCCGACCTTGACCAGTCCCACCACGCCACGTAGCCTCCGCGCCAAGGCGCACGCGTCCCTGGCGCGGTCTACGTCAAGGGCGACGATTATTCGGGACGACTCGGGGCGGGGCGTGTCGGCACCTCCAGGAGCTCCAGCTGGACTTTGGCAAGTCCGCTCTGGTCGAACCCGAGACGTCGAGCAACTTCGTAGGATACATCCAATCCGCGGCCATCCACGTAGGGGCCGCGGTCATTGATCCGCACGATCAGGCTGCGGTGGTTCTTCGGGTTCGACACCCGAACGATAGAACCCAGAGGAAGGGTTGGGTGGGCGGCGGTGACCCCGTACATGTCGTAGGTCTCGCCATTGGCTGTCGGACGGCCGTCAAAGTCTTCGCCGTACCAACTTGAGACGCATTCCCAGACCTTGAGCGGCTGGGGCTTCAGGTTTGGATTTGGGGTTACGAGCGGGGACGTTGGTTGGATGTTTGCCGCAGAAAGCGACAAGCCCGATGCGGGTGCTGCTAGCGGAGCATTGAGCACCGGGGCGAGAAAGAACAGAGCACCTAAGAAAACCGCTCCTGATGTAATTGGCTTTTTCGATCTCATATTCACCTAACCTTTTTCAAATGAGCAAATTATACTAGTTCCGAGCTGCCTCTAGCAATCCACTTTTTGCTGTAAGCCCGCCCCTTAACTCGCTCAATCGAATGACGTTATTGGCTCTGCACCACTTTTCGAGACCCGCGACCAACTTCTCAGAAGCCCTCGGGTCCACAAAATGGGCGGTGCCAACTTCTACCGCTGAGGCGCCTGAGAGCGTGTATTCCAGTATGTCCTCAGGTGTCTCGATCCCGCCGAGGCCTACCACCGGGATCCGAACTGTCTTGCAGGCCTCGTATACCAACCGGACTGTTATCGGCTTTATTGCCGGCCCCGACAATCCACCCGTGGTACTGCCCAAACGGGACTTTCGGTTGTGTACGTCAATACACAATGCTGGGTAAGTATTCGCGATCGTCAGCGCGTCGGCACCGCTATCTTCGGCGGCCTTCGCCATAACTCCAATGAATCCAACGGCCGGTGCTAGCTTCACCCATACTGGTCGCCGTGTCGCTTTACGAGCCGCCGATACGACCGCGCTCATGCTTCCGGGATCGGTCCCGAACTCGATTCCCTCCTTATCGACATTAGGGCAAGAGACGTTCAACTCGTACCCGGCCACCCCCTCCACTTGCTCCAGTACGCGTATCACATTGAGATAGCCTTCCACGCTAGAACCGAATACGTTTGCGATCACGTGAGTATCGAACTGGCGCAACAGCGGCAGCTTTTCCTCGACGAACGCCCGCACCCCAATGTTCTGAAGCCCGATCGCGTTCACCATCCCCGAGGCTGTGTCGCAGATTCGTGGCGGATCGGCTCCAGCCATGGGTTCTGCGGATAATCCCTTCACGACAATCCCGCCGAGGCGGTTTAGATTTACAAGCTCCGCGAACTCGACGCCGTACCCAAACGTGCCGCTAGCAGCAATCACCGGATTTTTGAAGGAAAGAACACCCACGTTGACGCTGAGGTCAACGCCCGCGGGCCGTGGGGGGACGGTGGCCGGCTGCGGTTGAGTCACCGGCAGAGAGTCTACCACGCAGGTCAAGAATCCAGGCGGTTTGCACGATTTCGCGAAGCCCAGCGCAATCCGGAACGCTTCGTTTGTGCTTGGGAGCGCGTTCGTCAAATCGAATCGCGTGTGCTAGGATGCATCGCAAATGCGCGTCATTGAAAAAAGACAATTGATGGCCCCGGAAGAAATTGACCGCACGCTGCAGCGGCTGGCGCATGAAATTGTCGAAAAAAGCGGCGGCACGTCAAACGTTGTGCTGATTGGGGTTCGCCGCCGGGGCGTGCCGCTGGCTCAGCGGCTTGCGAAATCCATCAAGAGATCTGCAAACGTCGAAATCCCGGTCGGCACGCTTGATATCACGCTCTATCGCGATGATCTTTCCACCGTCGCGTCGCAGCCCGTCATTCAGGCGAACGACATTCCGTTCACCGTGGATAACCGTGACATCGTTCTGATTGACGACGTGCTTTACACTGGGCGGACCGCGCGCGCCGCGATGAACGGCTTATTCGATCTCGGCCGCCCGAAGCGGATTCGCATGCTGGTTCTGATTGATCGCGGTCATCGCGAATTGCCGATCGAGGCCACTTTCATTGGCCGCACCGTAACCACCAGCGACAGCGAGATCATCGAGGTTCGCCTGATGGAAATTGACAATGAGGAGCGTGTGATGCTCGTGGACCGCGTGGATTGATGGCGGTCTCGGTTACGGCAAAATCCGTGATGCAACGCCCGCGCCATCTGCTCGGCATCGAATCCCTGACGGCCGAGCAAATCACGTTCTTTCTCGATCAGGCGAAGCCATTCCAGGAATTTCAGCGCCATCCTCTCAAGAAGCTCGCGACTCTTCGTGGAAAAACCGTCGCTCTCGCTTTCTTCGAGCCTTCCACCAGAACTCGCATCAGTTTTGCGACCGCGGCCGCGCGCCTCGGGGCGGATACGATGAACCTCCAGGCCGAGTCGTCGAGCCTGAAGAAAGGCGAATCGCTGATCGATACGGTCTGGACGCTCGAGGCCATGCGTCCGGACGGAATCGTCATCCGCCACTCCGCATCCGGCGCGCCGGATTTCATCGCGCGGCGTCTGGAGATTCCGGTGATGAACGCGGGCGACGGAACGCACGAGCACCCCACCCAGGCGCTTCTCGATGCGCTGACGATTCGCGACCGCAAAGGCCGCCTTGAAAATTTGCGCGTCACGATTCTGGGTGACCTATTACACAGCCGGGTCGCGCGTTCGAATATTCATCTTCTCTCACGGTTCGGCGCGCAATTCACGCTATGCGGCCCGGCGATGTGGCTGCCGAAGGAACTCGAATGCCTGGCTCCTAACATTCGCCGCGTTGCACAAATCGAAAAAGCGCTCGAAGGCGCCGACGTCGTGATGGTTCTGCGCGTGCAATCCGAGCGAATTCACGAGCCGCCGATTTCGATGGACGATTACATTCTTCGGTACCAACTCACGCCCGCCCGTTTGCGATACGCCGAGCCGGATGCCATCGTTTTGCATCCCGGCCCCATTATTCGCGGCCTGGAAATTGATCCTGCGGTCGCGGATGGACCGCAGTCGTGCATCCTCGAGCAGGTCACGAACGGACTCGCCGTACGAATGGCCCTGCTTTTTCATCTCGTCAGCGGCGCGCCGCCCGATGCTCCGCATCCTGCAAAGGAAACCCCGGCATGATTCTGGTCAAGGGGGGCCGCGTCATGAATCCAGCGAGCGGCACCGACGCGCTTGCCGATGTTTTGATTGACGGCGAACGCATCGCAAAGATCGGCGCCGGTATTGCAGCGCCCGACGCCGAAATTCTCAATGCCGCTGGTTTAATCGTCGCTCCCGGATTCATTGACTTGCACTGCCACCTCCGCGAGCCCGGCCAGGAAATTTCTGAAACGATCGAGACGGGAACGCGCGCGGCAGCGTGCGGAGGATTCACGGCTGTCTGCTGCATGCCAAATACGCAGCCTGTGAACGACAACGCCGCGGTAACACGCTCGATCGTCGAGCGCGCCGTGGCTTCATCGAGCGTGCGCGTTTGGCCAATCGGCGCGGCTTCGATTGGGAGCAAAGGCGAAGCATTGGCCGAAATCGCGGGCATGCAGGACGCGGGCATCGTTGCCGTCAGCGATGATGGCCGGCCAATCGCGACGGCGAAATTGATGCGTCAGGTAATGGAGTACTGCGATTCCTTAGGTCTGCCGGTGATCGATCATTGCGAAGACACGTCGCTCGCCGCCGGCGGCGTCATGCGGGAAGGTCCACGCTCGATTCGCCTCGGATTAAAGGGAATTCCGGCGGCGTCGGAATCGATCTGCGTGGGCCGTGATGTCGAACTCGCTGCGCTGACCGGCGCGCGCCTTCACATCGCGCATCTCTCTACGCGCGCGTCGCTCGATCACGTTCGCGCCGCGAGAGCCAATGGCCTCGCCGTGACTTGCGAAGTCACGCCCCACCATTTCACCCTGATCGACGAAGACGTCGTTTACGACACGAACTTCAAAATGAATCCGCCGCTTGCTTCCCGCGATGACCGGGAAGCGCTTCTGGAAGGCATCGCTGATGGCGGCGTTGACGCCATCGCGACCGACCATGCGCCGCATCACCCTGCGAGCAAGGACGTCGAATTCGATAGCGCGCCGTTTGGCATCACGGGATTTGATACGGCGCTGGCTCTTGGCCTTTCGGAACTCGTCCACACGAAGCACATTTCTCTCATGCGTCTCGTCGAGTTGTTCACCACTGGCCCGGCACGAGTGCTTGGAATCGAACGCAAGCTCGCTGTTGGCGCGCCGGCGGACATCACGATTTTTTCAACCGAAGCCAAATGGACGTTTCGTGCCGCGGAGTCCGCCAGCCGCTCGCGCAACACCCCGTTTGACGGACGCGAATTTCGAGGCGCGCCTATGGCGACGATCGTCGGCGGGCGCGTGGTCTTCCGCCGCGCCGCATCTGCCAACGCCTAGAATTTCATTCGTCTAAAAAAATCAATGTGTGGCCGGTTCTGCTGCGGGATGCAAGCCGTGTTGCGGGACTTCGTGAACGCCGCGCGTCGGCGGCTCTTGATAGAAGCGATAGAAATGATTAAGCGGCCCGTGGCCCTTGCCGATGGAAAAGCTCTTCTCGATCGCCTTCGTGACGTAAGCCTTCGCCAATATCGCGGCTTCGTGAATCTGCTGCCCAAGCGCTAGCTGCGCGGCAATCGCCGAAGAAAACGTGCAGCCTGAGCCGTGCGTGTTTTCGCTCTTCACTGGATCACCGGCAAGCGGCACGACTTCGCCGCCTTGCCAGAGCACGTCGATCGGTTTCTCGAGATGCCCTCCTGTGACAATCACGGCTCTCGCGCCCTGTTCGCCCAGCTTGAGAGCCGCGGCCTTCATGTCGTTCACGTCTTTCACCGGGATTCCAGTGAGCAACTCTGCTTCCGGAATGTTCGGCGTGATGAGCGTCGCGCGGCGGATGAATTCGTCTCGAAGGAACTTCAAGCCCGATTCGTCGATCAATTCCGCAGTCCCGCTGGTTGGCTTCGTCACCGGGTCGAGCACGACGTGCGGAAACTTGTACTTGTCGAGAAATTCAGCCACCGCAACCGCGTTCGCTTTCGTTCCCAGCATCCCAATTTTCACCGCCGCGATGGCGCAGTCGTCCGCAAGCGCGTCGAGTTGCGCGCGCAACGTTGGCGCGGGCGTCGGATGCACGGAGCGCACGCCCTGCGTGGATTGCACGGTCAGGGCCGTGACAGCCGCAATGCCGTAGCAGTTGTGCGCGGCGAATGTTTTCAGATCGGCGGCGATTCCGGCGCCGCAGGAAGGATCGAAGCCGGCGATCGTCAGCAGGATTGGCGGCGGATGATGTGTGTGATTGTTCAACTGTAAGATTCCTCGCAGCCAAGCACAAATGCCGGCGTCACCCAAGCCGCGGGGTGAGCCGGCAAGAGAAATGTACGCGCGTTTCGCGGTCGCGCGCAAGTGCAAAATTGTGCGGAGACACTCCGGCTAGCAACGGCGAGAAATTTGAATAATGCGCGCCAAGCTACGGATAAAGGCCGCGAACGAGCGTAGCGTCAGCAACCCGCCCAACTGCGACGATGTATGCGCCCGTGCGCATGTGCGTGTGGTGCTTGCGCGTCGCTTCGTGCACTTCGTGAAATGCGCGCTTGATTACCGACTCGAGCCGCGCGTTGACTTCACCTTCGGACCAGAAATAGCCCTGCAAATCTTGCGCCCACTCGAAGTAGCTGACGGTTACCCCGCCGGCGTTCGCGAGAATATCCGGCACGAGCAGCACTCCCTTGCGTGAGAGCACTTCATCCGCGTGCGGCGTTGTCGGGCCGTTCGCAGCCTCGGCGACGATACGTGCTTTGATTAGTTCGGCATTGTTCAACGTGATGACGTTTTCGAGCGCCGCGGGGATCAAAATGTCGCACTTTAGCGTGAGCAGATCATCGTTCGAAATCCGCGACGTCCCTGGCATCCCGACGACGGTTCCGGAGCGTTCCTTGTATCGCGACGCTTTCAGCGGATCGATGCCGCGCGAATTGTAAACGCCGCCGCGCGAATCGCTGATCGCCACGACGCGAGCTTTTTTCTCCGCAAACAGTTTCGCCGCCGTCGCGCCCGCGTTTCCAAATCCCTGAATCGCGACTGTCGCGCCGCGCAAATTGATCCGCTTCACTTTGCACGCCTCTTCGACTGCGAACAGACAGCCGCGCGCCGTCGCTTCATTCCGACCGAGCGATCCGCCGAGCGCGATGGGTTTGCCTGTCACGATTCCGAGCGTCGCTTCGCCGACCGTAACCGAGTACGTGTCCATGATCCACGACATCGTCTG
>Ga0187769_10002071_pt1 | contig 11638 bp, 8 predicted proteins | sample 0116_SJ02_MP02_1_FD_133140 | JGI IMG/M metagenome (GOLD analysis project Ga0187769, IMG submission 133140) | Tropical peat soil microbial communities from peatlands in Department of Meta, Colombia - 0116_SJ02_MP02_10_MG | ecosystem: Environmental > Terrestrial > Soil > Wetlands > Peat | place... | reverse complement strand
GAACCGCTGGCTGGATTTTACCGCACGCCCAAAGGCTGTGTCAGCAAAAACAAGGAAAAACGGCGGATGGTTGGAGGTGACCATCCGCCGCGCTTCAGCGGATAGAGTCAGGAGGTAAGTGAAATCGCTCGATGGGATAAGACTACGGCGTGAGCAAACGGTAGGCGAGATCATGACGGTACCATTCCCTGAGTTATCAGCTGATAAGAACTCTGCCCTGGGGATCGTCCCGAAAGCGGATAAGACCGTTCTCATCTGCGAGCCTTTCATGGCATTCACTTCCCCACTACCACCACGATTCGCGGCGAAAAAGTTCCATCCTCCCGCATCCCACCCAGAACCATGCCACCAACCGGTGTCCACAGAATGGCGCCCGTGTCGGCTCGGACGTCGAATGTCTTCTCCGTTATCGTCTGCCACTGGTTACTGCGAAGCTCGTAGGCAAAGGTCATTGTTGCGAGTTGCACAGGCTTGCCGTCGTAATCCAGGCCGGTGTAAAGGTGCCCCTTGGTGGTCCCGCCAGAAAAAAGAATCCTATGGGGCACCGCGCCTGAGACGATCCCAAAGCGCCCAGTTCCCGGATGCGGCGGCAGCTTGCTCCACGCGATCTTGTTGGGATCCTTGTGGTCGATCTTTCCCATCCAGCACTCGTCGGAGGCAATGTACGGGCTGCCCGCTGCCGGATTCTTCTTCGCACCGTCAACGTAGACGATGGTCTCGTCGGCGAGGCTGCCGGCGTGGCCGAAAACCGGTGCACCGGGAAACGGCGTGGCCTGGCTCCACGTGTTTTTCTCCGCGTCGTAGACCTGTACGTTGTTGACCGGACCATTTTTCGCCCGGCCGCCAACGAGATAGACATAGCGATTTTGCGCCGCGCCGATAACAGCGCCCTCCACCGGAGTCGGAATATCGTCGGCGCGGAACCAGCGCTTCTCACTCACCACGAACGAGTTCACGTCAGGCAGGATGGTCTCCTCGCCACGGCCATCGACGGTGTACCCGCCGAAAACGAAGACCTGGCCGCGCGCCCCGATCGCCGACGCGCCCAGCCGGCCGGCGACGCCCGGCACCGGAGGGCCAACCCTCCACTTGCCCGACGGCACGTGCAGTATGTACATCTGATTGCTGATGGCGTCCCACGTTTTCTTCTCTTCGATGCCCATGACCGAATACAGTTCGAGGCCGCCTTTCAACGACGCGACGGCATTGCCCGAGACTGCCTTCGGCATGGGGCCGATTCTTGGCTGATCGATTTTCGGCTGGTCGGTTTTTGTCTGATCGGTTCTTGGCTGATCGTTCTTCGATTGATCGTTTCTTGGTTGGTCGAGGGCCAGCAGAAAAACCGCGCACACAGGGACAAGGATGAAGAACAGTTTTTTCATCGTTGAGATACTACGTCTCGGCGCCTGATGGCCCTATAGAGGGCGCCTGTGGACTTTTGAATCCGACCGCTACTTTACGAAACCTTGGCGCACGGCATGAATAAAGTCCGTGTACGCGGGAGTCTGCCCGCTGGCACGCATGTGGCTGGCGATCTGCCCGCGATGATACGCCGAGTGCATCACCACATGGGTCAGAACGTCCATGATGGTGCTCGTCCACGGCTCTCCCTTGCTGTTCTTGTAAGAAATTGTCTCGGACAGGTCGCCGGTTGTGATCGGCTCCAGATATTCCCGCCACCGCCGGGCCATTTCCGCGGCGCGGCGTTCACATTGCGCGAGATCGGCCTCTGGCCACACCGGTGAATTTTGCGGCTGTTGCTTCAACCGCTCCAGCCAAAGGCTCTCGGCTGAGAGAATATGCGCCATCAGATCGAGCGACCGCTGATTCGCAGCGCCGTTCGCACCTCCGTTCGCATCGATCGTGGTCAGCACTTCGCGGTTGGCCCATTCGTTATAGGCAAACTGGCGGCGCAAATAGTCAGCAAGATTCACAGGTCTCCCCCGCGCGGCATCCCTACTCGGCATCCTTGTTCATAGGATTCACGAATGGCCCTGACGATGCTGCCGCGCTGTAATCATCCTTTCACATTTCCGGTCTAAACTGACGGGTCGCTTACGGCAGTCGCGATTTGTGATACACCTTGTCTGATCCGTATATCTGATTCTTGCTCTCTCCATGGCACGCAAAGCGTCCTCATCCCGAAGCAGCGAAACGCAGGAAATCTCGGCGGCTGCTGCCCGGCCGTACCCTCCCGACGATCTTACCAAGCTGGCCCTCAAGGCCTGCCTGATCGCGCGTGACGCGGCCTTCAACGTTCATGACCTTCTGACCAACTCTTCGCGTATGGCCTTCCTCGCCATCAAAGACTGCGAAAAAGAACTCGATCTGATCGAGCGGCAGATCGACGAGCGCCTGCCCGCAGCTATTACGCGGGTGAACGAAATTCGGGCGCGACAACTGCTGACAACCTTGAAATCAACGACCGATCTGGAGCGAATTGGCGACCTGGTCATGAGCGTGGCCATGCGGGTGCAGGCCAGGACCGCGCCCATACCGCCAGCCGATGTTCGCGCCCTGGTCGAGATGTCGACCGTGCTGCGTGACATGCTCGACCTGATTCATAGAGGATTCACCACGCTCGACCTGGAGTGCGCCCGCAAAGTTTTGCACATGGACAAACAAATCGACCGCGTCTGTCACGGAATGTTCCAGACGCACTTGACGGAAAACGTGGCCCAGGGAGATACATCCGGCTTTGAAGTGCTGCTGATGGCGCAGGCTCTCGAGCGCGCCGGTGACCACACCACCAACCTTGCCGAGGACCTCTACAGTCTGATCGAGGGCCGCAGTCTGCGGCACGTCCCCAAGAAAAAAGCGGCGACTTAGACTTAACGCGCTCGTAATCAGTTTTAGCCCTGCCTACCAAATCACTGACCGGCAGCCGCTAATCACCGGCCACTGCCTTTCAAAAATTCATCTTTCCTTAACAAACGGGAAACATTCCGGCAACATTCGCAAAATACAGTCTTACCTTACGCAGGCTGACAGGACATTCGGGTCGCCTCGCTTACCTACGACGCATGCACTTTCCTGCAGAATCCTACGACCGACCGGTGACCACGGGTCATCCGCGGGCCATGCGGCCAGTCATCTTTGTTGTGGAAGATGACGAGGATATCGCCCGGCTGGTGTCCCACAATCTGCAAGCTGCCGGCTATGAGGTGCAGAGCTTCGCGAGCGCTGCGTCTGTGCTGAGCGAAGCCGTGCGCGAGATGCCGGCGCTGTTCCTGCTCGATGTGATGCTGCCGGGCACCGACGGCTTCGAACTCTGCCGCCATATCCGGCAAACCCCGGTTCTCTCGGCAACTCCCATCATTTTTCTCACGGCCAAGACTTCCGAAGCCGATCGCATCAAGGGTCTGGAACTGGGCGGCGATGACTACGTCACCAAACCCTTCAGCCCGCGCGAACTGGTGGCTCGCATTCGCAGCGTGTTGCGCGGTCTGAGCCAGACGCCCGCACCTAGTGAAGTACTGCGACTCGGGGATCTGGAAATCGACCTCTCCTCTATGACTGTGCAGGTGCAAGGCCGCAACGTGATGACCACGGTGCGCGAGTTCCGCCTGCTGGAATACCTGGCGGCACATCGCGGCCGCGTTCTTACGCGCGACCAGTTGCTCGATGCAGTGTGGAAAGAAACTCCCTTCGTGACGCCGCGGTCGATTGATGTCTATATTCGACGTCTGCGGGAAAAGATCGAGCCCGATCCCCGCCACCCGCAATATCTGAAGACTCTGCGCGGCATCGGCTACCGCTTCGAAGTGCCGAAATAAATTCCCTTCGCGCGCCGCCGGTTTGCCAATACGGATAACCGTTGCCTCGCCGTCCCGGCGGCATCCCTACCCTCGAGGACGCTGGCTCAAAGTGCGGGTACTTGACAAGAGGGCGCCGCAGGAGCACAATCTTTATAGGCGAATAAAAAGCGAAAGTATCGCGATTGCCTCCGCGGCTTCCTTGGAATTAACCAGCCCCGGCGTTCCCTGAAATTCTTCGAGGAAACTTATGACTTCCGCGGTGGTTTCCACTTCGGCGGCCTCAGGCCGCTTTTTTGTTTTTGATGAAGAAGCTCACGTAGTCCCCGCTTCGCGGCTCGAAATCCGTCCATCCCCGCAGATGGTTTCAAGCGGCATCGCCGCCCTCGACGCCCTGACCGGCGGCCTGCCCCACGGATGCCTGACGGAAATCTGCGGCCCGGCTTCTTCGGGACGCACCACCGTGCTCCTGTCTGCGCTCGCCGCCGCCACCCGCCGCGGAGAATTCTGCGCGCTCGTCGACGCCAGCGACGCACTCGACCCTCATTCCGCCGCCGCTGCTGGCGTGGAACTGAAGCGATTGCTGTGGGTGCGCTGTGGAGAGAACTCGCCACGGAAAGACAATTCACCACGGAGACCCAGAGGCACAGAGAAAAGCGAAATAAGAAAAGATGGGTGCCCCATTTCTGCCGCGCATTTTGCGGCAGAAGTGGGGATTTCCTCGCAGGCTGTATTGAACTTCGACCACAAGCAAAAAGATCCTTCGAACGAAAACAACCCATGCGCCTCCGAACATCGTCTGGAGCAAGTCCTGCGTGCGACTGACCTTCTTCTCGAAAGCGGAGGCTTCGGCCTGATCGTTCTCGATCTCGCCAATCTGCCGTTGCAGTCCGCGCGCCGCATTCCGCTGACTACGTGGTTCCGCTTCCGCCGTGCCGTCGAGCATACGCCCACGATCCTCGTGGCCATCGAACAACAGCCCATCGCCGGGAGCTGCTCGTCGCTGCGGCTGCAACTCGGCTCCCAGAATCATTCAGAAGAAACGATGGACCCAACGCACACGCGCCTGCTGACTGGCCTGAAGATCAGCGCAGAAATGATTCGATCGCGACTGGAACGCAAACCTGCACGTTCGGTGATCTTCGAAACCAGAACGGCATGGGCCGGATGAACTGGGTATTGAGAACTGAAAACTGGGTGCTGCCGCATGTTTGCCTGCATCTACGTGCCGAATTTTCCCGTGGCGGCCGCGCTGCGCACCGAGCCGGATCTACAGGCCCGTGCCATGGCTATCCTCGAAGGCAAACCTCCGCTCGAAAAAATCATCGCGGTGAATAAACAGGCTGCCACCTTGGGTATTGCGGCGGGCATGACCAAAGCGCAAGCCGAACTGTGTCCGGAACTGGCGTTGCGCCCGCGATCTGCGCTGCAGGAATCCGCCGCGCACGCTGCCTTGCTCGACTGCGCCCAATCGTTTTCTCCCTGCGTGGAAGACACGGCTTGCGACACCGTGCTCCTTGATCTTGCGGGCATGGAGTCACTGTTGGGTTCATTGCCGGAAATTTCCCGCGCGATTTTCGCTCGCGCGACTGCGCTCGGACTTGATGCCCATGTCGCCATCGCATCGAATCCTGACGCGGCCCTGCTCGCGGCCCGCGGATTTCCGGGCGTCACACTGATTCCCGCGGGCAGAGAAGCGGAGCAACTCGGTTCGTTGCCGGTGGAGGTTTTATTTGGGTGCCGCACCCTACGCGATTTTCGCAGGGTGGATGGAAGTTCACGGGAAGGTCATCCGCAAAATGAGAGCAATGACTCCGATCTGCTTGAAACCCTCGATCGCTGGGGCATTCGCAATCTGCGCGCGCTGGCGGCGCTGCCCGAAGTCGCGCTCAGTGAACGGTTGGGGCAAGAGGGCCTGCGCTTGCAAAAACTGGCGCGCGGCACGGCTTCGCACACGCTGGTTCCCGTCGAAGAACCGCTGGTGTTTGAAGAAATGGTCGAACCGGAGTATCCCATTGTCCTGCTCGAACCGCTCGCCTTTCTGCTCAACCGGCTGCTCGAGCAACTTTGTGCGCGGCTGGCGTCGCGCGCCCTGGCGACGCAGGAACTGCGCCTTGCGCTGGAGCTCGATCCCGCTTTCGATTTCGAAAGTGATTCGCTTTTCAATCAGCAATCTAAAATCAGCAATCAAAAATTTGTTCGCACTCTCCGCCTCCCTCTTCCCATGCTCGACGCAAAAGTGTTTCTCAAGCTGCTGCAACTGGATTTGAACGCGCATCCTCCGGGGGCACCCATCGTAAAAATTCACCTCGCTGCTGAACCGGCACGGCCGCGCTCTGCGCAGGGCGGGCTTTTCCTTCCTCCGTTGCCCGAACCGGAAAAGCTCGAGCTCACGCTCGCCCGCATTGCAGGTCTGGTCGGCGAACAGAAAGCCGGTGCTCTTGAATTACTCGACACGCACCGTCCTGAAGGATTCCGCATGCAGCACTTCATGAGCGAAGTTTCACGAAAAACTTCGCGCAAGAACAATGTCGAACCTGCAACATCCAATTTGACTGAAGAAAGCCAATTTGCTGTCACCGCCTTGCGCCGCTTTCGCCCGCCTCTGCGCGTCAAGGTCACGCTGGAAGATGGCCAGCCAGTGCATTTGGTTTGTCGAAAAGACGATGTGCAGGGCCGAGTCCTCTGGAAAGCCGGCCCCTGGCGCTTTTCCGGCGATTGGTGGGAACGCGAAGCCTGGTCTCGCGACGAGTGGGACATCGCTCTGCAGAACAACACTTTGCAAAACGACGCGACACGCAATGAGGCTCCGATCGCTCTTTACCGCCTGGTGCACGATCTGCTCGGTGGGGGATGGTTCATTGAGGGCACCTATGACTGACAAATTCTTTTCACCACAGAGGCACAGAGACACGGAGAAATTCGAAAGATATATCGCTGTTTTTTATTTTGTCTTGCTCTGTGCCTCTGTGTCTCTGTGGTGAAACGGTTTTTCGCGGCTCAATGTACGTTGAACTTCACGCCCGCTCTGCGTTCAGCTTTCTCGAAGGCGCTTCCCTGCCCGAGGAGTTGGTGAGCACGTGTGCCCAACTCGGCATGCCTGCCATGGCATTGCTCGATACCGACGGCGTCTACGGTGCGCCGCGCTTTCACCTGGCCGCAGGAAAAACGAAGGTCAAGGCGCACATCGGAGCAGAAATCGCATACCAAATTCAGGTTTCAGATTGCAGATTTCAGATTGAAAAATCAAAGCTTCGCAGATCTCCATCAATCTGCAATCTAAAATCTTCAATCTGCAATCCCGTCCGTCTTCCCCTGCTTATTCACTCCCGCGCCGGCTATCAAAACCTCTGCCGCCTGATCACCAAAATGAAGCTGCGCGCGAAAAAAGGCGAAGGGACTGTCACCGAACAAGAATTGCAAGAGCACGCCGAAGGTTTGATCTGCCTCACTGGCGGCGATGAAGGCCCGCTCGCCGCCGCGCTAAAGCAACGCGGCCTCGAAGAAGCACGCTGCCAAGTTGATCGACTCATCGGCATGTTCGGTCACAAAAATGTCTACGTCGAATTGCAGCGTCACTTCCACCGCGAAGAAGAATCCCGCAACCGCGCCGCCATTGAAATTGCGCGCTCACTTCATCTTCCGTTGCTTGCGACCAATGGCGTGAACTACGCCACTGCCAAAACGCGCGAACTTGCCGATGCTTTCACCGCGATCCGCAATCATCGAACTCTGTCGACTGCAGGGCGCCTGCTCTCCCGCAACTCCGAACGTTTTCTGAAATCTCCGCAGGAAATGCAGCAACTCTTCGCCGATCTACCCGAAGCCCTCACCAACACGCTCGATCTTTCCTCGCGCCTTGAATTCACCCTCAACGATCTCGGCTACGAATTCCCGCGCTATCCCGTGCCCGAAGGCGAGACCATGAATTCATTTCTTCATGCGCGCACCTGGGAAGGTTTTCACAGCCGTTACGGCCGCAAATCGCAAGATCTGCAGGCCCGCGCCCGCCTGCAAATCGAAAAAGAACTCAAGCTCATCGAAAAGCTCAAACTGGCAGGCTACTTTCTCATTGTCTGGGATCTCATCTGCTTCTGCCGCGAGCAAAACATTCTCGTGCAAGGCCGCGGATCGGCTGCCAACAGCGCCGTCTGCTACTCGCTGGGCATCACGGCGGTCGATGCCGTCAGCATGGAACTGCTCTTTGAGCGATTTCTCTCCGAAGAGCGCGGCGAGTGGCCCGACATCGATCTCGATTTGCCCTCGGGCGACGAGCGCGAAAAAGTCATTCAGTATCTCTACAAAAAATACGGTGAGCGCGGCGCCGCCATGACCGCCAACGTCATCACCTACCGCAACCGCATGGCCGCGCGCGAAATGGGCAAGGCGCTCGGCTTCGATCCGGAAACGCTCGCCAAAATTTCTGCCGCCGTCGCCACCTGGGAGTTTCGCGACGAAAACGATGCTCTCGATCGCCGCTTCCGCGATGCCGGACTCGACCTCTCGCATCCCCGCCTGCGCAAATACTACGAGCTCTGCCTCGCCGTGCAGGACATCCCGCGCCATCTTGGCCAGCACTCCGGCGGCATGGTCATCTGCCAGGGACAACTCGACTCCGTCGTACCGCTCGAACCTGCCTCCATGCCGGGCCGCGTCGTCGTGCAATGGGACAAAGAAGACTGCGCCGACATGGGCATCATCAAAGTCGATCTGCTCGGCCTGGGCATGATGGCCGTGCTCAAGGATTCGATCGAACTCATTCGCGAGCATTATCACGAAGAGGTCGATCTCGCTCATCTTCCGCAGGACGACTCGCAGGTATATTCCACGCTGCAGCAGGCCGACACGGTAGGTATGTTTCAGGTGGAGAGTCGTGCGCAAATGTCGTGTCTGCCGCGTTTGCGGCCTATGCGCTTCTACGACATTGTTGTGGAGGTCGCGATCATTCGTCCCGGTCCGATCGTCGGCCAGATGGTCAACCCGTTCCTGCAGCGCCGTCAGGGGAAAGAAGAAGTCACCTACGCGCATCCGTCACTCGAACCCGTGCTCAAGCGCACACTCGGTGTTCCGCTCTTTCAGGAGCAATTGCTGCGCGTCGCCATGATCGCCGCCAATTTCACCGGAGGCGAGGCCGAAGAACTGCGCCGCGCCATGGGTTTCAAACGCTCGCAGGCGCGCATGAAGGAAATCGAAGCCCGCCTTCGTGCCGGCATGACGGCCAACGGAATTTCACCGAAAGCGCAGGAGGAAATTATTCTTTCCATCACTTCCTTCGCGCTTTACGGGTTTCCCGAATCGCACGCCGCCAGTTTCGCGCTGATCGCTTATGCCAGCGCATATTTGAAATGCCACTACCTGGCTGCATTCACTGCGGCCTTGCTCAATAACCAACCTATGGGATTTTATTCGCCGGCAACGATCGTCAAAGACGCGCAGCGCCATGGGCTGAAACTGTTGCCGGTCGATGTGATGAAGTCGGAGTGGAATTGCACGCTGGAAGAAGTCGTCAGTCGTCAGTCGTTAGTCGTTAGCCAGGAAGATTTAGAAACAAAACCCAACGGCCAACGACCAACAACTAACGACCTGAGAATCGCCCTCCGCATGGGCCTGCGCTACGTCCGCGGACTGCGCGAAGAAGCCGGCCAGTCGCTGGTTTGCGAGCGTGCGCAAACACCGTTCACTTCCATTCACGATCTCACCCGCCGCGTCCCGGAACTGCGCAAAGATGAACTGACCACGCTCGCAGAAATCGGAGCGCTGAACTCAATAGGCAATTCACCACAGAGGCACAGAGACACAGAGAAGAACAAATCGACAATAAAAAATCATAATTCTTCCGTGCCTCCGTGGCTCCGTGGTGAGAATGATTCTCAGGACTCGCAACTCGGTACTCGGGACTCAGGACTAAATCGCCGTGATGCCCTCTGGCAGGTCGAAGCTGCCGTCCGTGCCTCCGGGCCGCTGCTCGAACAAAACGCCGAGCCTGATTTGCCTTCACCGCTTCAGCCTATGAATCACGAAGAACGCCTGGTCGCCGACTTTCATGGCACCGGACTCACCGTCGGCCCGCATCCCATGGCTTACCGGCGTGCCTGGCTCAATGCCATGGGCATTCGCCGCGCCAGCGACCTGCGCGGCATTCCCAGCGGCAAGCGGCTTCGCATCGGAGGCTGCGTCATCGTGCGCCAGCGTCCCGGCACCGCCAAAGGATTCGTCTTCCTCAGCCTGGAAGATGAGACCGGCGTGGCCAATGCCATCATCCGTCCTGACCTGTTTCACCAGAATCGCCTGCTGCTGGCCAGTGAGCGCTTTCTCGCCATCGAAGGCATTCTACAAAATCAGGACAACGTCATCTCCGTCCGCGCTGAGCGCGTGCTGCCGCTGTTTGTTACGAAGGCCGAAACCGCCTCCCACGACTTCTATTAGCGCCCGCAATCCCTGCTATCATCCCTTCCCGAAAAAATGGAGGTCCGCCATGGAAATTCTGGATGCCGCCAAGAACGCTGTTCGCGTGGAGGAAACTCGCCTTCGCCACCAGTTCATCGACGGGGAACGCCGCTCACGCATTGCGCATCACAAACAGGCGATCGCCGAGCGCAAGAAACTCGCGCTGGCGCCGGGTGCGGCCTCGCCGCTCAATCTGTTTGCCGATGGCGATTCCTGGTTCGATTACCCGCTTCCGGTGACCGGCCGCAACGATGTGATTCGCTCCATCGGCAACCACGGCAATCCGCCTCCGTTCATCCTCAACCTGGCTCACTACGGCGACGAAGCTCGGGACCTTCTTGGCGTCAAGCGCCGCCAGCGGATCATCGACAATCTCAGCGACCGCGACAACGGAGTCTTCGATGCGATTCTATTTTCTGGCGGCGGCAATGACACGGTCGGCAATCAATTCTGTTTGTGGATTCAGGAGTACGCCCCGGGGATGAACCCAGATCAGGGCATCAACGCTCCGCGTCTTAACGATGTGCTTGGGGTCGTGCGCAGCGCCTACGAAGATCTGATTGCCATCCGCGACCAATACTCGGAAACCAGTCTCATCTTCATTCACGGTTACGACTTCGCCATTCCCAATGGCGTGGGTATCTGCGAAGACTCAGCCGGAGGCAAGCCCGATTACCTGATTGGACCGTGGCTGCAGCCTTCGCTAGAACTGCGCAAATGGATGGATCCGGAGTCGGAAAAACAAGTCGTCAAAGAATTCCTGCTGCAATTCCGCAATCTGCTTGTGCAGATAGCGAAGGCACACCAGAATGTGTTCTACGTTGAAACCCAAGGCACGCTGGCGCCAAATGAGTGGGCCAATGAGCTGCATCCGACGCCAGAAGGGTTCGACATGATCGCGCGGAAGTTTATCGGGGAAATGGCGGCCAGTCCGACACTGAAGGGCCGAATCTAATCCGCGCCTCGACTGGTGCGCGGGCTTACTTCCCCGCGTAACTGACCCTCCAGATCGAGTTTGATCCGTCGTCGCTCACCAGGAGGGAGCCATCGGGCGCGACCGTGATCCCAACCGGACGTCCCCAAACATGTCCGTCGGGAAGAACGAATCCAGTCAGAAAATCCTGATATTCGCCGGTGGCATGGCCCGTCTGATGCAATGGCACGCGGATGACCTCGTAGCCCACGCGCACGGCCTTGTTCCATGATCCGTGCTCGGAAGCGAAAATGTCGCCTCTGTACTCCGCGGGAAATTTGTCGGCCTCGTAAAATGTGAATTCCAGCGACGCATTGTGTGGCTGCAGCAGCACGTCGGGAACGATGGCCTTGTCCTTCAACTCCGGATGTTTGCCCGCATGCCGCGGATCCTGATGCCCACCGATGTACCACCATGGCCAGCCATAGAACCCGCCTTCCTGCACATGCGTGATGTAATCGGG
>Ga0187769_10002070_pt1 | contig 11643 bp, 8 predicted proteins | sample 0116_SJ02_MP02_1_FD_133140 | JGI IMG/M metagenome (GOLD analysis project Ga0187769, IMG submission 133140) | Tropical peat soil microbial communities from peatlands in Department of Meta, Colombia - 0116_SJ02_MP02_10_MG | ecosystem: Environmental > Terrestrial > Soil > Wetlands > Peat | place... | reverse complement strand
TGTGCCAAGAGATGCTCGACGAGCTCAGACAGCTCGATGCTGTGAGAATCAACGAGTTCGGTATAGACACAGACCTTTTCGCCGAACACCGGATCGGGCATTGCGACGGCTGCCGCCACAGCGATCGCGGGATGGGTTGTGACGGCATCCTCGACCTGTCCCGCGCTGATGTTCTTGCCGCCCCGCAAGATGAAATCGGACGTTCGGCCGGTGACGGTCAAATAGCCTTCGGCATCGATCTCGCAGATATCACCCATCCGCATCCACCCGTCGCGGGTGAACAGCTTGTCGTGGTCGGTACCGCCGAGGTAGCCGAGACTGGTCGCCGGCCCTCGGCACGCGGGCTGGCCGTGTCCCGTGTCGGTGACGTCTTGATCGCCCTCGAAGAGCCGCACCGACATTTCCGGCACAATGCGGCCGCCGGTGCGCAGCCGTCGTTGCAGTGGGTCATCCAACGTGGTCCCACTGAGCAGGCCGGTTTCATTCGAGCCGTAGAACTGCAGAATCTTCGCGCCGGTGAGTTCCTCGAACTCGGCGGCGGGCCGGTACGGCAATGCCTCGCCACCCGCGAACACGATCCGCAGCGAGCTCAGGTCGTAATCGCGGCACGCGGTGTCGGCCATCAGCATCGTCAATTGCGTACTGACACAAAACAACACGGTGGCCTTGTGACGGGCTATCGCGTCGCACGCCGCCTTGGTGGTGAACCGATCCAGGATGACCGAAGTGGCACCCAGGTAGATCGGAGTGGTGTGGCTGGTCCACATCCCGAAGCCGAAAGGCATCGGTATGACCGGCAAAAAGATGTCGTCTGACGTCAGCAGCCCGTTGGCGGCCGCCTTCTGGTGAAAGTAGTACCAGCGGTTCTGGGTGTGGACGACGCACTTGGGCAGCCCCGTGGTTCCGGAAGTGGAGTTGATCAGAAAGACGTCGTCGGCGCCGAGTTGCGACTCGACCCCGACCGTCTTGGGCTCCGCGTCGGCGTTCAGGCGAGGCGCGCCCGCTTCGTGACCCATGGTCAGCAAGGACACCGGCGCGTCGGCGGCCACGCCCGCGGCGGCATCGCTGCGCCACTGATCGCTGATCAGGATCTTCGGCTGTGAACTCCGCAGTATCTGCGCGACCTCACGGGTTCCGGCGCGGGCACCGATGCCGACGACCACAGCGCCGCAGCGTTCGACTGCGACGAACAGCACATGGACGGCGGTAGAGTCGCCGTGCCACACGCCAACCCGATCACCGGGCGCCACGCCGACACCAGCCAACTGTTCCGCCAGAGCGTTTGCCGCACAGTCGAATTCACGCCAGGTCAGCGACATGCCGGGATGATCGACATAGGCGGCACGGTCGGGAAACTGTCCGGCGTTACGACGTACCGCGTCCGACAGCGTCCAGTCCGACCACCAGCCCGCCGCGCGAAACCGGGCCGCGTCTTGCGGTGTGAATGCCGGCGATACCACGGTATGCAGCCCACCGACGCTCATGACCAAATGATAGGAAACCAAACCGCCGTTAGATTCGGGACGGGCTCGAAGCCGCGCGAGGTCACCGCGACCTCAGACCTGTGGTGAGCGACTGCCGGGCCGCACGCGCCGGTGCCTTACCGCTCCGGGTTGTCGGCCCGTCATCCGCATAGGTGGGCCGGCCTGCCTATACCAGTGAAAGAACACTGGCGACCAGTCCAGCAACCACTCCGGTTGCGATGCGCCAGATGCTGGTCTTCAGATGCCTAGAGGGAGCCCGTTACAGGTCCGGGATCGTCTGGCTGACGTACGTCTCCCAGGTAGCGATCTGGCCAGCCTCTTGCAGAACAGCCTGCAATTTAGGGTCGTTCAAGAGCGCCTGCTGCACCTTGCCGTACTTCGCCCAGTCCTCGGCGGTAGAGAGCACGCCGATCGTGTTGGTCGCCGGCCCCCCGATCATGGTCACCAGCACGGTCACGTTCTCGGCGCCGTGCTTACGGGCGAGGTCACACGCCTTCTTGATTTGCTTCTGCACGTCTTCCCACTTCACGCCGGGATTCGGGTGGATGGTCGTTAACCCGACGATGGTCATGGTGGTGCCTCCTTAATGTGCTGCAGGTTGATCGTCGTGGTTGGCGATCATGTCGGTTCTCCGATTTCGCCGTCTTCAACGAGTTGGACGGCATCAGCGGAACAATCAATGATTAAGGTTTCGCCCTCGTCCACTGGGAAAAGGTGTCGTCATAAGGAGAAGTGGTAGAGCGTGGCTTGGCCGCCGGAGTCCGGCCCCGCGCTGGTGAAACCTGATACCTCCTCATAAACCTCGGGTCGCAATCGAATCGACTGTCCGGCGTCTGGAGGCCCATAACATCCGCCGTCATACGTAGATCTGCGCGCTCGGGGGGTCGTAGGTCGTGCGAGCGGCGGTCAGCCGCTGCTGCAGCAACGCCCACGTCCGATTCGGGTCAGTAGCGGCCATTGCACGTAATGCTTTCGGGTCAGCTGTGGCGGGCAGCCTCTTGAACGAGTTGGACGCGGGAGGTGAGGCCGAGTTTGGTGTAGACGTGGGTGAGGTGGGTTGTCACGGTGCGCGGTGAGACGAAAAGCCTTGTGGCGATGTCGTTGTTGGCGAGTCCTTCCGCGACGAGCCGCACGACGTAGCGCTCGGCGGGGGTGAGCGACGCCCAGCCGCTAGTGGGTCGTTTGCGTTCCCTGCGGCCGCGCTGCGCGTAGGCGATCGCCTCCTTGGTGGAGAGGGCGGCCCCTTCGTCCCATGCGCGGTCTAACTCGTCGCGCCCCAGCGCATTTCGCACCGTCGCCACCCAGGATTCGTACGCGGAGTCGTAAATCTTGAAGCGCACGAGGCCCGTGCGGTTGCGGATGGCCTCTGCCGATCCGAACAGTCGCGCCGCCTCCCGCTGACTCTCGGCATCGGCGGCCAGACCGGCGAGGCACTCGAGCAGATCGGGGACAGCCACGTATGCGCCGCTGTGGGCCGCGCACGCGAGCGCGTCATAAGCGTCACGTTCGGCCAGCGCCGTATCCCGCTCAGCAATTGCGACGCGAGCGCGCGTTGTCAACGCCGTCGCCCGGTGCCAGCCGGCCGCTGCCGAGACGGTACCGTCGGCCCAGCGGCGGGCGGCGGTCAGATCCCCATCCGCCAGCGCGGACTGGGCATTGTATGCGCGCTGCACCGCCGCCGCCTGGGGGAAGGCACTCAGCTGCTGCCAAGCCGTCTCACACGCGTTTTGGGCCGTTTCAACATCGCCGGCGGCAAGGGCGGCCATTGCCAGCACAGAGTAGCCAAACCCCAGGAAGTACTCGCCAAGCTCGCCAGCGGCCCGGAGGGCCGCCTCTGCTGCAGTCCGTGCCGCGTTCACCTCACCCTTGCATGCGAGGGCATAGCCCAGCCCCTGGAGGCTTGCCGGCTTGAGGATGTCAGCGTGGGCCGCGTCGGCCTCGGCCGCCACCGTGCGGAACTGTGCGACGGCCCCGGCCAGATCACCCTGCCAGAGCTGTGCCCACCCGAGGTACCCGCGGCACTGAAGCGAGTCGAACCGGTCCCCGATCGCATCCGCCAGCTCGAATCCTTCTTCGGCGGCCGCACGCACCGCGATCGCGTCACCCGCGATGGCCGCCGCGCTGGCCTGCCAGGCGAGGATCTGGCTCAGCCTCCACCGATCGTTCAAGGCTCGAGCGAGGCCCATCGCCTCGGCGAAGTACGGCCGGGCCAACTCGGCGTTGCAGCTCGCGCTGGCGCTATAGCCGCAGGCCGTCAATGCCCGGGCCAGCAGGGCCGGGTCGTCGACCTCGCGGGCGATCGCCAGCGCTTGTTGGGCCTGAGCCGCGCTCGCGGCGGCGTCAACCCAAGTGCCGAGCAGAGCCTTGTCGGCCAGTGCCCGGGCGCGCACCGCGGGCGCCACCTCCAGATGGTGCGGGCCGTCGTCAAGGGTTGTGTCGAGCCAGGCCCAGCCTTCCCGGATGCGGCCTCGTGCGAGCCACAGCGGCTGCAGCGACGACGCCAGCTCCAACGCCGCCTCGGTATCGGAGCGTTCGCGGCTCCACCCCAACGCGGCGCGCAGGTTGTCGATCTCGGTTCCAGCCTGCTCGAGACGCTGCTCATAGTCGGCAGCCCCCGGGGTGTCGAGTAGGGCGGCCAGCGCCGCGTAGTGGTCGCGATGGCGCGCGCGCACGGCGTCGGCCTCGCCGGACTCGCCCAGTTTCTGCAGCGCGTACTGGCGCACCGTTTCGAGTAACCGGTAGCGCGTTCGGCGCCCGGCGTATTCGGCGACCATGAGCGATTTGTCGACCAGCACGGTGAGCTGGTCCAAAACCTGGTAGCGCTGCACCGCGCCCGCGCCGGCGACGGCCTGGGCAGCATCCAGGTCGAAGCCCCCTAGGAACACCGCCAACCGCCGGAACAAGACCCGCTCGGGCTCGGTCAACAGCGCGTGCGACCAATCCACGGAGGCGCGCAGCGTCTGCTGGCGGCGCACCGCGGTGCGCGCACCACCGGTCAACAGCCGGAACCGGTCATGCAAACCGTCGAGGATATCGGCCAACGACAACGCCCGCACCCGTGCCGCCGCCAATTCGATCGCCAACGGCAAACCGTCCAGCCGCCGGCAGATCTCGCCCACCGCCGCCGCATTCTCATCGGTGACGCGGAAATCAGGTCGAGCCCGCCGTGCCCGGTCGGTGAACAACTCGATGGCTTCGTCGCTCAGGGACAGCGACGGCACGCGCAAGCTCACCTCACCTGCCACCCCGATCGGCTCCCGACTCGTAGTCAGCAGCGTCAGCCCTGAGCACGCGTCCAAGAGAGCAACGATCAGCGCCGCGCATGCGTCGAGCAAATGCTCGCAGTTGTCGGACACCAGCAGCATCTGACGACCATTGATGAACCGCAGCAGCGTGTCCATCGTGGAGAGGCCGGGCTGGTCGGGCAGGCCCAGCGCGCGGGCCGCCGCCACCGGCACCACGCGGGGATCGGTGATCGGCGCCAGATCCACATACCGCACCCCGTCGCCGAACTGCTCGGCCAGGTCGGCGGCGACCTGCACAGCCAGGCGGGTCTTGCCCACCCCGCCGGCCCCGGTCAGGGTGACCAGCCGGTTGCGGGCCAGGAACCCGCGCAGGCTATGCATTTCCGCTTGGCGCCCAACAAAACTCGTGAGCTGCATCGGAAGGTTGTGAGTCGCACTGGTCTCGGGTGTACGCAGTGGCGGGAACTCGTTGCGTAGGTCTGGGTGGCAGAGCTGCACCACACGCACGGGCCGGGGCAGATCGCGCAGCCGGTGAATGCCCAGATCGGTGAGCCACGCCCCGGCCGGCAGCCGATCGATCACTATGTCTCCGGTGGCGCCCGACAAGATGGTCTGGCCCCCGTGCGCCAGATCGCGCAGCCGCGCGGTGCGGTTAATCGTGGGACCGGAGTAGTTGTCCTCATCGCGCAGCTGCACCTCGCCGGTATGCACCCCGATGCGTAGCCGGATCGGCGCCAGCGGTGCCCGCTGCAACTCGAGCGCACACGCAACCGCGTCGGCCGCGCGGGCGAACCCCGCCACGAAGCTGTCGCCCTCTCGCTGTTCAACCGGCCGAACGCCCCCATGGGCGGCGATGACTTCGAAGACGGTCTGGTTGAGGCGTGCCATCGCGGAGGTCATCTCCTGGGGCTGGGTCTCCCACAGGCGCATGGAACCCTCGACGTCTGCCAGCAGCAGCGTCGGCATTCCTGTCGGCAAAAGCCCGCTCACGCCCGGCTCAGTCCAGTCCACTAGCGGCGATTCCGCTCATGGTAGCTAGCATCCGGGCGACTTCATACCCCGAACGATCGGCGGAAACGCGTTCGGGGATCCGGTACGGCAACCTTATCCGCATCCAGCAGCTACAGCAGTAGCACATTCCCGCCGGCCACCACGGGCCGCCAACAGAGGCATCGTCGCGACGAGCGCCGATATACTTCGCTCACGCCCACTATCGGGGTACTTGCGTTTACCGCTGTACCCGAAGTGTTCGCCACGATTCAGCCCTCCGGCCTGGCACGTGCGGACGTATGCGTCAACGCCGGTAGGCGCGTTTCGGTCAGCGGGTGCACCAACGTCGCCGACGCGGTCGCTCCCTACGCTCCGCCGCCCGCCGCCTACGCCCCGATGCCGGAGGACTACCCTCCTCCCCCGCCGCTACATAATCAGTGTTTGCGCTAATGTCGGCCGGCGCGTCAGCGTCAGCGGGTGTGTCTGAGTCACCCCGGGTTGGTCGCGAAGCTGATCGGCTGCGATCGGCGGTTCCGGACAGTGCGGTTGTAGCCACCGCCGCCGCGCTGTGTCACAACTAGTCAGGCGCTTGTCTCTAAGTAAATTTCTGTTAAGTTAGCTTCTAATCTACCCGGCGATGAGAGGATTGTTATGACCACCGGTGTCCACGTGGCTGGCGTCGGAATGATTCCGTTCACGAAGCCGGGTAAGAGCGCGAGTTACTCCGAGATGGGCGAGCAAGCGGCCCGCGCGGCGCTCGCCGATGCAGGCCTCGACTATACGCAAATCGAGCAGGCTTACGTCGGCTATGTATATGGGGATTCAACCTCTGGCCAGTCGGCGCTGTACGGGCTGGGGCAGACCGGGATTCCGATCGTGAACGTGAACAACAACTGTTCGACAGGTTCGTCGGCGTTGTGGCTCGCGCGCCAGGCCGTCGCGAACGGCGCCGTCGACTGCGCATTGGCGCTTGGATTCGAGCAGATGGTCCCCGGAGCGCTGGCCAGCGTGTTCGCCGACCGCCCGAGCGCGATGGCCCGGTTCGAGACAGCCCGCGACGAGTTGCAGACCTTCGACCCGCAGGCGCCGATGGCGGCGCAGTTCTTCGGCGGCGCCGGACAGGCCTACGTCGAAGAGTTCGGCATCGACCCGGCGGTGTTCGCGGAGATCTCCGTCAAGGCACGCAAGCACGCCGCCAACAACCCGAATGCGGTGTTCCGCGACCCGGTCACCGTCGAGCAGGTGCTGACGTCCCCGAAGATCTACGGCCCGTTGACGCGGCTGCAGTGCTGCCCGCCCACCTGTGGCGCGGCCGCCGCGGTGGTGTGCAGCCCCGAGTTCGCCCGCAGACACGGCCTGAAGACCGACGTCGTGATCGCGGCGCAGAGCCTGACCACCGACCCGCAGACCACGTTCACCGGCAAGGACATGCGCAAAGTGATTGGCGCGGACATGGCCGCCGCGGCTGCCAACAACGTATACGAGGCAGCCGGCGTGTCACCGGAGGACATTCGCGTGGTCGAGCTTCACGACTGCTTCACTACCAACGAGTTCCTGACCTACGAGACGCTGGGCTTGACTCCGGTTGGCACCGCGGAGAAGTTCGTGCGCGACGCCGACAACACCTACGGCGGTCGCGTCGTCACCAACCCATCCGGCGGTCTGCTTTCCAAGGGGCACCCGCTGGGGGCGACCGGCCTGGCGCAGTGCGCGGAGCTGGTGTGGCAACTTCGTGGCCAGGCCGGTGCGCGCCAGGTTGAGGACGTCAACCTCGCACTGCAGCACAACCTCGGTCTCGGTGGCGCCTGCGTTGTCACGCTCTACCAGAAGGTGTACGCGCGATGAGTATCGATCGTTCCTTCATCGGCCGGGAGTTTCCGGCTGTGTCGCTGCTGGTGACCCGCAGCCGACTGCGCAACTTCGCCAAGGCGACCGGACAGGATCAACCGGTCTACATCGACGTGGATACGGCCAAGCAGGCCGGGTACCGAGACCTGCCCGTGCCTCCTACCTTCTTCTTCGGCATCGAGCTCGAGGCACCGGACCCGTTCGCGCTCGTCGCCGAGCTAGGCGTGGACCTGCGCACCGTGTTGCATGGAGAGCAGAAGTTCGACTATCGGCAAATGGCTTATGCCGGTGACGAGTTGACCGCGACGAGCCGCATAGCCGACATCTACGAGAAGAAGGGCGGGCTACTCGAATTCGTCGTGCGCAAGACCACCGTCACCAACCAGGACGGTGCCGTAGTTGCCGTGATGGGTAGCTCTACAGTGGTGCAGAACCGGCCCGGAAAAGAGAACTGATGACCACATTCGCGCCCGAGGTCGGCGCCGAATTGCCACCGCTGCGTATCGATCCGATTTCGCGAACCACGCTGGCGCTGTTCGCCGGCGCCTCCGGCGACCACAACCCGATTCACATCGACCTCGATGTCGCCCGCTCGGCCGGCCTCGACGACGTGTTCGCGCATGGCATGCTCTCGATGGCGTACCTGGGCCGACTGCTCACGAACGTTGTTCCACAACAAAAACTTCGCTCGTTCCAGGTGCGGTTCGCCGCGATCACCCCAGTGCATGGCCAGCCGACCTGCACCGGCACCGTCACCGCGATCGACGAGGTGAACGGCGAGCGGCAGGCCACTCTCGACCTCAAGGTCAGCCTCCCCGACGGCACGGTGGCGCTGCTCGGCAGCGCCGTCATAGCACTCGACTGAACGATCGCCCAAACAAACACGAAACCTCAGAAAGGACAACGAAAATGGGAAAGCTGGACGGCAAGACCGCCATTGTGAGCGGCTCCGGCCGCGGTATCGGACGCTCGATCGCACTGAAACTGGCTGCCGAAGGCGCCAACGTTGTGGTCAACGATCTCGACACCGAACCGGCCAACGCGGTCGTCGAGGAGATCACCAAAGCCGGCGGCAACGCGGTGGTCTGCGCGGGCAGCGTCACCGCGGAAGGCTTCGGCGAGCGGTTCGTCGGCACCGCGACCTCCGAGTTCGGCGGTCTGGACATCATCATCAACAACGCCGGTTACACCTGGGACTCCGTCATCCAGAAGATGGGTGACGACCAGTGGGACGCGATCTTGGACGTGCATCTCAAGGCGCCGTTCCACATCCTGCGCGCCGCTCAGCCGGTGATCAGCAAGGCGGCCAAAGCGGAGAAGGAGGCCGGCACACGGGTGCACCGCAAGGTCGTCAACATCTCCTCGGTGGCGGGTCTGTACGGGAATGCCGGGCAGGTCAACTACTCGTCGGCCAAGGCAGCCATCATCGGCATGACCCGCACTTTGTCCAAGGAGTGGGGTCGCTACAACGTCAACGTCAATGCGGTGGCGTTCGGGTTCATCGAGACCCGGTTGACTTCTGCAGCCGCAGACGGCAACTCAACCATCGAGATCGAGGGCCGCGAGATCAAGGTCGGCGTCAACCCGGGCCTGCTCGCCGCGGCGCAAATGATGATCCCGCTCGGCCGGCCGGGTACCCCGGACGAGGCCGCTGGGGCGGTGGTAATGCTGACCTACCCGGAGGCCGATTACGTCAGCGGCCAGATCCTGGTGGCCGGCGGCGGATTCGAGGCCTGACCGCCGATGAGCACCACCTACACCAGCGCGTGGCGCGACCACGAGGTCGCCGCACTCGGCGAGCTCGCGGACAAATTCTTCGCCAAAAGCCTTGTACCGCACCGAGACCGGTGGGATACCCAACAGCACGTCGACCGGGGGGTATGGCTGGAGGCCGGCAAACTCGGGCTGCTGTGCTGCTCGATCCCCGAGGAGTACGGCGGCGGCGGCGGCAGCTTCGCCCACGACCTGGCCGTGATCGAAGCGCAGGGTCGCGCGCTCGACAGCGCCTGGGGCAACTCCGTGCACAGCGGGATCGTGGCGCACTACATCCTTGCCTACGGCACCGAGGAACAGCGGCGACGCTGGCTGCCGCAGATGGCCAGTGGTGAGATGATCTCCGCGATCGCGATGACCGAGCCTGGCACCGGCTCCGACCTGAAGAACATCAAGACGACCGCGCTGCGCGACGGCGACGAGTACGTCATCAGCGGCGCCAAGACCTTCATCTCCAACGGATCGCTGGCCGATCTGATCGTGGTGGTGGCCAAAACTGACCCGAAAGGTGGCGCCAAGGGGATCTCGCTGATCGTCGCCGAAACCGCCGAACTGGACGGATTCACCCGCGGCCGGATTCTGGACAAGGTGGGCCAGCACGGTGCCGACACCTCGGAGCTGTTCTTCGAAAGCGCACGCGTGCCGGTCGACAACGTCCTGGGCGGGGTCGAGGGCAAGGGGTTCGGCCAGTTGATGACCCAGCTGACGCAGGAGCGACTCACCATCGCGGTGAGTGCGGTCGTCGCAATGGAGGCCGCGGTCACGGAGACAATCGCCTATACCAAGTCGCGCAACGCCTTCGACCAGACGCTCTTCGATTTCCAGAACACGAAGTTCACCCTCGCCGAGTGCCAGACCCAGGCGCACGTGGCCAGGGTCTTCCTCGACTCGTGCATCGAGCGACACCTGCGCGGCGAGCTCGACGCGACAACGGCGGCGATGGCCAAATGGTGGCTCACCGAACAGCAATGTCAGGTCATCGACCGCTGCCTGCAACTCTTCGGCGGCTATGGGTACATGCGTGAGTACCCGATCGCCCGGATGTACGAAGACGCGCGGGTGCAGAAGATCTACGGTGGAGCCAACGAGGTCATGAAGGACATCATCGCCAGGTCCCTGTAAAGCGACCGGGCGTTGGGATCGTGTGCCGCAGCTATCCTTAGCTCTCGTTTACATCGCACCGGAGGTGTCATGTCAGTTCCCGCGGCCAGCCATACCGGGGTCCGCCGGCGGCCCAAAGATCGCAAAGACCAGATCGTGGAGGCGGCTCGGCAACTGATCGTTCAGCGTGGCTACCGCAATGTGTCGATGGCGGAGATCGCCGACACAGTAGGTATTACCGCCGGCGCGCTGTACCGGCACTTTTCGAATAAGGCTGTGTTGCTCGGCGCGGTGATCGACAAGAGCTTCGACGACGTGATCGCAGCCAGCAGTCAACACGACATGAACCTGGATGACGTGTTGACCATGGCCTGTGAGCAAGTGGTGACCAGACGTGACACTGGCGCGCTCTGGTGGAGGGAATCGCGCTACCTGGAACCCGACACAGCCGCGCGACTACGCAGGCGGCTTCGCGACAGCAATCGCAGCTACCAGAATCTGATTCAGACCGATCGTCCCTCACTACCAGGCGTCCAGGCGCAGCGGTTGGCGTGGGGAGTTCAGTCGATTCTGGCCAGCCCGAGCTTCCACACGTCGAAACTTCCGCACGCGGAGTTCGTCGCACTGCTCTCGTCCGCGTGTCGCTCACTGTGCGCGGTCGAACTGCGTCCACCGCCACCGGCGCCAACCCCACCCAGACGGCGAAATGGCGTACTCTCGCCGGTGTCCAAACGCGAGAGCCTACTGACGCATGCCATAACGCTGTTCGAACGCAATGGTTTCGAGGCAACCTCCCTCAACGAAATAGGCACCGCGGCCGGAGTGACCGGCCCTAACCTTTACAGCTATTTCGCTGGCAAGGCCGACATCCTCGAAGCCGCGACCGCGCGCGGGGTGAGTGCGCTCTGGCTGCTGCTGAACAGGGTCCTGCGGGACAATGACGAGCCCGCCGAGGCACTTCGCGATCTGGTGCGCGGGTACATCCAACTGGCCCTGGAAAAAACCGTTTTGGCTTCGCTGCTGCTGTCCGAACAACAAAACGTCGACGACGTCGCGCGTAACCGGCAGCGGGAGTATGTCGCGGAGTGGGTTGCGCTACTGCGTGCTTCGAGGCCCGCGATCGATGAGCCGTCGGCGCGGGTGTTGGTGCGCGAAAGAAACGACGCCATCGTGTAAGCATGCGCATAGTGCAGCTCGACGCC
>Ga0187769_10002069_pt1 | contig 11644 bp, 10 predicted proteins | sample 0116_SJ02_MP02_1_FD_133140 | JGI IMG/M metagenome (GOLD analysis project Ga0187769, IMG submission 133140) | Tropical peat soil microbial communities from peatlands in Department of Meta, Colombia - 0116_SJ02_MP02_10_MG | ecosystem: Environmental > Terrestrial > Soil > Wetlands > Peat | place... | reverse complement strand
TCCTTCCATGAGAAGGCCGACCCCTGTCAATAGTTTTTTCTGCTCTTTCCGTGATTTCTTCCATTTTTTTCGTTCAGCCAAGCCGCCTCTGTCGCCACCCTTCCATCCGCACTCTTAGTGAGCGTTTTTCGCTCGGTGCCAGTTGGGTGTTCTCGATTCAGTAGGTGCTGCTACCTGATTAGCGCCCTCCGCTTCCCTCAAGGAAGTTGGGCCAGGACTTAGTCGCAGTCACCTAAACTCGGCGGTCGAGCTCGGCTGTTCGGTACAAACTCTCTACGCCACGACTCTCTAGGCCACGGCGCGCATCGCCTGGCTATTGCGCAGCGGTTCGTAAACCTCTCCACTCACCCACAACCGGTGCAACAGTACTGCCAGCTTGCGCGCTACCGCCACCACCGCCCGTTTCTTGGCGTTTTTTCCTCCTCGCGCGGCGAGCTTCTTTCCCCAGCGCCGCAAATCACTATCTTCCCCAAAGGGTCCTAAAATGTAGTGCGCTCCCTGCACCAGCAGCGTCCGTAGATACTCATCACCCTCTTTGCTGATGTGCAGTTGTGGTTCGCTCTCGCCCGAATTCCTCCGCCCAGGCTGCAACCCGACGAAACATCCCGCGTCGCGACTCTTCCGGAATCGGTGCGGGTCCTCAATGGTCAAAACATAGGCCGTGGCGATCAGGTCTCCTACGCCCTTCACCTGTTTGAGCAGCGTCGTTTCCGGATACATCTCTTGGGCCATTTTTTCGATCCGCCGATCGTATTCCTTAATTCGTTCGTTGAGCGATTCCACCTCTCGCAACAGTGGATCGAGAGCTTCGCGCAACCCCGCGCTCAATCTACTCGTAGTTTCCCGACGGAATTGCTGCGTGCCACACTTGCGTAGCCGTTCGCCGTAGGACTTCACCAATCCTCGTGCGGCATTCACCAGGGCCGTTCGAGCGCTCACCAGTCCCGCTCGTGCACGGATCTCCGTCAGGTGCAGTTGAGCTTGGGCACTGCGATGTTGCACCGGGCTCAGCAGCTCAGGATCGATTCGTGCCAGCCGCGCCAGCGTTCGCGCATCCAGGCGATCATCTTTTCGCCGGCTCTGGACGATCAAGCGCACCTTCTGTGCGTGCGCCACGATCACTTCGTGCCCCAGCGCCGCCAACAGTCGACTCACCCACGGAGAGTGCGTTCCGGTCTCCATCGCTATGCGACACCGCGGCATGCTACCGAACACCTGCTTCACGGCTTCCGGTGTGGTTGCCAGTCTGTGCTCCAAAACTATTTCTCCTGCTTCATTCAAAACACAGTACGAACTGAAGCGATCTCCCAGATCCAACCCAATGGTGAGCTGCCCTTTGAAAATGCTTTTTCCACTCATCCGCATAGTGCTAATCTTCTGCATTGCCGGTCTCCTTTTCTTTGTGCCTCGAGCACGTCGAAACATTGGGAGCGTATCGCATCCCGCGGAGACCGGCCTTCTCATCCCATCTGATTAAGGACGTTACCGTCCAAATTCCTGAGCCGCTGATTTCTCGACGGCAAAATTGCTGCTATGGATGCACTCGGGTCGATATCGCGAGATCTAAGATATAGCTTGCGGACGTTGTGGAAAGATCGTCGATTCGGCGCCATCGCCGTGCTTGCCCTTGCGTTGGGCATCGGTGCTGCGGCTGTGATTTTCAGCGTAATCGACGGCGTGCTGATGGAACCCTTCCCCTACCGCAACGCCGACCGCTTTGTAACCTTCTACATCCACGACGTCACTCGTCCCGCAGGATGGCGCCGCCTGGGGCTCAGCGTCCCAGAGTTCACGGATTTCCGCGAGCAAACCCACGTATTCGAGGAAGTGTTCGGCTTCAGCAATCTCGACATTCTCTATACGAGCAGCGGGGGAACCGATTTTTTCTCCGGTTGCTGGGTCACGGACAATATTTCGAGCGCCCTCGGGATGAAGCCCTTGAGGGGTCGTCCGCTCAGCGCCGACGACGCCTCGCCCGGCGCGCCACCCGTGTTCGCGATGACCGATCGGTTGTGGGCCAAACAGTTCAACCGCAATCCCAAGATTCTTGGCACGGTGATGACCCTGAACGGTACGCCGCGCACGCTTGTCGAAATCATACCCCCGCGGTTTGTCCTGAACGGCTGCGACATTTGGTTGCCGGTCCATACGGGGCATGCCGACGTCGAAAGCAGCGAAACGGGTAACCTTCCCCTTTATCTTGTTACGAGCGAGCACTTGAAGCCCGGAGTCGGCCTGAAGGTGGCGGCAGCCGATGTGGACTTGGTCATACGACACCTCGCCACGGTTTACCCAACGGATTTTCCCAAGCAGTTTACGGTGCAGCTACTGTCAGTCGCCGACTACACTGTCGGCGATTTCAAAGGGATGCTCTTCGCTCTGCTCGGCGCGGTCATAATGCTTCTGCTGATTGCCTGCACCAATGTTGCGAACCTCTTGCTGTCGCGTGCCACCGCGCGCGAGAAAGAGATCGCGATCCGAACCTCACTCGGCGCCAGCCGCAGCCGGCTGATTCGGCAGCTTCTGACGGAGAGTTTCCTGCTTTCTGCCGCCGCCTGCATCCTCGGCTGCCTGTTGGCGTACTTTGGCCTGAAAGAGCTGGTGGCTAGACTTCCTACTAACTATTTCGCGCCTTCCGTTTCGATCGAGCTTAATTCTCGGGTGTTCTTGTTCGTTGCGGGGATTGCTGTTTTGACCACGCTGCTCTGCGGCATGACGCCTGCGATCCACGCGGTGCACGGCGCGTTGCAGACTCATCTCAATGGAACGGGCAGAGGCATGAGTGCGGGCTCACGTCACGGTAGGCTTCGCGCGGGACTCGTGATCGGTGAGGTGGCGCTGTCGGTGCTTTTGCTCGCGGGCGCGGGCCTGCTGGTACGCAGCCTGCTCGCGCTCCAACACGTAGAGCTCGGCTTCAATCCATCAAACGTCCTCTATGCAAGCCTGGCTATGCCGAATCAGCGTTACAACACGTCTGAAGAGAAAACGGGTTTTCTTCGCCAAGTGCTACAACGTGTAAAAGCTCTGCCGGGCGTGACAGCGGCTACGGTAACCTTTGGGTTGCCTCCCTTTGGCTTTCCTACCAGCGACGTCACGATTCCGGGGAAGACTCACGCTCAGGCTTGGCAGGCCGAATTTGACCTATGCGACGACGACTACTTCAAGACACTGGGACTTCCCCTGCTAAAGGGAAGCCTTCTTTCTGAGTCCGACGTTGCCTCCGCCAGGCATGTGGTGGTGATCAACGAGACGCTCGCGCGAAACTACTTCAAGGATGAAGACCCGATCGGCAAGACGATCAAATTCAACGTGCTCGATCAGGTGCCGGACATGCCGCACGATATTTACTTCGAGATCATCGGAATCGTCTCCGATATGAAGAACGTGGGACTGCGCGACGCACCCCTGCCCCAGGCGTTCATGCCGTACAGTGTCACGGGAGTCGGAACGGGACGGGCGATTATGGTGAGGAGCGCAGTGGCTCCGCTCTCCATGCTGCCAAGCGTCCGGCGCGAAATTTGGGCCGTGGATTCCAATGTCGCATTGAGCGAGTCGGGATCGATCGAAAGCTATCTACAGCGGTATGGCTATGCGCTGCCTGGGTTCAGCCTCATTGTGCTGGGAACATTTGCCGGGATCGGACTCGTACTCGTGATTGTCGGAGTGTTCAGCGTTATGGCGTACACGGTTTCCCTGCAGACTCACGAAATCGGAGTCCGCATGGCGCTCGGTGCGCAAGAAAACGATATCCTGCGCATGGTACTCAAGAAAGGCGCCACGCTGATCGCCGCCGGCATCATCATCGGCCTGCTCGCAAGCACCGGACTGACGCGTTTTCTGGCCAGTCAGATTTGGGGCGTTTCGGCGACCGATCCCTGGACGTTTGCGACGGTTGCTATTTTAGTTCTGCTAGTGGGTGTGGTGGCGTGTGCCATCCCCTCCCGCTGGGCCACGCGAGTAGACCCAATAGTAGCACTTCGATACGAATGAGATTTGTTCTGTACGCAGATTGCGGGCTCGACATTCGTTCGCCCTGGCCAGGAGCAGGCCGCGATGACGCCGGGGGCGCTTTCCGCAATTGTCAGCCTGAGACTCTTTCCGATCAGGGTGTGTCCGGTGGGAAGGACTGGTGACGATGTAACAAGACATCTTCGGTGACGGTTGCCCCGACCTTCTAGTCCGCGGCTCGAGCCACGGAGTTCCACACTTTCCCCAGGTGCCACGCTTTCCCGTTCGCTTTCAATCAACTAGCAAACCGTTGATCTGATCTTCATTCTCTAATTGGGAGCAAATAGGCGCATAACTCGGCTCACGGTGGACCTAGTCCAGCGCAGCGGCATCGCCGTTTTTTAGCGTACTAGTAAGGAAGATGTCCGATTGCCCGACTACCCGTCCAGATAGAATCCAATCCTCAAAGGCGAAGCCGCACGAGCATTGCTCGATATCGAATTAGAAAGAATGTGCTGAGAGGGCAAAGACTCAATAGCCAAAAATGTGCTTCCAGTCATTCTTCATGCTGATAATGGTCCAGCCGTTCGACTTGGCTTCGTCATACAGTGCCTGGGTGAAGGTGCCAACCCTGGTGTCAGGTAACCCCTCGGCCGGGCCGTAGGCATACTCACGATTTGCGTCATCGTGCAGCACGAGCATGGCTAGCCGTTCACCGTCGCCCGCCTTCGTGTACTCACACATCTGTCGGTCCCCGGTCGAATTGCCAAAGGCAGCATAGGGCCGACGCCCGATCATCATGTGGATGCCTTCCGGTTTGCCTGCGTTATTGTCGTTCAAAAGAAGCTTCGGGTCTTTCGTAAGGAATGGCCGACCGCTCTTGTCATAGCCGAAGGTTGTTCCTCCGGCAGTGCCAACGACCTGTTCGGGTGGAATGCGGTAGGTTCTTTCGGAGTATTGCCGCACAAAATCCTGACCGCCCCCCGTCACAATATACGTTTTATATCCATTCGCGCGCAGGTAATCGAGCGTCTCGATCATCGGCAAATACACGAGCGCAGTGTAGGGTTGCTTCCAGCGAGGGTCACGAGCGGTTTCGAGCCACTTTTTCACCTCGGCTTCAAACTGGTCAACACTCATCCCGCTAAGCGTGGCACCGAGAATCTTGTAGAGATCGCTCGTCGGAAGCTTCGCGATTGCCTCGCGATCACCTGACAACACGGTCTTGAACGGCTCTACGTTGGCCAGTTCCGGTTTCGCCTTGACGACCGCCGGCACCCGCTCCAGGCAATAGCCGACCTGCGTGTACATGGGATGCTCGACCCACAAAGTGCCGTCCTGATCGAAGGTAGCGATGCGCTCCGGCTCGGGAACGAACCTTGGACTGCCTTGGTCCGTCGTGGCGTGAACGAAATCCAGGATGGCTTTTTTGGGTGCGCCCTCATTCCATGATGGCAGCGGGTCGTCGGCTGCCAAAGCCACGCGACTCATGGCTCCCGTGATTGCGATCGCTGCCGATACTTTAAACAAATCTCTGCGCGTAATTTCCATGGCCGATCACCTCTGGTGAAGCCGCAAATCCGGCATGCGCCATAGCGTGGATGGCTTACGTGGATTGAAGTACTGTCAAATGTGACAGCGTGCGTGGGCTTAGGTCCCGATAAACGGCGTACCGCTAATGAGGCCGGCCGTGTCAAGAGGGTTTGCCACTTCAATCCTAAGTACTCTGCCATCTGCTGCTCGGCATCTTTCTCCAATTCCTTCAACCTGCGTCGCATCTGCCCTTGGAAATCGCCCCCAAAGCTCTCCTGCAAGTTCTCTAGAAACGCTTGGAACCGCTGTGTGATATTCTTCACTCGCATCGGGCGGGAGATTTGTTGCTTCGACACAACAAACCTACACCCTCTCTTCATTTACACACGCAAGATTACGTCACCTCGGAACGCTGGCAGGAAGTAAACAACGTGATATGGAGCAGCCGGTCAATTCGAGCCTGCCGTTAGAGAAGGGCGCTCAGCTAGGACAGTACACAATCCTCGAACGCATCGGCGCCGGCGGCATGGGCGAAGTCTATCGAGCGCGGGACACCCGTTTGAGCCGCGAAGTGGCGATCAAGGTCTTGCCTTCGTTTCTCTCCACCGATCCCGACCGGCTGCGACGCTTCGAGCAGGAAGCGCGTGCGGCGGCCGTCCTGAATCATCCCAACATTCTGGCTGTCCACCAGATGGGGACTTACGAAGGTGCCCCCTACCTGGTTTCGGAGCTGCTGGAAGGCGTGACGCTCCGGGAGCAGTTAAAGCGCGGTCCCATGCCACTGCGCAAAGTGATTGATTGGGGAGTTCAGATCGCACGCGGCTTGGCGGCTGCACACAAAAAAGGGATCGCTCACCGGGACTTGAAGCCCGAGAACCTGTTCGTCACAAAGGATGGACGAGTGAAGATTCTCGATTTCGGCTTAGCGAAACTCACCGAGCCCAATTGGCCTGTCGAAAGTCAGGCACCCACGGTAAGCAAAGCGACTGAGCCAGGCGTAGTGATGGGCACGGTAGGCTACATGGCGCCGGAACAAGTGAGCGGGAAGCCAGCCGACTATCGTGCCGATATTTTCGCTTTCGGTGCGGTGCTGTACGAGATGCTGACAGGAAAGCGTGCATTCCAGAAGGCGACTTCCGTGGAAACGATGAGCGCGATCCTGAACGAAGACCCTCCTGGTGTTTCTCAGCTCGCCCCGACGACTCCTCCCGCGCTCGAGAGAGTAGTGCACCGCTGTCTCGAAAAGGACCCAGAGCAACGCTTCCACTCGGCCTCGGACCTGGCCTTTGCGTTGGAAGCGCTACCGGGATCCGGCAGCGATTCGGCAGCGATGGTTCCGGCAATCGCGCACCCCACGTCGCGCCACCGCTTGGCTCTCACGCTTGCAGTCTTATCTCTGGCGGCGGCCGCTTTGGCGATTGGCGTAACCCTCCGGCTGCAGAAAACCGAGTATTTCTGGCGGAGTCCTGTCGCTGACGCCCGATTTCAGACAGTTACGGACTTCGATGGAGCGGAGCAGGCCGCTACGGTGTCACGTGACGGTCGATTCGTCGCGTTTCTCTCGAACCGGGACGGTCAGATGGACGTCTGGGTTACACAGGTTGGTTCAGGACAGTTCCACAACTTGACGCACGGGAGCGCTCAGGACCTAGTCAACCCGGAGGTCCGCACTCTGGGGTTCACTCCTGACAGTTCCTTCGTCACGTTTTGGGTTCGCAAGCAAAACGGTTCGAGCGCTAACGATATCAGTATCTGGGCTGTGCCAACGCTGGGCGGACAGCAGAAGCCATATCTTGAAGGTGCGGCCGAGTTTGACTGGTCGCGCGACGCATCGCAGCTCGCGTACCACACGCCAGGACCGGGAGACCCGCTATTCGTCTCGGACGGCAGCCGCCGACCGCAGGATCGGCCCATCTTCACCGCGCCGAGTGGGATCCACTCTCACTTTCCGGTGTGGGCGCCCGACTCCTCTTTCATCTACCTCGTCCTGGGTTCACTCCCCGACAAGTTGGACATCTGGCGGATCGCTCCTGTCGGCGGGACTCCTGAACGGATCACGTCTCACAATGCGCGTGTGAGTCACCCTGTCTTTTTGGATCGGCGCACGCTGATGTACCTCGCCACTGATCCTGATGGTTCGGGGCCGTGGCTTTACAGCACGGATGTCGAGCGTCGAATTCCCCACAGGCTGAAATCTGGATTTGACCGGTACACGTCGCTGGCCGCCAGCGCCGACGGTCGCCGACTGGTTCTCACGCTTGAAAGTCTCAAAAGAACTCTGTGGCGCTTGCGGATCGCCGATTCGCCCACTGAAGCGCCCGCACCTGCTCGAATCCCGCTGACGACCAGCACGGGATTCTCGCCACGACTCGGTTCAGATTATCTTCTGTATGTTACTGCTACTGGTACGAGCGAGAGTATCTGGAAGCTGGCCAACGGAACTGCAACGGAGTTGTGGACTGGTCAAGGAGCGCAAATTTTTGGTTGCCCGGCAATCTCGCCAGACGGACGGTCTGTCGCATTCTCGGTCCGGCAACACGGCCAGACGCTGTTGTACGTGATGCGGGCCGACGGCACGAACGCACGGGTCGTAGCCGATTCACTCGACTTGCAGGGCGCTCCAGCGTGGGCCCGCGATGGCCAATCGATCACGTCGGCCGCGGCAGATCACGGCGTCCCAAACCTCTTCCGCGTACCCATCGACGGTGGCTCCCCGGCTCCTTTTGTGCGGGAGTACTCGGTTGATCCCGCATGGGCCCCCGACGGCAGCTTTGTTGTCTATTCGGGACCCGACATCGGCACCACGTTTTCCGTGAAGGCCGTTACGGCGGAGGCCACACCACATCCTTTGCCGGCCCTGAGTCTAACTCGAGGGTTGACTCGGGGAGCTCGACATCTGGTCTTCCAGCCCGGAAGACGGGCACTCGTGTTCCTGCGGGGAGAGAGGCAACATAAGGATTTGTGGCTCATCGACCTGGTGACAGGCGCCGAGCGGCAGCTGACCAATCTCCCGTCCGACTTCAACGTCAGCGACTTCGACATCTCCCCCGACGGCCGTGAAGCTGTCCTGGAACGAGCGCAGCAGCGCTCAGATGTGGTGTTGCTGGATCTCCCCAGCCGATAACCCGTAGAAGACGCCTTCGCGCGCATGTTCAAAGAGTCGAACACCCAAACCGGAATACCCGAGCACGTTGTCGTCAAGAAAGATTCACACGTCGAAATTCTTGCCGGGAAGGTCCTCGTGACCTTGGAAGAATTAAAGAGTGGAATCAATCTAGGCGTTGGCCCTGATATCTGGGTCAAGGTCCGCATTGACGGCAAAGAAGGTTGGATTCACACCGAGGAAGATCTTCAGGCCGTCGGCCTTTATCGCCGATGATCGCCTTCTGGCTATTGCGCAACGGTTCGTACACCTCTCCGCTCACCCACAACCGATGCAGCAGTACCGCCAGCTTGCGCGCTACCGCCACCACCGCTCGTTTCTTGGCGTTTTTCCCTCCTCGCGCCGCGAGCTTCTTTCCCCAGCGCCGCAAATCACGGTTTGCCGACTTATTGATTGGATAACGTCGTCGGTTCCCCTCGACCGAGTAGACTTGGCGACGGTGATCGACCAGGGCTCGGAGGAAAGGAGCCGAGCGATGCTGATTATAGGATGTGATTTCCATTCGCGCTTCCAGCAAATTGCGATGCTGGATCCAGGAACGGGTGAGGTCATCGAGCACCGGTTGGAACATGAGAGCGGAGAAGCCAAGAAGTTTTACGCCACACTTCCGAGTCCGGCTCGGGTCGGGATGGAGGCTACTTCCGATGCTCAGTGGTTCGAGAGAATGCTGCGAGAACACCATCACGAACTCTGGATCGGGGACGCGGCGGAGATTCGTGCTGCCATGGTGCGGAAGCAGAAGACGGACTCGCGCGATGCCTTGCACATTCTTGACTTGCTGCTCACGAACCGTTTCCCCCGGATCTGGATGCCATCGCCCGCGGAGCGGGACTTGCGGCAGATGCTACGGCATCGGCACAAGCTGGTTCGCTTTCGCACCTCGGTGATGAACCAGCTGCACGCGCTAGCGATGGGACAAGGCCTTTGCCGGAGGAAGAAGCTGTGGGCGAGAGTGGGTCGTATCGTACCAACTAGCCCTTTAGGACAGGTTCTTCTTGCGACTCATACATTGCCCATTTCACCGACGGACCATCCCCGTCTGATACCGTGAACTTAGGAACCAGAGCAAGCGTCGACGGAGGAACTCAGGTGGCGAGATCACTGGCGCGAACCGCGATTCTGGTGGTCATGTGCGGCGCTTCGGCACTACCCGGCACTGCCGCAGATTCTGCAACTGCGACGACGAGTGCAACACTAAGGCAGCCGAGTTCCGCGTCCGAGCCCGAGATGGGAGCCATCTTAGGTACAGTAACCGATGTAAACGGCGACGCTGTTCCCGTCGCCACTGTCGTTCTTGAGGGCGCTTCACCTAGCGATCGCCGCTCCGTCGTGACGAACGAAAATGGATTCTTCCAAATCAAGAATCTCAATCCGGGAACACCCTTTCATATCGCCATTACTGCCAGCGGATTCACAGACTGGACCTCGCGCGAGATTATCCTCCAGCCAGGCCAGGTCCTGGACCTAACTGACGTCAGCCTCCAGATCCCAACCGTGATGACCACCGTGTTCGCGGTTGGTTCCGACCAGCTTGCCGTGGAGCAGCTTAGAGTGGAGGAGAAGCAGCGAGTTTTCGGCGTCATCCCCGCCTTCTACGTCGTTTATGATCACGACGCAGTCGCGCCGCTCACGACGAAGCTGAAGTTCAAGCTCGCCCTCAGGACTTCGGTGGACCCCTTTACCTTCTTGGGCGCCGGCTTCCTTGCCGGCCTCGATCAGGCGGCCGACACCCCAAAATACGTTCAGGGTGCGAAGGGATATGGCGAGCGTCTCGGTGCCGTTTATGCTGGTGGTTTTACGAACATTCTGATCGGCGGCGCCGCCCTACCTTCGCTGCTGCATCAGGACCCGCGTTATTTCTACCAGGGTACGGGCACAAAGAAGTCGCGCGTACTCCACGCACTCTCCAGCCCATTCATTTGCAAGGGAGACAACGGACGCTGGCAGCCGAACTATTCGAGCGTCGGTGGTGACCTGGCATCGAGCGCAATCTCGAATGCCTACTATCCGGCGGCGAATCGCGGTCTGGGGCTCGTGTTTCAGGGTACTCTTCTCACCATTGGCGGTCGCATGGCTGACACCCTGATGAAGGAGTTCCTAATGCCCAAGCTCATGCCCAAGGCGACATTCTAAGTGCTAGAGCGATTAAGGCTCAATCTGTGGCAATGCTGACCGAATTCTCGGAGAAAAGTTCTAAAATCGTCCCCTTGGGCGCACCACCTATCCTACTGGCTGCACGATCAGGCCGACCGCAGCAGCGGCCTCAACCTGCCGGTGGTCGGCGCTGATGAAGGGCACACGTGCCTGCAGCCGCTCCGCAAATTCCTTCGCTGATGCAATGTGGATTGCGTCCAGCGTTCGGACTGCATGCCTGGCGACGATCTGTTCAGCACGCCCCAGGATCTCCGCCGATACGGCGAGCAGGTTCCATTGGGCGCGGTCAGCAGCAAGCTGGTTTAGTGCCGCGGGGAGGCGGGAACTTTCGATGGCATTCTCCTCTGCACGTCGGCGCAGGGCTGCGCGAATCTCGACCGGCAGAATGGCGGAGACGACAACCTCATGTAGGCGGAGCAGCCGCAGCACGTGTGCTCGACCGTTCTCCTGTACATAGATTTTTACAACTGCGCTGCTGTCGAAGTAGGCCCACATTAGAAGCGTTCCTCGCGATCTGCACTGATCGTCTCGGCGAGAGATCTTCCAGTCACTCTGAGCGCCCGAAAACGCGACAGCTTCATCGGTCCTCGCTGCTGCGATGGCCGGATTAGACCCTCTACGACCATGGCCTGGAATGCCTTTTCCGGCCCACGGCGCTCCAATGGCTTCACGACGGCGATTGCTTCGCCGCGGTCAGTCAATACGACCTCTTGGCCGGCACGAATCGCCCTCACTAGCCTGGAGAATTCCTGGTTCGCTTCGCGTAATCCGAGTTTCATGTAGCTATGATACTACACGGGCAGGAAAAAGGCTACAAATCCGAGTGATAGGGTGCCCATTGGTCGG
>Ga0187769_10002068_pt1 | contig 11653 bp, 8 predicted proteins | sample 0116_SJ02_MP02_1_FD_133140 | JGI IMG/M metagenome (GOLD analysis project Ga0187769, IMG submission 133140) | Tropical peat soil microbial communities from peatlands in Department of Meta, Colombia - 0116_SJ02_MP02_10_MG | ecosystem: Environmental > Terrestrial > Soil > Wetlands > Peat | place... | reverse complement strand
TGCGAGGGCACGAACGCCGAGATCAGCGGGCCGGCGGGCATCGACTGCTGCGAGGTGTTATACAGCGCCGACACCACCGGGTCGGTGATCGCTACCCCGGTGATGCGCGCGAACGAGTTGTTGGCGCGCTCGAAGGTGGCGATGCCGAAGTCCGGTACCGGGCTGTTGTTGGCCACCGGCGGCGTCGGGGTCACCACCGGCTCGACGTAGGCGTGCACGTGCGTGCCGATCTGGTCGAACGACAGGAAGAACAGATCCTGGCTCGGACCGAGGGTTACCGGCACCACGGTACCGAGGCTCGACAGCAGCTGCCCGTTGGCGGCCGTGTAGTTCGCGCCACCGACGGTCGTCGATACGCTGGTGAATGCCTGGCCGGCGCCGACCAGCGCGCCGTTCACGCCGATGCGTATGCCGCTGAGCGGCAGCCCGGCGGGGGCGGCCGTCTTGTCGAGGCTGATGAACTTCGGCTGCGCGAACAGGTAGCTGTAGTTGTCGTACTGGCTCCCGGTGAACAGGATGTACGACTGCGGCACCCCGGTGAGCGCACTGACGCCGAACAACAGGTAGTAGCGCTGGCCGACCCCGGCGGCGAAGTTCTGCTGGATCTGCGCCTGAGTGAGCGCACGATTGTGGATGGCGACGAACTTGATGACGCCCTGCCACTGCCGCTGACCGGTCACCTCGTTACCGAGCACCAGCGCGAAGGTGCTGTCCCAGTTGGCGAACGTGCCACCCTTGTTGGGATCAGCATCGCCGGTCCACACCCCGTTGATGTAGATCTTCTGCCCGTTGACCGGGTCGTAGGTCAGCACCACGTGCTGCAGGGCTGCCTGCGCCGCGCCATCGGCGGTGGTGGTGGTGAGCGCCGGCATGCCGTTGGTGTCGGTGACACTGCTGCGCGTCATGGCCTGGTACTGCATCGCGGCCTGGCCGAGCGTGGCATCGCGCGTGGTGTCGCTGCCCGAGTAGCTGACGACGTACGCCGCGGTCTGCGTCACGTTGGCCGGCGCCACCCACGCTTCGAAGGTGTATTCGCCGGTGCCCTGGATCATGGAGGCGAGCTTGGAGCTGGCACTGGTGGAGGCCTGCGCCTTGCCGCCCATGCCGACATTGATGCCCCAGCCGCCGACCCAGGTGACGTTGCCCGAGAGCTCGAGGTCGGCTTCCGGCGTCACACCGCTCGTGTCGTAGGCGGTGCTGCCCTGCCCGGTCTCGAACATGTACATGGCGATCACGTTCGCGTCGTAGCGGCTGCCGCCCGATGCGATCGTGCCCTGCGTGAGGTTGAGCGCATTCGAGACCACGAGGGTCGGGTCGATCGGCGTGATCGGGATGCCGTTGGCGAACGCGGTGATCTGCGCCAGCATCGCCGCGGCACTGCCCGGACAGTCGGGTGCGCCGCCGGAGCTCGCCGTCGGCCAGCAGTGATGCATGTCCTGGGCGAGGCGCTCGTAGAAGCGCGACAGGTTGGGCGTCGCCAGATTGATCTTCGGTTGCGCCGCCACGTACGCCGCCTGCATGTCGGCGGGGAGCGGGTCGCCGAAATACGGCTGCTGCGCCGTCGCCGAGCTCGGGTTGTGGCAGCCGGAGCAGAACTTCGTGACCAGCGGGTACACCGTCTGGGCATAGCTCGGGTTGCCGTCGGTGGCGAGGGCCGGGAACTGCTTGCCGCCACCGGCCGATTGCACCGGCGGGGCGACCAGCTGGACGGTGCTGGTGGAAGAGGAGCCCGCGCCGATCCAGTTCTGGATCCACACCAGCATGGTGGCCGCGCAGGCGGACGGGTCCGCCACCCAACAGTTGTGCCCGCCGCCGACCTTCAGCACCAGCGTCGACTGCGAGGGGTTGGTGAGATTCACCAGCGGCAGCGCCGCCTGGTAGGCGAGGTTGACGTCATCGGAGCGCGCGAACATCGGCGACTGTCCGCCGGCGTGGTGACAGCCGCCGCAGCGATCCGACGGGATGATGTTCTGCCAGAGGTTGAGCTGGAACGCCAGCACGTCGGCGTTGGCCGCCGCGGGCCCGGTGTAGCTCGCTACCGTGGCGGTGCCGGTCGGCTGGTTCACCGTGACGCCCGGTCCGCCGCCGCCGCCGCAGGCGGCGAGCGCCGCGAGCGCCACGAGCGCGGCGGCGTGCCGCAGTGCGCGCGTGATGCGCGTCAGCCGTGCAGCCGACCGAGCAGGAGTTTCGATGAGGTTGCGGTTCATTGCGGCGCTCCCTTACTGGCCCGGGCAGGCGGCAGCGACCTGCTGGAACACCTGCTTGAGCTTGTAACCGCCGGACTCGAAGCTCGACGTGATGGTGGCGACCGTGGACATGTCGGCGGAACTCACCGGTGCCCGGAAGCACACTGCTTGGAACACCTTGGTCACCTGGCAGGTGGCGAACTGCTGGGCCGACTCAATCTCCTGGCCCAGGGACTTGGCGCCGCTGCCGCTGCCGGGAAGCGACGGGCTCCAGCCGAACGCGGCGTTGATGCCGTAGCGCCAGCGGTTCGACCAGCTGTCGTCCGGGGTCACGAAGCCGTACACGAAATTGGTCGAGTTGATCAGGTACTTCGGCTGCACCTGACCCTGCGTGTACTGCATGGTGCCGGTGTTCATGACGCCCGGTCCGACGGTGCCGTTGAAGTTGTAGTAGGCGAAGGCCTGTGCCATCGGATCCATGCCGCTGTGGCAGCCGACGCAGGTCTGCAGGTACACGCGGCTGTCACCGCCGGGGGAACGGGCGACGTCCTGGCGGACGCGATCGGTCGGACGCGTGGTGTCCATCAGCAGCTGCATGTCGTTGCAGAAATGATTGATCATGGTGAAGCGGAACATCGCGCGGTTGGTGCCCTTGATGAAGAACGCGGCCTCCGCGGCGTAGGTGGTGATCAGCCCGGCGGTCGCCGCCGTCGGCGTTCCATAAGTGCCCGACTGCGTGGTCTGCTTGAGCGCGGTGCTCAGGTCGACGCCGTTGGCCTCGGCCGTGGCGTAGTGGGCATTGCTCGCATTCGAGGGCGCCGGCAGGCCCGAGGCATTCACCGTGTAGAGAAGGTCGGCCGAGAGCGCGGTGTTGAACGGCACGTCATCGCGCACCATGCCGATCACGGTGGCGGCGTAGTCGTTGAACGGCGCGAACACCGTCTGGTCGCGGTTGGTCCAGGGAATGACCCAGTTCTTCAGCGTCACGTTGTAGAAATCGTGCGCGTAGTAATTGGGATACTTGACCGGATCGGTGGCGATCGCGGCCGCGGTGATGAGCCGCGGGTCGCCCGGGGAGAGGGAAGCCGTGCCGGCCGGACACGGCGCCGCGCCGCACAGCGCGATCTCCATCTGCGCGAGCACCGCCGCCGGCGGCGGCTCGCCCGCGAGACGCTCATACATGCGCTTCGCCTGCTCGTTCGGACCGGCGTAGGCAGGCAGCGTCAGCTGCGCGAGCAGCAACAGCGAACCCGCCAGCGCGCTACGACGCGCGCGGGCGGCGTGGACCTGTGCCTCGTTGGCTGTGACATTCATGGCGCTTGTCGCCTCCCGAAACTGACCGAAAACGCGCAGAACTCCCGATGCGCGTAGCGGACTATACGGATCCCTGCTCCCACCCCTAATGTCTCAAGCAAGTGACGTCGCCAACCGCCGACAGTTTGAGTTGTTCTCGTGTCGCACTGCTCAATGCACGGCAAACTGCGAGCCCGGTCACGGCGTACTCCCGGTCGAACGACTACCTAGTACCTGATCGACCTCCACAAGCTTCAGGCGTATGAGAACCGCGAGCCGCGCCGAGGCGCTGTGATGTAATCGGCGCTATCAAGATTGTTATGGGTATAAGTCACTATCGCGATGATGAATTACGTAACATGCACGGGCCGCGGCGCAGCCGCGGATTTATGGAGGCGCACATGAAGGCGCGCAGCATGCAATACCTCACGCGGTGGGCGCGCGACGTCCGGCCGCTGCCGTGGTTTGCAGCGGCGCTGCTCGCGGCGGCACTCGCCGGCTGCAACGGCGGCGGCAGCGTCAACATCTCCAACAGCCAGACCCAGGATCCGGCCACGGTCGACTACCCGATCTTCTACGTGAAGCGCACGGTGCCGACCAACAAGGCCGGCACCCTGATCCAGGACGATCTGCGCATCATGAGCGATGCATTGCCGTCGGCGGATCTGTGGATGCGCGGCAGCGCCTCGGCGGCCGCAACCGAGAGCAACCTCACCGCGCGCATCACCGCCGCCGCCGCAAGCAACGGTCAGTTCTGGGACGTGAAAGACGTCGACACCTCTGCCGACGGCACCCTGGTGGCGTTCGCCATGCGCGGACCGCTCACTCCCAACCAGGACCTGAAGAAGGCCCCGGGCTGGCGCATCTATCAGTACACCGTGGCGACCGACACGCTCGCCGCCGTCATCAATCCGGCCTCGGATCCCGATCCGGTGACGGTCAACGACGTCTCGCCGCACTACCTGCCGGACGGGCGTATCGTGTTCTCGACCGACCGACAGGATCAGTCGCAGGGCGCGCTGCTCAATCAGGGTGACCCGCAGTACCAGGCCGACGACGAGGACCGCACCGAATTCGGGTTCGTCCTCGAAGTCATGAACGCCGACGGCACCGGCATCCACCAGATCACCTTCAACCCGAGCCACGATCGCGACGCCACGGTGCTCGCCAGCGGCCGGGTGCTGTGGAGCCGCTGGGACAACATGCCGGCGGCCGGCCGCAACCAGATGTCGCTGTACTCGTCCAATCCCGACGGCACTGATCTCGAGCTGTACTACGGAGCCAACAGCCACAACACCGGCACCAACAACACCGTTGTCGAGTTCGTGCGGCCACGGCAGATGCAGGACGGCCGCATCCTGGCGATCATGCGCCAGTTCACCGGCGTCGATGACGGCGGCAACCTGGTGATCATCGACGGCACGCATTACACCGAGAACACCCAGCCGCTGCTCGCCAACCCGACGCTCAAGGGGCCGGCCCAGAGCGCGGCCACCCTCAACGACGTTCTCACTGTTCCCGGGCCCTCACCGGGCGGCCGCTTCAACTCCGCCTACCCGCTGCAGGACGGCAGCGGCCGCATCCTGGTGAGCTGGAGCCAGTGCCGGCTCGAGGACCCGACCCAGACGCCGCCGGCGATCCTGCCGTGCACCACCGCCAATCTCGCCAACACCAAGCTGGTGACCGCACCGCCGCTCTACAGCGTGTGGATGTTCGACCCGACCTCCAACACCATGATGCCGATCGGGATCCCGGCCGCGGGCGTGATGGTGACCGATGTCGCCGTGGCGCAGCCGCGGCCGAAGCCGAACATCATCCCCGACCAGGTGGCGGGTGTGACTCTCAATCAGGACTGGGTGAATGCCGGTGTCGGCGTCATAGATATAAGGAGTGTGTACGACTTCGACGGCGTCGATACCGCCAACCCGAGCATCGCCGCGGTGGCCAATTCCGCCGTGACGGCGCCCGGGGCGCGCCCGGCGCGTTTCATCCGCCTGGAGAAGGCGGTCTCCATTCCGGACAAGACGCTGCTGAATCTCTCCGACGCGGCCTTCGGCGCCAGCGACTACATGATCGAGATCCTCGGCTACGCGCCCATCGAGCCGGACGGTTCGGTGCGCATCGAGGTGCCGGCCCAGGTGGCGCTGCGCATGAGCGTGCTCGATTTCAACGCGCGCCGCATCACGCCGGTGCAGGGCGTGTGGCTGCAGGCCCAGCCGGGTGAGGTGGTCTCCTGCAACGGCTGCCATCTGCCGCAGGCCGGCGCGCAAAAGCCGGTCTCGCACGGACGCGCGGGGTTGTTCAATTCGGCCTGGGTGGGAGCGAGCGCCGCGGGCGTGCCCTTCCCGAACACCATCACCGCGCCGACCATGGTCGGCGGCACCACACTCGAGCCGTTCCTCCCCACCGCTGCCGGCCAGACCATGGCGCAGGCGCGCATGGCGTGGAGCTGCGCCAACGACCATCCGCCGTGCGCCCAGATGGTGCCGAGCGTGAACGTGATCTACCAGGACGTCTGGACCAACCCGGCGCAGGCGACGCCCGGCAGCCCCATCTTCTACCGCTACGACGATGCGACGCAGTTCTTCACCCCGTTCCCGACGACCGCGCTGTGCATCACCGCCTGGTCGGCGAACTGTCGCATCGAGATCAACTATCCCGAGCACATCCAGCCGCTGTGGGATGCGCCGCGACCCACACCGGCGGTGGCCGGCGTCAACAACACCTGCACACAGGGCGGCTGTCACAGTCCGGTGGACGCCATGGGCAAGGCGGTGCTCAATCCCGCCGGCAATCTCGACCTCACCAAGTCAGCCTCGGTCAACCAGCCGCAGCAGGTCACCTCCTATCAGCAGCTGCTGTTCGCGCACAACACAGTTATCATGACGGCCAACGGACCCGTGGCCGGACCGGCGGTGGGTCCGTTCGTGAATGCAGGTAGCGCCAATGGCGGACTGTCGGCCCAGTTCCTCAACCGCTTCGCCGCGGGTTCCGGCAGCACGCACGCGGGTTACCTCACCGGCGCGGAGCTTCGCTTGCTGTCCGAATGGCTGGATATCGGTGCGCAGTACTTCAACAACCCATGGGACCCGGCGGTACCGTTAAACTGAGCGAAGGACGGACTTGACCCGGCGTGCGCGCGAATGTGCGCTCGCGGGCATTCTGTTGCTGGCTGCGCTGCTCACTCCTGCGGTCAGCGGCGCGCGCGAGTATCTGCAGCTGTTCGTCACCCAGCCGTACCTGGAGCTGCACACCGGTCCCGGGCGCGGCTACCCGGTGTTTCACGTCGTACCCCGCGAAGAGAGCGTCGATGTGCTGTTCCGGCACACCGACTGGTTCCGCGTGCGCACCCAGCGCGGCCTAGAAGGCTGGGCCTCATTCGAGGACATGCAGAAGACCGTGCTCGCCGACGGCTCGCCGTTCAAGCTCGATCTCGGAACGCGCGCCGGCTTCGCCGACCATCGCTACGAAGCCGGCTTCTTCGTCGGGTCGTACGGCGGCGCCTCGCTCGTCTCCGGCTATGGAGCGCTGTCGTTCAACTCGCAGCTGCACCTCGAGGCCGCGGTCGGGCAGTGCTACGGCCGCTACTCCAACTGCACGACACTCGATCTCGGGTTCGCGCACGTGATCGCGCCCGAAGCGCGCTGGTCGCCGTTCCTGACCATCGGCGGCGGCTGGGTGCATACCGAGCCCAAGGCGACGCTGGTGCAGACGACCGACCGCACCGAGCCCTCGGCCTATGTCGGCGGCGGCATACGCTTCTATCTGACGCGGCGCTTCTTCCTGCGCGCCGAGTACAAAGCCCACTGGATCTTCACCAACCGCAACCAGAACGAGGAAGAGGACGAATGGAAAGGCGGATTCGCGTTCTTCTTCTGATAGCGGCCCTGACCGCGCTGTCCGGTTGCGCCTCGGTGCGCAACTGGTTCCACCACGGCTCCAAGGCGAGCAGCACTGCCGCGGCCGATCAGTCGCAGGACCAGGGCACGCCTCCGCCGCGGGTCATCGAGCCCGAGGTGGCCCGCCGCACGGTCAAGGTCCCGCGTATCCGCAGCACCAACTGGGAGCTCGGCGCGCAGTACGGCGCCCTGTCGATCGAGGATTTCGGCACCCACTACTCCTACGGCGCCACCCTCGCCTACCACGTCAGCGAGGACTTCTTCTTCCAGGCCGAGGTCGGTCGCTCCACCGCGGGCGAGACCAGCTTTGAAACACTCAGCCAGATTCAGCTGCTTAGCCCGTCTGAGAGGCACTTCACGTATTACGACCTCTGCCTGGGGTACAACTTCCTGCCGGGCGAAGCCTTTGTCGGTCGCGGCCTCGCCATGACGAGCGCTTTTTATCTCCTCGGCGGCGCCGGCGGCACCGACTTCGCCGGGGACACGAAGTTCACGGTGAACGTGGGTGGCGGCTACCGGGTGGTGCCGGCAAACTGGCTGGCGATGCATGTCACGGTGCAGGACCACATCTTCCAGACGAGCGTGCTGGGATACACCAAGCTCACCAACAACCTCGAGGCGCTCTTTGGTGTGACCGTCTTCTTCTAGAGGGATGCACGATGAGGAACGCTATCGCAGCCATGGTCGCCGCACTTGCCGTTTCGCTGCCGGTGCTGGCGGACCCGAGCGGCCCGGCGCCGCAGTTCACGCTCGCGGCCAAGGGAGGCAGGGACGTGAGCCTGTCGCAGTACAAAGGCCAGGTGGTGATGATCAACTTCTGGGCGAGCTGGTGTGGCCCGTGCCGCCAGGAAATGCCGTTGCTCGAAAGCATTTACAAGAAGTACAACAAGCTCGGCTTTACGATGATCGGCGTGAACGTCGAGCCAGACTCGAAGGCTGCCGACGAGTGGCTGAAGGCAACGCCGGTGAGCTTTCCGATCCTCTACGACCGCGACAGCAAAGTGAGTAAGCTCTACGAGGTCGGCGGCATGCCTTGCACCGTGATCATCGACCGCAGCGGAAATCTGCGCAAGCTCCATCGCGGCTACAAGCCCGGTGACGAGAACGAGTATCTGGACAGCATCCGCGCCCTGATCCGGGAATGACGGGGCGCGCGGAATCTTCGGGGAGCCGAGATCTTGGGGAGCCGAGCATGAGCATAGCGATGAGGCTGACGCGGGCCCTGGCCGGTTTACTGACGCTCGCAGCGCTCGCCGCCTGCACGGCGCCCACTCCGTGGGTGAAGCCCTACGAGCGCGAGCATCTCGCCGATCCCATCATGTCGTTCGCGCGTAATCCGATCTCGAGCACCTACCTGCAGCACGTGCTCGAGACGCGCGAAGGAGCTCACGGCGCCACCGGCGCCGTCGGCGGCGGCTGCGGATGCAACTGACCGGCGGGGGGCGCGCGGCGCGCACCCACTCGGGACCTCTCTTAAGTCCCTTCACGCGTACGCTGCTGGCGCTGGCGGTGATCACCGCGCCGGCGCTCGGCGGCGTGCTGCCCGAAGAGCGCGCCGACGTCATGTACCACTACTACAACGGCGGCGACATCACGGTCGACGGGCCGGAAGTACTGGTGCGCAAGAACTTCGGCGATACCGTGTCGCTGTCGGCCGGCTACTACGAGGACATGATCTCGAGCGCCTCGATCGACGTGAAGCTCTCCGCGAGCCCCTATCACGAGACCCGCAAGCAGGAGAACTACGGCATCGACTACCTGCACGGCAAGACCACCTACAGCGCCGGCTACATCCACAGCCGCGAGCCGGACTACATCGCCGAGACCAGCTACTACTCGGTCAGCCAGGACATGTTCGGCGACCTCACCACGGTGACGCTCGGCTACCTGCGCGGCTGGGACAATATCTACCGTGACATCAAGAACCCGCAGGGCGAGATCGTCAATGATCCGACGTTCCATCAGCAGGCCAATCACCGCGGCTACTCGTTCGGCCTGACGCAGATCCTGACGCGCAACCTGATCGCGAACTTCAACTACCAGAACCTCTCCGACCAGGGGTATCTCGCCAACCCCTACCGCAAGATCCGCTACCTGTCACCGGGCGTCGGCGAGGGCTTCACGCTCGCCGACCAGGTCTATCCGAACACGCGCACGAGCAACGCGGCCTCCATACAGGCGAAGTACTACCTGCCGTGGCGGGCGGCGCTCGGCCTGTCGTACCGCTACTTCCAGGACACCTGGGCCATCCACGCCAATACCGTGGAGGCGAACTACACCTGGCCGATGTGGAAGAACTGGATCTTCAATGGCAGCCTGCGCTGGTACGAGCAGACCCACGCCGACTTCTACAGCGACCTGTTTCCGTACGCCAACTACCAGAACTTCATGGCGCGCGACCGCGAGCTCGCCGCCTTCCACAGCTACACCGCGGGAGCGGGCGCCACCTACCAGTTCCCGAACTTCCCCAAGTTTCCCTGGATCAAGCAGAGCACCTTCAACGTCGACGTCGAGCATCTCACCGTCGACTACAGCGACTTCCGCGACGCGCTGCTCGCCGCCCAGTACGGCGCCGGCAACGAGCCCTTCTACAAGCTGAACGCGAATATCTTCCAGATCTTCGTCTCGGTCTGGTACTGACGCCCGGTCCCGGCCGGGGCCCGCGCCTACTGCACGCGCACAAAATGCCCGAGTGAGTTAAGCTTGGCAGTCAGCCGCTTCCGCCCGGTGTCGGTGAGCGGCGACAGTCCTACTGACAGGGGATTTCTCATCATGCACATCCGCACTTCCGTGTTTACGTTGGTGGCCGGCCTGGCGCTGACCGCGGGCGCCACCAGCGCCCACGCCTCCGCACGCGAGGAGGCCCGCCTGCTCATCTCGAGCGAGATCCTCGAGGAGCTGCGCACCGTCAAGGATGACGCCATTCCCGACCGGCTGCTCCAGCGCGCCTACGGCATCGCCGTCATTCCCAGCATGACCAAGATCGCCTTCTTCCTCGGCGGCCGGCGCGGCCACGGCGTGCTGGTGGTGCGCGACAAGGACGGCCGCTTCACGAGCCCGGTGTTCATCACCATGACCGGCGGCAGCTTCGGCTGGCAGTGGGGCATACAGTCGACCGACATCGTGCTGGTGTTCACCACCCCCAAGGGTGTCGAAGGCATCAACGGCGGCAAAGTGACTCTCGGCGCCGGCGCCTCGGTTGCGGCCGGTCCCGTCGGACGGGACGCCTCGGCCGCCACCGACGCCACCTTCAAGGCGGAGGTCTACTCCTACTCGCGCAACCGCGGCGTGTTCGCGGGGATTGCGGTCGACGGGAGCGTGCTCAGCATCGACGATGGCGCGGACGCCTCCTTCTACAAGAAGCCGGGCGTCGCCTCGGGCGACATTCTCTCGGGCAGCATCACGAGCGACGACGAGTCGGCACGGCGCTTCCTGACCGCAGTCGCCACGAGCACCGGCACGCACAGCTCGGCGCTCGCTGCCGCACCGCCGACGGCCGCAGTGACCGGCCCCGCGGTGGGCACGCATGCGCCGGTCGCCGCCGCGACGGCTCCTGCGGCAGGCACGGCTGTGCCGGCAGCGACGACTCACAGCGCCGCCCCCGCGCCGGGTGCAGCCGCACAGTCGTTCCCGCTGGCTGACCAGCACCCGGGCCAGGAACCCGCGCAGTAGTCGAGGCACCCGGCACGTCGGCGCGCCGGGCTCGCGGCGCGAGCGGTGCCGATCGTGCGCCGCTAGTCCGCAGGGCTGATCGGGACCGCGCCGCCGGCTACCTCGGGGGGCGTCGTGAGCTTGCGCCGGAACTCCCGCCATAGGAACGCGAGACTGGTCAGCGCCTGCAGCGTCACGGTCGCCACCGACAGGTACCACACCGTCGTGATCCTGAAGTCCGGCCGTGTCGACAGCAGCACCGCCGGTAGCACGAAGGTCAGCAGGCGCGACGTCGAACTCAAGAGCGACGGCCAGGTGTTCCCGAGTGCCTGGAACACGCCTGAGCAGGTGAAGATGAGACCGCTGGCGAGGAAGTTCCAGGAGATGATCCGCAGGTAGGGAGCACCGATCGCCACCACGTCCGGCTGACGGCTGAATCCCTCGATGAACCACTCCGGGCGCCACTGGCACACGAGTGTGATCACGAGCATCAGCAGAGAGCTCAGGATCGCGGCGCTGCGAAAGGTGGCGCGCACGCGCGCGTACTGCCGGGCACCGAAGTTCTGCCCGGCCACCGGAGCCACGGCGAACGCCACCGCCATCACCGGCAGGAACAGCGCCTGC
>Ga0187769_10002067_pt1 | contig 11656 bp, 8 predicted proteins | sample 0116_SJ02_MP02_1_FD_133140 | JGI IMG/M metagenome (GOLD analysis project Ga0187769, IMG submission 133140) | Tropical peat soil microbial communities from peatlands in Department of Meta, Colombia - 0116_SJ02_MP02_10_MG | ecosystem: Environmental > Terrestrial > Soil > Wetlands > Peat | place... | reverse complement strand
CGAGCGGGTCCGCGTTCAGCAGGATCACCATGAGCGACCCGCCGACCATGATCACGCCGACCACGAACAGGTTGAAGATCCCGCTCGAGTGCGCCGTGCCGAGGAGATAGACGTGGAGCGGTTCCCACCCGGTCCAGACGACGAGCGCCGCTCCGGTGGCGCTGAACGCGACGCGGTTCTTGACGAACCGGGCCGCGATCAGGCCCGCCCCCAGGATCACGAATGACGCGGTGATGATCGGGTAGGAGATGTCCCCCGTTCCGCGATAGCTCGCGAGGAACCCGAGCGCCCCGAGAACGACCATCGCGGCCCCCAGGTAGGCGAGGAACGTGTACGTCCGGACCGGGGGCTTCGGCTCGGGGACGTCGCGGATCGCCCGGACGATGTTGAGGCGGCTCGCGCGTCCCGACGCGACGATGACGGTGATGAGCGTCAGGAGGAACCCCACGACGTACGCGATCACCAGGCTCTGCCCCGTCACCGTGAACGACTGGACGATCGCGCTCTCCGGGATCCCCTCGGTCTTGAGGATCGTGCCCGCGAGGACGACGAGCAGGTACCCCACGCCGACGCCGACCACGGTCCCGGCGAGGGCGCTCCCGGCGGCGTACGCCACCCCCTCGAAGTAGTACGTGTAGACGAGCTCCCGACGGCGCAGGCCGATCGCCCGCAGCATCCCCATCTCGCCCTTGCGCTCCTCGGCGAGCATCACGAAGATCCCGACGATCAGCATCGCGCCGGCGAGGATCGAGAAGAGGCCGAGGACGAGAAACAGCGTGAGCAGGCTCTGTCCGCTCGTGTTCGCGCTGCTGAGCCCCGTCGAGAGCGGGGTCTTCACGGTGAGCCCGTTGTCCGCGAGCACGGTCGCGAGCGTCGTGTTGAGGTAGGCGCTCACGCTCGACGAGGAGGCCGCGCCGGCGGCCTGCGAGCCGGCGTTCGTGATCGAGATGTAGTTGATGAGGCCCGGAGCGCGCTCGATCGCCTGCGCGGTCGCGAGGTTCACGAAGACGTTGCCCGGGCTCAGGCCCGCGGTGATGAACGCGCCCCGGACGTTCTCCTGGACCACCGCCTGGACCTTCAGTTCGACCGACGTCTGCCCGAAGACGACCACGGTGTCGCCGGCGCTCGCGTTGATCGAGCTCGCGGTCTGGTCGTCGAGCAGCACCTCGCCCGGCGCGGGTCCCGCGATCTGCGTCCCGTTGTCGGCGACGAACTCGCCGAGGGCGGCGCTCTGGTTCGCGTTCACCCCGATGAGGTTGAGCGCGGTCTCGGGGAGGCCGGTGGTGCGGTCGTAGACCGCGGTACTATCGATGATCTCGGGCGCTACCCCGACGATCGCGCTATTTCCCGAGACGAGGGACGTGACCTGAGTGTAGACGGAGTACGGGAAGTACTGGAGGCCGCCGGTCGAGGAGAGCCCGCTGATCGCCTCGTCATCGTAGCCGGCCCCGATGTACGTGTAGTGGACGACCAACTGCGAGACCGTGTCCCCCACGATGAGGCTCCCGGAGACGATCGTCGTGCCCACGAGGAGGCCCGCGATGAGGAGCGCGGTGCGGCCCCGGCCCCGACGAACGTTCCGCATCGCGATCCGGAACGGGAGCCGGTGGCGCAGCGCGAGGACCGCGGTCGCGAGCGCGACCACCGCGAGGATGAGCAGCAGATCCCCGACGATCGAGCCCGCCATCGTCGGCCGCCCTCAGCCGAGGAACTGTCCGTCGCGCATGTGGAGCGTTCGGTCGCACGCCGCGGCGACCTCCGCGTCGTGCGTCACCACCACCATCGTCTGCTGGTAGCGGCGGTTGAGGTCCCGCAAGAGGTTCGTCACGTCCTTCGAGCCTTCGGCGTCCAGGTTGCCGGTCGGCTCGTCCGCCCAGACGATCGCGGGGTGGGCGACCAGCGCCCGCGCGAGCGACACCCGCTGCTGTTGCCCGCCCGAGAGCTCGGACGGGCGATGCGTGAGGCGGTCCCCGAGCCCCATCTGCGTGAGGAGGGCGCGCGCCTCGACCCGCGCCTCCTTCGCCGACCGACCGGCGATGAGGAGCGGCATCTCCACGTTCTCCTCGGCGGTGAGGATCGGTAGGAGGTTGTACGACTGGAAGACGAACCCGGCGCGGCGGGCCCGATACTCGCTCTTCTGCGCGTCGGGCATGCTCTGGAGGTTCGTTCCCTCGATCATGACCACGCCGCGGGAGATGTCGTCGAGGCCGCTGAAGCAGTTCAGAAACGTCGTCTTGCCGCACCCCGAGGGGCCCATCACCGCGAGGATCTCCCCGCGCAGGATGTCGACGTTGATTCCTCGGAGGGCGGGGACCGCCGTCTCACCGCTCCCGTAGACCTTCCAGACGTCCCGGCCGATGACCACGGGCTCCCGCATCGGCGTCCTATCCGGACGGCCGTATTTGGCCTACTCGGGCTCGGAGATTCTTGGCGAGACTCGGACTGCGCTCGCGGGACCTCGGCGCCGGGTCCCCCTACGAACGGCAGGTCCACCGGCGAGCGGTTCGGTTGCGGAGCGGGAGCGACGGCGCCGGTCGGTCAGCTGAGCCACTGGGTATTGAACAGGAGGCACGACGGCTCCGCGTCCCCCATCGCGTTGATGATGATTCCCTGAAGGTTGACCGAGAATACCGATACGGACGTCGGGACGACCAGCCAGATCTCGCTGTAGTTGTAGTACATGGCGGTCGTCATCGCCGCGTAGTCCGAGGTCAGGTTCGTGACGTTCGTTTCGGCGGCCGCCTGGAACACGAGCTGGTCGACGGTGGCGTTGTTGTAGCCCGCCATGCACCGGTTGGCGCTCCCGAGGCTGTAGGCGTCGTTCTGCGTCCAGTCGTCGGGCGAGACGTAGTCGGAGCTGTAGAACTCCTGGCCCAGGAAGTACGGCCCACCGTTGGCCGAGGTCGCGGAGACGCACATTCCGTTCGAGTTCACGCTCTGCTCGACGTAGAGGTCGGGGAGGGAGATCGGCATGACGTTGACCGTGAGCCCGATCGCGCTGAGGTCGCTCGCGAGGAACTCCGCGGTCTCGGCCCAGCTCGAGCCGATGTCGAGGTACGAGTAAGTGAGCGTCGTCCCCTTGCAGGCGTCGTTGGCGCAGGGGGAGTCGGCGATCTCCTGTTGCGCGAGCGTCAGGTTGTACGAGTAGTAGGGGAGCATCGCGGTGACGTTGTTGTTGTAGGGGTACGACGGCGGCACCGGGCCGACCCACTGTTGCGCGTAGCCGCCGAACGCCTCCTGGATGATCTCGTTGTAGTTGATGGCGTGCGCAACGGCGGCCCGCACGGAGAGGTTGTTGAACGGGTAGACGCTCTGGTTCAGGTAGACCCACCAACCCCCGGACGCGACGCTCACGTCGATCGGCATCGGCTCGACGACGAGGTTCGGGTGGCCCAGCAGCGTGTTGATCGAGGACGGCCCGATGTAATCGAATTCCGCCCCCTCGACGTCCCCGTTGATGAGGTCCGCGATCGTGACATCCAGCGTGGGCTGGAACGAGATGTCCACGGTCGTGTTGGCGGGCTGGAGGTTGTTGTTCCAGGGCTCCGCGGCGGCCGCCGCCATCCCCCAGTAGTGCGGGTCCGGAACCAGGGTGTAGCCGCCGCCCTCGACCGGGTCGTAGTTCTCGAGCAGGTACGGCCCCGTGCCGACCGTGTGGGTCGTGAGGTAATCGTTGGCGACGTTCCCGACCTGGATCCCGCCGTTTGCGTCGACCACGGCCGGGTCGACCGCGCTGAAGCCGGGACAGGAGAGGGAGGCCAGGAAGTAGGTGTAGTTGGTGCCGAGGTAGCCGTATCCGAGGTTGAGCTGGATCGTCAGGTTGTCGATCACCTGGAACGACTGCGCAGGCTCACCCATCAGGTCGATCTCGGTCGAGTTGGGGTCGAAGAAGTTCCAACTGTTGAGGTCGGTTGCTAACGTCGCATTGGCGGCGGTGTCGTTCGAGAGGAGCGAGTAGTAGCTGAGCGGGTTGGTGGTGTTGAAGTTGGTGGAGTAGAAGTTCTCCTCGAGGATGAACTGGGGGCCCTGCATCAGGAGGAGGCTCCGGTAGAGGCTGTACCACTGGACGTAGGCGTTGAACGGGTCCCCGTTCGAGAAGTGAGCCCCCGGGCGGAGGTAGAACCGGTAGCTCTCGAGCCCGGTGATGGGGTTGTAGAACACGGTCCAGGACTTCGCGAGGATGCCCGAGAAATTCGTGTCGCTGCTGCCGTTGTACTGGATGAGCCCCTGGTAGACCTGCTGGACCGCCCCCCAGCCCGGCGACGAGAACGAGACGGCGGGGTCGAGCGAATCGGGGAGCTCGGCCTGGTCGATGCAGATCACCGTCCTTTCCCCCGAACGGCACGTCGCCGCCACCGTGGAATTGCGGAGGGCGAAGTAACCTCCCACCCCAGCGGCGACCAATATGACCACTACAGAGACGACGATGATGAAACGGGTCCTCCGCTCCATGGAGGCTGCCCCGGAACGGCTTCAGAACATGGTTCCCAGATATCAATAGGGGGTCAGGGTGCCCGCCGTCTGCCGGTTGTCTGACGCCCTCCGGCGGCTCCCAACGGCCCTGATTGGGGGTCCCGGGGAGGGGGTCGATGGCGCCCCGGACCGAGGGAGACCCTCCCCTCAGCAGGGCCTTCGTGACAAGTGACTAATAGGCCCCGACAGGTCGAAGCGCGGAGGCGTAGACTATTCCTTCCAAGAGTGGGCACGTCTTGCTAATCGGGTGCGGAGCGGTCGGCACGGTCATCGCGAGCCATCTGGTAGCGGACCCCCGGGTCCGCCGCCTGACCCTCGCCGACGTCGACGAGCGCCTCGCGCGGGCGGTGGCGGCACGGTTTCCCGGAGCGAACAAGGTCTCGACCCGGGCGCTGGACGCCTCGGACCGGTCCGTCCTCGAGCGCGCGTTCGATGGGGTCGAGCTCGTCGTCCAGGCGTCGTTGCCCCGATTCAACGCGGGAATCCAGTCCGCTTGCCTCGTGACGGGGTCGAACTACATGGACCTCGCCACCGACTCGACCGACCCGTACGTCAACGACGCCGAGTGGAAGGCCCACGGGCTCACGGCCCTCCTCGGGATGGGTGAAGACCCGGGGCTCTCCAACGTCATGGCGCGCCAGTCCTCCGACGGGATGGACCACATCGACTCGATCCGAGTCCGTGACGGCGACACCGGGTCGAACCCGACGTGGCCGTTCCTCCCCGTTTTCAGCCCCGAGACGTTCATGGAGGAGACGCTCCACGGCTCCCGGGTCTTCGAGCACGGCCAGTACCGCGACGTTCCCCCCTTCGGGGACGGCGAGCTCTACGAGTTCCCGCCGCCGGTCGGTCCGCAGAAGGTCTACTCGGTCGACCACGAGGAGGTCGACAGCCTGCCGCGGTACATCGGGAAGGGCGTCCAGTACGTCGACTTCAAGCTCGGTCTCGACGACACCGCCGTCCGCACGCTCCTCACGCTCCGGGACCTCCGCCTGCTCGAGCGCGGGACCCCCGAGGCTCCCGGCCCACTGCGCATGGTGTTGAACTCGTTCCCCCGCCCGGCCGACCTTGCGGGGAAGATCGACGGCGACAGCATGCTGATCGTGGAAACCAAGGGGCAGAAGGACGGAAACCCGGTCACCGAGGTGTTCTCGACCATGCTCAACCACCGTCGGGCGTACGAGCTCCACCACACGACCGCGGTGGCCTACCTCACCGGCACTCCGGCCGCCGTCGCGGTCCTGCAGATGGTCGGCGGGACGATCAAAGCCCCGGGGATGCTCGCCCCGGAGCTCTTGGACCCGAAGCCGTTCTTCCCGATGCTGCGCGAGCGCGGGATCGTCTGCCGGCTCCGTCGCACGACCGACCAGGAGTTCGGCGGTTGACCCGAGGGTCAACACAGTTTCCCGTGAGAGATTCCCGTCGCTGCGGTTAGGGGTTCACAACAATCGCCGAAACCCGCGTCGGAAAGCAGCTCGGGGTCGTGACGCTCTGCATCGGCCGGAACAACGAGTTCGGGGGCCGGTCGAGCGTCGGATACCGCGAGTTCGCGCTGGCCGAGGGCGCGGACCTCCTGGTGGACGGCCAGCCACGGATTCACGAGGGTTCGTTGGTATAGCTCCCCCGTTTCCACGTCGGTCCCGGTGTCGTGTTTCCTCGGCTATCGGCGGGCTCGAACCCACACCGGCACGCGGTTCGTCTCGTCGCTGGGATTGAATAGAGCCACCCCGCTCCGTAGGACGGGGATGGGGGGGTACTACCGGAAAAATCTCGTCGGCACCGACCTGCAACGGGTGTACGAGCTCGCGTCGCCGAGAATCCGCCGGTACCTCCGGGCCGAGATTCAGAACGTCGTGGACCGCGTTCGCGGCTCGGGCCGGATCCTCGAACTGGGCTGTGGATACGGACGCGTTCTCGGAGAGGTCGCTCCCCACGTCGGACGCGCCGTGGGAATCGACATCACGCGGGGGAATCTCCGGTCGGCTGCATCGTACCTCGGCACCCGTCCAAACTGTGACCTCGCGCTGATGAACGCGGTGCAGCTCGGCTTCGGGGACGCTCAGTTCGACGCCACGATCTGCGTGCAAAACGGAATCTGCGCGTTTGGCGTGAACCCCTCCCGGCTGGTCGCAGAAGCGCTCCGAGTGACCCGAGAAGGGGGGCGGATTCTGTTCTCGACGTATTCCCCCCGAATCTGGCCGGACCGTCTCGAGTGGTTCCGGTCGCAGGCGGAGGCCGGTCTGATCGGCGCGCTCGACGACTCGCAAACGAAAGAGGGAACCATCGTCTGTCAGGATGGCCTACGCCTGCCCACGGCCAGCGCAGAGGAGTTCCGCGCCCTGTTCGGCGACCACGGTCAGCGGGCTCAAATTCGCGAGATCGACCGATCGTCCGTGTTTGCAGAAGTGACGAAACGAGAGTCACCCCGTCAGGTCCGCTGATGCGGTAACCACGCTCGGGCCAGTCGCAGGGGCGCTTGGCGGCGCTCCCCCGGCCCATCCCACCTGGAGCTTCGGCTTCAACGAGGTCTATGGGCCGGGACGGATTCGAACCGCCGATCTCCGCGTTGTAAGCGCGGCGTCCTCACCGCTAGACGACCGGCCCTCCGGCCGAAGCAGACCGCTCCTCCGTCATGGGGCTATCGGTCGGGCCATGCTCACGGTGGCGGACCCGCACCGCAAGTCCGTGGGACAGTTCGCGCATCAGTCGCCCCGGAAGCGCGGCTTCTCCGACCGCAGCGAGTCGTCCCTCCCGAAGGAGGATCACCGCATCCCCGACCCGGATCTCCTCGTCCGCCCGAAGGACCCCGGGGACGAAGAGGTCCCCTTCGAGCGGAACGCCCGGGTGGACCTCCACGGCAAGCGGTGGGTCGGGCATCAATCGCCGGGCTCCGGCGACCGTCAGGTGGAACAGTCCGCGCTCTTCCCGCACGGTCGCGAGGTCGAGGCGCCCGTCGGTCACCCGCTGGAACCAAGGGCGTCCGCTCAACCGCACCGGCGGAGCGAAGAGACGACGGGCGGCTTCGGGTCCGAACTGCCACGCCGCCACCGCCTCGAGTTCCTCCCGAACGACCGCGAGCGGACCGCCGGGGACGGGGGTCTCGCCGGCAAGGGCCTGTTCCACCGCGCTCCGCAACGCGGCGAGCGCCGTGTTCGAGGTCGTGCGGTCATCGGCGAGGGTCCACCGGACGGCGTCGGAGGGGGGAATCTCGGACTGGAGGAACGCGTACTCGGAGGGGTCGAGGTGGACCACGATCGAACGGTACTGGCCGGGTCCCTGGAGATGGGCGAGCCCGGTCCGGACGATCGCGCGCTCGCTCTCTTCCCAGTCACCCGTCACGGGGATGTCGTAGTGACGGGCCGGGGGCACGTCCTCGAGCTCGCGGGGAACGAGTCCGATCGGAGAGCTGACGGAGACGAGATGCAGCCGCTCGAGGGCGCGCAGTCCCTCGAGCGCGCCCCAGAACCGCCGATGGCTCCGGGACTGACGGTACGGCTTCGTGCGGGAGCACGGCACGAGGAGGAGGACCGTCTTGGACGGCGGGGGTCGATACCGCTCGAGAAAACGCGCTCGGAAGCGCGCCATCTCCGGGCGGCGGTGGGACTCGAGGAGGACGTAATCGCGGCTCCCCGCGAAAGCGACCGGGGCGCGCTCTTCGAGAAGGTCGTGGAGCTCCCGGTCCGCGTACCGCAGCAACTCCGACATCGCCGGCTCCGCCACGAGGCGGGACTCCACGAGTTCGCGGAGCCGACCCGCCCGGGCCGCGGCGAGCGTGTCAGCCATCGCCCGACCGGAGGCTTGGACAGCATGCTCCGAGAGGGGGCCCGGGGGGTCCGAACGGCACGCCGGACAGTCGCACGCGCGTTCCCGGCGGGGCGGCGCCGGGGTGCGCGGGCCAAGCCCGGGGTCGAGATAGACCCCGTGGGCGGCCACGAGCTGAGACTCGGTGGTGTCGACGAGGTCCACGCCCAGGTACGCGAGCAGGGGAATTCGGTGCGGAAGGGCGAGGCGGGGGGCCCAGAGGAGGGGGGCTGAGCCGAGCTGTCGACGGATATCCCCCAGCGCCCGGACGAACGGGAGACCGTCCGCCCATAGCGCTCGGGCGTTTCCGAGGACGACGAGCTCCGGCCCCTCCGCCCCCGCAGCGACCGCGGCCTCCGGGGCGAACGGGGCATGGACCAGGACCGCCTTCGGACCGACCGGGTAGATTCCCGGGCCTTCGCCGCTCACCTCGGGCGAGAGGATCGGTGTCTCGAGGGTGTAGCGCGCAGGGCCGTCGGAGAGCTCGAATCCCCGCTTCCCCGCTGCCGCCGGGAGCGACCGAAGCGCGAGACCCGGGCGAATCTCCTCCGCGGGCCGGCTTTCGAGAAGCGCGGGCGCCGTGAGCGAGATCGGGCCGAGCCTAGCCCCGCCCACTAGGGCGAGGCCTTCGAGACGTTCCACGGTCCGGACCATCGGCCGCGCTCCTGTTCGAACCGGCCCCGGCGAGGCCGCCTACCCTTCCTGCTTCGAGAGCCGACGGTGCGCCCGGGAGGACGGCGCGGGAGCGGGGCTCGGGAAGATTCCCTGCCACTGGGCGACCATCGCCTCCCGACGGTCCGCCCCGGCTTCCGAACGACCCCGACGTCCGAAGAGGGGGTCGTGGACGTCGCGCACCTCCCGCAGGAACTCCGCCGGGTTCTCGCTCGCTTTCTCGAAACCGTACAGGATGAGCTGGCGTAAGAACGACGAGCGACCCCGCCATCCAATGCGGCGACGCACGGCCGGGTTCAGGTGACGCTTCGCGAGCCGCCACACTTCGTTCGTCGTCCGGTAATCCCGGGCCGAGAGGCCGATCATCACCTGCGGCATACCGATCGGATCCGGCGACTCGGGGAAAGGTATTGAGCTAGTTCCCTAGCTCCAACCTTCGGTTTCCGCTAAAGAACCCACGCGGGACCCCACGGAACGTATACGGCGAGGGCCACTCCGACCAGGAAGACCGCGCTCAGGGCAAAATGCCGCTGGAACGGGACGCGGGCCTGGGTCGGATTCCGCGCCAGCTCCCGGTCGGTCCATCCCACGAGCCCCGTCATGATGACGAGCGCCGCGTAGTACCCGAAGGTCAGGTGCAGCGCGAGGCCAAAGAGGACGAAGAGGACGAGCGCGGCCACGTGGAGCGACACCACGAGCCGGACCGACGCGGGAACGCCCCATCGCACCGGAACGGAGAAGAGCCCGAGGGCCCGGTCGCTCTCCACGTCCCCGAGGCTGTGGACCGTCTCGAATGCTGTCCCCCAGGCGAGCAGCGCGAACACGGCGACCAGCACCACGGGCGGGAGCGTACCCGTGATGGCGATGTAGACGGCCGCCGGCGTGATCGCCTGGACGAGGCCGAGGAACGGGGTCGTGAACGACGTGACGCGCTTCGTGTAGCTGTAGCCGAGGACGAGCAGGAGCGCGACGGGCGCGAGCACGAAGGCCAACGGGTTGAGCAGGTAGGCCGCGACGAGGAGGAGGACGCAGTTCGCCGCGCAGAACCCGAGGGCGAACCCGGGCGAATACCGCCCGGTGACGAGCGCCCGCTCCTGCGTGCGCGGGTTCGCCGCATCGAGCTTCCGGTCGGCCCAGCGGTTGAACGAGTGACCCGCGTTGCGGGCTGCGATAAACGCGACCACGACCCAGAGGAGTGTCCAGGGGCTGGGCCGGCCCGAGGAAGCGAGCAGGAGGAAGGCGAGCGCGAAGGCGAGGTTGAGCCCGAGCGTCTGGATTTCGAGGAACCGACCGAGGCTCCGCGCCGGGCCCGAGGTCGGGGCGGAGGTCGCGCTCACGGCTTCGGCCGGCCCAGGAGCTTCGCGAGGACCGGGTCGTCCCGCATCACCCGCTCCGCCGCCTGGGCGGCCGCCGCGTCCGACCGGATCTCCTCGGGCCAGGGGCGGGGGAAACCGTCCTCGGGCCGCTTGCGGGTCGCGTCGATGCCGACCTTGGCGCCGACGTTCGGCACCGGGTTCGAGATCGACAATTGGTCGACCGGGCCGTGCGAGATCTCGAAGTCCCGCTCCGGGTCGGCCTGCAGCCCCACTCGGTAGAGGACCTCGGAGAGGTCGTGGACGTCCACGTCGTCGTCCACCACCACGAGGTAGCGAACGAACATCATCTGGCCGAGCCCCCAGAGGGCGTGCATCACCTTGCGCGGGTGCTCGGGATACGCCTTGCGGATCGAGACGATTCCGACGTTGATGAACAATCCCTCCATCGGGAGGTTCATGTCGACGATCTCGGGGAGGATCACCCGGATCACCGGCCGGAAGATCCGCTCGACGGCTTTGCCGAGGACCGCGTCCTCGGTCGGGGGCTTCCCGGTCACGGTCCCGAGGTAGACCGGCCGGGTCCGGTGCGTGACGCGAGTGACGTGGAAGACCGGGAACGGCTCCGGCGCGGAGTAGTAGCCGGTGTGGTCCCCGAACGGCCCCTCGACCGCGCGCTCGGTCGGGTCGACGTATCCCTCGAGCACGATCTCCGCGTTCGCCGGAACCTCGAGGTCGACCGACCGGGCCGACACGAGCTCCACCGGCTCGCCGCGCAAGAACCCGGCGAAGACGAAGTTGGAGATTCCCTCGGGCACCGGTGCGAGCCCCGAGAAGACGGTCGCCGGGTCCGCGCCGATGACGGCGGCGACCGGCATCTTCTCGCCGCGCGCGGCCCACTTCCGATAGTTGTTCGCCCCGACGCGATGGACCTGGAAGTGCATTCCCAGGGTGTCCGGGCCGTACTGCTGGAGGCGGTAGATTCCCGTGTGGGACTCGCCCGTTTCCGGGTCCTTCGTGATCACGACCGGGAACGTCACCGTGCGTCCCCCGTCCTTCGGCCAGCACTTGAGGATCGGAAGGCGGCCGAGGTCGACCGAGCTCTCCTCGACCTCCTGACACGGCGCCGACCGGACGCGCTTCGGGGCGAGCGAGCGCAGGGTGGAGAGCGTCTCGATCGTTCGCCCGAGGTCGCGGACCGCCCCCAGGACGCCGGCCGGGGGACGGAGATGGACGAGCCGTTCGACCCGGTCCGCGACCGCGTCGACCGAGTCGGCCTCGAGCGCCGCGGCGATCCGACGGGGCGAGCCGAGGAGGTTCGTCACGACCGGCATGGACGAACCCGGGACGTTCTCGAAGAGCAGGGCGGGGCCGTCCGCTCGCAGTACCCGTTGCGT
>Ga0187769_10002066_pt1 | contig 11661 bp, 8 predicted proteins | sample 0116_SJ02_MP02_1_FD_133140 | JGI IMG/M metagenome (GOLD analysis project Ga0187769, IMG submission 133140) | Tropical peat soil microbial communities from peatlands in Department of Meta, Colombia - 0116_SJ02_MP02_10_MG | ecosystem: Environmental > Terrestrial > Soil > Wetlands > Peat | place... | reverse complement strand
CGGTGGCGGAGAGCTATCGCGTGCTCGCTGAGGAGGGGTGGCTTGATTTGCGCCGCGGCCGAGGGGCTGTGGTTCTCGATCGACGCGAGCCCAAACCGAACGAGGAAACAAAGCAGTGGTTTGTGCGTCGGCTCGAAGAACTCGTGGCTAAGGCGATCACAGACGGAGTCCCACGCCCAGCGATTGCCGACCGTATGACAGCTCTCGCGAAAAGGATCGTAAGCGGCGAAAGGGGAGAAAAAACGTGATACCGCATCCACAACTCTTCTTTGGCGCAATCCTGTTGGGCGCTGCGGCGCTGGTTGCCTGGGCTTTCTGGATGTTGCCGCAATGGTCGCGTCCGGGAATCTATTTCAGCGTGACGGTACTCCCCGAATTTAGGAAAACTGAGGAAGCGCGACGACTACTGAAGAAGTATCGGCTCCATGCCATGGTTTACGTGGCGATCGGCTTCGGTGCGATTCTGGCGGGCGCCTTCCCGGCGTTTTGGTTTCTGCTGATTATTGGCATCGTGTTGCTGGCCTTCGGGCCTCTTTTTGCTTTCCTGGCGGCACGCAAGGGGATGCTGCCGCACGCCGCGCCGGGCGCGACGGTTCGCGAAGCGGCGCTCGAACCACGTGTAGAGCATCTGTCCGGCCGATGGATTGCGCAAATCGGCCCTTTTGCGATTCTGGCAGGGACAGGCGCGTATCTCTATTTCCGTTGGGACGCGATTCCGGCGCGCTTCCCCGTTCATTGGGGAATCAATGGTCAACCGGACGAATGGTCCGTGCGAACACCCCTGGGCGTCTGTACGCCACTTCTCTTAGCGGCCATCATCGTGTTCGGAATTTCGGTGATTTCCTACGTGCTGCGACACTATGCTCGCGCGCTTCCTGCTCCGGGATCGAGACCGATAACGCAAGATTTCCGGACCAAGGTTGCGATCTTCTTACTGATCATCGAATTCTTGCTTACGACGGTCTCCTCTTTGGTCGCGCTCCTTCCGCTCCTTGGCAATTTGCCGCTGCTGATCGTAACGATCGCGACGTTCCCGATGATTCTCGTTCTCATCGCATGGCTAGCGAAAGGGCGCGTTCCATATGAAGGCGGCCACGCGTCGTTGACTGGTCCGGGCCTTTCGATAGGAGATGGCACTCTCGACAAATACTGGAAGCTCGGGATTTTCTACTTCAATCCCGATGATGCGGCACTGTTCGTCGAGCGGCGCTTCGGCCTGGGATATACGGTGAATTTTGCTCACGGTGCCGCGTGGCTTCTGCTGGGATTGTTATTAGCGGTTCCCATAGCGGTGGCACTGCTTCTTGTTCATGAGCATTAGATCTCTCTACGGGGTTCCCACCGAGAGGGTTCCCCATCGCGCTCCGCCCAGCTGTAGGCGATAGAGAACGTTTGTTTGCTGGGCTGGCGGAAGGGAGAACCATTCAGGAAACGTTCTAGGCTGTCCGTTTTGGTGAGCTCACAATTCGGCAGTCCTTGGGCAATCAGCTGCCGACGGGACGGAACAGACTCACGCTGCCTTGGGTGACCGAGGCGATCGGCTGTAGAATCGCTTGCCACAATCGCAGCAACGATAGGCATGTAGGTTCAAGGTTCGCAGCAGGTGCTGTTCAATCACCCCACGAAAATGGGACTTGGCAATCTGGTTGCGACCGCAACGGGGGCAGAAACGCCTGTTTGCAGTGCTCATCGCTTTCATGTCTAACCGGGTTGTGACGAAGAGCGCGCTAGCTGGTGTCTGTGCTGGGAGAGAGCTGCCTGTCTAGGACCGTAAATGCGACTCAGCGATTTGGATCGCCCGCCGACCACCCGGCATTCGCTGCCTAAGTCGGGAACTGCACTTTACTCGTTCTTTATATTTTTGTAATGAATGCCGCGCAACTGTCAGAATTGACAGACGCGATTCTTCAACGAACCAGCATGTATACCTGTATCTCTGTAAGAACTGACAGCTGACAGGGCGCACAGTGTTTACGAAACTATAGCTGGTTGGGCCAAGCAACCTGGGCCTCGGTATCTCTCCTCCCATCGGAAAAAGATCCTGCGGCCCAGGTTGCAGGATCACACGATCGAAGCCTATTCCCAGCCTGTCTTCGAGTTATAGGGCATCACGAAACCCATCGCTTCGATTTCATGAATCTTGCCGTCTCGAATCTTGAAAATATGCGCAGCCGGGAGATCGAATGGCTTGAAGTTCATATCCACATGGTCGACGCCAGCAACGCCCACGATTTTCACAGTTTTTTCCTCCATGGGCTGCCGAAACTGCGAGAGCCCGAAGACGAGCCCAGTTTCCGGGTCCGCGATTTCCACCCGCCGCGGCTCAATCGCCTTAATGTAGTTAAAGATCTTGGTGTCGAGTTGAGCGGCGCAGCCCATCGCACCCATCGTTGCGAAACCGGGAGTGGCCGGCGGAGGATTGCCAGTGGTCTGCATCCCATTTTCGTGGCGTAGGCAGTCGTCTGCAAACGGCGCCGCCTTTCCATCGCCATTCACAAGTGCGTCGTAGTAGGAGAGACCGATTTTCAGCATTTCTGCTCGAGGGACTCGTTCGGCCGGCGGTACTGTTGCCAGCAGGCCCGGCCGCGGGGTCTGCAGATTCGCGAGGCTCGTGGCGCTGAGGTTGCGGGCTATCAGATGCTCGGCTTGTGTGATCTGCCCGTTTCGGATCTTTAGGCGCAGGCCCAATAGCACCGGTTTGTCGCTCTCTTTCATCACACCCATGAAGCCGACTTCCTCTGAAACCGGATCGGGTACGTAGATCTTGAAAGTCATTGGCGGTGCCGACGCGGTCTTCCAGAGGCCCTCGCCTGGTTTCATGGGAACCGTGTTTTCCACGAACTTCACATCGAGCGAAAATTTCACTTGTGCCGGATTGTGCGCGACAACTGCGGCCAAGTACGTATCGACCGTGTTAATCAAACAGACTCGGTCACATTTGGCGGCGGCTTGCGACTGTCGTGGGAACCCCGAAACGCCGCAGAAAACGAGAACGATCAAGGTCGTCTGCCTGAAGGTCTTCAATTTTGGCTTCCCTTTCTTGAGCATGCGCGCCCAGACTTCCAACAACTTTCGCCTCAGCGTCAGCGGGTGAGCATGGCAATCAGCGGCGCATACGCCGGGTACGCGGCGCTCAGCTCCTCGCGCTTGCCCAGTTCGAAATCGGCAGGGTCGAAACCCGGTGCCATGGTCGTGCCCATTAACGCGAAAGCTCCGCCCGGCGCAAGCCGCGAGCCCTGCCATGTTCCTCCACACACCCATTGCTGTAGACGCATCCCGCCGCCGATGTCTTGCCCAAGCAAAAGGGCTTCGGCCGAGCCATCGGGCTTGAGTTTTAGCATCTCGACCGGGTCCCCCAGATAGAAATGGTACACTTCGTCTCCCCGCAGGCGGTGCATCGCCGAAAAGGTCTCGGGAGTGAGCAGGTAGTAGATCGCCGTCGATAACGATCGCTCGCCCGGATAGCAGTTGGAAAGCGAATCTTTCGGCAGTCGGTGTGCGGACCTGTAGGTTTCTGCGAACAGGCCTCCTTCTCGAGCAAGAGGTTCCAGCTTCAGCAGTTTACGGACTTCGTCGGCTGTCAGCATGCGCTGCGAAGATACGGATGACTGTCCCGGAACGCAAGCAAAACCTCGCGGCTCGGCCAGAATGCAGAAACGTCGAAGGGGATGCTGCACGCTAGGGAACCTACCGTCGGAATGCCAGTTGACACCTCCTGAGGGCGTTTCCATAATCGCGAATGGCGGGAACTCCTTGACACAACGCCAACGATCTCACGAACGTGCCCTGGAACAGGCCGTTTCCAGGGCCTTGCGCGACAATCTCGTTCCGCTGCAACGCACTGCAGACGAGTTGCAGCAGGCTTACGCGGATCTGGTCGCGGCCTGCTCCTCCAGCCGCCCGAGCAACGCGCTTCCGGCCATGTTGCGTGCCCAGACGGCCGCCTCGGCGCTCGCCGCTGGGCTGTCGGTGCTATCCAATTTCGTCGCAGTAGCGCTCAAGCCGCGGGAGGACGACGGTGGGTCCGGTGAGGAGTCGGGTGCGTCGGCATCGGTCGTTGCCGAGCCTGAGGAGCAAAGCACTACAGAGGCAGCTCCGACCGAGCCTGAATGGCCCAAGGCAGAGGAAGAGCCCTCGTCCGCGACTGAAATACCGCTCCATGCCACGGTGGTAGAGGAGTCGCCCGTTATCCCGGAGCCGGTGGCAGAAACACCCGCCTTCGACGTGCGAAGCCTTCCGACCGATCTCCAGGAGCTGCATCGCCGCGCAAACCGGGTAGCCAAAGTAGCCATGCAAGACATCAAACTATTGCGGCCCAAAGACGTTCGTCTAGGTCGTGAAAGCAAAGACATCTGTGTAAGGTTGCGAAGTGACCTCGACAAGGCCCGAAAGGAATACGATCGCCGCTTCCGCACCATTCAGGACCATCCGGTTGATTACTTTCATCATTGGATGGTTGAAATTCTCGGAGAGGGCGATCCCGAAGCGCTCGGAGAGTATCCCTATCCCTCTGCGGCCCTTCGGCATTAATATTTCCGGCATGAAATTCTCCGGCCAGATCGTTGCCACGCTTGGCGCAATGCTGTTGGCGTCATCGGTGTGCATGGCACGATCCGCGTCCAGCTCACCATCGGCATCGGGTCAAAGGCCTGTGTTCACGCAAGATCAGCTTGAAAAGCTGGCGCGGTCTCTGAAAGGCTCGACCGCAACGCGAGCCTACGCGCAACTGAGCGCCGTGGCGATCGAGAGGTCATCCGGCACCCTAGGCATGCGCGCGGCTCTCGCACTCGGTTATTTCGACTACGACAAGGGGCATTACGCCGAGGCGCTCCGGTGGCTTACGCGCGCAAAGAGCGATCCTCTGCTTGCTGACTATGCTCTGTACTGGATGGCTGAGACGAACCTCGCGCAAGGTCACAGCGCAGAGGCGCTCGTCAAACTCAAACAGTTCCGCACAGAGTATCCCGATTCGGTGATCACCGACGAGGTGCTGGAGTCGCTTGGCGCAGCTGCCATGGCTTCGAATCAGCCCGGTGAAGCCGTCGCAGCGCTCGATTCGTCTGCCTTAACCGCTCAGAGACCCGCTTTGCTTCTGCTGCGCGCCGAGGCCCGCGAACGGACGAACGACCTTGTCGAAGCCGCCGTTGACTACGAGGCGGTCTATATGCGATTCCCCACCAGCGAGCAGGCTCGCGAGGCGGGCGAGAAGCTCAACTTCCTTCGCGGCACTCTTGGCGACAAGTTTCCGCAGCTTTCGATCGCACAGCGGCTTGACCACGCTTCCACTCTGTTTGCTGAGCGGGACTGGCGTGAGGCTCGCAACGAATACTCCGCACTGTTGCCGGAACTATCCGGCACCGACCACGAACGTGCAGAACTCCGCATTCTTGAATGCGGCGTGGCACTCGGCGGGGAACCATCGGAGCTAACGGCCCTTTCGATCACCAGTACGGAGGTGGATGCCGAGCGCTTTGGGGGGCTCGCGGACTACTATCGTTCCCAGCACGACGACGAACAAATGACGGCCGCGGTCGAAGCCGCCGTTTCTCGTGCGCCCCAGAGCCCTTGGGCAGAATCCGCCCTTTTCCTAGCGGGGAACTACTATTGGGTGCGGCTCGACCGCGACCGCGCAGCCGACTACTACAAGCGCGTCGAAGAGAATTTCCCCCAGGCGGCCGATGCGGCTGCGGCGCAGTGGCGCGTGGCATGGACGGCCGTCTTAAAGCGTGAGTCCGATTCGGTGGAATTGCTGAAAGAGCACCTCCGCCGCTTTCCTGGTTCACCGTTTACCTCCGACGCCTTGTATTGGCTCGGGAGGTTGGCAGAAGAAGCAGACGCACCAACTCTTGCTCGAAGCTACTACGTCAAGTTAGCCGATCGATATCCACAGAACTATTTCGAGGGCCTGGCTTCCGATCGGCTGCGCGCGCTGGGCAGGGAACCGATGCAGGTATCGGACGTGATCGCGCAGATTCCGCCCGTTTCGGCATTACCGAAGCTGGACGGTGCCATCCCGCTCGCCGCCGTGCGAAACCGTGCACGTGCCGAGGCTCTGCGCTCGATTGCTTTCGATTCTTCGGCGGAGCTCGAGCTGCGCGCGGCCTATGCGGCGACCGGTGAAGCGCGGCTTTTGCTGGAAGTGGCTCAGACGGCCGCAACGGCTGGACACTATGGGGCGGCAATCATCACCGTGCGCCAGATCTTTCCGCAACTGGAATCGCAGAGATTTGCTGAAGTTCCGCGCGACGTATGGACCACTGCGTATGCCTTGCCCTTTGAGTCTTCGATTCGCCGGTGGTCGGCTCGCGTGGGCCTCGACCCCATGTTGGTTGCCGGAGTTGTCCATCAGGAGTCCGCGTTCGACCCGGATGCGCGCTCTGGCAAGAACGCCATCGGCTTGATGCAGCTTCTTCCCGAGACGGCTCGTCTGCTGGCGCGCGCACAGAAGATAGGTTATTCTCGTTCGCGGCTCACCGATCCGGACTACAACGTGCGGCTCGGCACCGCTTACTTGGCTCAATTGGTGAAGCAGTTCGGCACCACGGAAGAAGCGCTCGCTGCCTACAACGCGGGCGAGGATCGCGTCGAACTGTGGAACGCCGGGCAGACATACCGCGACACAGCTGAGTTTGTTGACTCGATCCCGTTCACCGAGACGCGCCAGTACGTGCAAATCATCGCTCGCAATACCGAAATTTATCGTCGGCTCTATGGACCTCAAAACGACCCCCGCGGCGCCCGCGTCAGTGGCGGCCACTAGCCCAAGACTTTCTGCGAAAGCCGAGCGGTTTACCGAATCGGTTATACGCGAAATGACGCGCTTGGCCCTCCACTACGGTGCCGTCAATCTCTCCCAAGGCTTTCCCGATTTTCCCGCGCCTGCTGAAATCAAGCGCGCCGCACAGGAAGCGATCGGCGCGGATATCAACCAATACGCCATCACGTGGGGTGCTAAGAAGTTTCGCGACGCAATCGCCCTGAATTTCGAGCGCAGGCAGGCCATGGCGGTCGATCCTGAGTCTGAAATCACCGTTTGTTGTGGTTCCACCGAAGCGATGCTATCGGCCATGATGGCGATCATTAATCCGGGTGACGAAGTCGTGGTCTTCGAGCCTTTTTATGAAAACTACGGTCCGGACGCGATTCTGTCCGGCGCCACTCCACGCTTCGTCAAGCTGCATCCGCCCAACTGGACATTTGATCCCGATGAATTGGCCGCGGCATTCGGCCCGGCGACCAAGGCCATCATTCTCAACACGCCCAACAATCCAACGGGCAAGGTTTTCGATCGAGCGGAGCTAGAACAGATTCGCGATCTCTGTGTCCAGTGGAATACCTTCGCCATCACCGATGAGATCTATGAGCACATGCTCTATGATGGTGCCCGCCACGTATCGCTCGCCACAATCGATGGCATGCGCAATCGCACGATCACAATCAACGCGCTTTCGAAGACTTACAGCGTAACCGGCTGGCGAGTCGGATGGGCGATCGCGGCGTTAGAAGTGACCGCGGCCATTCGGAAAGTGCACGACTTCGTTACGGTGGGGGCGGCGGCGCCGCTTCAAGAGGCTGGCATCCTCGCGCTTCAGATGCCCCAGAGCTACTACGAGACTTTGGCCAGAGACTATCTTGTCCGCCGCGACCGCCTGTTAGGGATCCTCACAAGCGCCGGCTTTCGCTGCTTTAAGCCTCGCGGCGCCTACTACATCATGACAGATATCTCCGCGTTCGGTTTTCCCGACGATGTGGCATTCGCCAGGTACCTGGTGAAGGAGATTGGCGTGGCGGCGGTCCCGGGTTCCAGCTTCTACCGCAACCCCGTTGACGGGCGCAACCATGTTCGGTTCACATTTTGCAAGAAGGAGACCACATTTCAAGCCGCCGCCGAGCGCCTCGCCAGGCTCCATCGATAAGGTAGCCAAGGGTTCGATCCCTTGGGCTGGGGTGCACCACTCTCTTTCAGCTTAGTTGCCGAGATCAAAGGATTGTCGGTAATCCGGGATCATGACCGGCCAGTGGTATTGCGCTGTCACGGAGGACCGAAACGAATCCAAAGCGTGCGGCTCCCCATGAACGAGGAACGTCTGTCGCGGCTCCATCTGCATGCCTGAAAGCCATCGCAGTAGCTCGCTCTTCCCTGCATGAGCCGAGAGCTGCCCGATTTCGACAATTTCTGCGCGCACTGGAATTTGCTCGTGATGGATGCTGAGATATTTGACTCCATCTAGCAGCAACCGTCCGCCCGATCCCTCGGCCTGATACCCGACCAACAGGACCGTGTTGCGGGCGTCAGGGAGTCGTCGGGCCAGATGATGCTTGATGCGTCCTCCCGTGATCATTCCGCTTGCCGAGATGATGATGCAGGGCGTGACCACGTCGTTGATCTGCTTTGATTCCTCCACCGTGCGCGTCATATGGACTTCATGGCAATTTAAAGGGTCGCGATTCCCCGTCTTTTCGAGCGCACTAAAGTCGGCGTCATGATCTTCGTGGTGGCTGACATAGAGGGCCGTCACATTGATCGCCATGGGGCTGTCGACGAAAACAGGTAGACGCGGAATCCGCTGTTGCTCTTCGAGCTTACGAAGGTAAAACATCAACAACTGGGTTCGTCCGACCGTGAAAGCCGGGATCACCAGGGCGCCCCCGCGCTTGGCCGTCCGGTTCACGATGTCAGCCAGTTCGTCTTCGACCGAACCTGTAGGATGATCACGATCCCCGTAGGTCGATTCACAAAGCAAGAAATCGGCGCGCGTGGGAGATTCGGGATCCTTCAGGATGGGTTGGTTGTAGCGCCCTACGTCGCCGGAAAAGACAACCACCGTTTGCTTATTGTTTTCCGTAATCGTGAGTTCGAGCCATGAAGAGCCGAGAATATGTCCCGCATCATGAGGGCGCACTGAAAACTGCGGGCTGATCGTGAAGCTCTCGGCACGCGCAATCACCCGAAATCTTTCAAGGGCCGCCTTCGCCTCCGGCAGGGTGTAGAGCGGCAGAGGTGGTTTATGCACGCTATAACCCTTCTTCGCAGCGAATTCTGCGTCCTCTTCCTGTAAGTGCGCGGAATCGGGAAGGAGCAGCGCACAGAGTTCATGGGTCGCCGCGTTCGAATAGATCGGCCCACGAAAACCATCCCGCACGAGCCGGGGCAGATAGCCCGCATGATCGATGTGCGCGTGCGTCAGCAGCACCCAATCAATCGTCGAAGAATCGACGCCAAGGCCCTCCCAATTGCGCTGCTTCAATTCCTTTGATCCTTCGAATAGCCCGCAATCGACCAACAGCTTCTTGCCCTCGGCTTCGAGCAAATATTTCGATCCGGTTACAGTTCGCGCTGCACCGAGGAACGTGATTTTCGGCATCCGCCGGATTCTAGTCTACGTATAGGATCGATAGACAGACTTTTCATCCGATCAATGGCCCCAAAGACTTCAAAGCAAACAGCACGTTTAGAATTGTCGTTCAAACAGGCAAGATCACTTGTTTGACGCTCCCCACATCCGAGTGTTATAAAAAGTGATCAGCTTGTTAGCGGTGGGGCCGTGGCGCAGTTGGGAGCGCGCCTCGATGGCATCGAGGAGGTCGAGGGTTCGAATCCCTTCGGCTCCACCAGATTTTTCAGTCATTCGCGGTTATTTCTATTTCGGCGATTTTGTGCCGTGCTTTGCGCCATAACCGTCCCCTGAAAACTGCCAGACAGTGCCGCACGTCGCGTATATCCTCCTTGCAGTTCTCATTCCGGCAGGCGTCGGCTGGTTGTTGTAGGTGGCCGCAGGCGGGCAGTGAATCGCACGCGTATGTACCAATTCAGCTGCAGCTCTGGGCCATTCGCAGAAAACAGCACATCGCTCGAACGCCCCGCTTCAGAGCGAGTGCCCTCACTTATGGGTAACTGATGGGATGCGGCGGAACCTAAATCGAAATGATGTATCTGTACGCTTGTCATGTCTGTTTGAAAGGCGCAGAAGACGCCCGGAAAGAGAAATGATAATTTGCGATTCTGACCATCTCAGCGCGCAACCGCCTTGAAGGCAAGATTACAGAGATTCAGCTTGGTGGAGTCATGGCTCACGTGACCGTCAGGGTGGGCGATAACTTAATCGAAAGCGTTATAACCAGACGTAGCGCGGATGAAATGAAGCTAAAGGTAGGTGACACCGTCTCGGCCGTAATCAAGTCCACCGAAGTGATGCTGGAAAAGAAATAGTCCTCGTTTCTGCTGAGGTCATCGGCATTACACAGGCACTGAATCTGCCCTCCCCACGCCTCCCAGGGATAAATCATCTTGTACGTAACATCGGTCGTACATACTACGCGGGTTCCACCTAGCTGCGGGGACCTGTGGCCAGTCCGTCCGGCACCGCTGCGGCCGTCCTCGATTCGCTACAAACAGATTCGGAGATCTTGAAGTTGAACCTGGATGCTGCTATCCAATGTTCTATGGGCTCTCGTAACAAGATTGAGCCAACCGGTGCCAGACAAGCGGCGATCAGCAAGGAGATGAAACTGTGCTCGCAAGAGTAGCCGCTCTTGTTGTCCTCGTCGCCGTCATGGCACTATCAACCCTCGCCAAGAATACCGACTATCTTCCTGACTCGAATCCGGCTCATTACCTTTCCAGTGCGAGCAAGATGAGGCTGGTTCATTCGCCCGTTATCCAGGACCGAACGCCAAGTCATCCCATTTCGAAAACGATTCCTCAGAAACAGATATCCAAGGAAACCCATCGAAACGACCCGGGATTACCTTCAATTCAAAAGATCATTTTCATCTGTTCCTTTCAGTACCGGTCACCTCCTCCGATTCTTGCCTAGCGCCACGGCTCTTTTTCGAGGGATTCAGATTCGATAGGCATACGGCCAGAATCATTTCTGAGCAAGTGATTTATTGGTCTTGATCTTACGTGCCGCACCCTTCGAAAACGAGAAATTGACCGGCAACGTCGCCGGAAGGCGCGCCAGGGGTGAGCGGATCAATATCCGCAACAACGAGTCCGGCCCGCTAAGCCAGGGAGCTGTCAGCAAGGCCGGACTCGACGGGGGCGCTACGCTGTCAAGGAATCAACGTCACGCCTCAACTGGATCTGGTAATGACCACGCCCAGACGCTCCAGTTTCCCGTGTCGCAAAAAGCTCTCAAATTACTCTGACAAGTCAACTGAATTGACTCAGTGATATGTGTCACAATATCGTGGATTTCCCTTATCAGCAAGGCTACGGTCAAAAGCAAGCTGGATTCGTTGCGTCGATTCCGGCCTACATGAGGGACTGACTTTCAGACTTGGCCGCGACCCCTTCGCAGAAACCGCTCTCTAGCAATTCCTTGGCAATGGTTTCTGGGTACTCACCAAGAGAGAGTCCGTTGTGCCCGTTTAATATTGCGCTGCGTAAGATGTCATTTCCGATGGCCGTAAAGTGTCAACGCTGTCACAGCTAACTCTGCATCGCTTAGACAACTGACGCGGCTTTTCTGCCATCTTATTGAATTCATTGCACATCCTTCGGTTTTCGAAACAGTTAACTGTCTGTTAGGTCCTTGGCACAGGCCGTGCATGTTACTAGGCCGCCAGGGGACATAAAGGAGAACGGCGAAAAATGAGAAAGAGAGAGAAGGGATTTTCACTCATCGAGTTGCTGATCGTTGTGGCGATCATCTTGAT
>Ga0187769_10002065_pt1 | contig 11665 bp, 9 predicted proteins | sample 0116_SJ02_MP02_1_FD_133140 | JGI IMG/M metagenome (GOLD analysis project Ga0187769, IMG submission 133140) | Tropical peat soil microbial communities from peatlands in Department of Meta, Colombia - 0116_SJ02_MP02_10_MG | ecosystem: Environmental > Terrestrial > Soil > Wetlands > Peat | place... | reverse complement strand
TTAAATCGGGCGCATGAAACAGGTCACCAGTGGTGACGCCGAAATCTTCTACGAAGTGCTGGGCAGCGGCCCTCCGGTTGTTCTCCTTCATCCGTTTCCCACGAATCATGAACTCTGGTATCCCGCGGCTCGGGCGCTTCAAACACGGTATCGGCTTATTCTTCCCGATCTTCGCGGACACGGGGACTCCGGCGTGGGTGAAGGCCCCGCGACCATGGCGAAACATGCCGCCGATTTAGTTCGAATTCTGGATCAAGAGCAGATCGGCCGGGCCGAGTTTGTTGGAGTCTCGATCGGCGGATATATCCTGTTTGAATTCTGGCGAAGGTATCGCGCTCGTGTCACGGCTTTGGCGCTTTGCAACACGAAAGCCGCAGGCGAGACGGCGGAAAGCCGGGCGGCACGGCTCCAGGCGGCTGCGGACGTCTTGGAGCACGGGACAGAACCGTTCTTCGAGAGCCTGATTCCGAAATTAATGGGAGAAACCACCCGTCGGACGCGCCCCGACCTGGTCGAAGGCGCATTGCGCATGATGCGCAGAATGTCTCCTAACAATGTTGCCCTGGTGCAGCGCGGCATGGCCGAGCGTCCCGACTCCGTAGATACGCTCAAAACCATAGATGTGCCGTCACTGATTCTGACCGGTGACGAAGACGTAGCAACCGGCGTCGCGGAGGCAGAGTTAATGAAACGGAACATCGCCGGAAGCCAAATGAAAGTGATCGCGAAAGCCGGGCATTATTCCCCTTGGGAGCAACCGCACGAGGTCGGCAGGGTTCTGAGGCGGTTTGTAGATGCAGTGAGCAGTGGTCGGTGATCAGTGGTCAGTAGCTGCGCTGGCTAAGAGTTTACCGGTCACTGATCGCTGATCACTGAGGTACAATGCTTTCGCCATGATTGACGCTTTCCTGGTTCCAGAAAAAACCGTAGTGAACGCCAAGGGTGACGGAGCTGCTATCGATGTCAGCGGTGCTGCGAACCGCGTGTTTCTCCTGAGTCTGAATATCACCAACATCGTCGAACAGGAATCCTTGGACGTGAGCATCTACGACTCGACTGACGGCACGACTTGGAGCCCGAAGCCGCTGACGAACTTTCCCCAGAAATTTTATCGCGGCCAGCATCCGCTGCTGCTCGATCTATCCGCGCAGCCAAGGGTGAAGTTTCTGCGCGCGCACTGGGAAGTGGGTCGCTGGGGCCGCGGCAGCGAGACTCCGATGTTCGAATTCAGCGTCAGCCTCAAAGAAGTTCCAACCGACATTCTGAAAGAAGCCACGACCGAGGCAAAGGCGCTGGTATAGCCATAGGTGGATTGTCATCCCGAGCGAGCCTCTTTTGCGCGGCGAGGGATCTGAGCGGGCCGCGCGAACTGTCGCGTTTCTTTGCGACAGAATAAACGTGCGTTTGGCTCGCTTCCTTATCAAACTGCGCTAGCCCGTCCTGTCCTCCGTGGTTTGTCCTTCATCCGCTATATTTGATTCAGATGTCCCATGACTCCACGGTCGTGATCCGTCCAGCCCGGAATGTTTCCGGCACCGTTCGTCTGCCGGGCGATAAATCGATCTCCCACCGTTATGCCATGCTGGCCGCCATCGCGGAGGGCACCACGCGCCTTGAGAATTTTTCCAGCGGAGCCGACTGTGCAAGCACGCTGAAATGCCTGCGGGCGCTTGGAGTTGATTGGGAGCGTATTGGAAATTCCGTCGCAATTAACAGTCGCGGTCCTAAACTGCAAGCCCCGTCGGTTCCTCTCGATTGCGGCAACTCAGGCTCGACCATACGCATGTTGAGTGGAATTCTGGCGGGGCAGGAATTCACCAGCGAGCTCATCGGCGACGAATCTTTGTCGCGGCGGCCTATGGCGCGAATCATCGCTCCCTTGCAAGCCATGGGAGCCAGAATCTATGCTGCCAATGGCAATCGCCCGCCGCTGCGAATCTTCGGCGGAAAACTCAAAGCGATTGACTACAAGATGCCCGTGGCGAGCGCGCAGGTAAAGTCAGCACTTCTGTTCGCTGGCTTGTTCGCCGAGGGGGAAACAGGCGTCGAGGAGCCGGTCCGCACCCGCGATCATGGGGAACTGGCGCTGCGCGCATTCGGCGCTGAAGTCGGGCAGGAAGGCAGGCAAGCGCGCATTTCTGGCGGGCAGAAGCTTCGTGCGATCGAGGCTACCATCCCTGGCGATATTTCCAGCGCGGCATTTTTTCTTTGCGCAGCAGCGTTGTTTCCAAAATCGCAGCTTTGCCTGAGCGGTCTCGGACTGAATCCCACGCGCAGCTACCTTCTCGACTTGCTGGCCGGCATGGGGACACGCATTTCCGTCACCCAGCTGGAGGAAAAGCATGGAGAGCTTAGCGGCACTGTGCAGGTCGAGGGAGCAAAGTTGCGAGGTGCGACGATCCGCAGCCCACAGACTGAGATGTTGATCGACGAAATCCCGGTGCTGGCGGCGATTGCTCCTTATACCGCGAACGGCATTGAGATCCGCGAGGCGCGGGAGTTGCGGGTGAAGGAATCGGATCGAATCGCGGCGATCACCGCGAATCTTCGCGCCATGGGAGCGCAAGTTGAAGAACGTGAAGATGGACTAAGAATTCCAGGCGGACAGCGGCTTCATGGCGCGGAGCTCGATTCCTTCGGCGACCACCGCATCGCGATGGCGTTCGCCGTCGCTGCACTACAGGCCGACCGCGAAACCTCAATTCGTGGCGCCGACGCGGCGGCGATTTCCTATCCGGGGTTCTTTGCTACGCTAGACGAATTGGCTGAGCGATAAGCGGCGGAAAGCTGGGTACGGGCACATGCAAATCGCGAGAACTGTTGCGGCGGGCCTAATCCCAATTGCTATCCTCTTGTCTGCCCGCGAGACGAAACCATCTCCGAACTCAAATGCCTATTTGCACGGAACCATGACCTGCCTTGAAGGAATTGAAGGGCCGGGTTCGCGAATCGAGTTGAGACAGGAGAAAATCTGCGACGGGTACCCGTATCTGGAAATCGACATTCGAGAACGGCCTATCCCGGTTCACAAGCGAATCGTCATTGGCCCGGACAACTGGGCGTTTAAATGTCCGAATCTGAAGGAGTCGTGCGAACAGTCCTTATCTGGCGAGGTGGTATTCGATCGCTTTGAAAGCAAACCGGGGAAGGCAGCTGAGATGGATGGTCATTATGAGTTGAGATTTAGAAGTGGCTCGGAAGCTGGACGATTCAAAGTGGACTGTTTTCGACCTTGCGCTTAGTGGTGGCTTGCCTTCATCGATTCTTGACGAGTTCTCTCCGTCAGAGCAGACTTGGACGTTCAGCTAGGAGTCTGACATGAAGCTCTCTCACACTGTTTTCTTAGTTCTCACTGTCGCGCTTTTGCTACTTCCCTCATCCGCTGGGCAAGCCTCGCCCACTCCTTCAAGTACACAACCACAGGCAACCTCTTCCGGCGCACCGACTGCGACGGTCCAGTCACGAAAAGTGACTGCCTACACGCTCCCGCCTGATCTTTATCGAAAAGCGCGGAATCTTAGCAAGATTCGTTTCCGCTTAGGCATGATCGGATTCGTATACGGGCTGCTAGTCTTGTGGCTCATCTTGCACTGGAAGCTTTCGCCCAAGTATCGGGATTGGGCCGAGGGATTCTCCGGGCGACGTTTCCTGCAAAGCATCGTCTTCGCCCCTCCGTTGCTGCTGACCATCGCAGTCCTGGGTCTCCCTGTAGACATCTACGGCGAGTGGGTCGAGAAACAGTATGGAATCTCGGTGCAGAGTTGGGGTTCATGGAGCTGGGATTGGGTGAAAGGCCAATTCATCAGTCTGGTCGTCGGAACCATTCTCATTTGGCTGCTTTATATCGTGATCCGGCGCACTCCGCGGCGCTGGTGGTTCTATTTCTGGCTGATATCGGTGCCCATCGGCGTATTTTTGTTCTTCATCGGGCCCTGGGTGATCGATCCCATGTTCCACAAGTTCGAGCCGCTGCAGCAGAAGGATCCCGAGCTGACCGCAAGCCTGGAGCAAATGGTGCAACGTGCCGGCGAGAACATTCCGCCGCAACGCATGTTCTGGATGGGCGCCGGTGAGAAGACTACCGACCTGAACGCGTATGTGACCGGATTTGGCGCGTCCAAGCGCATTGTGGTCTGGGACACCACGATCGCGAAGATGAACACCCCCCAAATCGTTTTCGCCGCCGGTCACGAAACTGGGCATTACGTCTTGCAGCACATTCCCAAACTGCTGATCCTTTTCGCCGTGCTCTTGCTGATCTTCTATTACTTCGGCTACCGCACAATTGGATGGGTGTTGGCGCGCTGGGGCGGCGGCTGGACGGTGCGGGGTCTGGACGATTGGGCATCGCTGCCGGCGCTGTTGTTCTTGCTGTCTGTATTCTCGTTTGTAGCCACTCCGGTTGCGAGCACGATCAGCCGCCACTATGAGCATCAGGCAGACCAGTACGGGCTGGAGGTGACACATGGGCTCACGCCGGACTCAGGCCAAGTGGCCGCCCAGGCATTTCAGGTATTGGGCGAAGTGGGTCTCTCCGATCCTGATCCGAATCCGGTGCAAGTTTTCTTGTTTTACGACCATCCGAGCATCCCTGACCGAATTCGCTTTTGCCTGACATACGATCCGTGGGCGGGCGGCGGGCATGGCGAGTTTGTTAAGTAGTGCCGCTTTGGCGCAGCGCTTCAGCAGCTCCGAAGATTGGCAGACCAGCATACGGGCAGTGCAAGCCGCATCCAACCGAAATCTGCCTCGGCTGCGCTGAGCAAATCGCCGAGCGATTTGCTCAGCCTCGCCCCTAACCTCAGATGTGTTCCGTCTTGCCGCGATACTTGACCGTGCCGTTGTTCTGATTCATCCGGTCCGCATCTTGGTTGGTATAGGTCCGCGATGCTTTCCTTGCCGGTCCGGCCTCTGCCATGAGCACGGCTGCGCTTTCGCGGCTCGCCCGCGGCGTAGAAATAAAGTCGAACGGCTGCTCCTTCTGTGGTTGTCTGCGAGCATGCATAGCGTGCGGCGGGCCCGCTGGTCCATAAAACGGTGGAGGCGCAAACTCCGCCTGAGTCTGGCCATACCAGACCGGCTCGGTGTACACACCGGCCGGCGGCTCTCCAATGAACTCGCTTGACAAAGTTGAATCTGTAGCTCCCGCCACCAGGCCGAATGCTGAGTTGCTGGCGCCGGCGGACCACGGCGAGACGGTCGATAAAGTTACTTCAGGCGTCGTCACCAGCGGTACAAACGGCGCGGCATAGACTCCGTACGCAGGAACCCAGTTACTGGCATATCCGCCGATGATCGTTGCCTGACCGGCGGCCAATCCACAAAGCATCAGAAGCGTGCAGCACAGCGAAACTAACCGCATAGGACCCCTCCACAGACTCTCAATTAGTCAGATTCCCTACGCCGCTGCTCAGGATGTCTCACTGTTAAACCATTACTTCAAGGTGCAAAACTTTTCCTATTGAGCGGCCTCGGTATCAGGCTGCCCAATCATACACCCGAAATGCCGCTCTGGGCGCGGCTTTTGTCAGGTCCCCACATAGCGGGCGTAGAGGCTCCGGGCGATGGCGGTATCGGTGGTGCCCTTGATGATGGCCCTACCGTCTGGAAACAAGGTCATCTCATAGGGATCGTGCCAGAACTTGAGCACGAACTCGTTATGCCGAACGGTGCCGTGGGGTTTAAGGCGCTCGCTCATCTGGGCCAGATCGATCGGGCGATGGCGCTCATGAATTTGTACCGAGTTACGCCCGCACAGCGTGATATGCGGCCGTCCCTCACCTGCCAGGTGGGGGAACTCGTGACGGTCGCAAGCGCGGCAGCCGGGGCGCGGCTTATCAGCGGCAACCTCAGCCCGTTCGTTGCACCAAACATCAAACGACAGCATCGTACGCCGGAGTTGCGTTTCGGCACCGACCAGAAACTTGATCGCTTCGGTTGCAGCAATCGACGCGGCCAGATTCACCGCTGAGTTCAGGATTCCGGCGGTTTCGCAGGTTTCCACAATCCCATGTGGCGGATCCGGAAACACGCAGGCTAAACACGCTGTTTGTCCGGGTAGGATATTCATGGTCACGCTATAACTGCCCACGGCAGCCGTGTAGATCCAAGGCAGGGAATTCCTCACCGCAAAATCATTAATGAGATACCGGGTCTCGAAGTTATCGGTGCCATCGAGAATGAGCGGCATGTCAGCAAGCAGGGAATCGATGTTGGCGGGGGTAAGATCGGCAACTTGCGGCTGAACCACAATCTGCGAGTTCAAAGCCGCAATCTTACGCGCAGCCGCGATCGCCTTGGGAAGGGATTCGCTCGCGTCTGCTTCATCGAACAAAGTTTGGCGCTGCAGATTGCTCAGTTCGACGTAATCGCGGTCGATGATTCGGATGGTGCCCACGCCAGCACGGGCAAGCAGCGAGGCAAGGGCAGCGCCGCTCGCACCGCAACCGACAATCACCAGCCGTCCCGCCGCCAGTTTCTGCTGGCCTGCAACGCCGATCCCACGAAACAACACCTGCCGCGAATATCTCTCGTCCAGTTCCAAAGAGATCACCCTTCCCAAGGCTTACAACCCATTATTATAGGTGCGGGTTCGCGAAGCGGCCTTTTCCAAGAACGATCATGCGGCAAGAACTTGAATACAACATGGACTTCTGCCGTCTCATCGAACTTAACAACTCAACCTCGATGCGGGAGTCGGTTTGCGCTTAAGGGGAACTCTGGCCACAAGCGTCTGGATGCTGATGCTCGCGGCGGTGTGTGCCGCAGCAACCGCTGGTTCCTTCGTTCAGGAAGCGTCCCAGAGTGCCACCGCCGAGGTGCCGCCGCAAGACAGCATGGCCAGGTATCAGGGCCTCATCGTCGACCAGATACGCTGGCCGAATGTATTAGCAGAAGCCGATCAACAACGCCTGCGGCAATTGATCTCGCAAAAAGATGGACAGCCTCTGGACCGGGAACTCATCCGCGCGAGCATTCACGAGCTATACGCTACCGGTCGCTTTGCCGACGTCCGGGTCGAGGCAGAGCGGACTGCGGGCGACAAACTCGTTCTTTCGATCTTCACCTCCCCGAATTACTTTGTGGGCGAAGTTCGAGCCGAAGGCGCACCTAAGCGTCCAACGGCCGGACAAATTGTAAACGCCTCAAAGTTAACTCTGGGCGAAACCTTCACCCGCGACCGGCTGGACCGGGCGTTATCGAACATCACGCAGTTCATGGAAACGAATGGCTATTACCGTTCCTCGGTTAAGGCTGAGGAACGCCCGGATACCAACACTCAGCAAACGGCTATTACCTTTCACCTGGACCCGGGACCCCAGGCCCGCGTGGGAAAAATCAACGTACGGTGTAGCCCTGAGTGCTCGCCGGTGGAAATCCAGGAGATTGCGAAGCTGCGGCCCGGAGATCGAGTCACGGTACAAACTGCGAGTAGCGCGTTGCAACGCTTGCGCAGGCGATATCAGAAGCGGGACCGACTGCTGGCCCAAGCGGCGATTGCGGAACAGATTTACCACGCCGAGACAAACACGGTGGACTACACCCTCGAGATCAGCCCCGGGCCCAAGGTAGCGATTCTTGCAGAAGGGTTCAAGCTCTCTCGTCGTGTACTGCGGCGGAATGTGCCGGTCTTTGAAGAGAACGCGGTGGATCCAGACCTTTTGAACGAGGGGCGCAGCAACTTGCTCAACTATTTGCAGAGCCGTGGCTATTTCGATGCCAAGGTCGAACTTAAAGGGCCGCCCAGCACAAGCGCGAACGAATTGCAGATTGTTTACCTCGTCAATGCCGGCGCGCGGCACAAACTGGTAAGGCTAGATATCGCAGGCAACCAGTATTTCAGAACCGAAGATCTGCGCAAACGCATGCAGGTGCAGCCAGCGGGCCGAGTGTTTGCGTACGGGAGATACAACCAGAACTTTCTCACTGCGGATGTTCGCGGTATAGAAAACATTTATCGTGCTAACGGCTTCGCCGACGTGAAGATCACCTCCGAAGTCATCGATGACTATCAGGGTCGCGAAAATGACGTGGCCATCAAAATAAACATCGACGAGGGTCCGCAAACACTGGTTGGTGATTTTCATATTGTGGGAAACAAGGCTTTTTCTGCGACTCAGCTGGCTGCCGAGATCAATACGGCGCCCCGCGAGCCTTTCTCCGAATTCCGAATCGCTCAGGACCGCGACAACCTGCTGAATTACTACTTCAACCACGGATTCCCGCGAGCAACCTTCGAAGCCTCAGCCAAACCAATCCCCGATCAACCGAATCACATGGACGTCACCTTCACCATCAATGAAGGCGAGCGGGTGTTTGTAGACCACGTTTATGTGTCGGGACTCGACCATACCAGGCCCTACGTGGTCAACCGCGAACTGCAGATAGATCCCGGCGAGCCGCTAAGTCAGATCGATATGCTGCAGACGCAGCAGCGGTTGTACGATCTCGGCATTTTCAGCCAGGTCGATACTGCTGTGCAGAATCCCAATGGAAACGAACCGCAGAAAAATGTGCTGGTGGATGTTCAGGAGGCGGGACGCTACACTTTCCAATATGGCTTCGGACTGGAGTTTCAGACGGGGCAGCCGACTGCAGTTGGAACCAACCAGGCGCTCGGTCAAACTGGGGTGAGTCCGCGGGCTTCGTTTAGTGTAACCCGCCTGAACTTTCGCGGTCGGGACCACACCATTACTTTTAAAGGGGACGTCGGTAGTTTGGAACAACGGGCCCTCGTCAACTACATCGCCCCGCGGTGGTTCGGCAGCCCCAACTGGAAGCTCTCTTTCCTCTCCTTCTACGACAATTCCGTGGATGTCACCACGTTTACCTCGCGGCGGGCGGAAGGGTCCGTACAGGCGGAGCAGATCATCAACAAAACCAGCACTATGGATTACAGTTTCACCTATCGGCAGGTGAAGGCGAGCAATATTCAGATCAGCCCGGCGGAGATTCCTCCGCTGTCATTGCCGGTACGAGTGGGTGAGCCGGGACTGAGCTACATTCGCAATACCCGCGACAACGATCTGGAGTCGACCAAAGGCATGTATATCGCAGGCACCGCCGGCGTGGCCGATGGCCATTTTGGTTCGCAGGCCGACTTCAGCCACATTCTCATCCAAAACGCTACCTACCACGCGTTCGGAAGAAACCGGCCGCAAGATAAGAAATTCGTGTTTGCCCGTAAAACCACCGTGGGCGTGGAGAACGCCTTTGGCAACACTGCCATTCTCCCATCCGGACAGGCTTGTCCGGGAGTTGCACAAACTACCTGCGAAAATCTGACGGTGATTCCCCTGGCGGAGCGGTTTCTCTCCGGCGGCGGCAACTCTCATCGCGGCTTTGGGTTAAATCAAGCAGGGCCGCGCGATCCCGTCACCGGATTTCCTTTGGGCGGGAGTGGACTGTTCCTGAACAACGCCGAGTTGCGTCTTCCCCCGCTAAGAATGCCGTATGTTCAGGATAACCTGAGCCTGGCGTTCTTCTGGGATGCCGGCAATGTGTTCACGGATGGACGCACTATGTTGGATAACCTACTGCGTTGGCGACAAAAAGATCCCGCCGTTTGCCTGCAGAATAGTCCTGCTGCAGCGAAATGTGACTTTAGTTATGTGTCTAACGCTGTGGGCATCGGCGTACGCTACAAAACACCGATCGGTCCCGTACGGTTCGATTTCGGATACAATCTGAATCCACCGGCATTTCCAAGTTGTCAGGCGCCTTCGAGTGCGGGTAGCCCGTCGGCTTACTGTGCCACCAACACCATGCCAGGCCCAGGTCAGCCGCCGACGCTGCCCTATTTTGTGCCGCAACATGCGCCGCACTTTAACGTTTATTTCAGTATCGGGCAGAGTTTTTGATGAATCGTAAATTTGCACTCCTCCTTTGCATGATCGGCCTGCTCGCTGGGGCATTGCCCTCGCGCGCCGCTGATGTACTCGACCGCATCGTGGCCACTGTGAACGGACACATTATCCTGCAAAGCGACTGGGAAGCCGCAATACGGTACGCGGCATTGGCTGACCACCGTCAACTTGATCAGATTTCCCCAGAAGAACGAAAGGCCGCGCTGGATCGCTTGATCGATCAGGAACTGCTTCAGGAGCAGATGCGCTCCTCCGATGTTAGGCATGCCACCAGCGACGAAGTGGCGCAGCGCGTTCAGGAAATCCGCAAGCAATACGCTCAAGTGCAAGATGACCACGATTGGCGCAATCTTCTGGGTCGTTATGGACTCAGCGAAGGTGAACTGGAGCAGCGCGTCGCTTTGCAGTTGGAATTGACCCGGTTGGTAGACGTTCGCCTGCGCCCGGGTGTTGACATCGACGCCCAAAGCATCGAAAGCTACTACAACCAGGAACTCCTGCCGCAGCTGCGGCAATCCGGAGCAAAGGAAGTCCCCCTGGCTGACGTGAGCCCCAAAATTAAAGAACTACTGACCCAGCAGAGGGTAAGTCAGTTGCTGGTGGCGTGGTTGCAGAACCTGCGCTCCGGAAGTGACATCCAAACCGAATCGCCGCCGGCTGATCCCTCGGGCGGCCTGCGATGAGCAGTTCCAAACCGCTGCGGCGATGGTTGAAATATCTTTTGATCGCAGGCGCAGTTGGTCTAATTTTCTTTGGTGTCCTTGCTTGGTACGTCACTACCGATTTCTTTCAGGCCATGGTGCGCCATCGGCTCGTGGCTGAGCTGGAGCGAATGACCGGCGGACGTGTGGAGTTGGGCGGCTTTCACACCATTCCATTTCGCTTCCAGATCGACGTACGCGATCTCACGATCCACGGACGTGAACAACCGGGCGAAATTCCCTACGCGCATGTCGACCGTCTCGTTGCCCGAGTGAAGCTCACCTCTGTACTCGGGGCGGAATTCGGATTTCACACCCTCCAGCTTGAGCATCCTGTCTTCCACATCATTACTTACCCTGACGGGAGCACCAACCAACCTGCACCTAAAGGCGGCGCGGTCGATGCCAGAACTCAACTGCAACGGATGTTCTCTTTTTCGATTAGCCAGCTGGAAGTTCGGCACGGTGAGCTGTTGTGGAATGAGCAGAGAATTCCCCTCGATTTTGCGGCCAACGACGTTTCTGCCACCATGAATTACTCCCTCCTGCACCGCAAGTACGACGGCACCCTGCTGGTCGGAAAAAGCGATACGAAGTTTGATGGCTATCGTCCTGTGGCGTGGACAGGCGAAGCGCACTTTGAACTCGGCGAGGACAGCTTGGTGGTGAATTCGCTGAAGGCAGCCTCCGGGCGTTCACATCTGCAGGCCAGCGGCCGCATGGTGGATTTCAGGGAGCCGAGTGCGGTGGGCGAGTACGACCTCACGCTGGATGTTGCGGAGTTTGGCGCAGTTGCGCGCCGTCCGGAGATGCGGCATGGCACTCTGCACGCCTCAGGTCGCGGCTCCTGGTCCGGAATAGTTTTTTCGACTACAGGTACGTTGCAGGGTGAAGATCTGGATTGGCGCAATCAATCGCTCCGGCTGCAAGTCTCCAGTTTAAGCAGCCAGTTCACCAGCAATCCGCAGCGTCTCGAGCTATCCAAGACGAATGCAAAGCTGCTGGGAGGTGAGGTCACCGGCGAAGCGCAAGTGCTCAATTGGCGAAAACCCTTACTGGCAGGCACCTCTAGGAACAACGAGCAGAGAGGAATTGTTC
>Ga0187769_10002064_pt1 | contig 11667 bp, 9 predicted proteins | sample 0116_SJ02_MP02_1_FD_133140 | JGI IMG/M metagenome (GOLD analysis project Ga0187769, IMG submission 133140) | Tropical peat soil microbial communities from peatlands in Department of Meta, Colombia - 0116_SJ02_MP02_10_MG | ecosystem: Environmental > Terrestrial > Soil > Wetlands > Peat | place... | reverse complement strand
TGTTTTTATGTAAGTGCTGAATCCAAAGGACTTGCGGCGAAAAAACACGTAAGTGCTGATTATAAAGGACTTGGCTACCGTTTGTTTTCAACGAGATACGAAAAATGCGATGGGGGTCTGTAAGTGCTGGTTCTAAAGGACTTATGGGCGCGCTAAGTCCTTTGCTGTGTATCACTTTTGAGTTGCACAAAAATGGTGCAATTGGAGGAGGCGCGGAAGGCCCCTCCCGCCTTCGCCGAGGCTTCGGCGGGCAGGCGACTGGTACTCCCCGGCAAGGCCGGGGCAGGCGGGGCTCGGTCGGGACTCGAGTCCTTGGCCGGATTCGACCAACCACGGATGGACACGGATCAACACGGATACAGAGGGGCAGAGATTGGGAACATGGCGGGACTAAAGATTCGGGATGGGGAATGTCAAACACAGAACAGGATAGCCGATAGGTACTCTGTTGTCAATTATAATGTGAGTATTCGAAATGATTTGCACAGTTCGAACGTAGAGGCGGGAGGCAGGCGGCGCGGAGAAAAGCCTCATCCTTGCGCTGCGCGCAAAGATGGACCACCCGTCCCGGGCCTTGGTCGACCGGCCTTATCCGGCTGGAATCGGCTCCGACTCGGTGGTAGTATGTACTGTCCCCTTAATGGCGAGCTTTGGGCCTGCTTGGCATGTGTGATTTGCGCAGGCTCTGTGTCTCTATTGCGTTTTCGGAGTGCCCATGAAAGTCGCTCAAAACAGCGTCGAACAAATCCCTCTGTCGGCGATCAGAATTACGGGAAACATTCGGAGCGGATTTGACAAGGAGAAACTCCAAGAACTCGCCGACAGCATCAGCCAACGCGGCGTGCTTCACCCGATCGTGTGTCGTCGCTTGAACGGAAGGCTTGAGCTAATCGCAGGTGAGCGTCGAGTGCGAGCGGCGAGAATGGCTGGGTTGCAGCAAATCCCTGCGATCATCCGCGATGCTGACGATGACGAGGTTAAGCTCGACAGGATAATTGAGAATCTCCAGCGAGAAGATTTGTCGGACGACGATAAGTTCAAGGCGTTAAAGACCCTCCAGGATCACGGTTTCAAACCGGTCCGGATCTCCAAGATGACGGGATTGTCGGCCACAACTATTCAACGGATTTTGGTGTTGGAAGCGCTGGAACCCACCATTCGAAGACGCGATGACGTAACGCCCTATGCAAAATCATTTATTGCGCGCGCTCCCAAGCATGTGCAGGAACTCCTCGCAGAGCGAGTAGCTGAGGGCACGATCACAAGCAAGCAGATCGGCCATGATGTTATGCCGGCCATAAGTGATACTCAAGAAGATAAGCTCTTCTCGCCGGAGGAGAAAAAGGCTGTAATCCAGAAGATCGTTGCCAACACCGACAAGGACAGACCCGCGCGAGCCATCCTTCACCAGGAGCGCGGGAAAAAGAAACTCGAGATGGATGGGCGGCAGGTGATCGCGGCATCCAGACAAAACCTTCGGGAAGTAACCGAACTCAGCCGCATCTATCACGAGAAACTACTGGCTCTGCATGGTGCCCGATTTGAGCATCTTGAACCCGAAGACGTCATCGCATTTCTCGACTCACTCAAGAACGTACACCAGCTGACCGGAGAGTTCCTAGAGCGAATCGCGCGAAGGAGAAACTAATGTCAAACGGCCTCGTACAAAAGCGCAAGGACGCGCTTCAGCGGATTACGGATAATGCGTCGGCGATCTATGACGTCTTGGACGCCGAGAGGGGGCCGGTGAAGGTCGCCGATATCCAGAAGCGGCTCAAAATCAACGGGGAAGAATACCGACGTGCCCGGCAGCACCTCACGGCGATGCCGAGCAACGACGTTTACATTACACAGGATGGGCTCGTCCTGACAAGATATGTGCAGGGAATGGACCAGAGGTTCTGGCACCTTGCGTGGAGCCTAGGGTTGCTCGAAGTATCTGGGCAGCAGCTTGTAATGGACGAGGATCTCTTGGCTCAAGCTCCAGCGGCCCTCACAAAAGCATGGAACCAAGGCAAAATCGGCGGAGACCCCAACCGTTTGCGGGCGCTCCAGGGCCGTGCCCGTGAACGCGTGGGAACACTTCTGAAGCTCGCAGATATGTACAAGAGGATAGACAGACAGCTTGGGCTGTTTCTGCTGCCATATGTTTCAAGCAGGGACTGGAACCAAGGTCTGCGCGAAATTAGAAACCAATTAGGGACCCTTCCGTAGCCGCTTGCGCAATATTATTAGCCATTCGGAATTCGACCATCTGACGTTGCCTCGTGTGCCCCGCAACTGCCGAATTGGTTCCATGCTGGCCATCTCCAACCCACCCTCGCATTGTTCAGCGATATTAGCCAGAATGCGGGCTGTCGGAATCGGCACCGCGAAAAAAGAGGATTGATCGCCAACGACGTACGCGGCGTAGCCGCCTGGACGCAGCACGCGGCCCAGGGCCTTGAAATGCTCGTACATGCCGCCAAAGTATTCCCCGATAAGCCGAGGATATACTCGCGCAAACCCACTTGACTTGTTTGCCGCTCGGTCGCTGACAGCACTGATGGCATCTTGCACTGACTTAAGATGAGCGACATGCTGAGTCCAGCAGTCGTCCTTGTAGACATTCTTCGAGGATGAACGTAGGAAGGTCCTCTTGACTGCACGAAGATCGTCGCGGGACGAAACCGCACCGGTAAAAACGAGTTCGAGCCTCATCAACCGACTGTAGTCGTGGTCGGACAAGTATGGCGGCGAACTGATAACCGCGTCGATGCTATCGGACAGAATAAACGACAAGCCGCCATTGATCGAGCTGCCCAGGCGAACTGTACTGGTCGGGTTGGCGTATCCCGCTTTCAAAGCCACTAATCTCCGTAGGTTCTCGCGAGCGCGGATTTCAAAGAGGCGAACCACATTGCGATCGCGTCGGTTCCGCTTCTTATATATCTCTGGCCCATATGCCATGTTGCTCAACTCAGGGACCAGCAATCCCAGCAGGGATAGAAACAAGAAATTCCTCTGCCGTATAGGTAGCTTGCGGATCTCCTCGGCGACCAACAGCGTTTTGAGTGCCGGACGTGGGCAAATCCAACCCCGGCGCATCAACCCGCTGGTTTCGAGATATCGACCGATCGAAGAACTTGTGAACAAAGGGTCGAGTAAGACAGAGTATCGTTGCCCATGTCGCTGTGCGAATTCCGCCCGCTCCAAACAGGCCGCGTACTTCCGCGACGCTGTCGTAACTATGTGCCTAAGCGCACGTTCCAGGTCGTCAGCATGGAGGCCCCAGTCCGTTTTTGCGCGCGAGACCATCACGCACACGGGATTCGCATCTACTCCTATCGAGCGAAAACCCGCGATCTTGCTTTCAAGGAGAGTCGTACCGGTCCCGCAGAACGGGTCCAGGATCACCGCAGGAGGCTCGACTGGCAGGCGCGATAGCAGCCTACTAACTAGTTCCGCATCGAAGGCGAGAGCGAAGGAGTAGCTACTATGTAGCACAACAGCAAGCTACAGAATTGCCGTCCAAATGTCGATCGGGCGTCTTCAGGGAACAGTCGAATCAGTTAACACGCCCGACCTCCCCTCGACCCCAGCGCCGGGCCTGTGGCTCACCTATGCGCAGCACAATCGGGGGATTTTCGCTGGCGCGACTACCACCGCCCCTTCGTTCAAACTGTGGAGATCATCTCGAATACTCGCTTTGGACTCGACATCAGAATACACATCGTCTACCCTATGCCATGTACGCTGAATTACAATCTGTAATTGGCTCCCCTGCCCCGCTGGAAATCCCCGAAACTGCACCATTATTGGGAACTCCCCAAAACTCATACACAGCAAAGGACCTAGGTCTCACTGTAAAGCCTTTAGAATCAGCACTTACAAGAAATTCACGCTTCTTTCACATCTCATTCAAAATGGGAATTTTCAAGGCCCTTATAATCCACGCTGACGGGTGTTTGTATCGCAAGTCCTTTGAAATCAGCAATTACAGGGCTCACATGAGCGGATGCAAAGCCTGTGTCGCACCTACGGGGCTGGAGCACGCAGCGGGATCCGAACTCTGGGAAGCAGCGGGGGAGAAATCAACAACAGGTCCCTCACTTCGTTCGGGATGACCGCGTGGGGAGAGGGGCAAGAGGATGGCGGCTCCCGACAAGATCCGCACGCTTGGGGCTGCCGAGTGGATGCAAGAGCTGTGTCGCGCCTACGGCGCTAGAACGATGAGAGAGAGTCGGCAGAGAGATTCCTCGCGCCCGGGGGCGCTCGGAATGACGGCACTAATTCGGCGGCGGGCGGAGACCCGCCTTCGCCCAAGCCCAGGGTTACGGCGAGGCAAGCAAGCTCCCGCGCGGATGAAATAGCTGTGTCGCGCCTACGGCGCTAGAACGATGAGAGAGAGTCGGCAGAGAGATTCCTCGCGCCCGGGGGCGCTCGGAATGACGGTACTAATTCGGCGGCGGGCGGAGACCCGCCTTCGCCCAAGCCCAGGGTTACGGCGAGGCAAGCAAGCTCCCGCGCGGATGAAATAGCTGTGTCGCGCCTACGGGGCTGGAGCACGAAGCGGGATCCGAACACGGGGAGGCGGCGGGGAAAAAGTCAACAACAGGTCCCTCACTTCGTTCGGGATGACCACTTGGGGAGAGGAGCAAGGGGATGGCGACCTGAAGGTCGCCGCTACGAAGAACGGCGGAGAGGCGCGGGCGGAGACCCGCCTTCGCCCAAGCCCAGGGCTAGGGGGAGGCAAGCGTTCAAAGCCGCTACGAAGCGCCTGGCAGCGCCCCTTGCGTTCGCGCTAGGTCTCGGGCTATTGTGAAAAGGACCCGCTGCTTGCCATGAAGAGAATCCTGTTGATTGAAGACGACCGCGACATCGTCGAACTCGTGCGTTACAACCTTTCGCGCGAGGGCTTTGAAGTCGCCGCCGTGGGAGACGGATCGAGCGGGCTCGCGCAACTCCGCAAGACGCCGCCGGATCTGCTGCTGCTCGACCTGATGCTGCCGAAGCTTTCCGGAATCGAAGTGTGCAAGGAGATTCGCCGCGATCAGGCGCTCAACCGGCTGCCGATTCTGATTCTGAGCGCGCGGGGCGAAGAAGCGGACCGCGTTCTCGGGCTGGAACTGGGCGCGGACGATTACGTCACGAAGCCGTTCAGCCCGCGCGAACTGGCGGCGCGCGTGAAGGCGCTGCTGCGCAGGATTGACGCGCCGGCCTCGTCGGAGAAACCGATTTCGCGCGGCGACATCGCGATCGATCCCGCGTCGTATCGGGTGACGCGCGACGGCAAAACGGTGCCGATGAGCACGCTCGAATTCCGCCTGCTCTACTATCTGGCGGCGCGCCCGGACCGCGTCTTCTCGCGCGACCAGTTGTTGGACGCGGTGTGGGGCTCGGAGCGATTCGTGACGCCGCGCAGCGTGGACGTTTACATACGCAGGATTCGCGAGAAGATCGAGCCAGATCCGGACCGGCCCATGTACGTGAAAACGGTGCGGGGCGCGGGGTACATCTTCGAGACCCGCACGGGATGATGGCGATTCTTCTTTCCTGGATGCCGGCGGCGCTGATCGCGGCCTTGATCGTCCTGGGAATCGGCGCGCTGCTGGGACTGCTGGCGTCGCGCCGCCTCGCCGCACGCGTCGATCAGCTCACCGAATTTTCGCGGCGCATCGCCGCCGGCGACTACCGCTTGCTTCCCACCGATCCGGCCGGTGACGCGCTGGCGGAGCTCAGCGGGACGCTGAACGACATGGCGCAGCAGCTCGACCGGACGATCCGATCCCTCGCCGAGGAACGCAATCGTTCCGCCGCCATCCTCGCCAGCATGGCCGAGGGCGTCGCCGTGATCGACGATAGCGAGCGCCTGGTGTTCTGCAACAAGGCGTTCCGGCGAATTTTCGCGCTGGGCACGGCGCCCGCCGAGGGGCGTCCGATGATCGAGTTGGTGCGCGAGCCGGAATTGCTGAACATCGTTCGCCGGGTTCTCTCGGGCGTGGAAGTCGAAACAGGAGAAATCGAGCGCGGCACCGTGACGCGGCAGAATTTCCGCGCGACGGTCTCTCGCCTGGAACCCGGCGGCGCGGGCAAGGGAGGCGGTCCGGCCGGCGCGGCGCTCGTGCTGCACGACATCAGCGACTTGCGGCACCTCGAGCGGGTGCGCCGCGATTTCGTGGCGAACGTTTCGCACGAGTTCAAGACGCCGCTGACGGCAATCCAGGGATTCGCGGAGACGCTGCTCGGCGGCGCGCTCGAAGACGAGCAGAACAACCGGCGCTTCGTCGAGATCATGCGTAACCACTCGGCGCGGTTGGCGCGGCTCACCGACGATCTGCTGGAGCTTTCCCGCATCGAGGCGGGACGCACGGAACTCGAGCGCAGGGCCGTCGGCCTACATGGAATCGTTGCGGCGTGCGCTGAAACCATGCGCCCGCGGCTGGAGCTGAAGCGCCTGAAATTCGAGATGCGATTGCCCGCGGACTTGCCCGAAGTGAAGGCCGACCCGCGGCGGCTGCGCGAAATCCTGCAGAACCTGCTCGACAACGCCGTGCAATACACGCCCGAAGGCGGCGAAATCTGGGTCGAGGGGGAAACAAGGGGCGACGCCGCGGATTCGCGGCAGGTCATCGTCACCGTGGGCGACACGGGGATCGGCATTCCGCATGCGGAGCAGCGGCGGATCTTCGAGAGGTTCTATCGCGTGGATGCGGCGCGCTCGCGCGAGGCGGGCGGAACGGGGCTGGGCCTCTCGATCACCAAACATCTTGTCGAATCCCACGGCGGGCAGATCTGGGTGGAAAGCGAAGTCGGAATGGGCTCGCGCTTCAGTTTCTCGCTTCCGGTTACCACCCTGACGCTGCGTGGATAACTGACCGAGAATTCACAGCGCTGTTATTTGCCGTTCAACTTCGCAATTCATGCTGACCCCGCCTGAAGCACTCGCTCTCCGGCTGAACGACCACGGGAGAGGGTCTGATTCGGGAACCCACCACAGGGCCGACGACACCCGGCGTCGGCCCTTCCCCTTTTTGGCGCCGATTTTCTTAAGCAAGATTGCCGTGTTGCGGGCACGCGTAAGAACACTGCACAGGAATCCGAAATGAAACTGGCTCGGATGAAATCGGAGGGACTCAAGCTGGGGACGCGCAGTGAAGCGCGTCCCCGGCCGGAGTTTGATGCGGGTTAAGGAAGGGTGTAGCGGATGTCCATGTAGATTTCAACCAGGTGAGCATCGCGAGGATTCGCGCCTGCTGTCCATGGATCGCGTGTGAGATAGGAGGCCTGCGTGATGAGCGAGAACTTCCCAAAGTTGGGGCTCTTGAAGAAGTCCTGAATCCAGCCGACTGTGCCTTCCTGCAAGGCGCGATTCTGGGTTGTGGGGGCCGTCGAATAGCCATAGCCGACCAGTTTCGTGGTGGTACTGGAAGGATCCTGTGAGAAGTTGCGACCATATTCCGCACCACCGTAGTAGGCGTAGAACAGCGACTTTGGTTGCGCTTGCCACTCGAAGCCGAGGATCGCGGATTCGGCCTTCAGCGGCGATGGGACGAACGGTGAGGTGATCGTGGCTTGGCGGACAACGAAGTCGGGGCCGAGACCGTAGATGTAGCGGCCGCCTCCGTCGCTCCAATAGCCGGTGCCGATCAAGCGGAAATTCTTGAAGAGTTCCATGTTAGCGCCGATTTCCACGCCTCCGCCAGTGGCGGTTCGGGTGGCGCGGGAAGCTCCTGTGACAGCCCCGGGTGTTATGAGTTTGAAGTTGCTCACGAGGCCCGCAAGATCAAAATGCCAGGCCCTGCCGCCGAGCTTCGGGTCCGCGGAAACTTTGAAAATGAAGTCGGGCAAGTAATTCGGGGTTGGGGGAGTCGAGAGCGTACCACCGGAAGTCGAGTCCGCCTGGCCGCTGACGTTTGTGCAAGCTGCGGGGCTGCCTGATCCCGCGGTAAAGCAAGCCGGCGAAGTCGCCGCGCTGCCGAGGAGTTGATCAGGATTCTCGACCGAGAATCCAAGCGCCCACAGTTTGTCGGGGTGATAGACGACGCGGAACCCAAGCTGCCGCGCCCAAGTCAAGCCGACCTGGTAGTTCGTATCCATGTCCTGCGAAAAGAAGATGTCGCTGGGCCACGGTGAAATGCCGTTCCGGCCGGGGGTGAGCATGGACCAAGTCTGGCCCGCAAGGAACTCCCAAGGGCCGCGCTTATAATCCGCGAAGTAGAGTCGTGAGCGAAGCGTGTTGGCGTTGCTGGTGACGTTGGCGTTGGCGGCGGTGAGACCCAGGAAGTCAGCCTCATAGTAGCCGGTGATGGTGGCGCTGCCGACAGGCGCATCCACGCGCATTGAGATGCGCGAGTTCTGCACACTGAAGCGCGTTTCAGTGAGACCGGCGGGGCCGGTAGTCGCCGACAGCGCATTCTGATACGGCACGCTGCCGAAGCTGGCGCCAATGCCGAAGCCAGTGTTCTCGGTGCGAAACACCGCGGTCGCGTCCATGAAGCCGCCGGGGGTGAACTTGGCGTCGCCGATTTTGAAGAATAACGGCGAATGTTCATCTCCTGCCGGACTTCCCGGCGTGGAAAGAGAGGCGGACTCGATCGTGCTGGCCGGTGCGGACGTGGCTGCGGGAACGCTTGGCTGCGCCGCGATGGACGGAACTGCTGCCACCGGAGCCGCGGACGAAATAGTCGATGAGGGAGCGGGCTGCGCCGGGGAGTTGCCATTGTTCCCGGCGAGCTTCGCCTTCATCTCCGCAAGTTCCTCTTGCTGCTTTTGAATCTGATCCGATTGCGACTGCACGAGGGCGCGCATCGCGTCGATTTCACTCTGCAATTCCGCGCTCGATGGCGATGGATTCACCGGCGCGCTGGCCGGTTGCGTGGACGCAGCGGGCGCGCCACTGTTATTATTGTTCGCCGAATTTCCAGCGGTGCTTCCTCCCGAACTTCCCGCGGATGGATCACCGTTGCCGGCTCCGCCGGCGAAAGCCGCCGGAGAAGCAAGCATGCATAAAGACAACACCCCTACCACGATTCTACGCATTCTATTTCCTCCCGATTCACATGGCGTGGCCATGGATGGCTCAGCCTAGGTGCGGGGAATAAAGGGCGTATGAGAGACTTGTGAATCCTCGGTTACAGATTCTCAGGGCGAAGGCTGGGCGAAAAGAAACAGACGAGGGGCCGCCGGGGGCCGTCCGAGGCAGGGCCGCGTAGGGGCTGTGAGTCTTTCACCCCTATTTCTTGACGTTGTAATCCAATTGTAACAATTGAAGACAAGAATCCGGGCGAGGAGAAGCCCCACAAACCATGAAGAAAATCCTACTCGCAGTTGCGCTCTGTCTGGGCATCGCGGGCGTACTGGCAGCCGACAATCCGGTTCAACTGAATGCCGCCGGCGCGACCTTTCCCTACCCGATTTACTCGAAGTGGTTCGACGAATACCACAAACTTCATCCTGAAATCCAGATCAACTATCAGAGCATCGGTTCCGGCGGGGGAATCCGCCAGTTGATCGCGAAGACCGTTGATTTTGGCGCCTCCGACGGCCCCATGACAGACCAACAGTTGCAGCAGGCAGGATTCAAGATCTTGCACTTCCCGACCGTGCTTGGCGCCGCGGTGCCAAGCTATAACGTCCCCGGCGCTCCGGACTCATTGAAGTTCACGCAGAAGGCACTGGCCGGAATCTACCTGGGCACGATCACGAAGTGGAACGACCCAGAGATTGCCAATGCCAATCCGGGTGTGAATCTGCCGGCCAATGATATCGTCGTCGTCCATCGCTCCGACGGCAGCGGGACAACGTACATTTGGACAGATTTCCTGGCCAAGGTAAGCGACGAATGGAAGAATAAAGTCGGCACCAACACATCGGTGAATTGGCCAGTCGGCCTGGGCGGCAAGGGGAACGAGGGCGTTTCCGGATTGATCAAGCAGACGCCTAATTCCATCGGCTACATCGAATTGATCTACGCGATTCAGAACAACATTCCCTACGGGGCCGTACAGAATGCCGCAGGGACATTTGTGAAGGCAAGCCTGGCCGGCGTCTCCGAAGCGGCGGCGGGCGCGGCAAAGAACATGCCAGACGATTTCCGCGTTTCCATCACGAACGCGCCAGGGAAGACCGCGTATCCGATTTCGAGTTTCACCTGGTTGCTCATTCCCGCTCAGATTCAGGATGCCGGGAAGCGGGATATCATCAAGGGATTCCTCAAGTGGATGCTGACCGACGGGCAGGGGTATTGCGAAGGGCTTTACTATGGCAAGCTGCCTAAGCCTGTCGTTGACAAGGAGATGAAGGCGATCTCCCTCATCGAGTAACAAGGAACGAAACCCAAAACGCGAAGGGAATTTCTCTTAGCTCAAGAATGGAAGCTACATCAACAACGGTGGGGCCTGCGGGCACCGGCTGGCACCCTCAGGCCCTTGTTCGCCGGTTGCGCGATGGCGACGCGATTGCGCACACGGTCACGCTGCTCTTCGCGGCTACGATTCTGCTCATTACGACCACGTTGGTGTTTCAGCTGTGGATACACTCCGCACCGTCACGGGCGAAATTTGGCTGGGACTTTCTCCACACATCCACGTGGGACCCGGTTTTCGACAATTACGGCGCGCTTCCCTTCCTGTACGGAACGCTTGTGACCACGCTGGTGTCGCTTCTGATTGCAGTCCCGTTGGGACTCGGCGCAGCGATTTTTCTTTCGGAGTTGGCGCCGCCGAAGCTTTCGGCGGGACTTTCCTATCTGATTGACCTTCTGGCAGCGGTGCCGAGCGTGATTTACGGATTGCTTGCGATCTTTACGCTTGTCCCGCTCATGTCCACGACAGTCGAGCCGTTTTTAAAGAAGACATTGGGAGACCTGCCGTTCTTCAAGGGGCCGACGTACGGCGTGGGCTTTCTGACGGCGGGGCTGGTTCTATCGGTGATGATCGTGCCGTTCATCGTGTCGGTGTCGCGGGAGGTGCTGCTTGCGGTGCCGGCCGACCAGCGAGAGGCGGCGCTAAGTCTTGGAGCGACGCGCTGGGAAACGACGTGGAAAGTCGTGGTGCCGTACGCGCGCTCGGGGATTATGGGCTCTGTTTTTCTTTCGATGGCGCGGGCGCTGGGCGAAACGATGGCCGTGACAATGGTAATCGGCAATACACCGCAGATTTCGGCTTCGCTCTTCAGCCCGGGCTATACGATCGCGGCAGTCATCGCAAACGAATTCACGGAAGCCACCGGCGACATGTACCTGAGCGCGTTGATTGAGCTGGGACTCGTGCTCTTCCTTCTGACGTTCATCTTGAACGGCGTGGCTCAACTGATGATCATGCTGTCCGAGAGGCGTGGTGGCGGAGGACAACGGGGATGACGCTGCGAACCGTCTGGCGGAAGTCACTGAACATAGTCATGCTGAGTCTGACGGGCGTGTGCGCGCTGATCACGGTTTCGGCTCTGATCGTGATCCTGGGATACCTTGCGAGGAACGGCGCAACCGCGCTGCATTGGAGTTTCTTCACGAATCTACCGGCCCCTGTGGGAGAAACGGGGGGCGGAATTGCGAATGCAATCACAGGGTCGGCCAAACTGCTGCTGCTTGCAACCCTGGTGGGCGTCCCCATCGGGCTGCTGGGGGCAATTTACGTGGCCGAATATGCGTCGCCAGTTCCCGCGTTCGTCGTGCGTTACGCGACGGAC
>Ga0187769_10002063_pt1 | contig 11669 bp, 11 predicted proteins | sample 0116_SJ02_MP02_1_FD_133140 | JGI IMG/M metagenome (GOLD analysis project Ga0187769, IMG submission 133140) | Tropical peat soil microbial communities from peatlands in Department of Meta, Colombia - 0116_SJ02_MP02_10_MG | ecosystem: Environmental > Terrestrial > Soil > Wetlands > Peat | place... | reverse complement strand
CGTCGATATTCACATAGTGGGCGACACTCGCAGCACGCGCTGATGAGCTTGTCAGGTATCCATACATTACGGATGTGCCGAGAGAATGCGCCAGGATGTCAACCTGACTGGCGCCGGTCTCGCTGAGAAGGGTAGCAATAAGCTGATCAAGGTTCGCCCAGACCTGAGCCAGATAAGCGGTCGGAGGCGGGCCACCAGGAGTAAATTGAGTAGTATCATATTCAAGAACGGCGATGTAGTTTTGGGGATAGCCGTTGCTTGTAAATCGCATGGCCTGGGATTCAAATTGTTGCCCTGAACCCTCAAAACCATGGACAAAAATGATGGGATTATAAGGGAACTTCCACTTAGGATTCGAAGCACTGGCTGGTGTAGATGAAAAGCAAAGCCCTATCAACATGGCAACCAACAGTGTGATCATTGAACAGTATGCTAATCTCCTCATTGTCCTCCTCCTTCGTTTTTAAGAATTCGGTATTGATTTTTTGAGCGAGGATTCTTAGCGCCCCCGACAGAGCTCAGCTAACCCGCCGGGGGCAGCTCAGCAGCATCTGATAGGCTTCTCCATAGGAGGATAGCGACGGCAGAGAATGTTTTCCCCGAGATAAGAAGATCTCTCGAAGTAACTATGAAAGACTTCGTTTTGGCAACTCTTTCTTACCATTCTATTATCGACGAGGATATCTGCTCTTGAATATACCAAGATAAAGGCTCTGTCAAGAATTCCTTTGAAGGAATAAAATCGAGTAAATGACTGTAAAATCACGTAAAGTTTATCGACATCACTTTGAAAGAATACTTTTGTCTCTCAAATAAGCGACGGGAGTTTTGAAGGGTTTGGACAGAAGAGAAGCATTGAAAGGTTTATTCGTGATGGCTTCTTTTTTTACGGTCATAGCGGGGGCGCGAAGACATATTAGATTGCGGAATGCAGATTGCAGATTGCGGAATCTAAAAGGTACCAGGCGCGAAGGTCTGACAAATCCTAAATTCTTTCTACAATTTTCTTAATCATTGGTCAGGAATTTACCATTAAAATGACGCCCCTAAAAATTCGATCCTCGAAATTCATTAAGTTTCGCCCGATTACAAATCCAAAATTCCGGCACGTTATTTGCTTTTGTTCAGTTTCCAGTGAATCATATTGATTGGGGGCGTGCGAGACTTCAGAGCAATCGGCCATTAAGAAAGGGTTGAGTTTATGTGGAAAAAGATTATTTTAGGCACCCTGATTTGGGTAATCCTAATCGTATTGGTGGCGTTTCTACAAGCAGGCACTTAAATCTATCCTTTCAAAATGCCGGGACATATTGAAAAGCAGGAGCGCCGGTGAAAATAAAGTCTTTTTCGCCGCCACATTCAGCGCAGAGCCTACCTAAGAGAGACGGAAGGAGGGGGGTGTTATGAAAGAGAAAAGCAAAGGACTAAAGGAAAATAAGAAGGCTCCGCAGATGAGCCTTAAAGAAAAGAGAAAGCTAAAGAAGGAGAAGAAAAACAGCGCAGGTTGGAGAGTGTCCATTTAGGTTTAAGAAGTGGTTAGCACGAAGGGTGTGTTATGCAGCTTAGCCCCGCCGAGGTTTTTTTAAACGGCATGGCACAAATATGGTTTGTCTGGTTGATCCTCGCCGTCGTCTTGATCGGCCGAGCAGTCTCCTTTCTTTTGGAACAACAGAAATTGGCCAGGTCGGGGATAGATGACATCGATAAAATGGACGGAAAGACGTTTGAGAAGTACTTCAAAGTGTTTTTTGGGAAGCTTGGGTATAAAGTGGAGCGAACAAGGACCATCGGGGATTACGGGGCCGATCTTGTCGCAACCAACAACGGGGTCAAGACAGCTATCCAGGCAAAACGCCACAAACGCAGAGTAGGCACGGAGGCGGTTCAAGAAGCTGTGGCATCCAGAGGATACTACAATTGTGACAAAGCCATGGTCGTGACGAACAGCTGTTTTACCAATCAAGCCAAAACCCTGGCATCGAGGAACAAAGTCGAACTTTGGGACAGAAGCATTCTTGTAAAGAACTTGCTTGAGATCAAGAGCTCTGGGGAAACGAGTAGGCTTCGGTCTGCGACAAAATAAGAGTACAACCCCGTTCTCATTTGGATTCGCACCATTCGACTGGCTGGCAATGGGAGTCGAAAGCGCACAATGGAAAAAGACAGTTGCCTCTCCGGGAAGCACAGGTGCTTTAGGTGCCTTCATTTTTCGGTCAACTTCTGAAGACTACATTGATTGTAATTGAGCGTCGCTCTCAAAAAAGTCGACCGTTCTAATTGCGGAATGGGGGCTGAAGAATGTGGCGGCATGAGGGATCGTTCTAGCCGTTTATTGACCCAAAGTGGCTTTCTGGCGGAGGGGTTTTAGCAGAAAGTCGAGAGCATCGAGAATATTCATAAAGACGACGTCCGCCTTCTCCATCGCTTCCGAAGAGGTTCCTTCTTTACCCAAAACACAGACACCCAAAGCAGCCTCCTGGATCATGGGGACGTCGTCCACTCCATTTCCTACGGCAACTGTCCTGTCCGGTCCCAGTCGGCGCAGCAAGTCCAACTTTTTTTTGGAGGATTCTCCTTCCGTCAAATAAACGATCTCAGCTTTGACCTTTCTCAGAACCTCTTCCACGCGCTCCTTCTCTTCTCCTGCCAGGATGAAGATGTTAGTCCGTTTGGAGAGAAGGTTGATCTTGTCCTTTGCCTTGGGGTGAAGCCGGCGATCCGAAGCAAGCGTTCCCTCGAAGTCGATGAGAATAAATTCAATGTCTAAATTGCTCCGACCCGGTCTTTGAATGGTCATCATTGTAGCTACCTAGCTAGAAAATAAAGGTGTACCTTCCAACGGGAAGAGTAACGATGCCAGTTTCGTTAGGACGACGAACGTTAAGCAGAATTTAGAATTACGAGTCATGAATTATGAGATTAGAATTAATTGAATATCCTTAGTTCATAATTCTCAATTCTTAACTCTTAATTCCTAATTCTGTTTTCCAGACCGCTGCCGCATGACTTCGTACAGGATCATCCCTCCTGAGACTGAAGCGTTGAAAGAGGAGAGAGGCCCTTTCATAGGAATCGAAAAGAGTCTATCGCACTTTTTCTTCACCAGGGGTCTGATCCCTTTTCCTTCCGCGCCGATGACGATGGCCAGATCGATGTCGAGATCGAGTTGGTAGATCACATCTTTAGCCTCTCCTGAGGCACCATAAACCCAGATCCCTTCTTTCTTCAGGAGATCGATGGCTGCGGCGATGTTCACCACTCTCGCAATCGGAACATGAGTAACCGCTCCGGCAGAAGCCTTGACTACCGCAGAGGTGATTCCGACAGACCTATCCTTCGGAATGATGATTCCATGAACGCCGCATCCCAGGCCAGTCCGGATAAGTGATCCAAAATTCTGCGGATCCTGGATGCCGTCGAGGATGAGGAAAAGGGATTTTGTTCCTTCCTTCTTCCAAATGGAGAGAATTTCACCAAGATCGGCATACGGAGTTTCTTTGATGAAGCCAACGACATTCTGATGAACCGCCCCTTTTGTTATTCTTTCCAGGGATCCCCTATTCGTGAACATCACGGGGATTTTCCTCTTGTCAGCTGAATGGAGTATTGACTCAAGTGGAGGATTGGGAGTTCGAGTTCCGACGAGAATCTTTTCAATTTGTACGTGGGACGACTTTAATGCCTCTTCGATAGGATGAATTCCATAGATGATTTGAGCCATCGCCCCTCACGCTCCCCCTCCCCATCGGCGAGAGGGATGGGGTGAGGGGGCTCTTATTTATGAGATATCCTCGATGATTTTCTGGACTGCTTCGAGGGGATCTTTCGCCTCTTTGATGGGCCGACCGATGACAAGATAGTTAGCCCCTGCAGAGATCGCCTCTTTTGGCGTGAGGGTTCTCTTTTGATCGTCTTTTTTGTCGGAAGGGGCGCGAATGCCCGGGGTGACGATGAGGAATTTTTCTCCGCATTTTTCCCGAATGATCCCGATTTCTTGCGGGGAGGCAATGACTCCATCCACTCCCGCCTTAAAAGCCAAGGAGGCAAGACGCCCCACCTCCTCCAAAAGGGAGCCATGAACTCCTACTTCCCTCAAGGCGTTTTCATCCATGCTGGTGAGGATGGTGACTGCGAGGATCAGAGGCTTCGGAATGCCGAGACTCTTGGCTGCAATCCCGGAGGCATCGACGGTCTTTTTCATCATTTCAAATCCTCCCAGGGCGTGGAGGTTGAACATGGACACATTGAGTTTGGTAGCTTCCTCGCCTGCCTTGGCCACGGTATTGGGAATATCGTGATACTTCAGGTCGAGAAAGACCTTTTGGCCTTTCTGGAGAATCATATGAATGACCTTTGGCCCGGCATGCGTGAAGAGCTGCTTCCCTACCTTAAATATCCCTACATGATCCTTCAAAAGCTTCACCCAACGTTGGGCCTCTGTGAAGTGTTCGACGTCGAGGGCAAAGATGATTTTATCTTTGGGATCGCCGGCCATAAGTAACTATCACTCAGAAAATAGCTCTCAAATCCCCGGCCTTTGCTAATAGGGGATTAGCAATTTTCATCGTTCGGGGGCAAGAAACCCGTCATGAAAGATTGTTCAGTTTTCGTAGCCTATCATATAAATGTTCCCATAGACTGTCAATGAATAATTTATAAAGACTCAGCCGAATTCCGTTCACCCCTCCCCCCTCTCCCCCAAGGGGAAGGGGGGGACCATTTCATGGTTGTCGTGGAAAAAGTGATGCTTGTTTTCGGGTGGTGTACCTTTACAGAAAGAAGGTTGTCTGGTATAAAAATAAAACAGGGCAATTTCGGATGAAGAGAGAGATTAGTGAAACGGAAGTCAGAGAGGAGAACCGAAAGCTTCGTTATCTGCGGTTCTTAGTTGATTTTTCTATCTTGTCGATTCAGCAAGATGACCTGTTGCTTGGAGAAGCGCAGGAGCTTGTGGAGAACGTGAAACGGGCAGCTTGCAGCCTCTTCCCCGGAAAAGAAGAAACATTTGAGCTGATTTACCGGCCGAGGTTCAATCGAGTCATCGGAGAAAGATTCAAGGGAGACTCTCCGACTTGAAATCCGCAATCTCTGATTTCGATCTTCATTTGTCATTCCGGGCTTGACCCGGAATCCAGTGTTTTTGGACCGGCTTCCCGCCGGAGTTTACCCCGTACTTGATACGGGGCGGGAATGACGGCCTATCCCCCCATCTCCTGATCTATCATCTCTTTGATTTTCGACAGGACCTCCTCTTTTTTCACCAGGAGGACCTCACCGGTCCTTCGCTTTCTTATTTCCACCAGGCCCTTCTTCAAATTCTTTTCTCCCAGGGTTACCCTCAAGGGAACCCCGATGAGATCCGCATCTTTGAATTTTACCCCCGGGCTCTCTTCGCGGTCATCGTATAGAACCTCTATCCCGCTCTCAGAAAAGGTTTGATAGAGCTGCTCCGCCGTCTCCATCAGAAAGTCCGTTTTGATATTGACCGGAAGGATGAGAACCTGAAAGGGAGCGATGGGCATGGGGAAGACGATCCCATTTTGATCGTAGGACTGCTCGATGGCAGCGGCGACCGTTCTTCCCACACCGATCCCGTAGCACCCCATGACAACCTCTCTTTCTCTTCCCTGTTCATCCAAGAAAGTGGCTCCCATGGCCTTACTGTATTTGGTTCCCAGCTTAAAGGTATGACCGACCTCAATTCCCTTGTCCATCCTGGTCTGCTTCCCGCAAAGGGGGCACTGGTCTCCGGGGGCGAATTTTCGGATATCCACAAATTGAGAGACCTGAAAATCACGGACCGTATTCACATGGATGAGGTGGGCATCCTTCTCATTGGCTCCGGTGACAAAGTTGACCATCTCCCGGATGTCGAGGTCGGCGAGAATAGGGACGGAGAGACCGGTGGGTCCGGCGAACCCTTTGGGAGCACGTGTAATCTCTTCCACTGTCTCCTCAGTCGCTAATTGAGTGTTTTCCGAGCCCCATACCGCTTTCAACTTCTTTTCGCTGATCTCGTGGTCTCCGCGGACCAGGGCTGCGACGCATCCTTTATCACTCTCGAAGATCAGGGTTTTCACCAAATCCTTTGGTGAGACGCTGAGAAACTGGGTAACTTCTTCTACGGTCCGCTTCTCGGGTGTCAACACTTTCTGGACAGGCTTCTGGGATCCTTTGCCATCGGTTTGTCCCTCTTTAGCTTGTCTTCGGAATTCCGCTTTTTCGATATTGGCTGCGTAAGAGCAGTGGGTACAGCTGACAATGGTCTCCTCTCCTGTTTCCGCCAAAACCATAAATTCATGAGAGAAGGACCCTCCGATCAGACCAGTCTCCGCCTCCACGGCCTTGAATCTTAAGCCGCATCGGGCGAAGATGCGCGTATAGGCCTCGATCATTTTTTGGTAACTTTCGTCCACTCCCCTCTCATCGGCATCGAAGCTGTAAGCATCTTTCATGATGAATTCACGAGCCCGCATGACGCCGAACCGAGGCCGGATCTCGTCTCTGAACTTAGTCTGGATCTGATAGAGATTGAGCGGCATCTGGCGATACGAACGGATTTCTTTCCGGGCAATGTCCGTGATCACCTCCTCATGGGTGGGGCCTAAACAACAATCCCTGTTGTGACGGTCTTTGAACCTTGCCAGCTCGTTCCCATATTCTTCCCATCGATGGCTCTCCTGCCAGAGCTCTGCGGGTTGAACAAAGGGGAGCAATACCTCAACGGCCCCGGCCCGGTTCATCTCCTCACGGACGATGGCTTCCACTTTTCTGATGGATCGAAGACCAAAAGGGAGGTAGGAATAGATGCCGGAGGCCAGTTTCCGGATCATTCCTGCCCGAAGCATCAACTGGTGACTGGGAACTTCCGCTTCAGAAGGAACCTCCTTCAATGTGGGCAGCAGATATTGTGAATATCGCATTGGACTCTCCTCCCCTCTCCCTCCCCTCTCCCGGAGGGAAGAGGGATGGAGTGAGGGCTCCTTGATTTTTCTTTCTTCATAATATATATAAAATTCTCACAAATGAAAAGAATCCCTCCTGCTCAAGGGTTGACCCTTTTCTTCTTGACCGGCTTGGTCATTTTAACGCTCTTTTTCCATGGCCATATCCTGCGCTGGCATGCTTTGCTCTTTCGTTATTTCGTCCTGTTAGGTCTTCTCTTTGTCCTGAAATTATCATGGGATCGAAAAGCAATGGGGAAGACAGGAGCATTTTTTCATCATTTCTCTCCCATCCTATTTGTCATCCTCATCTATGAATCCCTCGGTGATTTGATCCAATACCTCCAGCCGGACATCGACGCCCGGCTGATGCGGATCGATTTTTCCATCTTCGGGGTCCAGCCCACCTTTTGGATGCAACGCTGGATCGTCCCGTGGCTGACAGACATCCTGTCCTTGGCTTACATCAGCTATTATTTCATCCCGGTGGTTTTCATCGTCGTCCTCTATTTGAGGAGTCGGATGGTGGAGCTGGATCGGTCGGTTTTTGTCTTGGCCTTCGGATACTACGTTTCCTTTATCGGTTATATCCTCTTCCCGGCTGTCGGACCTCGTTATGCCTTAACTCATCTTTACTCCGTTTCGCTCGACGGAAGCTGGATCACCGATTTTGTCAGAAATACATTGAATGCCTTGGAGCACAACAAACGGGACTGCATGCCCAGCGGCCACACCCAGATCGTCCTGATGGTCTTATACTTGGCCTATCGCTATCAAAAGTTTCTGTTCTATGTCCTTTTCCCTATTGTCTGCGCCCTCATCTTCTCCACCATTTACCTGAGGTATCATTATGTGATCGATCTTTTGGTCGGAACGACATTGGCCATCGGGTGTACGATCCTTGGGCCTCTGCTCTACGGGTGGTGGAATCAGGAGAGTAGAAAGTAGAAAGCAGCTGGTGGTTCACTACGATTTATCGGCAACTTGCCACTCTCTGCTTTCCACTTTCCGATTAGAGGGGCATTTCATAAATTCGGTAATTCTTGTAGCGTTTTCCCCCCATCGCTTCGATCCCGTGTTGCATGAGGGGGTTCGCTTCAAGAATCCATGAACATTCTGCCTGATGGTAACCCTTCTTGTTTCCTCTCTTAAAGGTCTCTATATAGAGGAGGCCCTCCACTCCTCTCTTCTGAAAGGCATGTTTCACCCCCAGGAGCATGACTCGAATTTTATCGATCTTTCTTGAATAGTAAAGGAACTTGATCGCGCCCAGAAGCCCGAGCTTTCCGTTCAGGTGCTTGAGCACCACGTAATAATCCGGGATGGCCACAGAGAAACCCACGGGTTCATCTCCCAAGTAAGCAAAAAGAACCAAATCAGCCACGACCAGAGGCTTCAGATCTTTTGCCGTGAGATCAATCTCTTCGTCGGTCATTGGAACGAATCCCCAATTCTTGCTCCATGCTTCGTTATAGATCTCTTTGACGATTTTTAATTCCTCGCCAAAACGTCGAAGATTAATCGGACGGACATGAAGCTGGGGTTCCTTTTTCTTCAATCTCTCGGTAATACGATCCAGACGAGCGAACTTGAAAGTAGGCGTCTCCAAGAGATAGGCATAAAGGTCCATCTTCTTCCTCAGCCCAAACCCCTCCAGCAAAGAGGGATAAGAGGGAGGGTTATAAGGCATCATCAGGCAGGGAGCTGAATCAAATCCCTCGACAAGAAGACCGCATTCGTCGTTGGTCGAAGGGTTCATCGGTCCAGCCATCTTCTCCATCCCATGCCCTTTCAACCAGTCCGCAACCTTTGAGAGGAGAATTCCAGCTATCTCCGCATCAGGAACGGATTCGAAGAATCCGAAGAAACCCACTTTCTCCTCGTGAAACTCGATGTAATGGTGATCGATGATGCCCACAATCCTTCCAACCACCTTTTCCCCCCTGTACGCCAGGAAAAAGATCATGTCCGAATGGGAACGGAAAGGATGGTCCGGACTGAATTTTACGAGCTGATCTTTGATGAGGGGTGGGATCCAATATCGATCCCCTTTATAGATCTCCCAGGGAAATCGAACGAAGGTCATGAGATCTTGCGGGTTTTTTACTTCTTCAACATGGATTGCCTGGCTTGTCATATCATCGACCTCCGTCAAATCGGTCTCAATTGTTTTTTCGATCACCTCAGCCCTTGGATCTGTTCATGAATTTTCAACCCTTTTCCCAAAAGAGCTGCAGGGTGCCTCTCTATCTCCTATAACCATTCTTGATTCTTGTACCACTCGTACGTCAATCGGGCCCCTTGTGAAAGCTGAAATTGGGGTTGGAAACCCAGCATGGTCTTGGCCTTTGTGATATCGCAGGTCCACTCTTTCTGAACCATCTGTTCCGCCATCCCTCTGCTGATGAGCGAGGGCTTCCGGGAGAGTACGGAGAAATAGTCCGACAAGGAGGCGACTCCGAGTAAGAGCCAGTTCGGGATGGGGATGGAGAGCGGGGTAATCCCCATCGTCCGGGCAAAGGTATCACCGATCTCTCTCATCGTATAATCCGTGCCATCGGAAAGAAAAAATATTTCGCCGCTTTTCATTCTGGACTCGGCAGCCAGGAAGAGGGCCTGGACGACATCTTGGACATAACAGAGACTGACTCTCCCGCTAAAGCAGGGGTTGATCCTTCTGGAGACCCATTTGAATAAGGCATAGAAATCCTTATCCCTGGGCCCATAAACCCCGGCAGGTCGTAAAATGACGAGAGGGATTCCGTCAGCATGTGCAAGGGCTAACTCCTCTCCCATCCTTTTGCTCTTGCCATATAAGGAAACCGGTTCACAGGAGTCTGACTCCTCTTTTCTGTCTCCATTCCGACACGGTCCTGCCGCGGCCTGGCTTGAAACATAGACGAATTTCTGAAGGCGAGGATTATTTTCGAGACAGGCATGGATTAGGTTCTCGGTTCCCAAACCGTTTACTTTAAAATACGTTTCCTCTCGGATGGCTTTTGTCACACCGGCGAGATGAAATACCCAATCGATACCCTTCACCATCTCTCCCAAGGAAGTCTGATCATTACAATCACCGCGGACGAACTCGATAGGGAGACCTTTCAGCCACCTCAAATCGCTCGACTTTCGGACGGGGCAGCGGACATCGACTCCCCGTTGAAGAAGTGCTTCAACGAGATGGCTTCCGATGAATCCTGTTCCACCTGTTACTAACGCTTTCAAATCACTCTTAGCCCGTTTAAACGTTACAAATTCTATATATTTTCGGACAATTGTCAAGCAGAATTATAACCGTTTTTTTCAGATGCAGAGGGTATTTCTGATCTGAAAAGAGAAGAATGACCGGAGAATTTCTCGCTCGAAGAATTTTGACCATACGATCGGCGCGAGAGAAAGGGGTTCATCGAAGAAGACTCCTGAAAACGCTCCGATGGGATGACGCTCAATTGCTCTCCGATGGTTGTGTCTTAGAAATAGGATACAAAGACATCCACAGAGACACCCAAAAGCCAATGGAGCAAAAGAACGAAGAACAACGACTGGCCACGCCAGGCGATGATGCCCAAAACGATTCCTCCGAGGATGGAAGCGTATATTTCGCCGAGCGGTTTGCCGGTATGCAACAGACAGGAAGCGAGCGTCTGGACGAGAATGGCATTCCAGCCTCCAAACGCTCCTTCTAATCCGGACTGCATATAGCCACGGAAGAAAAATTCCTAACCGAGATAGAACACCAAGTAAGAGAAAGCATAGACGGCGGACGTCCACAGAGAACTGTTCGCCCCTTTATAGAGAGGATATTCGAACCGAAAAGGTTGTGTCCGCGAAGAAAGATAGGCGAGGGCAATCATCACCGGAGCGAGAAGAAGTAAGGCCTTGATCCCCCATCGGATATCGCCGAACCGTACGCCGTAAACGGAAAGGGGTTCACGAAAAACGAATTTTATAATAAGTGCAGGAATCCAGCCCAGCAGGATGAAGGAAGCGAAGAATGTCTAGAGGACGGAGGTGAGTTCGGTATCTTCAAATAGAACAAAGGCAGACGCCAGATGATTCAGATAAAAAGTCTTCGTTCCAAAATATCTGAAGGTCGTCAGGATCATCGGGACGCTCAGCAGAATAACAGTGGATTTGTTATTTTCTCTGCCGAGGAACCCCTGCCGGATAAGGATAGATGTAATCCGGTTCACGCGGCTCTCTTTCTGAGTTGACGGAGCCACGCCAAGGTGACTCGTATCCCTTCCTTGAGGGGCGTTATCTTATAACCTAACTCCCTCTCGGCTTTTCCACTGGAATAGACCCAGTCCTGAAGAAATGTCTCCGCCCAGCCGGGGGTGACGAGCGGATAGAGACCAAGCCACTCCGCCTTTTTCAATTCCAGCCGGGAATAGAGCAAAGCCAGCTTAGGGGGGATGCTCCATCGGAGATGGTTTTTTCCGCTCAATTCGTCAATCAGGTTGAACAAGTTTTTGAGGGAGACGTTTTCTCCGCCGAGGATATAATGTTCACCGATCTTCCCCTTCTCCATGGCCAGGACGAGTCCCCGAACGACGTCCTCTGCAAAGGTATAGTTTCCAACATTGAACCCTTGATTGAGGAGAAAAGGGAATTTTCCCCGATCATAGAGATCGATCATCCTGGTGACAGAGTTTCCCTCACTCATTTTTCCCGGGCCGTATACGCGTGTGGGGTTCACAACGATTAAAGGGAGCCCTTGACCGG
>Ga0187769_10002062_pt1 | contig 11670 bp, 5 predicted proteins | sample 0116_SJ02_MP02_1_FD_133140 | JGI IMG/M metagenome (GOLD analysis project Ga0187769, IMG submission 133140) | Tropical peat soil microbial communities from peatlands in Department of Meta, Colombia - 0116_SJ02_MP02_10_MG | ecosystem: Environmental > Terrestrial > Soil > Wetlands > Peat | place... | reverse complement strand
GAGATAGTGACCCTTGGGAAGGAGCTTGGTGCGAAGTTCGAGGGCCTGGCGCAACATCGGTTCGGCCTCGGCAGAGCGCCCGGTCTTGTTGAGAATCAGTCCCAAGATGGTGTACGGCGAAGAAAGCGCGCCGTGGCCCTTGGGAAGCGTGGCTTCGTAAATCGAGATCGATTTTCTGATTTCCGTTTCGGCGTCGGAGTAATTGCCCTCGAGATAGTGGAGGTGGCCTAGATGAACCCAGGCGTAGGCTACGCTTGGATGCTGCTCTCCTAGAAGCTGCCGATACATTGCCAGGCCATCCTGCAACATACGTTCGGCTTCTGGATATTGACCTATGGTGCGCAGGATGGCTCCAAGATTGACTTCTGTCTCCGCAAGCTGGAAGCGCTCGGTTCCCAATTTCTGAAATTCCTCGAGAGCCTTGCGTCCCCAGGATTCGGCTTCCTGGTACTCACCGTGATCGGCATGCAACGCGGCTAGGAAATTTTCCGTGGAGGCGACGAGAGCGCGGTCTTTGCCAGTGAGCCGGGGAGAAAAAGAGAGGGCTTGCAGCCACGTCGATTCCGCTTCGCGAAACTGGCCTTTGACGCGGAGGAGAATGAGGCCGAGGCTGTTCAGGCTCTCTGCGAAATTCGCGACGTTGAGGTTGGGATCGGTGGCGTGCTTTTGGTAAATGGCAACGGATTGGCGGAAGAGTTTTTCGGCTCCAGCATAGTCACCCTTATTGCCGAGAGTGACGCCAAGCTCAAACATGGTTCGCGCGGTGTCCTGATGATCGGGGCCGTAGAAGGCAAGGTCGGTGGCAAGAGCGTCGCGAAGATAATGCTCGGCGAGGTCGAAACGGGGCTGGATGGTGTAGGCCATGCCAATGGTGCGCAGCATTTCGGCTTTTACGGCGGGCTGGTCGTTTAGCTCGGTTTCTGCGCGAGGCCCGGCGACGTCGAGCATATCGGCAAGGGTGGCGTCGTGGCCTTTCTTGGTGTTGGCGGAACCGGAACGCGTGTCCGAAAAACCAAGCATGTCCCGAAGGAAAGCATTGATGCGGTCTGCCTTGGCCTTTTCGAGTTGGGCGCGATCGCGTTCCGCGCGGGCGACGCGCGCTTGCCAGCTAGTGGCGACGATTCCACCGACTAAAGAAAGCAGGATGAGGGCGGCGGCGGCGACTCCCGCGCGGCGACGGCGGATGAATTTTCCTGTGCGATAGCGCCAGGAATCGGGATGAGCGTGGACGGGCAGGCCGTCCAGATGGCGGCGGATATCTTCAGAGAATTGCTCGACGGAGGAATAGCGGCGCTCGGGCTCTTTGCGCAGCGCCATCAAGGCAATGTTGTCGAGGTCGCCTTCGAGTCGGCGACGGAGTTTATCGGGAGTGCTTTCGCGGGTTTCGCTGACAGATTGCGCCGTGATTGGAATTCCTGCCGGAGATTCTCCGGTGTGGTCGATCGTGGCGCTGGGCTTTTCGGGTTCCTGTTCGCAAATGGCTTGCTCAAGTTCCTGGGGAGTTTTGCCGACGAGGCGATACGGACGGTGGCCGGAGAGCAGGACATAGAGCAATACGCCTAGGGAATAGATGTCCGTGGCGGTGGTGATGGCCAAGCCGCGAACCTGCTCGGGGCTGGCCGATTCGGGAGTCATCAGGCGAGCGAGGGTGATGGTGTGAGCGGCGCTGTCGGGGCCGGCGGCCAAGAGTTTGGCGATACCGAAGTCAAGGAGGCGAGGAACGCCTTCGGCAGTGACGAAAATATTTCCCGCCTTGATGTCGCGATGAATGACGAGGTTTTGATGCGCATATTGAACGGCGGCGCAAACACTCTGGAAAAGCTTGATACGGGCGGTAATGTTGAGCTTGCGCGCGTCGCAGTATTTGTCGATGGGCTCGCCCTGGATGTACTCCATGACGAAATAAGGGAGGCCATCATCGGTGGTGCCGCCGTCGAGCAGGCGAGTGATGTTGGGATGGTCGAGGCTGGCAAGAATCTGGCGCTCGGCGCGAAAGCGGCGGGTGACGTCGTCGGTGTCCAAGCCACGCTTGATGAGCTTGATGGCGACTTGTTTCTCGAACGCCTGGTCGGCGCGTGAAGCGAGATAAACGGCGCCCATTCCACCGCGACCGAGCTCGCGAATGACTTTGTATGGGCCGATGTTCCGCTCCACCATGGAGCGACTTTCCTTTTCTTCGAGCAAGCGAATGCCTTCGGCGAAGGCGGGGGTCTCGGTGAAGCTTCCTTTTTCATACGAAAGCAGAAGGGAATCGACTTCCTGGCGAAGGGAAGCGTCAGAAGCGCAGACGATGTCGAGGAAGGCCGAGCGGCGAGCGGGTTCGCATTCGAGCGCGGAATGAAAAAGCTCTTCGATTTGACGCCAGCGTTCCGGCTCCATCATGTACCTCAAGCGCCGAGTTCGCGGCGCAACCAGGCCCGGGCCATTTTCCAGTCGCGAGTCACAGTAGCGGGAGATATTTTGAGAGCTTCAGCAGCTTCCTCGATAGACAAACCGCCGAAATAACGGAGTTCAAACACCTTGCCTTTGCGCTGATCGATAGCGGTGAGGCTTTCCAGCGCGGTATTCACTGCGACCAACTCATCGGCGCGTTCGTCGGACATGACCGCCACCTCCCCCAGCGGCAGGCTGCGCATACCATCGCCGCGCTTAGCGCGGCTGTGGCCGCGAGCATAGTCGACCAAAATGTTGCGCATAACGCGAGCGGCGACGGCGAAAAAGTGGGCGCGCGTCTGGAAACGGGCGTTTTGCTGACCGACGAGACGGAGATAGGCCTCGTGGACTAGAGCGGTGGTCTGCAGAGTGTGGTCGTGGCGTTCCCCGCGCATGTAGGCGTTGGCGAGGCGGTGCAACTCGTCGTAGACGAGGGGAAAGAGCTTTTCGAGCGACGCTTCGTCGCCCTTGCTCCAATCCGCGAGGAGGCGAGTGATTTCACCTTGGGTAGACATGACGCGGCTTTCTGGGGAACTTCGGCGAAGCATACCACAACCGGAAGCTGGGCCGGATGGCCCGGAGGCATTGAAAGGGTGATTGAGTTGAGCCCGAAATGTCGCATTAGAGGGTATAGAGCACTCCGGGCCGCATTTCGCCGGAGGAAGGCCGAAGAAAAGGGAACAGGTCATGGACCGAAACGCGGGCCGCACGCAGAGCTTAAATGAGAAACCTGCCATTTTTGGCATGCACGCGAGAAGAGGGAAGGAACTATGTAGAAAGTTGTTGTGCTTGGGGGTGTTTGCGGCCGTGTGCTGCTCGGCAGGCTGCTCTCTCGGAAAGCTCGTGGGGGGAGGGGGAGGGGTCCAGCCCACGATTACGTACAACGGACCAGCCAATGGAACGATAGTGCAGCAGGGGCAATCGGTGGGCCTTGGTGCCGTCGTCATGCACACGGGGGGAAATCCCAATATCACGTGGAGTCTGTCCGGGCCGGCGTGTCCGGACTGCGGGACCATAACGCTCGTAACTCCCGACGGAAACAATGTCACCTATACTGCTCCCCAAACAGTGAGTTCAAATTTTGTTGTGACGGTCACGGCCACCTCGGCCGTAATCAGCTCGTTAACCACATCTGTGCAGTTGCAAGTGACGGGACCGGTTTCCGTGACGATTCAAGGAAAAGTGAATCAGATCCAAGCGGCTTCGGCAGCGGTAAATTTCACGGCCAGTGTGGCGAACGACGTAAGCAAACTAGGTGTGACGTGGTCGATAGCGGGGTCTTGCGCTGCGGGCTGCGGAACACTTTCGAACCAGACATCGACGTCAGTGACGTACACGCCGCCGCAGGATCCACCCGCGGCGCAGCCGGTGATACTAGTAGCGACGTCCAATGAGGACAAAACAAAGTCAGACAGCGACTCGATCACGATTACGCCGGCGCCAATCACGGTAACCATCAACGATAAAATTAGCAGCATAGCGCCTGGGGCGGCCGCATATACATTTGAGGCCACCATCACTCACGACCTCGGCGGAAGGGGTGTGAATTGGAGCCTGAGTGCAAATGGAGCAGCGTGCGCGCCAGCGTGTGGCTCCTTGGGCGGGCAGAACGGCCACATGGGAAATGTTTGGAACGTAGTGTATACGCCGCCCGCTTCGTTACCTGCCTCGCCGGACAACATGCCGGTGCTCACGGCGGCATCGGGCACCGATCCCACGAAAACGGACACGGATGCTTTTACCATTTCCCAATCGGCGCCGCCGCTGATTTCGGTGACCATCACAGACAAGATTTCGTCGATATTGGCCAGCACCGCTTCAGTAACGCTGAACGCCACAGTTCAAAACGATCCCGCGAACAAGGGCGTGACGTGGATGCTGACGGCAAACGGTGCGAATTGTGCTCCCACCTGCGGCATGTTGAGCAACGTGACGACGAGCAGCGTGAGCTATTCTCCGCCCACAAGTCTTCCTGCCGCGCCGGACGATACTCCGGCGATTACCGCGACCTCTGTCGCGGACTCCACGAAGTCCGATGTTGACCCGTTCACCATTACGGGGCCGCCATCCGGCTGTTCTTCCGGCAATGAAAAAGTGTTGAACGGCGAGTATGCCTATCTCTTGCAGGGAGCGGATTCCGGCGGATTCGTGGCGATGGCCGGAAGCTTTACGGCAAACGGAACGGGAGGAATTACGGCTGGGCTGCAAGACGTGAATCGAAGCAGCGGCTCGCAGACGAATCTGACTGTGATGCCCGCCAACAGTTCGTATTCGGTCGGGGCCGACAATCGAGGCTGCCTGACGCTGCAGTTGTCGAACAACACTTCGGTGGTGTTCCGCTTCGCGGTCGGCACGCTCTCTGGAGGAGTTGCGACGAAGGGAAGCATTATTGAGTTTGACGACGCTACTGGGACAGGAACCCGGACGGAAGGGTTTGTCCGCAAGCAGGATTCCGCATCATTTGCTACCAGCGGTTTTCAAGGCAACTATGTGTTTGCATTTTCCGGCAGCGATTCCGCGGGCGGGAGGTTCGTGCTTGGGGGTGTGCTGACGGCGGCTTCCGGCGCGTTGAGTAATGGGAACGTCGATTCGAACGACTCCGGAGTGACGACGCTGAATCAGACCGGCGGTTCGGGAGTCTACAGCATTGCCTCGAGCGGACGCGGCACGGCGAGCGTGACCGTTCCCGTTGGCAGCTTCAACTTCGCCCTATACATGGTTTCTTCGTCGGAGATTATCGCGATGACGACGGACACGTTGGGCGCCAGCCACCCCATCGGCACCGGGGAACTGCTGCAGCAAACGCAAAACAGCTTCGATAACAGCGCAATGAATGCAACTTCCGTGTTCTACACCAGCGGTATCGGCACCGGGGATGCCGGAACCACCGTCACCATCGGGCTGATCACGCCGGATGGAAAGGGAAATTATTCTCTGACGCTGGATCAAAATGCTGCGGGGACATTTACGCCAACGCAAAACACTTCGGGAACGTATTCGGTGAGCAGTAATGGCCGCTTGACGACGACCGTGGGGAAAAACCAGTCAATCGTTTATTTGGTGGGACCGAACGAGGGATTTACTCTCAATACGAGCCCGAACGCGGAATTGGGATTCCTCGAACCGCAGACCGGCGGACCTTTCAGCAATGCATCGCTATCCGGGAACTACTTCTATGGAACGGAAGGAGCCGATGCGGGGGAAAGGTTGGATGCAGTCGGTGCAATCTCCTTTGACGGAAGCGGGAATTATTCGGGGACAGAAGATGATTCCACCCCGGGAGGCCTGTTCCCAAGTCAGACTTTCGCGACTACTTACAGCTTCTCAAGTAGTTCGCCGCAGCCGGGGAGGGGAGTGCTCGACCCGAACAATCCGCCGCACACCGTCGCCTATATCATCTCGCCGACAAAGCTGGTGTATCTGAATACTCCCGCGACCTATCCGCGGGTCGTGATCGTGGAAAAATAGCAGGAGCACAAACCTCGCTCGGGCAAAAGTCGCGCGCAGTTCATGGGCGGTGCGCGGCGCGTGCTGTTGGGTAATGCATACTGCAACGAGTTTTGCGTCGGGGTTTGTGACCTTCGTTTGAGGGTATATAGTAACTAAGGGCGGACGCACATCACACGTGCGTAGCGGGAAAAGCATCGTCCTAGGGGCGCTCAGTCGCGCCCAACAACACCAGCTCGGCACCCGGAACAAAGTTTCAGAAACCGCGAAGGCATTCGAACGGATGGCCGCAGACGTCAGCAAGCATTTGGACCGCGCCAAGCGCTTCCTCGAGAAGAACCGCGTCGAGGACGCGATCGAAGCGTATTTGGCGGTGCTGGATGAAGTGCCCCAGCACCAAGAAGCAACGCAGGCGCTGGGCGATCTCTACACAAGAATCGATCAGCAGGATCGCGCGGCGGTTTACTACGGGCTGCTGTTCGACTTGATGGTCGAACCGAAGGATGAGGCCAAGGCGCTGGCGCTCTACAACCGCTTCCTCCGTTCCAACCCAACTCCCCAGCCGCCGGAACGCATCGCACGCTACGCGTTTCTCCAACAAAAACAAAACCGCTCCGATGAAGCCATCGAGCAATATAACAAGGCGGGGGAACTGTTCACCGCGGCAGGACGCGATGAGGATGCGTTGTTTTGCTGGGAACGCATCGCGCAGCTCGATCCCGACAATTTGGCGCGACAGATGAAACTGGCGGAGGCGGCGGAGCGCATTGGGAAAAATGCGTTGGCTGCGCGGGCGTTTTTGCGGTCAGGGCAGCTTGCTACCGCCAGCGGCGCCGCGGCGGACGCGCTGCACCTGCTGGGCCGCGCGTATAAACTCGCGCCGCAAGAGCGCAGCGTGGCCCTGCTTTACGCGCAGGCAAACCTGCAAAGCGGGAACGCCGTGCGGGCTGCAGCCTTGCTTGAACCGTTTGTGTCTTCCGAAAGCGATGCGCCGTTTCTCCTGACCTACGGGGACGCATTGATGCGCGCGGGGCAATTGGAACGCGCCGCCGAAGTGCTGGAGCGCGTGGTTCGCGAGAAAAATGAAGGCATGACGCAACTGTTCGATCTGGCGGACCGCTATGCCGCTGCGGGCCAGGACCAGAAAGCCACGACGATTCTCCTGGCTCTGAAACGGAAAATGTTCGCGGACAAAAAGCAAAACGATTTCGCCACGCTGATGGACGGCGTGGGCGCGAAATATCCGCACTCGCAAGGCATCCTGGAATTCTGGGCTGCCATGCACAGCGAGCTCAACCGCGAGTCGCAATACTTCGAAGTGCTCATCAAATTGTTTGATGTGTATCTGACGTCCGGGAATGTGAGGAAGGCGGCCGAGTCCCTGGAAAAACTCGTTGATATCGATCCGTACGACTACCGGAACCAGGAACGTTTGGAGCTGCTGCGCGGGCGCGTCGAGGATGGCTACTTGAAGCGCATTTCCAGTCGGCTGACGCGAGCGAGCCAAGCCACGGGAGGGCACGCGCCGCAAGCGCCGGCCCCGCCACCGCCGCCGAGTTCGGTCCCGCTTGCCAACACGGAAGAGGGCCGGCACATGCAGGCGCTTGAAGACCTGATCGTGCAGACCGAGATTTTCTTGCAATATTCGCTGCAGAGCAAAGCGCACGAGCGGTTGCAGAAAATTGCCATTATGTTTCCGGGAGAAGAGGCGCGAAACGCGCGGTTGGCGAATCTGTATCAGGCGGCAAACTGGTGGCCGCAAGGAGCGCCCAAGGCGGCTGCGGAGCCGGTCGTCACTGCGACGCCCGTGTCGGCCGCGCCGGTTGTCGAGGCGCAAGCCACGCCGCCCACCAGCAGGACAGGCGTGTACTCCGCGGAGACGCTGCGTGACCTCTCGAAGATTTCAGAAATCAATCAAAAAATCTTCCGGCAGCAGACGCCGCGGGCCATGCTGAACACCGCGGTCAACGAAGTTGGAGCCTATTTGCGAGTGACGCGGGCACTGGCAGTGGTTGGCGCACCGGGACGGCCACCGGAAATGGCCGCGGAATTTTGCGCCACTGGCGTGAAGCCCGCGCCCGGCGCACAAGTCGTGCTGTTGCTCGCGCAATTGGAAAAGGCCGAGCCGGATGAACTAGGCGGGCTGATCGTGCAGGCTGCGGAGGGCTCCATTCTGCGCGACCTGGGCGTCGAGACGGCGCTCGGCGTGATGATTACGGACAAAGAGACGCAAGCGCCCGCGGGCATGCTGATCGCGGCGCATGCCGAAGAACATAAGTGGAAGCCCAACGAAGCGTATTTCCTGCAGGCCATTGGCGACCAGATGCTGATGAGCGTGAGCCATACGCGGCTGCGCTCGCTGGTGAGGCGCATGGGCGTTTCCGACGAGCGCTCCGGCTTGCTGAGCCGCAGCTCGTATGTGAGTTGCCTGCTGACGGAAGCCGACCGCGCCCGCACGCAGGGCACACCTCTGGCGCTTACCGTTTTGCAGATTGACCGAGGTGCGGAAATTTTGCGGCAACAGGGCGAAGCGACGCTCGAGCGCTTCCTGGAACAACTGGCGCGGTCCCTGCAGCCCATCGTGCGCCAGAATGACGTCGCGGTGAAATATACTTCTTGGTCGCTGGCGTTTATTTTGCCCGATACCACGCTGGCTGGCGCGCAAAACCTCGCCGACAAATTGCGGCGCGCGGCGAGCGGGCTGCGTCCGCCGTGGGATTCGACTTCGATTACGCTGAGCGCGGGAATTGTGGAAGCCGTGCCGAAGCAGGACTACGACAGCGAAGACATCGTGACGGACCTGATCAACCGCGCGGAATTCTCCATCGAAGAGGCCCGCAAAAAGGGCGGGGACACCGTCGTCGCGCTGGAAACCCCGAAACTGTAAGTAAAACGCAAGAGATCCACGTGGCAAACGTCGGCTAGAGCTTAGTAGGTGCAGCGCCTTGCTCGGGAGGAGTCCCATATAGACGAGACTTCCAGTCAGAAGGAGTGTGCTCGAAAGAGCGAGAAACTTGGGCATGCGCGATGCCGAGATCATATCCGCGAATCATGACAACTTTCAGTAGATCGTGGTTTGCCACATTAGAGTCATGTTCGAGAATCAACTTGGCAATTTGGTTGGCGACCGCCTCTTCCTCCGCCGATTTTCCTGTCCATTGGACATTTATCACGAGAATTTTTTTCTTCGTCTCACTGCCCCAATTCACCCAATTCAGATCCTGGGCCCCGGCCGATTGAACTCCTTCCATCCCCTCGACGAGGCGGATGTCCTCGAACAGTTCCGGGAAAGGTCCCCATTTCTCTAGTTTGTTTCCGAGGAATGCCCCGCTGAGTGTAAGTGCAACAATAAGCGAACCGAGAATCAGCCAATGAGCCTTCCAAATCGGTTGTTTCCTCAAGGGGCCGGTCTTGTTACTGTCCACTACATAGCTTCCCACTGCCAGGTCGTGTACTCCTTGGCGTGTTCGGCGATTAAGAAGGACCATATAGAGAGTGGCACCACCAACCACAAAAATGACCACGGAAATGGATGAGGAGATAATCCAAGGTGTGCGTGTTGTGGGAAGAGTGATCTGATTGAGGTAGTAGGGAACAGCGAAGACGGTATAACGAACGAGCGATTTTCCAAACGAGATGGTCTGTCCCTGTTCGTCTGTTACCTGAATGTGCATCCATCGTTTTCCGAGTGTCTGACCGTTGCCAATACTGCTATTCAAAATCGCAAAGTAGGGGAGAGCCAGCATAAATCCCAGCAGACGGCCATAGGAACCCAAACGAGAAAGTGTGTCAAAAAAAGGTACCGTGATGATAAAACCAGCCAAGCCCACAATGAATGCATCTGCAAGGAAAGCCACTATTCGGCGCCAGAGCGCGCCAATTCTGCGATCTGGCGCGAGAGCACCAGCAATCGTGATGGGGTCGCCAGAGAGGGGAGGGGTCAGAATGCCCATTGAGTGCCTCTTTCGCTTAGCAAATCAGGACGGTATTTTGCGACATTTTTGCAAAAAGAGTTTTCAACGGCAAGGGGCGCGGTCGGAACGGGTTTGGCAGAGGACCCTCTGTGCTATTGCTCGGGCAGCGGTTTGTTCTTTTCAATTTCGACGGTAAACTGTCACCTGTGCAATTCCCGAAAGTGAGGGAACGATGTTTCCGACGGATGTGGTGATTGTGGCAGGGGCGCGTACGCCGATGGCGCGGTACACTGGCGCGTTCTCAGATGTAAGCGCGATCGATTTGGGGGCGCACGCTTCGAAAGAAGCGATTCGGCGCTCGGGAGTAGACCCAGGAGAGATCGACCACGCCATTTTTGGCAACGTCATGCAAACCAGCGCTGACGCGATTTACGGCGCGCGGCACGTAGGACTGAAGGCCGGGCTAAAAATCGAAACGCCTGCGGTAACCGTGAACCGGCTCTGCGGCTCAGGAATCGAAGCGATCGCGCAAGCTGCGCAACGGCTCTTGCTTGGGGATGCGACGATGGTGCTTGCGGGCGGAATGGAAAACATGACGCAAGCGCCGTTTGTGATTCGCGGCGCGCGCAATGGCTTGAAGCTGGGCGGCGGAGCGCTGGAAGATTCGCTCATGGTTGCGCTGACCGACACCTATTGCGGGCTGCCGATGGCCCTGACCGCGGAAAAATTGGCCGAGCAGCACGGCATCACGAGGAAAGATGCCGATGCTTACGCGTTGCGCAGCCAGCAAGCGGCGGATGCAGCGTACAAGGCGTGCCGGATCAAAGAAGAACTGGTGCCTGTGGAAGTGAAGCAAGGCAAGAAGACGATCGTCGTGAGCGAAGATGATCACCGGCGGCCGGAAACCACGATGGAGACGCTGGAAAAACTGCCTCCTTCCTTTAAGAAAGACGGAATCGTCACGGCGGGCAACGCCAGTGGAATCGTGGATGGCGGAGCGGCCGTCGTTGTGACCCGGGAGAAAACGGCGAAAGAACGCGGGTTGAAACCAATCGGGCGCGTCGTTTCGTGGGCAGTGGCGGGAGTCGATCCAAGCATCATGGGAATCGGGCCGGTACCGTCTTCACAGAAGGCGCTGAAGCTTGTAGGGCTGACGCTCGATCAGATGGATCGCGTGGAAGTGAACGAAGCGTTTGCCCCGCAGTATCTTGCCGTAGAAAAAGTGCTGGGGCTGAAGCGCGACAAAACCAATGTGAACGGCGGAGCGATTGCTCTGGGGCATCCGCTAGGCGCGAGCGGAACGCGCCTCGTGATTACGATTTTGAACGAGCTTCGCCGGAGTGGTCTGCGCTACGGCCTTGCGACCGCCTGCATCGGCGGCGGGCAGGGGATTGCTATGGTGGTTGAAGCAATGGGCTGAAGGACAAAGGGACCCGTAAGAGTTTTAGTCAGGAAGGAATTGCGCGTCGCAAATAGGCCTTCTTACGGGCGCTTAGGTCGGCCGGCAGGCCGTCAACCGACCCGATGAGATCTGCGATTACACTGAGCCTCGAAGTGCTTCGCCGGCAGCGAGACGCGAGCTTGAGCCATTCCCGAACAACGTCAGACCTCGAAACCTTCCGTCTGCGCGATTCTGCCCCTATGTCTGCCAATAGCGGTTCGGGCAGTCGTATGGTAAGAGTTTTCATCGCCTAAGTTTATTACATCTGGCCGGTGACCGCCGCTCTGCAGGGGTTTCTGATAAACTCTCCATTCCCGGGCGGAGGGGTTCGTCCGCGGTTTCAGCGAGGAAAAGCATGGCAATTCAAAAAGTCGGAGTCGTGGGGTGTGGCCTGATGGGTTCCGGGATCGCGCAAGTGTGCGCAGCGTCTGGATT
>Ga0187769_10002061_pt1 | contig 11672 bp, 9 predicted proteins | sample 0116_SJ02_MP02_1_FD_133140 | JGI IMG/M metagenome (GOLD analysis project Ga0187769, IMG submission 133140) | Tropical peat soil microbial communities from peatlands in Department of Meta, Colombia - 0116_SJ02_MP02_10_MG | ecosystem: Environmental > Terrestrial > Soil > Wetlands > Peat | place... | reverse complement strand
TCTTTCTGATTGAAGTTCCCCTCCTTCATGAACCCGATTGTGTACAGAACGGAGCCGGAGAGGGCTTCCTTTTTCGCCCCTTGGCCGCCCCCGTTGCTTATCGTAGAGATGATCGTGACCTTATCCTTATAGTAGGCAGAGCGATCATAGGGAAATCTTCGCTTCACCATGTTCTCCCAGTTGCTCTGATACTGATCGCCGAGCTCTTTTGGAGGGTTCATCACTCTCGAGACAGCGTAGCCAACCTGATTGTATTTTTCCTCAATGGCCATAATTTCGTTGATATCCCACACCGTTTTACCCTTCTCCTTAAAGTAACCGAAATCAAGCTGGAGGCTACTCCTGTCAGAAATTTTCATGATCTCGGAGCCGTAGGATAAACAGAGTCTCGCCGATTTGTACCGGAAAATCTTGTCCATCTCAATATGAATGTCAAGGGTTGAAAAAATGGAGGGGAGGAGGTTCTTTGTGCTCAGGAATTCTTGCCACTCCTTAAAGGAGCCGTAGTAAGAAACATAAATAAAATCCGAGAACACTTTCAGCTCAGGGATGTCTTCCCGGTCAACGTCACCGGTCCGGCCTGTTCTCATCATGACGATGCAGCCCCCCGGAACCGGGAGAGAAAAAGTCACCACTTTCCTGTCGTCATATTCGATGAGCCAAGTACGGACCATCCAGATCCTTCCGTAGGAATCTATGAACCGGCCGTCTTCAAAGGCACGGCCCATCGACGTGATCTTGATGCTCTCCGGTCCAACCTCTCTGTAGCGGTCACCTCCCTTGAGGATCATATCCATAAAAAGCTTCGAGTCGTCGTAGAACATTTTCAGAGGAACGTCCTCCGGCTTATGGATATAAAGGAAGGTCGTGCTGCCCAACGTTCCGTAGGTCAGATGGCCATTGTTTCCCAGGTCGGCCTCTCTCGTCCTGTTGGGATAGTAGGCATCCCAGTTTCCGTCCTTGCCCTTCATGATGAGACGAGGGAAGATCGCATGATAACTCTTATAGAACAGCCGTGTTGACCCTGGCCCATGAGGGAATATGGCGTGCCGATTCTCAGCAAGCAGATCCTTGAGGAGCTTGCGGGAAAACTGATCCATCATCGCATCCAGCTCGTTATCCAATTCCTGGTAGGTCTTGGGCAGGCTGATCTCCTTTCTCAGGGTCTCTCTTTTAGTCATATCCATATTGTCCAGGATGTACCGCATTCTCGTCTGAACGACTGCCACGTTCTTATTCGCTTTGACGACTTCAAGGATTGGGACAGCATAATTGAGGTTCTCGTTCGGAGACTTTCTCAGGACGATGCCGATCACTCTTCCGTCGTGGTCAAGGAGCGGACCGCCACTATTGCCCGGAGAGGCCGCGGCGGAGAAACGTATCCACTTCCATTCCCCTGCTTCTTCTTCAGGCGTGTCAGACGTGTAGAGACCGTCTCTAATGACAATTCCCTCTCCGAGGGCATTACCTACGGCATACACCCTTTGATTGAGTCGGGGGCTCTGGTTCGTCGGCAAAAACCCTTTTGCTTTAGCATGATGGAGGGAGAAGACGATGAAATCCTTGTTTTTTGAATACTTGAGGACTTTTTCGATGGAGTAAACTTTCCCTTCCTTATCCCGGAGAAACATTTCCTTCCATTGGCTCCTGCCTCCGAGGTTCATGACATGGGCTGCCGAAACAAACTCGGAAGGGCTGATGGCGAACGCCGTACCGACCGGATAGTACTTGTCCGTTCGTACAGAATAGGGAAGAAGATCCATCGGCAACGGTTTCTCGTATTGCAGAGAATCGGTCGTCGGCTTCGGCACGACGACCTCATACACTGCGTTACAGATGGCATCCATCACACGACAATCGAGTTCGGTCCCTTCGGAAGCTGCCCGATGGGGCCCTGCGCACCCGATCAAATGCAGAGAAAGCAAGATCAACACGACAACCAGCACCTTCCTCAACGTCTTCATCACTCTGTCTCCTTCGCAATCGAATCCTCGTGGCGGGTAACTCCCGCAGCCAACACGTTCTGCATCTTAACACGATTCTTTCCCCAATGACAATTCCCCAGGGTAGGCCAATTCGTCACCGGGAAGCCCTGCCGGGAAGCTTCAATTGCTCACGGGGACTTGTGTGGAACTCTCCATCAGCACACTCAGACGTTTAACTGACCGTTTACTTTGCCGGGATTGTGGTGTTCAGAAATGTGGCGACAGGGGTAGCAGTCACCGTTATCATGCGATTGAGTAAAGGTACCTGATCGAAATCAAAAAAAAGGACACCGTGTATTTATAAGGAGATAATAACTTGGTTCTGCCTAGCGGAATGGATGCGGCTTATCCGTTTCCCCCTTCTCTCCTACGCGCTTGGTACCTTTCGCGCCCCTCCTCAAAAAGCCTTTCCCCTTCCTCGGTCGTGATCAATAGGGGAGGCACTTCTGTGGGTTTACCCGCCTTGTCCAGGGCGACATAAATGAAATTAGCGGTCAACGCTTTTTGCTTCTTCTCTTGAGCGCGGCTTTCGGTTTCGACTTCCACGCGAATATCCATGGAGGAATGGCCGACGAAGATCAGCGAAGCACGAACCAACAAGACATCCCCCACCCTCACAGGTTTCAAAAAAAATATATTGTCCGCTCTCACGGTTACCACGTTCGTGTGGGCATGGCGGGCCGCCACCACTCCGGCGGCATTGTCCATGATCTTCATAATTTCTCCACCATGGACGTAGCCCGCCAGGTTGGCATGGTGCGGCAACATGAGTTGGGCCATGACGACGGAAGAATGTCCGATGGTCCTCTCTTTCGGAGTAATCCCTTTGTCGAACTCCTTTAGCAGGTTGAGACAAATCTCTTCGTGCTTGGCCTCCACCTTACTCATGCCTTCGAAACATCGGGCGATCTCCTCGAAGCCTTCTTCTCTCGCTGTCTTGGCGAATTCAGGATACATGACCGTGCCCTCGTATTTCTCTCCCCGAACGACAACCTCAAGGTTCTTCCTTGTATCCTGAATGCGGCCGAGCAACTCGAAATGCCTCCTTGCATGCTCTCCCTCGTTTTGGGCGATCTCCCAAAAGACATCGGCAATAGGGTCGTCGCCTGCTTTTCTGGCAGCGTCGGCATAATACGTATAGGTATTCTGAGCCCGAGACTCGTCGGCAAAAGCGCCCTCCAGATTTTTCTCCGTTTTGCTCCCTTTCAAACCCATACTTCTCTCCTTTGTAAAAATTCCTGCATCCAAGAAATAAAACTCATAATATGAATATAGGCACTGGGCGCTCTCCGTTCAACAACTTTTTTTGGAAACTGAACGATCCCCGCCTCCAAAGCGAGGGGTTCCGAGAAGGGTCCACTCCATGCCGACGCCAAGGTAAGCTTTACTGATCTTCTTTCAAAGCAAAAGATCCCACCTGGAAATCAAGTGGAGACCATTTTACACATCTTCAGGGAGTCAATCGGGACTTTTGTGCAAAACGCTTCCACTTCCGGCTTCCGTTAGCATATCGATGCTACGGAGAATCAACATAGTTACAATAACTTATGATCATGCTAGAGTATTGGCATAGGGATTGATACTCCGATAAACCTTAATTCGTATAGAACCGAACCATTCGTCAGAATAGATGTCACATTAAGCGCTTGCCACTAAGATACTGTCTAAAAAATTGGAGAGAAGATGGGAGGTACCATGACCACCGCTCTTGTATTTATTCTATTATTTTTGACGCTTGGCGCTTTAGGCTTCGTCTTTGGTCATTTCGACTAACTTCCATTCCGCTCCATCCCCGTCGGGCCTGCCCTGTCTTTATGGTCCTGTAGAAAAGATTATTCCCCCTGGGAAGAAGGAATAGTTATTCCTCAAAACCATCTCGGAGGCGACGGCGCGGGAGACAATGCGGAATGTGATTGCAATTCGATCCACGGGAGGCATACATAATATGTTTAGAACGATGCTTGTTGAAGATAACTCCTCCTTTAGACAGATACTCAAGGATAATTTACAAGATCTGTTTCCTTCAATGGAGGTCATCGAAGCGGCGGACGGGGCAGAAGCGTTTCAGAAAATCGGTTCTCATTCTCCACATCTGATCTTTATGGACATCCGATTACCCGGGGAAAACGGCCTTGAGTTGACCAGGAGGATCAAAGCGGATCACCCTGATGTCATCGTGATCATTCTTACGAGTTACGAATCACCGGAGTATCGGGAGGCCGCCATCCGATTCAAGGCCGATTACTTCTTTTCTAAGGATGCCATTACCAATGATGAGATTTTTGCGTTGGTCAACTCAATTGTATTAAAGAAAGGGTTTAGTGCGGAAGGTTCAGAATAATGCTTGTTCCTGCCAGCAGTCATCCCCTCAAGGTCCATCCCGGACGGAAACGCTGCCAGACCAACAGCCAACCCACCTTATCAGAAAAGTGTCTTGGAAAAAATGCGTCGTCCCTGTCTCTTTGCTTTATTTCCAGGCTTTTTTCTCCGGTGTTGCAGGCCGCTCGGCGCATCCGGACTGGGTCCACTCATCGGCGAGCCTTCGTAGGTCCTGTTGCTGCTGCTGAATCGAGAAGGCGGCATATTCAGGGTCCTTCTCCCGGTATGCCCTCTCAATGAAGGCGATGGAGTCATCAGTGGCCCGGATCTCTACGCGGATCATTTCACACTTTCTCAATCCTCTCGGGGCCTTGATCGAATCAGCAGGACGGGGGGAAAGCCAGGCCTTTTTCACCGGTGGGACAGGAGACACTCCGCATCCGGACCTGGTCCACTCTTCGGTCAGCCTTCCCAAGAGCAATCGTTGTTGCTGAATCGAGAAGTCAGCATATTTGGGATCTTTCCTTCGATAAGTCCTCTCAATGAAGACAATTGAATTTTCCGTTGTGCGGGTCTGTGTGTGGATCATCTCACACTTCTTCAATCCCCACCGAGCTTCGATTGAGTCCTCCGGATGATGGGAAAACCAAAGATGGTTCTGATAGACTTGATAGAGCGTGACCGAGCGGTTCCCGGCGATATTGATCGGAATAGCCTCCATCATCCCTTTCACCATCTCACGGTCCAGATGGTTCGATTCGACGATCTGTGAAAGATGGCCCATCAGGGAGATGATCATTCCGTCACGGCCCGAGGTGCTGTAGATCTCCCACAATTCTGAATCCTCTGGACAGCCTCCATTGCGGCACTGCCGGTATCCCGCTAGAACAACGGGAACCCTCTCCCTGAGAAAACGAGTGACCGTTTCCATAACTCTTGCCATCTTTTCGGCGGGAGCATAGTCGGTGGGGTCGATCCTCTTGGCCACGGCCTCGACAAAATCGGCATAGCCATCACAAAAACCAGGGGCATATTGTTCTTCGGAATAGAAGGGGTGTTCTTCGACAGGAAGATATTTCCATTCCCCGTTTTCAGAGACAGGCCACCGGAATTTCACGAGACCGGAGCGGGCTTTGGATTCGGGCCTCGCCGAAAAAAAATACCCCAGACTCAGTTTTTGAACCCTCACGGGAAGTGCCGACTCCCAGGTCTGAAGCGGATGGGCCTGGCTCCCGTCGAGGAAGACATGGCCCACCATCCCGGTATGGGATTCTCTTACCAAAAATAACGTTCCCGGTCCGATCGAATCAGCAGAAACACGGATGGGGTAGGTATCGAGGGGGAGGGTTCCCGTCCACGTCTTATGAAGGACATAGAGAAGGCAAGCGCGAAAACGCTCGTCCCTGTGCCACTCCGGGTCGGTCGGAAGATGCTTCCAGTCCGTGGACCAGTGGCCAATGAGTTTCTCGTCCGTTGTGGTAGCCGCAGCAGGGAGATGGGCGATCCGGGCATAGATCCATCGAATCGCATATACCGCATCCGCGCAATCCGCGGGGATCCTGTAACGAATGAAAAAATCTTCCGTAATCGTTTCGTCCACCCATTTTTCAAACCGACGCTCTTCTTCAACCGTCCACCGCCGATCGCCGACTTCCCAAACTTGATCAGGGGATTCATTCAGCGTCTGGCTGAAGCAAGGCAAGGAGATAAGAAGCGTTAGGAAGAAAACAACAAAAGGCATTTTTCCCTATGTAAAAGGATGCCCGAAGATTGTCAACCCTAAAAAGGGTTGCTGATTGAATTCAGGATAATCAAGGAACGGGTGAAAAAAACATTCTTTCAACCCGTCAAATAATTGACGAAGTCCCTAAAAGTGAACCTTTCCTTCATGTCCTTCCTAAAATTCACTTAACAAAACAGCTATGATTTCAGTGTATTATGGAGGTACATGTATTTGGCACGTTGATTGCAAATTTGAAAAACAACAGTAGTACAAAGATTCATTCGACGGAGACAGCGAAATCTCTTTGACGAAGGGAGAAGAGAAGCAAGATGGCATACAATATTTTAATTGTCGACGATTCCCAGACCATGAGGAAGATTCTTAAAAAATCGTTCATCCTTTCGGGATTTAAGGTGGGATGCTGTTTGGAAGCAGTCAATGGTCAGGAAGCCCTCAATATTCTCAATTCGTGTATGGTCGATCTGATCCTTGCCGATCTGAATATGCCTGTGATGAACGGGTTGGATATGATCAAAGCGCTTCAAAAAGACGAAAAGCATCGGGAGATCCCGGTTGTTCTCGTCACCACACAGGGGAGTCAGCCGCATCTCGAAGAAGCTTATGCCCTGGGCGTCAAGGCTTGTATCCAAAAACCTTTCTCCCCGGAACTACTCCGGGATACTTGCAGTCGCGTAGTGGAGGAAAGCCATGTTTGAAGAAATCCGTCCTACCGCCATTTCCTTGGCCTCAAAGCTATTCGAGAGAATGTTCTGTCTTCCGTTAGAACCACAGAAGATGAAACAGCCCCTTTACAAATCTCCCGTTGTTTACAAAGGCGAAATTGGATTTCATGGAAAAAATTCAGGCCGGCTGATGCTTTATCTCCCATGCGATTTAGCCGACATCATGGTGCAAAATTTTTTGGATTTGGATGAAGGAAAGACGAAGGAATCCCAAAAAGTCGATATGATCAATGAGTTGTGTAATATGATCTGCGGGAATCTCTTTTTCCAGCTGGACCAGAAAGTCGCCTGGGACCTTACCTTACCTCATACCAATTTTGTCCCTCCCCAAGAGGTGGAGAAGGAGCCGACCCCTGAGTCTGTTGCTATCGATCTTGTGGCGGAAGGGTCGTTTGGAGTTAAACTCGTCATTCAATTCATGAATTGATGAGCCCTCCCACAGTCGCCAGAATTGAAAGTGATCGACCGACCCGTCTGATCATCGTAAACTCATAGACACCCGTCCAGTTTCAATCACCTTTCAATAGCTCAAGGCCTCCCCGCACTTTTTTGGTTTTCAAAGAAGATTATCACGCAATCCCCTCCAAGGATCATTTAAATGACATTTTCTAAAGGAAACGACATTTTTTGCATCATTACTTTAGTCCAAGAAGAGTTTGAGAGCCTTCATGTCGACAAATACAAGTGATTTCAAAGAGTTAATAATAAATAAATGAGATGGCAAGATATATGCATGAAAATTATTTGACGGAGATTTGGTTCCAAAGCAAAAGCAAAATAAGGGAATAACCTCTGATACCAATCCGAAAGCAGAGGACAAACTTCACCTTCGCAGAGACCTTTCAATATGGCAAATGAACACATCCTTTTCATTGATGATTCACCGGAAATGCTGACTTTTCTTTACAAATTCCTGAGCCGGGAGGGGTTTGAAGTCGATATGACCTCAGATGGATCGGAAGGCATCTCATATATAGACAAAAAATATTATGACATCATCTTTACAGACCTGAAAATGCCCATCGTGGACGGAATGGGAGTCTTAAGACATGTAAAGGAACATTCCCCTGAGTCCATATGTATCATTATGACTGGATATGGAACAATAAGAAATGCTGTGGAGGCCATCAAGTCCGGAGCGTTTGACTACCTCACCAAACCCTTGGACGTCGACGAAATAAGGATTGCTATTCAACGGGGGCTGGAGTATCGAAATCTAAAAAGGGAAAGTGGGGATCTTCAGAATCAGCTAAAAAAGAAATACAGATTCAAAAACATCATCGGTGAAAGTGAAAAAATCCAGAAGCTCTTTGAAAAGATAGAGAAGGTAGCGGATACAGAGAGTACCATTCTGATCATGGGTGAAAGCGGCACAGGGAAGGAGTTATTTGCCAAGGCCATTTATTACCGCAGCCGACGGCAAGTCGCTCCCTTTATCACGGTGAATTGTGCCGCCATTCCCAACGACCTCTTGGAGAGTGAACTCTTTGGCCATGAAAAAGGAGCTTTCACCGATGCGATTCGAACGCGAATAGGCCGCTTTGAGCTCGCAAATGGGGGAACGATCTTTTTGGACGAGATAGGGGATATGAGCCTCTCCCTGCAAAGCAAACTGTTAAGGGTGTTGCAAGAGCACCAATTTGAAAGGATCGGGGGGGTGAAGTCTATTCAAACAGACATTCGGATCATCGCGGCGACCCACCAGGATTTGAAAAAAGCCGTTGAAGAAGGAAAATTCAGAGAAGATTTGTACTACCGTCTGAATGTCATCCCGATTGAGATTCCCCCATTAAGGGAACGGAAGACGGACATCGTCCTTCTCGTCAATCATTTTCTGAAACAATGCAGTAAGAATAACAACAGGTCTATCCGGGAGATTGACCAGGAAGTGGTGAATCGGCTGATTGAATATCATTGGCCCGGGAACGTGAGAGAGCTTGAGAATGTAATTGAACGCATGGTGACGTTATCAACCGGGGAAACCATTACCCTCCGGGATTTACCTGAAATGCTCAGAAGTTACCCCGTGGCGAAGCCTCCCGTAGCTTATGAAATTCCAGAAGGAGGAATCTCGTTAGATGCCGCGGTCAATGAGTTTGAGAAAAAGCTGATTATCCACGCCCTCAACAAAAGGGGATGGATCAAGAACAGAGCGGCTCAATTCTTGAACATAAATCGAACCACGCTGGTGGAAAAGATGAAGCGGAAAAACATCCATCGCACAAACTCATAAACACCATTATTTCAAATTGCACCCTTGAAGGCCGTCACCTCCGCCTTGAGCCAACCGATCCAGCTCTCAATTCCTGCACCGGTCTTGCAGGACACCTCCAGAATCATGATACGGGGATTAAGCGCCGAAACCCGCTTCCGCAATGCCGCCATGTCAAAATCGCTGAGAGACAGATAATCGATTTTATTGACCAGCAGAAGATCGCATACGGAGAACATCAGGGGATACTTGAGAGGCTTATCGTCCCCCTCGGGAACGCTCAGGATCATCACGTTTTTGTGGGCACCCGTATCGAATTCGGCAGGACAGACCAGGTTCCCCACATTTTCGATGATCACCAGGTCAAACTCGCTCACGTCCATGGCGTCAATGCCCCGGGTGACCATGCCTGCGTCAAGATGGCAGAATCCTCCCGTTCGGAGCTGGATGGCCCGTATCCCACGGGCAGCGACCTTTTCCGCGTCAACGGTCGACTCAATGTCCGCTTCGATCACGCCGAGCCGTAGGTCACCCCCCAGGCCTTCGATCGTTCGCAGAATGAGGCTAGTTTTGCCCGAGCCCGGCGAGGACATAAGATTCAAAAGCATCGTCTTCGTCTTCCGGAGACGATCCCGGACCTCCCCTGCCTGTTTGATATTGTCGGAAAGGATCTCCTCCTTCACTTCGATGAGTCTGACCTCCTCCACTACATCACCTCCATCTCTTTGATCGTATATTCTCTTCCTGAAACGATCGTGCCACCCTTTTCACCGCAGGCAGGACAGACAGAATCGGCCATTCCTATGATATCGGTTTCGTAGGATGCGGAACAGGCGTTGCACCGCATCACGGCAGGCATCCTTTCGATTTTGAGCTTCGCCCCTTCCGCTACCGTTCCCTTGCTCAGATAGTCGAAATAACGCTGAATCCAATCGTCTTCGAGGTCGCTGAGCTTGCCCACTTGCAGGTGAACGGCGATGACCTTCTGGACGTCATTCCCTTCAGCATGTTTCAGTACAATCTTCAGAATACTCTCCGTAATCGGAAGTTCATGCATGCTTCTGTTCCCTCAGATCGATCGGCTGTCTCATATCATCTTAATACCGTTACGAGGATATTTCAAAGCCCCGCCATTTCATGAGCAGGAATGCTTCGCTGAAGCGTGAATCAGATCTTCCGATCTATTCGTGACAATACCGCCCTTTCAACGTTCAAGAGTTCCCTGTAGCTAAGGGGCAAGCTGAGGTATCCGCCGTAAGATTTTCTCCGACCCTGTGTAGCGCGCGGCTCGATCTCGACGAGTTTTTACGGCAGAGTGAGGCATTACGTACAAGTCACCGCTTACCCTTGACACACAGGTTTTTATTTTTGATACTTAGTCAGAACCCGAAAGGAAGGAGGAGCACATCAGAATGGCGGATAAGATACGTTGTCAGCAACTGGCGGAAGCGGTTGGTGCAGGTGAATCTACTTTGATTCAGAAGATCTTTGAGGTCCTTGTCAAGGATGATGAGGCGAAGGTTTTGCTTGCGGCGGCGCCGCCGGCAACAGCGGAGGAAATCGTCCAGAAAACGGGGCTCCCTCCGGAAACGATCAAAACCATGTTGGAATCCTTGTTCAAGAGGGGGCTTATATTCAAATCGAAGAAGGGCGAGCAGATGAAATACTACCGTGTGAAAACGGTTCCTCAGATGCACGATGCCACCACCCTTACCCCCGGAATATCGAGGCAGGCGCTAGACCTCTGGAAAGCCTATATGGAAAAGGAATGGCCGAAATACGGACAAAAAATTATGGATTTCCTTCCCGGTTCCCTGATGCGCGTGATTCCGGTAAACGAAAAGATCGAGCCGGGATCGCGCATACTCGCCTATGAAGATGTGATTAAGATCATCGAGAATGCCAAAACCCTATCCGTCACGAAATGTTCGTGTCGCGTGATCGACGGCGCCTGCGGGAAACCGCTGGAAGTCTGTATGCAGGTGGATCGCGCAGCCGAATACAACCTGGAGAGAGGAACGGGAAGAGCTTTGTCCAAAGCAGAGGCCGTCGAAATGCTGAAAATGTGCGAGGAGAAAGGGCTTGTTCATGTCGCCGACAATCGCCAGGTCGTGGGCCATGTCATCTGTAATTGCTGCAGCGACTGCTGCATGAACTGGCCGATCATGACGGGTCCGAAAAAATGGGTCGCCCCGAGCCGCTTCGAAGCCGTAGTAGATCCCGATTTGTGCACGGGTTGCGAGACCTGCCTGGAGCGTTGCTTCTTCGACGCCATTGCGGTGAAGAACGATCTGGCCGCAGTGGATCCGGGAAAATGTATGGGCTGCGGCGTTTGCGCCGTCTCCTGTCCTACAGAGGCGCTGCGCCTCAAAGAGGTCCGAGCTGCGGATTTCGTGCCAGCCTAACTCCTCCAAGACGTCTCAACCAACAATGAGCGGATGTGGACCAACCCGTCATTCAAGCGGAAGAGATCGGACTTGCTGTAAGCCGATGGGCAATCCGTTGAATGAGCTACCCCGTTGGACCCGGAGGGGAACGCACCAGGAGAGCTTAGATTCTCCTTTCACGGAAGGAATAACGGGGAAATATCTCCTGCGCAATGTGCGATACATGGATCCTTCAGAAAGAGACTAGATGAGGTCAAAAGAGATTTTCAAACTCGACGGAAAAATCGCACTCGTCACGGGAAG
>Ga0187769_10002060_pt1 | contig 11673 bp, 8 predicted proteins | sample 0116_SJ02_MP02_1_FD_133140 | JGI IMG/M metagenome (GOLD analysis project Ga0187769, IMG submission 133140) | Tropical peat soil microbial communities from peatlands in Department of Meta, Colombia - 0116_SJ02_MP02_10_MG | ecosystem: Environmental > Terrestrial > Soil > Wetlands > Peat | place... | reverse complement strand
GCTAAGGTCAAATCCCGTGGATTCGTCCCATCCATATCAAGCAGATTCCCAGACCATAGATTTACCTCGTCATCGTAAACCAGCTTCTCGGCACTGACTCCCGGAGCCCCAAAATTCCGGAATACTCCGAGCTCAAAAGATAATCCTTGGTTGTCAATGGCCTCTTGAAGCAATTGCCTAATGTTGCCCCAATTCCCGTCGAGTTTACCCAGTGCCCTCTTGATATCCACCCCCACCATGTTAAACATCATGGTCATGGGTTTTTTGACCAGTCTGAAAGGAGCACCAGCAAAGGCGGCTATGTCCGCATCGCCCGTCGCATCCACCACGACTTTGCCTAATATGGCCTGGCGGCCCGCCTTATTTTCAATAATTACTCCTTTGATTATGTCCCCGTCCATAATGCTACCTACGACGTAAGTGTGCAGGATAAAATCAACTCCATTCTCCCTCAGCAGAGAGAAAAGTTCATATTTCACAATTTCTGGATCGATAGCGTGCAACTCATCTTCTTCTCCGGAATTGAGACAACGGGCATAAACGGATTTTTGCTGCAGTCTTCTATGAATTTCCCGATTGATTCCATTGTTGAGGGGAGGGGTAGTGATAACTAGGGCAGTGGTGACGAGCCCGCCGAAAAAACCATATTTTTCAAGGAGCAAGACCTTGGCCCCATTCTTTGCGGCAGAGATAGCTGCAGCTACTCCCGCGAACCCCCCGCCACAGACAAGTACGTCCACATTCCCCAAGACTGGGATCTTTCTCTCCGGTTCCAAGATCCAATCCATTTTAAACCTCCCGGCTAACTGATCTTCCAATTTGAATTCGCAAATCGGGAGTAAAGACGGAAAAATTTAATCCGAATGGTCTAATTTCCGTAACCAAACACCCTTTCCCTGCTCCAGACTTCCAAACCATGCAACCTCCTGGCTACCAAGTTGGGAAACGGTTAAGGGTCGATGGATAAGGAAGGACATGTCGACTGGTTGATTCGGATGGGATTGTATTAAATCCAGGGAATCAAGTCAAGGTGCAGATTTTTCCTCTTGATCCCCTCCTCCTTTTCCCATATACTCCCGCTATCCAGCATGAAAGTCCATCCAAATTGTGCCGGGGAGGAAGTAAGGAATTAAAAAAAGAACCGCGGTTTTCTGCCGGCAAAGTGACAGTCTAAAGCTGGGGGGGGAAGCGGTGTCCAGGATTCCCCAGCCAATATCAAAGTATCGGGAGTCCGTTTTGAGCCACTTCCGTTGCCCGCGATGTGATGGTCTGATGAGGCGGGAAAAAATAATCTTCGGTGGTGAAATTTTCACTTCCTGGATTTGTATAATCTGTGGCGAAGTGGTCGATCAAGTTATTCTTGAAAATCGTACTCAAGTAAGAGACGATAGGGAAAAGCCTATTTGACCCACCCTCTATATTAATTCTGAGCTCTTGACCGGAATTTATTTTTTTTCTCTCTCTTTCTAAAAGCAGGCTAATTTTTAAAAATTTAGGATGGTTTTTTCGGCAGACAGTCTAGGAGTGGTAACAGCCTTTTCTCCTTCAAGGCCTGAATTGTTTTCAGGCCCTCTTCTTTCGTGCTGAATCCCCCTAGCACAATCCTATACCAAGTCTCCCTAGGAGAAACTCTCCGCGGAACCACGGTTAGTTTCTTTCCCCTTAAAAGCGGTTCATCCTTATATACGTGAACGTCCGGAGTACTGTCAAAGGTCCCCAAATGAATATTATAATTATTATCAGAACCCTTAATGAGAAGAGATTCTTCTATTATCTTTGGAATTTTGATCTTCTGATAGGGAAATATTAAGTTCGAATCTGTGATCTCAGGGTTGGCTTCCAAAATAAAATCTAAGAGACTGGTATTAACGACAGGGTAATAATGTAGGGCCAGTAAAGAAAGATTCCAGCCTTTTTTCACTTCAATGATTTCCCCTTCTCGTTTCTCCGGGGGTCGTTCTTCTGAAATGGGGATCGTGCCCTTTTTCATTATGGGCTGTCCCCCTGAAGGAAGGATATTCCCCCCTGTCCCCATGGGACGTTCCGTCGAAGGAAAAAGATTGACCATTACTTTCAAAATAGAAAGGCTAGAATCTCGGGGGAAGAGAGAAAAAAATCCTAGGCCCCCCAAAAAAATAAATAGGATACCGATTATCTTGTAATGGAATCTTACCTGGTTGAATACCTCCCGGAAGATTCCAGATTTACGGGGTTGAGGAGAAGAAATATCTTTTATCGTTTCCTTGGCGATTTTCGAATCGATTATGGGGCTAGAGGTTTGGTACCCGTTTAAAAGAGCCCGGTCACAGAGTAAATTGATCACTCGAGGAATTCCCTCCGAAAATTCCCACACTCGATTTACAGCCTCAGGGGTGAAAACCTCAGAGATGTCGGCCCCCACTATCTTCAACCTGTGTTTTATGTATTTTCTGGTCTCCTCCCGGGTTAGACGCCTGATCTCGCGATGCACGGCGACCTGCTCTTTGAGCGGTCTCAATTTCCCGGAATTCAATCTGACCTCCAGCTCCGGATGTCCAACGAGCACGATCTGGGGCGACTTGGTAGCAGGGGGGGCCGGGCTAGAAAGTCTGGCTAAATCTCTCAATACCTCGTCATCCAAGCTCTGGGCTTCATCAATGATAATCGTCACCGTCTCGTCCCGGTTAAGCCTCTCATTGAGGTGTCTTCTAAATTCAAGCAAAAATGAGGATATATTTTCTTCTTTTTCGTTGATGGGTACTTCCAGATCTCGAAGGATATTTTTGAGTAAATCTCTAAAATCAAGTCTGGTTTGGAATATAAAAGCGGTCTTTATTTTTTTACTCAGGTCTTTTAGGAGAGCATAAATGAGCGTAGTCTTTCCTACGCCTGCTTCTCCGGTGATGACCACAATCCCTTTCCCCTCTTTGATCCCGGACATCATGGCGGACAGAGCTTCATGGTGGCTGGGGGACAGGTACAAAAATTTGGGATTGGGATTAAGGGTGAAAGGTTCTTCTGAGAAGCCGTAAAATTCTTTATACATTGTCTATCCGTTCAGGAAATTTGGATCTGGCCTTCAACTTCGGCAGCTTCGTGAAAATTACTGATGTCAGAAGGGTAGGAAGAAGAAGAAAATCTGGATGGGAATCGCTTTGCAGGTCATTTTTCTTCCCTGGTCCATCGTAAATTCAACATAAAGAACACCAGTATCTGAAAGACGTCGATTCCCCAGCAAATTAAAAAGTTCTTTGCAAAGAAACCGGCCTAGTTTTTTAGAATAATATTTCATAAATTGTCTTTCTTGTCAAGGGAGACTAAAAAGGTCCCTCATGGCGATATTTTGGAGTATCTGATGGTAAAAAACAGTAATGAATTGCCTTCTTTCCCAACATAGGAGAGGTCGACAACTCCGTTGCCAATTTTGAGGAACCTCCACGATCACTTACGCTGCAATCCGTAGGCTTGGTCACCTCCCTTAAAGCGCCTTTGTCAGGGAACTTAGTGCTTTAGGTTATCTCTTCCTCCGTCGAGCTACGGTGGTGAACTGCCGAGTTCTCGCGGTTGGACTTCAACCGGCAAGTCATACGTTTTACCCGGCATACCTCACTAAGGTTCAGTCAAGAGATGCTTGGGGGTATGAAACCATAGCAATCTTTCAGAACGTTTAAATTATCTTCTCCCTTCATGTCCTCCATGTCGAGATTCCTCACGAACATTCCTTTGATGAATCTCTCGAAGTTGCGCATGGGGCACCCGTTGATGGTTCCATGGTCGGCCATTCCAACGATTGCCTCTATAGTCATCCCTCCATCCTACTGGTACTCTTCCATAAAAAGATGGAACACCATTAAAGTATCCCCAACCTGAACGATAGTCCCGCGAGCGATACCAGCGTCCTCCCCACGGACGCCACCACCAACCATCGAAGAAGAAAAGGTCCACGGCTACGTCAGGAGCGGCGTAGACACCTGTACCAGGCAACAATACTGTTTCTGGTGGTGCTGAAAACACAATTGGGGGAGGTAGGGGGATACCAATTTGTACCGATACCTGCGCCATTGTTGGAATAGGGGCTGAAATTGCCAATACCAAAAGCATTGCTACAAAAAGTAACTTTTTCATTTTGTTGCCTCCTTTGTCTATCACCGATGCCACCTAGATTAAAAGACAATTCAGATTTCTTCTAATTTTATAAGCTTGCAACTTTTAAAAATCCAGTCAAGCGGAAATTTATAGGGAAAATAACCCCCCGTCCCACGCTAAATTGCTCATTTGCCCTGAAGCAGTGCATTTTCAGGCAAAATGCTGAAAAAAAGAGTACACGGAAGAACTGTTCTCTTGTCGCAGAACCCACAGCCATTTGCCCGAATACCTGACCTACAATATGTGCATATCAAAAAAGGCAGAATCATAGAAACCCTGCCTTTCTGAGTTAGGGTCGGGTCTGCATTTTTCAATTTTAGGATTTTGTAGACCCAACCCTTTCCGATGATCCAGGAAGAATGAAAATGTCAGATCTTCATTGTTTCTTTCGGCAGCGATGCGCATTGTCGAACGGCTTGGGGTGTTGGATCTATTTCTTACCACCCTGCAGCTCTTTCGACGCCGGCGTCTTTCCTCCCTGTACGCCAATTCGCCCGCCTGTGCCGAGCCCGCCCTTGACTTGTTGCGCCTGGTAGTTACGCACCGCCTTTACCAGTTGGTTGTAGGAATCGAGGAAAGCGGCGGTGATAATCTTTCCCTCTGGCGTGTTAGTGTAACCACCCGCCCCACCGCCTACCCCGCCGCTAAATAAACCGCCGAACATGTTGAAATCATAATTCTTCGCACTCCCTTCTGCGGCGGCCAGTTGCACGCCGGAGCGGTTGTCGGTCATAAGTAGCGTCGTGGAAGCTTCGTTCGCCTTCAAGCCACCCGCGGCAACACCCGCGGCCCGACCTAGAACTCCAAAAGCCCCCAGAACCCCACCCGCTCCTCCGGTGTCTTTCTGGCTGAAATTAATGGAGGGACTCATGGTGTAATCGGCTGCTACCATCTGTCCTTTGCCGAAATTGCTGCCTTCACGCGTCTCACCAGACTTCTCGAGTTCCCGCTCCTGCATCATGTTGCTCATCGCCCGCCCGCGTTCGACCACCACAAAACAGTTCGATTGCTGAATCATCATGCGCAGCACGGGGACAGTGGAGCCAAGGTGATATCGGGACAGATACCCATACCACGGTGCAGTCTGGTCCTCGACAACGGCCAGCGTACCGAGAGATTCATCGCATTTCTCAAGCTGGCTACTGGCCCCCTGCGCAGCGGCCCCACCAGCAGATCCGGTCACGGTGCTTTTCGAACCCCCTAAGGTCGGCATTGTACCCTCGCACCCCGCCAACCCCAGTGCTGTCACCAGCATCAAGCTGACATACCATCTGCTGAATTTTTTGGCGACAATTAGCCGTTTCGTTTTCATTTTATCTGCTCCTTTCACTCAAGGATTATGGGTAGATACTTACACTCTTTGACCGAATATGTCAACAGAAGAGTACAGGACCGTAGTCCGCGGGTGACAGCAGGTAGAAACACTTCCTGGGATAGCCTTGGCAATAGCGGAAGAAAATAGGTTAGTGCAACCCCTTCTTCACCCGGGAGGTGCACTCTGGGCAAATATGAAGAAGCCGATTATATCGAATCGTTTATTTCGGTCCTATCTGCGGGAGGAGACTGTGGGGATGATTTTGAGCCCCTGAGAGTGGAGGCACGATGGGGGCAGTTGAGGCTGCGCATTCTTTCACCCTAGGAGGCCCCTTGGTTTCTGAATGCCTTCATCAGGACCATGCGACAGATTTTGAGCGGGTCTCTTTTTGAGAAGACTCCAATAATTTGCAGTACTTTCCCAAATTCAACCCGAAGAAAAATAGACTGATTCCTTTGACCAGCTAAAATTATTTCCATAACGTTGGGACACTCCGGATCCTTCATGAAAATTTAGCGGAGAATATTGGCTTGCAGGACGAGAATCTCCGCGATAGAATTTTAGGGACTCTAGAAATGGTGAAAAATAGGACTTGTTGTCCTCACCGTTGGGGCTGGCTCGTTGAGTCTTGATTGGCGCAGCCTGGGACTCTCCGAGCTTAAAGAAACCGAATTGGAAATTGCAACCCGAAACTGGGGACTGGATAGGCAGTACCATGGCCAATATCCTGATTATCGACGATGATCGGTTGATTTGCAACGCAATTGCCAACGCGGTGAAGCGCATGGGTCATGCCGTTTCCTTCACTTCCACTCTGCAAGAAGGGCTCAAGGCCGTTCGTTCTCAGCCTTTTGATATCGTTTTTCTGGACGTGAAGATGCCGGATGGGAACGGTTTGGATATTTTGCCGGGGATCCGGGAGACATCTTCGACTCCCGAAGTCATCATTATAACAGGATTTGGCACCCCGGATGGGGCCGAGCTGGCCATCAAGAATGGGGCCTGGGACTATATCGAAAAGCCCTGTTCCCTGCAGTCAATGACCTTGCCACTCGTCCGGGCTCTCCAGTACCGGGAAGAAAAGAAAAGCAAGGGGAAACCCGTTCATTTGAAACGGGAGGGTATTGTCGGGACCAGCCGGAAGATGGAAGCCTGCCTGGACATGGTGGCCCAGGCTTCGGGAAGCGATGCCAATGTGCTTATTACCGGGGAGACGGGTACCGGAAAGGAACTGTTTGCCTGGGCCATACATAAAAACAGCCGCCGGGCCGAGAAGAATTTCGTGGTGGTGGACTGCGCTGCTCTGCCCGAAACGTTGGTGGAAAGTATCCTCTTCGGACACGAAAAGGGAGCCTATACCGGGGCGGATAAATCTCGCGAAGGACTGATTATCCAGGCTGATGGAGGGACCCTTTTTCTCGACGAGGTGGCTGAACTGTCTCCTTCCATTCAAAGCTCCTTCCTGAGAGTCCTCCATGAGCGGCGGTTCCGACCCATCGGCCGAAAGGAGGAGATTACCAGTAACTTCCGGCTGATTGCCGCCTCGAACCGTAACCTGGAGGAATTGGTGAAACGCGGCAGGTTCCGTGAAGATCTTCTGTTTCGCCTCCAGGCTTTTACTCTGGAATTACCTCCGTTGAGGGACCGGCGCGAGGATATCCAAGACTTAATCCGTCATTACGTACCTAAATTGTGTGAGGATTACGGAATAGCGGAGAAAAAGACGTCTCCCGAAGTTATCGATATTCTCCTCCGGTACAACTGGCCGGGAAATGTACGGGAATTGATCCACTCCCTGGAACGGGCAATTTCGGGGGCCCCTGAAGATCCCGTCATTTTTCCCAAGCATTTACCCACTCATATTCGCGTAGGGGTTGCCAGGGCATCGGTTGGGGAGGGCCCGGAAGATGGGAATTCATCCCCGGCCAAAGTTAGGGTTGCCAGGGCGCTTCCCAAGCTCCAGAAATTTCGAGAAAACGCAATTGCCGAAGCAGAGAAGGATTATTTGAAAGAGTTGCTATTGCTGAGCGGAGGGAACATTACCAAAGCCTGCCTAATCTCTGGCTTATCCCGGTCCCGGTTGTACGCCCTTCTAAAGAAATACCAGCTTTCCCAGTAAGGTCTTAGCTTCCGAGGCTATCTTGCTCCCTAAGACAGATTCCTGTTTCCCAGGAATATTTCCACTCTGGCAAGACATATTCTCACCCTCCTTGTTCCCCTCGATTTTTCCCGCGCAGGTATAGCCATTTGAAATAGTTTACTAAAATGATTTGACTCGGCCTAAATCGGTCTTGGGCATGTAAAATGCAGCAAAAAATGGCCAAGAGGATTTGCCTATGGATGTGTTTATCTATGCAACAATCTCAGAGGAGCAGGAAAAAAGGCTGGAAGAACTATTTAGAATTGTCTTTCCAGAAGAGGAGATTCAGATTTATCGAACCTTTGATGATTTTTCCAAAAAACTCAAACTATCCGGTCAGGTAGGATCCGTTGCGGTGTTAGCCCCCGGCAACCGAGAGCAGCTCTTGCACCTTCTCTCTAAGCGTGATTTGCTGCGTGACTTTCGGACTATTGTAATAGCACCGGATCGTGAAGATGGAACCGTTGCGATTGCCCATCAATTGCGGCCGAGGTATCTAACCTACCTCAACGGGGACTTCGGAGAATTCGCTGCGGTGCTGCGCAAAATAACGGCCGTAGGCAACTCCTTAAACGGAGGTTCTTTCTTGCCTCATTAGAAATGATAAATTCCTGCCTACGGGATTCTATCCAGCTCTACGAAACAAAAAAATGTATTCTTCTGGCGCCCGAAGTTGCCACAATAGGTCAACCTGAGCGGGAAGCCTGTCTGGCGGGAAATTCTCAAATTCTAAGGGGTAAAGCAGCAGGGAATAATTCGAAATAATAGAATGGCCGACAAGTATGATTTAGGAAGAGAGGGAATCATGGCTAACATTTTCTTGTTCGATGACAACCCGGGCGTTCGCAAACTCTTGGCCGAAGAGCTGGCCTTTCAGGGTTATACGGTCATAACCGTTGGGGACGTTGCCCAGGTTTGCGAAACGGTTAAATTCTCCAGTCTCGATTTGATTATTTTAGATCCATATATAAAGGGGCAACACCGTTGGGATCTATTCTTGGATATAAGGCAGCAAGAACCCCATTTTCCGGTCCTTATTGTAACCGATTCTGCCGGCTACAGGAAGGACCCCCGATCCGCCCTGGCCGCAGGAGTTCTGGTCAAGAGTTTCGATTTTAAGGACCTTCTCCAGAAGATCGACGAAGTTCTCCAGCGGAGGGAGGCTTATCCCTACCGGGAAGCATCAGACCGGGGGATGATTCCCATTCTGCCTCCCTACCCGCTCCCCAAGCAACCCGGCAAGAGTGCTTCCAATGTTCGGGGCAGCTCGTTGGGAACCATGCAATGAATCTGGTTTTTCCATAAGGCTCTGAATTCCCGGAGGTTCTTTAGCAAGCTTTATCCGGCCAATAGCCGCGCAAAGAAATGGGAAGGAGGAGTGCGGGGAGCTGTTTTCCTGGGAATGGAATAAGCCCGAAGGAGCAAGACATGCATCCGGAAACCCTCCAGCAGACAGTAGCCCTTGCTCAAAGCATTGGGCAAGTGTTGGTCGCCACTGCAGATTCAAAAGGATTGCCCCATATTGTCCCGGCCGACAACAGGACTCTGATTCCGGATGGTAAAAAAGTTGCCGTTGAGGCCTGGTTTTATCCGGGGACCGCGGCTAATCTGCAAGCTAACCGCAAAATCGCGCTCGTCATTTGGGATCCTAAGACAGACAGGGGGTACCAGATAATCGGCGAAGCTGAGGGAACAGAAGACCTTGCCCTTCTTGACGGATACATCCCTGGGCTAAAAGCGATGCCCTCTCAGGGGAAAAAGCGGTTGTATATTAAGGTGGGAAAAATACTGGAATTCCACCATGCTCCCCACACCGATCAAGAACAATGATTCGGCCGGCCAGCAAACCTTCTACGCAGTTATAATTTTTTTTCCTTCCTCCAGGGCCTGAAGGTTGGCCTCTAATCTCTGGGCAGTGAAATTTTTCGCCAAGATTTCCCGGAATTCCAAAGGGTTGAGGGGCAAGAGGTTCAGCTCCAGGAGGGCCCCGATCATAATCATATTCCCCAAGATGGGAGAGCCCATTTCCATGGCCTTCTCCGTCGCCGCAAGGGAATAGACTTTCCGGGAAAGGCTCTTCAGGGCCTTTTGAATCTCTTCCTTTTCGGGATATTTCTCATCTCCCGAGGTAACATCAACCGGGTATATGGGACGCATGTTGGCGATGACTACCGTCCGGGGATTTCCATAGATCGTGAGAACTCGTAGAGTTTCTACGGGCTCCAGCCCAATTATGATGTCTGCCTTCCCCCGGGGAATCAACGGGCTCAATTGTTTTTTGGAGGAAACCCGGATGTGGCTCATGACTGACCCGCCTCTCTGAGAGGCCCCGTACGTCTCCCCAATGGTAACGAAAAAGCCTTTGCCCACAAATGCCTGGCCGATAAGCTGGGAGGAGAGTACGTTTCCCTGCCCGCCGACCCCGGTAATAATCAGATTAAAATTTCCTCTCCTGGTAGCCAATTACTTGATCTCCTCTTTCTGAATAGCCCCTTCTGGGCATATATCCGTACAAACCCCGCACCCTGCGCAGATTACTTCATCCACCTTGGACTTTCCCGATTTTTCATCCCAGATTAGTCCCGGGCATTTAAAAACCCGGGTACACACTCGATCACACCCGCAGTCCACGCCAATGCACTTTTGGGCATCCACCCAGATTTTGTAAGGGGGTTTTTCCTCTTTTCCCTTCAGCATTTGACATCTTCGTCGCATGATGATCACTTTGGCCCCTACAGGATCATCGAGCGCCCGCAGAACTTTCTCCCGTGTTCCGGGAAGGTCGAAGGGGTCGGTCACCTCGACTTTGGCCCCGAAGGACCGGCAGACCGTTTCGATGTCCACGGGAGCCACCGCGTCCCCCATGGCATTTTTTCCCACTCCGGGGTGGGGCTGGAATCCGGTCATGGCGGTTGCACTATTGTCAAGGATGATCATGACCAGGTTCGACCTGTTGTAATGGGCATTGGCCAGGGCGGGCATGGCCGAATGGAAGAAAGTGGAATCTCCGCACATGGCGACGACCGGCTGCTCGAACCCCAGAGTGGAAAGTTTTCCAAACCCGCTGGCCAGGCCGGTTCCTGACCCCATGGCTCCGCCAGCCCTCAAGAGATAATAGCCAGCCGGGCCCCGGCCGAGGGCATAGCATCCGATGTCATAGGTTGCGAATCCTTGCCGGTTGTCCAGCTGGAGGGCATTCTTGATCGACCAAAAGGAAGCCCGATGAGGGCAGCCCGGACAGAACCCCAGAACCCGGCCGGGAAGCATCTTTTTGACGACCTCTTCAGCCTTGGCTTCATACTTCGTGTTCCGAGCCCGATACGAAACCCGCAGAATACTTCCCAGGGCATCGATGACCCGGTCGGTGTTCATCTCCCCGACCGGAGGAATATGCCCAGACTTTTTTCCATAGAATACTTTGGCTCCGATCTTCCGGGAGAAGTCGGCAGCGATTTCTTTTACGTTTCCTTCCAAAAAGGGGTCAATTTCCTCGACGAACAGAACCTGCTTGGTCTTTTTCAGCCTCTCTACAATGGTCCGGGTAGGAAGAGGCCAGGTGGTCCCAATCTTGAGGATCCCCACCGAATCTTCTACTCCCACCAGCTCAACGGCTTCCTGGCTGTACAGCCATCCGGTCCCGCAGGTAATGAGGAGGACTTGGGGGCGCTCCGGACCAGCATATTGATTGAAAGGGCTGGAGGCGAAGGCTTCCTCGAGGCGGGTCAGGGTCTGGTGAAGTTGGTTATGCCTTTGAAGGACAGGCTGGGTGAGCCATTGTTTGGATTTATCGAACCCGGCTTTGGTTTGAATCTGGGGAAGCTTCCCCAGGGTCACATTTCCCCGGGCATGGGATGTCCGGGTAACTCCCCGCAGAAGGACAACACTCCCGATCTCCTCGGAGAGAGAAAAAGCCCACCGGGTCATCTCTTTGGCTTCTTGGAAGGTAGAGGGTTCAAGCAGCGGGAGGTCGGCCATTTTGGCAAAGAGCCTGGAATCCTGCTCATTATTGCTTGAGTGGGCGGAAGGGTCGTCGCAAGCGACCAGGACCAAGCCGGCTTTGACTCCCACTAGGTTCAGGGTGAGCAAAAAATCG
>Ga0187769_10002059_pt1 | contig 11673 bp, 13 predicted proteins | sample 0116_SJ02_MP02_1_FD_133140 | JGI IMG/M metagenome (GOLD analysis project Ga0187769, IMG submission 133140) | Tropical peat soil microbial communities from peatlands in Department of Meta, Colombia - 0116_SJ02_MP02_10_MG | ecosystem: Environmental > Terrestrial > Soil > Wetlands > Peat | place... | reverse complement strand
CGCACACGCGGAGAAATGTCTGGCCGATGCCGTCTATTTCGAGGCGCGCGGCGAACCGCTGAAGGGCCAGCAGGCGGTGGCGCAGGTGGTGATGAACCGCGTGTTCTCCGGCTTCTACCCGCACGACGTCTGCGGCGTGGTTTATCAGAATGCCGACCACCATCTCGCCTGCCAGTTCACCTTTGCCTGCGAAGGCAAGGATTTGAGCCGCATCGACGAACCCGACATGTGGGAGCAGGCCAAGCGCATCGCCAAGGACTCGCTCGACGGCAAGATCTGGCTCGCCGATATCGGCCACGCCACGCACTACCACGCCTATTGGGTGCATCCGAGCTGGGTGCACGAGATGGTGCGCCTGTACAAGCTTGGCGTTCACACCTTCTACCGGCCGCGCAACTGGGGCGACGGCGAAGACGATTGGGGTCCGACCCAGATCAACGCCGAAACCATGCGGCCGGATCCCGAGGTCATGACCGCGAATCCGGTGCCGATGCCAAAGACCCCGGACGCGGCGGCGCGAGGTTCGCAAGCCGATGCCTCGCCCGCGAACGACGGCGGCGCGGCGACGGCGAAGCTGTAAGCAAACCTACATCTCGATATCCAGGCCGATATCGAGATTGCGCACCGAGTGGGTGAGCGCGCCCGCGGACAGATAATCGACGCCGGTTTCGGCGATCGCCGCGGCACTATCGAGCGTGATGCCGCCCGAGGCTTCGATGACCAGGCGGCCGGCGACCATGGCGACCGCCTGGCGCATCGCTTCAAGGTCGAAATTGTCGATCAGCACCACGTCGGCAAGGCCTGTGTCGAGCACTTCGGAAAGCTGCTTAAGCGAATCGACCTCGATCTCGATCTTGACCAAATGACCGGCGGCCGCTTTGGCGCGCTTGAGCACTGCGGCGATGCCGCCGGCGACCGCGATGTGGTTGTCCTTGATCAGCATCGCGTCGTCGAGCCCAAAGCGGTGATTAAAGCCGCCGCCGCAGCGCACCGCGTATTTTTGCAGCGCGCGCAGTCCGGGCGCGGTCTTGCGCGTGCAGACGACGCGCGCCTTGGTATGCGCGATGCGGCGGGCGAAGGCGGCCGTTGCGGTGGCGACGCCGGAGAGGTGACCGACAAAATTGAGCGCCACACGCTCGGCGCCGAGAATGGTGCGGGCATTGCCCGACACCGTCATCAATCTGGTCTTGGCGGCGACGGTCGCGCCGTCGCGGGCATGCGGCGTGATCTCGATGTCGGGCGCAAGCCTGCGGAACGCCGCCGCGACCAGCGGCAGGCCCGCGATGACGCCGGCTTCGCGCGCGTTGAGCACGGCGCGGCCGTGGGCGTCCTCCGGCACCGTCGCCGTCGAGGTAATGTCGCCGGCGCGGCCGAGGTCCTCCTCGAGCGCGCGGGTCACCGCCGCTTCGATTTCGAGCGGGGAGACGAAAGCGTCGGCGCAGTAGAGCGAGATGGTGCTCATGGCGCTTTAGTCCATAGTCGCTGCGGTCAAACGTGGCAAAGGGTAGTTATTCCATGCGCCGGCCGGCAGGCCAGCTATGCGCGGCCGGTTCACCGGACCGGAATTTTCGGTTGGGCGAACGCGATGAACGCCTTATGCTGCGCGCCTTTGCAAATCGGTTGACCGCCGGGCGCCATGAGCACGCAATCCAAAGTCATCGCCACTTGGCGCACGCCGGCGCTGGTCATCGGCCTCGGCTGCGTGATCACGCTGATCGCGTTCGGTCCGCGTTCGACGCTCGGGTTTTTCCTCACCCCGATGTCGATCGCCAATCACTGGGGCCGCGACGTATTCGCCTTCGCGCTGGCCTTGCAGAACCTGTTGTGGGGCATCGGCCAGCCGCTCGGCGGCATCATCGCCGACCGCTTCGGCACCGTTAAGGTCGTCTGCGCCGGCGCAGTGCTCTACGGTCTCGGCCTCGTTCTCATGTCCCATTCCACGAGCGCGCCGATGCTCGATGTCTCGGCCGGCGTTCTCGTCGGCTTCGGTCTCGCCGGCTGCTCGTTTCCCGTCGTGCTCGCGGCCTTCGGCAAGATATTGCCCAAGGAATGGTGGTTTATCGGTTTCGGCTTCGGCACCGCGGCTGGTTCGTTCGGACAGTTTCTTTATTCGCCGGTCGCGGTAGCGCTGATGGGCGCGTTCGGCTGGCAGCAGACGCTGATGATTTTCGCGGTCAGCATGTTGGCGGTGCTGCCGTTATCGCTGGCTTTGGCGACCCCGCCGTCGGAAGCAAGCCACGAGGCGGCGCAGTCGCTGCGCCAGGCCCTGTCGGAGGCCTTCGCGCATCGCTCCTATGTGCTGCTCGTGCTCGGCTTTTTCACCTGCGGTTTCCAGCTGCAGTTCATCACCGTGCATCTGCCATCCTACCTCGTCGATCGCGGTCTCTCCGCGCAAGTCGGCGGCTGGACCATCGCCACCATCGGGCTGTGCAATATCGTCGGTTCGGTTGTCGCAGGCTGGCTGGGCGGCCGCATGCCCAAGCGCTATCTCTTGTCGTTCATCTATTTCTTCCGCGCCGCGGCGATCCTGGTTTTCATCTCCTTCCCGGTCACGCCCGCGAGCTGCATCGCGTTCGGCGCCAGCATGGGCTTCATGTGGCTGTCGACCGTGCCGCCGACCAACGGCATCATCGCGCTGATGTTCGGCACGCGGTGGCTGGCGACGCTGGCGGGCTTTGCCTTCTTCAGCCATCAGGTCGGCGGCTTCCTCGGCGTCTGGCTCGGCGGCATCGTGTTCGACCGCACCGGTTCCTACAATGCGGTGTGGTGGCTGGCGATCCTGTTCGGCGTGCTGTCGGCTGTCATCAATCTGCCGATCGAGGAGAAGCCGGTGCCGCGGGCGGCCGCCGTGCCGGCGTAAGCGAAAGCAAGACGATCCCCACCTCGACCCTCCCCTTACAGGGGGAGGGAGAAGCCAGCCTCATGCTCTTTCCTCCCCCTCAAAGGGGGAGGATAAAGGTGGAGGTGGTTTGTCTTTAAGCGAGTGTTGTCGTGGGCACCTTCAAAGCGATTGTCATCGACAAGGCCGAATCCGGGCAGACGGTGCGGCTTGCCGATTTCGATGAAAACAACCTGATGGACGGCGACGTCACCGTCCGCATCGACTATTCGACGGTGAATTACAAAGACGGCCTGGCGATTACCGGCAAGGCGCCGGTGGTGCGCCGTTTCCCGATGATCGCCGGCGTCGATTTGGCGGGCACCGTCGAGGCCTCTTCGCATGCGGCCTGGAAGGCCGGCGACAAGGTCATCCTCAACGGCTGGGGCTTGGGCGAAACCCATCTCGGCGCCTATGCCGAAAAAGCCCGCGTCAAGGGCGACTGGCTGGTTCGGCTGCCGGCGGAGCTGTCGGCGCGCGACGCCATGGCGATCGGCACCGCCGGCTATACCGCAATGCTGGCGGTGATGGCCTTGGAGCGCGCCGGGATTGCGCCGGCGCGCGGTCCGGTGGTGGTGACCGGCGCCGCCGGCGGCGTCGGTTCGGTCGCGGTCGCGCTTCTGGCCAAGCTCGGCTATGCGGTGGTCGCCTCGACCGGCCGGCCCGAGGAGACCGACTATCTCAAGGGGCTCGGCGCCGCCGAAGTGATCGAGCGCAAGGAATTGAGCGGTCCGGCGCGGCCGCTCGCCAAGGAGCGCTGGGCCGGCGGTATCGATTCGGTGGGTTCGACGACGCTCGCCAATGTGCTGTCGATGACGCGCTATGGCGGTGCCGTTGCTGCCTGTGGACTGGCCGGCGGCATGGACTTGCCGGCTTCCGTCGCTCCGTTCATTTTACGCGCGGTTTCGCTGATCGGCATCGACTCGGTCATGTGTCCGCTGCCGCTGCGCGAGCAGGCGTGGCGGCGGCTGACCGCCGATCTCGACCGCAAAAAGATCGCGGCGATGACCGGCGAAATCGGCCTCGACGGCGTCATTGCCGCGGCGGCCCGCATCGTCGAGGGCCGCGTGCGCGGTCGCATTGTGGTAAAAATCGGGTAAAGGTCGTTCACGTTGGGCTAGAAATTTCGACCGAGGGGCGAGGGCGCTATGGTAAGGAGACGATTAAGAAGTCTTGTTAACATAGCGTTTGAGTGGACGGGGGAGTCGTCGATGTTGCTTCGCGTCGCTGCCTTCTGTGCGGGCCTGCTGGCGGCTGGCTCGGCCGTCGCGCAGGATCTCGGACCCGAACAGGCCCGCGCTTTCGTGGTGGGCAAGCTGTTCTCCTATACTTGCTTCGAAGGCACCGCCGGGATGGGGCGCATTTTCGCCGACGGTTCGGTTGTCGGCACCATCCGGTTCCGCGGCGAGGGCGAAACGCGCTTCGCTGCGCTGCCGGCAGGCACTATCCGGGTCGACGGCGCCTCGATGTGCGCGCATCTGTCCGGCCTGCCGATCACGCCCTGCTTTCGGGTGCAAAAGACCGACTACCGCAGCTTCCGCGGTTCGCTCGCCGGCTTGGGCTTCGCGTATTGCGACTTCCATCAGCACAATCCGCGCAGCCAGTTGACCAGCGGACCCAGCGGACCCGCCGAACGCCCGGCGGTGACGCCGGTCGCCAATACGCCCCCGGTGCTGCGGCCGTCCTTGGCCGAATAACGTCTAGAATTCTTATTCCAGCTCCAGCCGGAACGGCGCCGCTTCCGCGGCGACGACGCCGCGGCCGATCGTTTCGATCGCCGCGACCATGCGGCCGTCGCGGGCAAGGAGCTTGTCGGCGAGCGACACGATGCGGATGTTCGGCGTCGCCGTCGGCGACGCGCGGCGCAGCGCTTGGGCGATGTCGTCCTCGTCGCGCGCCGGGTTGAGCGCGCACACCGCGCTAAACGCGCTTGCCGTCGAGCGGCTGATGCCGGCAAAGCAATGCACGACGAGCGGCGTGCGCCGGTCCCAGCCGCGCACGAAGCCGATCAGCTCGGCGACGTGGTTCTCGCCCGGCATGATATAGCCGTCGAGCGGGGCGGCAATATCGTGCAGCCGCAGCCATAGATGGTTTTCCGGCGCGATGTTCTCCGGCCGTTCGACACGCGCCTCGTCGCCGATCAGCGACACCACGTGGCGGGCGCCGGTATCGTCGACGGTTTCCTGCAGGCGCGACAATGAGCAGACGTGAATCATCGAATCAAACGATTTCCCAGCATCTTTGTCTTATAGGCGGTGCGGGTGGCGCAAGTGTGACCTTCGCGTTTACTCCGCGACAAGCTTTTTGAAGCGTTCGTGATAGCGCCGCTGCGCCGTCTCCGCCGGCCAGGGCTTGAGGTAATCGCGCTCGATCGCGGTGGAGAAAACCGGCGGGCGGCCGAAGAAGCGGCGCGCCTCGGCCGCCTCGAAGCCAGCGAGCCGGATGGCTTCGAGATAAGCCGCCTGCCGGTCGGCGGTCTTGATCAGTTCTTCGAGTTCCGGCGGCGATTTGGCCGGCAGGCCGAAGCGCAGATGGATGGCGGCAAGGAGCCGACGCTCGACCGTCTTATAGGCGTCGCCGATCACCGCCTTGAACGGCGAGATCATGTCGCCAATGACGTATTCCGGCGCGTCGTGCAGCAGGATCGCCAGGCGCCGGCTGCGGTCGAGCCGCGGCGAGCGCGCGCGCGCCAACGCCTCGACCAACAGGCAGTGCTGCGCCACCGAATAGATATGGGCGCCGCTGGTCTGGCCGTTCCAGCGCGCGACGCGGGCAAGCCCGTGCGCGATGTCTTCGATCTCGATGTCGAGCGCAGACGGGTCGAGCAGGTCGAGCCGCCGCCCCGACAGCATGCGTTGCCAGGCGCGCGGCGCATGCGCGCAGCGCGCGAGGATCTTGGCAGGGCGTTGCTTGCTTTGCACGGCGCCGGTCTAGCCGCTTGCGGTATTCTTGCCGAGTATTTGCACCGCCGCGTGGCGATGGCAGGTCACGAGATGGTCGTTGACCATGCCGACCGCTTGCATGAAGGCGTAAACGATGGTCGGGCCGCAAAATTTGAAGCCGCGGCCGCTGAGCTCCTTGGACATGGCGCGCGAAGTGGCGGTTTCCGCCGGCACCTGTTTGGTCAAGCGGTAATGATTGACCTTCGGCTTGCCGTCGACGAAATCCCACAACAGCGTGGCAAAGCCCGGGCCTTTCTCCATGATTTCGAGCCAGGCGCGCGCCGAGGCCACCGCGCCCTCGATCTTGGCGCGATTACGCACGATGCCGGCGTCGCCCATCAGGCGCTCGATCTTGTCCGGCCGGTAGCGAGCGATCTTTTCCGGCACGAAACCCTCGAAGGCGCGGCGAAAGTTCTCGCGCTTGCGCAGAATCGTGATCCACGACAGGCCGGCCTGAAAGCCGTCGAGCACGAGCTTCTCGTAGAGCGCGCGATCGTCGTATTCGGGCACGCCCCATTCTTCATCGTGATAGGCGATGTAGAGCGCATCGTCTTTGGGCCAGGGGCAGCGTTTGGCGGCGGATGCGGCGGTCATTCGGCGGTCATTCGGCGGGCTTGGGTTCGCTCGGAAAGGCAAAGCGCACCCAATCCGGTTTGACAAGCCGCAGCGCCACGCCGCCGCCGGTCAGCGGCTCGCCGCGTGAGGCCGCCTCGGCGACGCGGTCGAGGCGCAACAGCGCGATTGCGTTGCCGCCTGCGGCCGAACCCATGACCCCGACCTGGCGGTCGCCGGCCATGACTGCGGCGCCGGCCGGCGGCGCAGCGCCGTCGTAATGCATCGGCACGGCGCGGGTGCGCGCGATGCCGCGATGCTCGATCCGCGACACCACCTCCTGGCCGACATAGCAGCCTTTGGCGAAATCGACGCCGCCGAGCTGGTCCATGTCGGCCTCGTGCGGGAAGGCGTCGCCGTACTGAAAATCGACGCCGCCCTGCGGCACGCCGAGCGCGATGCGGTGCGCATCGTAGTCGGCAGCCTCAACCAGTGCCGCGCCAAGCTCAGCCGCGGCGGCGGCGGCAAGGTGCGGCGGCAGCATGATACGCAGCCCAAGCGCCGCCAGCCGCGGATCGGCGTAGGAGAGGCCATATTTGGTCGTGCCGGCGCCGTCCCAGGCCGCCAAAATGCCGAGCGTGTCCGAAAGGTCCTCGATCATGACTTTCGCGCGCAGCTTATAGAGGTTGAGTTTTTCAACCAGGGTTGCAGCTTGTGCGCGTGGACTATCGAGAAAAAAACCACCGCTCGCAGCCGCTGCTTCGACGACGATGAAATCGGCAATTATTTTTCCCTGCGGCGTGAGCAGTGCGCAAAAACGCGCTGTGCCGGGCGCAAGATTGAGAATATCGGCGCTCACGAGGCCGTGCAGAAAACCCCGCGCGGCGTCGCCGGCAACCTTGACGACGCCCCGGTCGGAAAGAAGGGCGGCTTTCATGCGGCCGAATCGAGCTGAATTGAAGTCTGCATCGTCGATGGCTTAAGTCCGGTCCCAGGCAATCGCAAGGCGTATCGTAGCGCAGAAATTTCTGTGAAAATCTGAAAAATTTTACGTTCCCCGAAATGAGCGGTGTACCGCCGGTGTCTTGATTGGTGTAGCTTTAGCCCCGTTCCGTCGGTGTGGGGACCGGTGGAACAAGCATTCGAAACTACGCGTTAAGTTCGGCCCTGGGGAACGCGCTGCAAGGCGTCGATCGGAGCGCATGAGCGACGAGCTGTTGTCCCTGCGCGCGCTAATCGTGGCGCGGGATCCAAGCCTTCGCGATCTATTCCGGCAAGCGGCATCGGCGCTGCCGGTGCCGCTTGAAATTGTCGATTGCGTCGACAATGCCGCGGTGCAGCGAGGCATTACCGGCGCGGACCTTGCCTATCTCGACGGTTTGCTGCCGTCGGAAGAACGCGCGGGTCTGGTGGCGGCGCTGCGCGGCGCCGTCAAGCCGCCATTTTCCATCCTGATGGCAACGGGTGCTGCCGCGATCGCCTATGCCACCGATGCGGTGGCGGGGCGGCCGTCACGGGTCGAAGAATCGCGCCGGCTCCTGGAGCGTACGATGCGTGTGCGGCTGCCGAGCCGGGTGCTCGTTGTCGACGATTCGGCGACGATGCGCGCGATCGTCGCCAAGGCGCTTGCCGCGACGCGCTTTCCTTTTGACGTCACCGAAGTGGACGAAGGCAAGGCGGCTCTCGAAAGGGCGCGTGAATCCGAGTTCGATCTCGTCTTTCTCGATCACAACATGCCCGGCTTGTCCGGCCTGGACACGTTGTCCGAATTCAAGCGCGAGAAGCGGCGGGTGAGCGTGGTCATGATGACTTCGGCGCCCGACGCGACCTTGGCCAAGCGCGCGCGCGATGCCGGGGCAGCGTTTCTGAAAAAGCCGTTTTTCCCGGCCGATATCGAAAAGGTGTTGTGCGGCTTTTACGGTTTGCGCGCGCTGCATCCGAACCGCGCCTGATCGGCCGCGGTTACTGGCGCGGCAGCTTGACCGAGAACTCGCCGTTGCGGATGCGCCCGCTCAAGTTTTCGGCGTAACGGGCGGCCGCTTCCTCGCCATAGGTCGTGGTCAATTCGGCAAGCGCCAAAAACAGCGCGGTCTGCGCCAGGCAGTCGCCGTCGATGCCGTCGTGCGAGGCTTCCGCCCAGGCATCCTGAAGGTAGCCCAGCGCCAGCCGCTTCTGCTCGTGCTCGGCCAGCGGTTCGCGGGGCGCGAGATTTTGCGTCGCAATCGTCATCGTGATCGGCTTCGCCGCAGCCCGGCGGCGTTCCCCCTGTTAGAGGGCCACGTTAGCATGGCGCTTGCGGGCGTTTGAGAGCGAAATTCGGGGCAGGGTTAATGGCCGCGGCCGCGCGATTGGCGCGGCTAATTGGCGTAGCGGGCGGTGATGTCGCGGGCGATCTTGGCGCCCTCGTCGAGATAGCGGCGAATGACGACATCGGCGGCCGGCGTGCAGGTCCGGTAGCTTTGTTGGAATCCGCGATAGCCGCGGTTGAAGCTTGAAACCATCAGGTCGTGGCGGTCGCCGCTCGGCGCTTCGGCGTCGATCAGCGCTTGCGCCTCGGTGCGCCACTTCTGGCCCTCGTTCGAATTGCACAGCCCGCGCAGGAAATGCAGCGCGCCGAGAATTTCCGATAGCCGCTGCAAATCGCGGTCGTAGGGCGCGGGCTGATCCTGCGCCGGCGGCTGCGGCGGGCCGGCCGGCTGGGCTGAGCCTTGCGCCGGCGGCCTCACCCCCGGCCCGGGAAGTCTTGGCAACGCCGGGCCGGCGGACCTCGCCGCCGGCGCCGGTTCCGGCGTCTGCGGCGCCATCCACTGGAATTGCTGCGCGCGCGCGGGCGCCGCGGCAAGCCAGAGCGAAAGCGACAGAGCGGTCAAACGACGCAGCATTCTAGTGGTCCAATTCCAACATTCGCATCCGGTTTCCGCGCCCTATTATGCGAATGTTGGAATTAAAGGACCACTAGCAAAGCCGAGTTCTAGTGGAGCTTTGGATTTGACATTCGCTTTGCGAGATTGCGGCCAAGTGGGTAGCGAATGTCAAATCCGCTCCACTTGGCGCGACCATAGGCGTGCAGACCGGCCCACAGCAAGCAACAGAACGCGGCATGGTTGAGGCGGGCATGGTTTGCGGCCCGCGCCGGCGTCCGGCCGCTCTAACCGCTGGATCCCGATCCTTCATGCTCCAGCCGCGCGCATGCCGCGGCAACGATCTCGGCCAGGCCTTCGGTGGTCTCAAACGCGGCAATTTCCGCCGGCGCCAGCCAATGCGCTTCGGCCAATTCGTCGTTGAGCGCAATTGCGCCGGCGAGCAAACGCGCCGCGAACGGCAGAATGACGAAATGCCGCTCGACGCGCCCCAAGTCGTCGCGCGCAATCGCCTGGCGGAAGCCGACCAGCGCCACCGGCTCGACGGTGAGCGCGGTTTCCTCGCGCACCTCGCGGATCACCGCCTGTTGCAGCGTCTCGCCGAGCTCGACGCCGCCGCCGGGCAGCGTATAGAGCCCGCGCGCCGGGGGCCGCGCCCGGCGCACGATCAGGACCTTGCCGCCGCGCACGATCGCGGCGCTCACCGCAAGGTACGGCCGCGTCGGATAAGTCCGGGCGCGCTCGCTATCGCTCATTAAAATCGGGTCCGATCCGGCCTATATGGTTGCTCAGCCAAGGTCCTTAGCCATGTGCGGACGTTATGTCATCACCTCGACGCCGGAAGCGATCCGCGCGCTGTTCGGCTATTCCGAACGGCCGAATTTTCCGCCCCGTTACAACGTGGCGCCGACGCAGCCCATTCCGGTCGTGCTCACCAAGGACGGCAAGCGCAGTTTTGCGCTGATGCGCTGGGGTCTGTTGCCGTCCTGGGTGAAGGAGCCGAAGACGTTTCCGCTGCTCATCAACGCGCGCGGCGAATCGGTGCTGACGAAGCCGGCGTTTCGCAACGCCATGCGGCGGCGGCGCTGCCTCATTCCCAACGACGGCTTTTACGAATGGCAGGCCGCCGGCGGCGGTCCAAAGCGGCCTTATTTCGTGCATGGCCGGCGCCGGCCCGACGGAGGGGCGCCGCCGCTCGCCTTTGCCGGCCTGTGGGAAAGCTGGACCGGGCCGAACGGCGAGGAGATCGACACCGCGGCCATCGTCACCACCAGCGCCAACCGCACGCTCGCCGCGCTGCACGACCGCATGCCGGTCTTCGTGCCGCAGGAGGCGTTCGATCTGTGGCTCGATTGCACCAACGTCGAGGCCGACGTCGCCGCGGCGTTGATCAGACCGGCGGACGACGCGCTCCTCGATGCTTATGCGATCTCGACCGCCGTCAACCGCGTGGCGAACGATTCCGCAGCGCTGATCGCGCCGGTCGCCGCCGCGCCGGCACCGGCGGTCGCGCCGGAGCCGGCGAAGCCACCAAGATCGAAAAGGTCAAAAGAGCCGGACGATCAGGCTTCGCTGTTTTAAGGCTCCCGGCGCGACCCTACCGCTGCGGTCCGGCCAGGCTGAGTTCGCGTTCGGCGCAGAACACGTTGCTGTACAGGCTTGCGACCCACTGGCGTCCGCTCGAGGTGACGTTGAGGCAGCGGATGGCGGTCTGGATGTGCGCCGCAACGTTGTTCCAATAAAATTGCGGATAGCGCGCCGTGAGGTCGGCGGGCGAGGTGTAACCGAGCTGCCGGTTCATGCCGGCCTCTTCAAACTCGTAATACAGCGCATTCGCTTTACGCAGATAATGCGGATCGCCCAGCTGCCCGATCAGGTCGGCGGCCCGCACCAGCGAACCCTCTTCGTCGTCGTCGGTCGCGACGTGCTGCGGCGCCCCGAAACGGGTGCATTCGATGGCGCGGGCGAGGCGGGCGGCATCGAGCAGCCGGCTTTGCCCGATGCGCTCCAGTACGTAGAGTTTCGATCGCTCGACGTGATAAGGCGTCAGCGAAGCGTCGGTCGAGCCGCGCGGCAGCTCGACTTTGCCGCCCTTGGCGTCGATGACATAGCCGTCGGGACCGTCGCCGTTGAGAATGCCCCGCACGTAGCCGATGTCGTGAAACAGACAGGCGACGATGACATGGGCGAAATCGCCGGCCGACGTCGAGGTCAACAGCGACCGGCCTTTCATGATGTCGTAGCCGACCAGCGTCACCAGCATGGTGTGCTCGACGTTGTGATAAAGCGCGTCGCTGTTGCCGATGCAGTCGAGCGCCAATCGCGCCGCCGACGGGATGAACTCGATCAGGCGCGCCTCGGTCGCTCCGAACCGGCGCGTCATGTGGTCGGCGAGGTATGCGCCGAGCGCCTCAGCCGCCAGATTGGGAACCGTGATCAT
>Ga0187769_10002058_pt1 | contig 11674 bp, 8 predicted proteins | sample 0116_SJ02_MP02_1_FD_133140 | JGI IMG/M metagenome (GOLD analysis project Ga0187769, IMG submission 133140) | Tropical peat soil microbial communities from peatlands in Department of Meta, Colombia - 0116_SJ02_MP02_10_MG | ecosystem: Environmental > Terrestrial > Soil > Wetlands > Peat | place... | reverse complement strand
GCGCATGAGGAATCGAAAGAGGGATATGGCCGGTGGGAAGGATCCGAAGGACCCTCACCTGATTTTCGATGACCTGGCCGCGCTCGATCCGCAGGCCTTGATGCAAGAACTGCAGGAGACCTCGCGGCGGCTCGACGCTGCAGCCGAACAGCTCGAGCACGCCCACCAGCAGAACGAGCGCCTGGTGGTTGCCCTCCAGCAGGCCAAGGAGCAGCTCGCCGCCCTGCGGGCCGAGGTGGACAAGCTGGCCGCCCCCCCGAATAGCTACGGGACGGTGCTCGCCGCCCACCCCGAGGGGACCGTGGACGTCTGGACAGCCGGCCGGAAGCTCAAGGTGACCGTGGCCCCCGGGGTGGAGGCCGCGCAGCTCGCCCGGGGCCAGGAGGTGGTCCTGAACGAGGCCTTGAACGTCGTGGCGGCCGGCACGGCCGACCCCCAGGGGGAGGTAGTCCGCCTGAAGGACCGGCTGGACGGCGCCCGGGTGGTGGTGGCCCTGCGCGCCGACGAGGAGCGGGTGGTAGAGCTCAGCGCGGCCCTCCAGGACACGGGCCTCCAGGTGGGCGACCTCCTCCGCCTGGACGCCCGGGCCGGGGTCGTCCTGGAGCGGCTCCCCAAGGCCGAGGTGGAGGAGCTGGTCCTGGAGGAGGTCCCCCACATCACCTACGCCGACGTGGGGGGCCTCGGGCCCCAGATCGAGCAGATCCGGGACGCCATCGAGCTCCCCGTGCTCTACGCCGAGCACTTCGCCGCCCACAAGCTCACGCCCCCCAAGGGGGTCCTGCTCTACGGCCCCCCGGGCTGCGGGAAGACCCTCATCGCCAAGGCCGTGGCCAACGCGTTGGCCCAGCAGCTCTCCGAGACGACCGGGACGGTGAGCCCCGCCTACTTCCTGAACGTGAAGGGCCCCGAGCTCCTGAACAAGTACGTGGGGGAGACGGAGCGGAAGCTCCGGGAGATCTTCGCCCGGGCCAAGGAGAAGGCCAGCGCCGGGGCCCCCGTGGTCATCTTCTTCGACGAGATGGACTCCCTCTTCCGCACCCGGGGCAGCGGCATCTCCTCGGACGTGGAGTCGACCATCGTCCCCCAGTTTCTGGCCGAGCTGGACGGGGTGGAGGGGCTCACCAACGTCATCGTCATCGGGGCGAGCAACCGGCAGGACTTGATCGACCCGGCCGTGCTGCGCCCCGGCCGCTTCGATGTGAAGATCCGGATCGACCGGCCCACCCGGGAGGCCGCCCGGGAGATCTTCGGGAAGTACTGCACGGCCGAGCTCCCCTGGCGCCCCGGCGAGACCCCCGAGGGGGCCCTCGAGGCCGCCACGGCCGAGATGTTCGCCGCCGACGAGGCCCACCGCTTCCTGGAGGTCACCTACGCCTCCGGGGAGAAGGAGACGCTCTACTTCAAGGACTTCGTCAGCGGGGCCCTCATCGAGAGCGTCTGCACCCGGGCCAAGAAGGCCGCCGTCAAGCGCATGATCGCCACCGGGGTGAAGGGCCTCACCGCGGCCGACCTGGTGGAGGCGGTGAAGACCGAGTTCCGGGAGAACGAGGACCTCCCCAACACCACCAACCCCGACGACTGGGCCAAGATCGCCGCCCGCCGGACCGAGCGCATCGTGCACGTCCGGCCGGTGTTCGACCGGGAAGGCAAGAAGCCACGCAAGGTCGAGACCATCAGCACGGGTCATTACCTCTGAGGACCCGCCCGCCTCATCGGTTCGTCGGCATCCGCGGCCCGTCCCCGGGCCGTGGCGTTTGCCAGGTGTGACAGCAGGCACAGAGGCGAAAGCGGTCGGGGCGCCTCCCCGGGAGCGGGGCGTCGCCGTAAAAGGACACATTCATGGCCATCGAGAAGATCATGGGGAGCGAGACGGAGGTCGGAATCACGGCCCGGGACACCTCCGGCTTCGATCCCGTCGGCAGCTCCATCTTCCTCATCAACGCGCTGCCCACGGGCGAGCCCCTCAGGGCCATGTGGGACTACGCGGGCGAGAATCCGCTGCTGGACGCGCGGGGATTCGAGGTCAGCGGCGAACGGGAGCGGCCCAGCCAGCAGGACAACCGCGCCATCAACAAGGTGCTGCCGAACGGCGGTCGCCTGTACGTGGATGGCGCCCACCCCGAGTACTCCACGCCCGAGACCAGTAACGCGCGCGACCTGGTGCTCTTCGAGAAGGCGGGGGAGCGGATCTTCGACCGGTGCCGCGAGGCGGCCAACCGGAAGCTCCCGCCCCCCCAGCAGCTCGTCGTCTACAAGAACAACACGGACGGCAAGGGGAACAGCTACGGCTACCACGAGAACTACCTGGTCGCCCGCCGGCTCCCCTTCGAGCAGTGGGTGGAGGGCCTGACCCCGTTCCTGGTCTCGCGGATCATCTTCTGCGGTGCCGGCAAGGTGGGGGCGGAGAACGGGACGGATCCCTGCGACTACCAGATCTCCCAGCGGGCCGATTTCTTCGAGACCTTGATCGGCCTGGACACCATGGCCAAGCGGCCGATCATCAATACCCGCGACGAGCCCCACGCCGACGAGGAGAAGTACCGGCGGCTCCACGTCATCGTCGGGGACTCCAACATGTCCGAGGTGACGACCTACCTCAAGGTGGGGACCACGGCCATCGTGCTGGCCATGGTGGAGGACGGCGTCATCCGGAAGGACCTCGCGCTGGAGGACCCGGTACGGGCCATCAAGGAGATCTCCCACGACACCACCTGCCGGCGCAAGGTCCGCCTGAAGCGGGGGAAGGAGTTCTCCGCCATCGAGCTGCAGCGGGAGTACCTGGAGCTGGCCCTGGAGTACTACGCCACGGCCGAGCTCTCCCCCCAGGTGAGCGATCTCCTGGAGCGGTGGCAGGCCGTCCTGGACCGGTTGAGCGAGGACCCCCTGGCCTGCGCCCGGGAGCTGGACTGGGTCATCAAGAAAGAGCTCATCGCCTCCTACATGGGGAGGAAGGGCCTCGGCTTCGACGACCAGCGCATCAGCATGCTGGACCTGCAGTACCACGACATCCGCCGGGACCGGGGCCTGTACAACGCCCTCTGCCGGCAGGGGCACGTGGAGCGGCTGTTCACCGACGAGGAGATCGACGAGGCCACGCTGACGCCCCCCCAGACCACGCGGGCCAAGATCCGCTCCGACTTCATCAAGTTCGCCAACGAGCGGAACAAGTCCTACGACGTGGGCTGGTCCTACCTCAAACTCAACGACCGCTACCAGCGCACCATCCTGTGCAAGGACCCCTTCAAGCCCATCGACCCCCGCGTCGAGGAGATGATCAACCCGTACTGAGGGATTCCGCCCCCGCCTGTCCCGGCCGACTCAGCGGAACAGTCCGTCAAAACGCTCGGAAAAGAGTCTGGAAGGGAACGGGACAGAGTGGGACCGTGCGGCGTTGGATCCTTGCGCCCAAGCCGGAGGGTGTGGTCTTTGCCCTCAATTATCCGGGCAGGCGTGTTTGATCGGAGCTCCGGATGGGATTTGCTCAGGGATCGGAAGGTGCCTCAGGCCTTGTCTCCGGCTCCCGGGGGAAGTGGTGCTCCAGCTGGATGGCCACCTGGGCGATCGCCTTGAAGATCCCGTCGCAGTAGCGGCCCTCCTCGAAGTGGTGGTGGAGATCCCGGTCCAACAGCTCCCAGAAGGTCTGGGGCGCGATGCGGTGCACATCCTCGCCGCCGACGATGGCGTAGGTCCGGCTGGGAGCGGAGACGTAGACCAGGACGGCGGTGGGTCGCTCGCCCTCGGGGAGCTGCCACTCCTGGAACAGGATGCGGGCGCGGGCCCGGGGGTCCCTGGTCGCCTGCTCGTCGATGGAGAGTCCGATCCTCGCCCGGGTGTGGCGTCCCGCCTCGGCTAGGGCGGCCGCGATCTGTTCGCGCTCGGTCACCGTCAGGAAGCGCCGGAACCGAAAGGAAGACAGGCGTCGCACGATTCAATCCGAGGTTTCAAGGCACCAAGGCCGGGACGCTAGGAGGCTAGGATGCCTCAGGCCTTCCGGCATCCTCGCCGGACGTGCGATTCGGTCGCACATCGCAAGTTCAGACACGCTCCGGAAGCACCGCACGGATGCCCTCGCGCAGGATCTGCACGATCCGATCCACCTGGGCCTCGGTGATGACCAGGGGAGGCGCCAGCAGGATGATGTCGCGCACGACCCGCGTGAAGAGCCCACGTGCCTCCAACTCTTTCCGCACCCGGCCGATGACGTTCTTGGCGGGATCGAAGGCCGCCTTGGTGGCACGGTCCGCCACGAGTTCCACGGCGACCATCAATCCGAGTCCGCGAACCTCGCCGACGGCCGAGAGGTCGAGCAGGCTCCGCGCCCCGTCCAGCAGGCGCTGGCCCATCTTCTCCGCCCGTTCCACCAGCCCCTCTTTCTCTAGGATCTCCAGGTTCCGCAAGGCCACGGCGCAGCAGGTCGGGTGCCCCGAGTAGGTGTAGGCGTGCATCCAGCGGTCGGCATAGGGGGCCGACAGCATCGCCTGGTGGATGGGCTCGGAGACCATGATGCCCCCGAGGGGGAGGTAGCCGCTGGTGATCCCCTTGGCGAAGGCAAGGATGTCGGGCTGCACCCCCCAGCGCTCGAGGGCGAACCACCGGCCAGTACGACCGAAGCCGGTAATGACCTCGTCGGCGATGAAGAGCACGTCGTGCTTGGCGCAGACCTCCCGCACCCGGGGGAAGTAATCGTCCGGCGCGACGATGATCCCGCCCGCGCCCTGCACAGGCTCCGCGATGAAGGCCGCCACCGTGTCGGGGCCCTCGCGGAGGACGGTCTCCTCCAGCATCCGGGCGGCGGCCTGCCCCACGGTCTCCCCGGGCTTCACACCGGCGAGGCGATAGGCGTAGGGAGCCGCCGTGTGGACGAAGTTGGGCACGCGGGGCTCGAACATCTTGGCGTAGCCAGCGACGCCGGTGGCGCTCATGGCCGCCAGCGTCAAGCCGTGATAGCCGAACTCCCGGGCGATGACCTTCACCTTCTCTGGGCGGCCCTTGGCCTTCCAATAAAAGCGCGCCGTCTTGAAGGCACTCTCGTTGGACTCCGCACCCCCGCTGGTGAAGAATGCGGCGCTGAGGTTCGGATAGGCGATCTCGGTCAGTCGGCGTGCCAGTTGGATGGCCGGGACATTGGCGGACCCGGCATAGTTGGTCGCGAAGGCGAGAGATTCCATCTGCAGGGCGGCCGCCTCGGCCAGCTCGCGGCGACCGTGGCCGACGTTTACGTTCCAGAGGCAGGACAGGCCGTCAAGGAACTCGCGCCCGGAGGCATCGGTCAGGACGGCGCCCTGGCCTCGGACCCAGACGTGCGGTTCCGCATGGTCCGCAGGGTGCCACAGGGAATGGAGGAGATGTTGCCGATCCTCGCAGAGCAGCGCGGGGACGTCCCAGTTGGCCATGACGGGTTCCCTCCTGCAGCTGTCTCGGTGAGCGGATCTTCTTTGAACCGGTCCACGCGAAGGCGTGGCCGAACGGCGCTCATACTAGCCCGACCTTGCTCCGTATGTCCAGTCCTCCTGGCGATTCGGCTTGGAATGGTTTGACTTCGTGCGCTATAAGTCTTCACGGAAGCGGTCGGCTTTCAGCCGTCAGGATTCAGCTCCGAGGTCGGGCAAGCTCAAGCCGCTAACCTGTGCTCATTCTGTCCTGATCGCTGATTGCTGACCGCTGGAGGTGCGATTATCCGGCCATCTTCCATCCTGCTGGAAGGCATCCATCTTGCGAAAGGAGCAGGCCTTGGACATCCGAGTCATGATCGGAGACGTGACGAAGTTCCGGGGCGACGCCTTGGTGGTGAACCTCTACGAGGCGGTCAAGGCCCCGGGTGGGGCCACGGCGGCGGTGGATGCGGCGCTGGGCGGCGCGATCCGGAAGTTGGTCCAGATGGGCGAGGTGACGGGGAAGTGGGGAGAGCAGACGTTGGTCCACGCCCTGGAGAAACTGCCGGTGGACCGGATCCTGGTGATGGGCCTGGGGAAGCGGGAGGATTTCACCCTGGACCGCGCACGGATCGTGTCGGCCGAAGCACTCAAGCACCTGCGCAAGATCGGGGCCCGGCGGGTGGGCACCATCGTCCACGGGGCCGGCGCCCGGATGGGCACCCGGGGCTTCAACGCCGCGCAGGCGGCCCAGGCCCTTTCCGAGGGGGCGCTCCTGGGCCTGTATCGATTCACCCGATACAAGCGGAACAACGAGGAAGGGAAGAGGGAGATCGAGACCCTCACGATCGTCGAGCGGGACCGGCAGAAGCTGCGGGCCATGACCGAGGCCGTCCGTCGGGGCCGCCTCCTCGCCGAGGCGACGAATGCGGCGCGAGACCTGGTGAATGAGCCCGGGAACACGCTGACCCCCACGGAGCTGGGCCGGCGCGCGAAGGAGGCGGCCCGGCGGTCCGGAATCCGCTGCCGGGTGCGAGGCCTCCAGGCGCTCCAGCGCCTTGGGGCCAGGGCCCTGCTGGGCGTCGCCCGAGGGAGTCAGGAGCCACCACGCCTCATTGTTCTCGAATACCGGGGGGGTCGCCGGGACGGTCCGCACCTCGGCTTGATCGGTAAAGGCATCACCTTCGATTCGGGGGGCATCTCCATCAAGCCGGCCGAGAACATGGAGGCCATGAAAGGGGACATGGCCGGAGCGGCCGCAGTCATCGCCGCCACCTCCGCCATCGCGTGCCTGAACCTCCCCATCCACGTGACGGCCGTCGTGCCCGCGACGGAGAACCTCCCCAGCGGCTCGGCGCTGAAGCCCGGGGACATCCTCCGGGCCATGAGCGGGAAGACTATCGAGGTGATCAACACCGACGCCGAGGGCCGGCTGGTGCTGGCCGATGCCCTGCACTACGCCCGCACCCGGAAGGCCAGCCACCTCGTGGACGTGGCGACCCTGACCGGGGCCTGCGTGGTGGCCCTGGGGACGCTGAACAGCGGGGCCTTCACCAACAACCAAGGATTGCTGGACAAGGTGCTGGCGGCCGGCCGGGCCGCGGGGGAGAAGATATGGCCCCTGCCTATGGACCCGGAGTACGACGAACTGATCAAGAGCGACGTCGCGGAGATTAAGAACACGGGCGGTCGGAAGGGCGGCGCCATCACGGGGGCGAAGTTCCTTCAGCACTTCGTGGGCGACACCCCGTGGGTGCACCTGGACATCGCCGGGACGTTCGAGACGGACAAGGAGAAGGGGTACCAGCCGAAGGGGGCCACGGGCGTCATGGTGCGGACGCTGGTGAACTTGGCCGTGGAACTCCTTTCAGAGTAGGCAATCAGACCACTCGGCGATCAGGCACACCCAGAGGGTACCCGGCGAGCCGGCAACTGGGCGCAGGCTGAAGGTAGCCGGCAACGCGGAACTCTAGATTGCCTGGTTGCCAGATCGCCAGGTTGCCTAAAGGACTAGACCACGACGCAGGTGATGGTCTTCCCCACGCCGGGCACCGCCTGGATTCTTGCCATCACCAGCTTGCCGATGGCGCCAGGGTCTTTCGCCTCGACGAAGGCGATGATGTCGTAGGGCCCCGTGACCAGATGGGCCGACTTCACGCCGGAGATCTTTGCGATCTTGGCGCAGGCCCGCAGTGCCTTCTTGGGTGCCGCCTCGATGAGGACATACGCAGCGGCCATCGGTTTCTCCTCCTGCTGCCCAGGTTCCGTTCCGTTGCCTTCGGACGTGCAGCCAAGGGACATCACCCCCCGGACGCGCGCCCGCGTCGGTGCTCCGACGCCCGGAGATACGGTACCCAAGACGACGGGGTCACGCAAGCCAAAAACTCGTTGACACCCGTTTCCCTCGCATTCCCTGGACCGCCGGGGGCCTGGCGGGCGCGATGGCCCTCCTCCTCGTGGTGTGGGCGGGCTGGCTCTGGTTGAGGAGGGACCCCCTGTCCCTGCTGGCCGATGGGGCCGTGGCCGAGCACGTAGAGTACGTCAAGGCCACAATGACCCGTCCGGCGGCCGACCCGCTGGCCGTGATGTGCGAGGCGAGAGACCAGGTCGACTTTGCCTTCGAGCCGATCTTTCCCGGCGACTCCCAGGTAGCGTTGGTCGCCGGCATGGTCACCCATCTCCGCGGAAGGCGGGCCGCCGCCTTCGTCTATCGCGACGATTCAGGTCACTACACGACGCTGTTTCTCATGCCGGAGGCCGGGATCGTCATTCCTGACGAGGGGCGGATGCCCATTGAAACGTTCAAGCCATACCACCGGGTGACCTCGGGCCGCGAGCTGCTCTTGTGGAAGCAGCGAAATCTCGCCTGTCTCTTGGTCTCGGACCTGGACCAGGCGGGCATGGCTCAGATGTTTCTCAAGATCCGCAAGACGGCGTAAACGAGAAGGCGGGATCCATCGCCAACCGGGACCGGAGGCAGTCGCCTCCGGCCTGTGTGCGTTTGAGGGCCAGCGCCATCTCTGAGGCATCGGTCACGGGGGTGAAGCGTGCTGAAGAGGGGACGCGATTACGGGAGTCCAACGCGCGCTACTGCGGCTCCTGCTTGAGCAGCTCCGCCATGGTGTAGCCGGCCTTCAGACCTGAGCCGGTGAGGGGGATCACGGTGGTTTCCCCGGCGGAAAGGCGACCGGCCGCGGCCAGCCGCAAGGCGCCCGCGGGCGCCACGGCCGCGGTCGGCTCGACATACAGGCCGGCGCGACCCAGCTGGAAGAGGCTCGAGACGATTTCGTCCTCGGACACGGTAAAAAGCTCTCCCTGGCTTTCGCGGCACGCCTGGAGGATCGCCCCCGCGCGGTCGGGTGCGGCGATGCGGATGCCCTCGGCGACCGTCGTCCCGGGCGCGGCGGCGACCTCGCCCCGCCAGGCGGCGGCGAGGGGCGCGCAGGGCTTCGCCTGAACGCCGATCAGGCGCGGCAGCCGTGCGATCTCCCCGGCCTGCAACAGATCGCGGAACCCAAGATAGGCCCCCAGGTACAGCGTCCCGTGCCCCACGGGGAGGATCACCTGATCCGGCGCGCGGAAACCTAACTGCTCCCACACCTCGAAGGCGAAGGTCTTGGTTCCGTGGAAGAAGTACGGGTTGAAGACGTGGCTGGCGTAGTAGGTCCGCTCCGCCTCCCGGCGAGCGGCGGCGGCTACGTCCTCGCGCGTCCCGGGGACGGGGACTAGGTCGGCGCCGTAGGTCGCGATCTGGGCCAGCTTGCCCCTGGAGGTCGAGGCGGAGACGAAGATCCGACACGCAATGCCGGCCCGCGCGGAGTATGCGGCTACGGCCGCAGCCGCGTTCCCCGAGGAATCCTCCACCGCCGCCCGGACGCCCAGGCCCTTCATGTGGCTCAGCATCACGCAGGCACCGCGATCCTTGAACGAGCCGGTGGGGAGCAGGAACTCGAGCTTGAGGTGAGACCCCGGAAGGGCCGGCCAGGGGAGCAGGGGCGTCAGGGGCTCCCCCAGGGACACCACGTCGCACGCTGGCGGGAGGGGGAGCGCCTCACGATAGCGCCAGAGGGTCTGCAATCGGCTCCGGATGGCGTCGCGAGGAAAGGACGCCGGGGCGACCAGGTCGTACGGGCCACCGCAGGTGCAGCGCCAGCGTCGCGTGTCGGGGGGCGCCGCCCGCTGGCAGGCGGCACAGACCAGCGTGGGGGACACGGGCGGTCAGAGGACCTGCATCAGCTCGCGCGCCTCGGCGTAGCTCGGGTCGATCTCCAGGGCGCGCTTGCAGCAGCGTTGGGCGCCGTTCAGGTCCCCCAGCTCCTTCAGGCAGACGGCCTTGTAATACCAGGCCTGCTTGGAGTTCCCGTTGTAGCGCAGCGCCTCGTTGAAGCAGGTCGTGGCGTCGGTGAACTTTTTCAGGTGCAGCAGGCAGATGCCCCGCTGGTTCCACGCGGTCAGCAGGCGGCTGGGATCCCTGAGGTCCTTGATCCCGCGGTCGAACTGGGCCACCGCCTGCTCGTACTCCTCCATGTGCAAGAGCGCCGCTCCCAGTTCGATGTTCATCTCCGGCTCGCCTCGGGCAGGCTGGGCTGACCGGGGCGCCGTGGTCGGACGACCCAGCGAAAGCTGGCTGTCGGCTTGGAGACTGAAAGCCAAGTCTTGGACAGTGGCCGCCTTGGCCGCGGCCCGGTACAGATGGACCTTGATCCCCTTGGCGGCCAGGAGCTCTTGGAACTGCGGGTGATCCATGTCGTCGGCCATCCGCACCAAAAGGTCCGCCAGCAGCCGGGACATCTGGGGCCCGCGGCCCCGCTCACGCTCGGCGAAGCCCGCGCGCGCCTCGCCGTCGCTTCCGGCGTAGCGGTCCGTGGGTGTAAACAGGGCGTGGTTCAGCCCGCCGGGCGTGAGGGCCAGGAACCGGTACAGGCCCGCCCGATCCTGTTCGGGCCCGCGGAACTTCCACCGAGCCTCCAGGTAGCCGGGGACGTCGGTGGCCAGGAGGCGCGTCGCAAAGGCCGAGCCCAGGAAGCGGAACTTGTTTCCGCTCTCGAGATACTGTCGCGCCAGGGAGAGGAACAATCCCAGGTCGCCCCGCAGGCTGTACCGGTCATTCTTCCACCGGGGCTGACCGCCGGACTCGACCACGACCACGGTCTCCCGCACGAGGTCCTGCATGACCTCGCGAACGTCGGCGAGCGGCTCCCGCACCTCCTTGGTGATGGCCTCGAGGTTGCGGGGGACCAGATCGAGCAGCGTGAGAAACACCTTGTCGCGGAGGTACACGTCCACCAGCCGCTTGCCCTGGAGGGCCGGGTCGAGCCGCTTCAGCTCCCGGGCTACGACGCGGGATACCAGATCCCCGTGGGAGGCCAGGGCCGCATATCCTGTCGGCTTCCGTCCCGTGAGGGTCATCTGGATCCAGTACATGTGGCCCTCGTGATAGGCCAGGAAGCGGGGGCCGACATCCGTCCGGATGCGCGACTTGATGGCCGGTTCGACGACCTCGGGCGGCCCGATGAGGCGGGCCCGGCGCAGCAGCGTCAAGATCTTCTCGGGCGGGAAGACGTGGAATTCCCCCTTCCCCTTCTCCTCCATGCGCGCGTACCACTCGCGGGCGGGCCGGCTCAAGCCCGAGAAGGCCAGGAACAGGCCAACTAGGCGCCGGTCATTTTTCTTGTCTCGCGTGTAGCTCACAAGAAACCGCTTCAGCTCGTCCGGGCCGATCTCACGCGGGAGGGCGCGCGCCCGACAGAGGATGGGGGCCTGGGTGGCGCGGTGCCTGGCCTTGACCTCGAGATCGGTTCCCGCCCCGGCGATCCGGACGCGGAAATCGTCGTACCCCAACTCATCAAGCAACCGTTTGAGAAGCTGGTCAACCAGTCGGCCCTTGTCCTTGGGGGACGCGGCGAGCACCTTGATGGTCATGCGGCCTCCGAACGACTGACACGCCGCCGACGCCGGTTCCCAAGGCGCCGGGTATCCGCCCCGAGGACCGGTCGGTTCGTCGCGCGAGCCTTCATTTCCTAATCCAGGCCCTCATGAGGCGGCACACTCGCTCTCATGCCAGGAGCGCGTTCACAATGTGGTTCGAGATGTTACGCGCTCGCGTTGTCGCTGTTTCCGCGCTGTGAACGCCGGAACCGTCGCGATCACCACATACAGGTGGAGAAGGGATCAACTATTATTGCCTATCACGAGGCGCATGCGCACCGTGGTGATCGTGCGCGTCAACGCCACGCCGTCTCGAAGGTCAGGGCCAAGGTGAGGGCCCAACGAAAATAAAATTATGAACGCTCGGCAGATAT
>Ga0187769_10002057_pt1 | contig 11674 bp, 5 predicted proteins | sample 0116_SJ02_MP02_1_FD_133140 | JGI IMG/M metagenome (GOLD analysis project Ga0187769, IMG submission 133140) | Tropical peat soil microbial communities from peatlands in Department of Meta, Colombia - 0116_SJ02_MP02_10_MG | ecosystem: Environmental > Terrestrial > Soil > Wetlands > Peat | place... | reverse complement strand
GTCGCGCGCCTCGGACAGGGCAAACGCTGGATTGTGGCTTGTGTTCCTTTTTGGTCTTGACTATCATGTGGCTCGCAAGAGAGGGAATCTCTAGCGGCCCGGATGCGGATTGCCGGCCCCCCAGCCAATCGGCATTGGTTTACTGCTCCGAGGAATCGGGACGTTTGGCAAGGTGCGACCGGAACATAAACAAATTGGCTCCAGCTCAAAAGGAGAAGCAATGAAGGAACGGATTGCACTATATGCAGTGCTTGGCCTGGCCTTGGTGACGGGTGGGTGCGCCACACAGGCCTGGGTGAATCAGCAGATTCAGCCTGTTCAGACGAAAGTGGATCAGGTGTCAACGGCGCAACAGCAGACGGCCACGACGCTCGATCAGACCCGCAAGGATCAGGCTCGCGATGAAACGCAGTTGAGTGCGACGACGGAGAAGGCTAATTCCGCAGACGCTCGTTCGACGGATGCGCTGAACACAGCGACGACCGCCGACAAGAAGGGCGATGCGAACGCGGCGGCAATCGCGGAGTTGCGCAACAATATGGACAACTATAAGTCCGTAGCGCAGACCGTAGTGCTCTTCGGCGTCAACAAGGACACGCTGACCGCGGATGCGAAGAAGACACTCGATCAATTCGCGGCGCAGGTCGCCAGCTACAAGCACTACTATGTCGCCGTCGAGGGCTTCACGGATAGCACGGGCACGGCCGCGTACAACGATGCTTTGAGCCAGCGCCGCGCTGAGAGCGTGGTGAACTATCTGGTGGGAGAAAAGAACCTGCCGGTTTACCGCGTGCAACTTGTGGGTCTCGGCGAATCAAAGCCGGTGGATCCAGCTCACACGCATGCGGCTCGGGCGAAGAATCGTCGCGTCGAGCTGACAATTTTCAGCTCCGACGCGGCGATGGCTGGCATGTAAACGGCCCAACAGTAAGCGCCACGGGGCTTTCCAACATTCGAGTCTGCGGCGCCGGCAGGACGGCCATTGCTCTCCGGCGGTCTTTTGGCGGCGCCGCTTGAGTCCGCATTCCCAGCGGGCGCGCGGGCGCGCGCAAACACGAAGCTCTGGGGGCACGAGACGTTTGGGTTTAACCAGGAGCGACTGCTGCAGCGGCGCCCGGGCGAATAATTTTGAATTCGAGATAATCGTTTGTCGCGATGAGCCGGCGGAGCCGCCCGGACCTCCCTGCCTCCGCCTCCGAACATGCCGATCAAGAAGCAAATCTGGTTCTACCGGGGCTCGCGCGCGAGTTCGCTGGCGCAGCTTCTGCGCCGGCGTTATGCTCTGCGGCAACTTGGGCCAGAGACCGCGCGTGGCAGGAATTCCCGCCGTTCTGCCAAACCAAACACAGAGGATGCAAAGGTCCCGGCGGTATGGCTCGTCGATCTCGAGAACGACGATCTTTCGCTGCCACGCACACTGGCGAAACGGCAAGCGAGCGTGCGGCTCATCGGAGTTACAGCGAGCGGAAACGCCAATGGTGGAGCGCGGCGAGGGATTTTTGCTTGCTTGCCGCGGAGTGTGTCGCGCACGGTCTTAGAACAGACGGTCGCGGCTGCATTTGAAACGATCGAACTGGAGGAGCGCGAGCGGACCGCGCGGGAAGACTTGGCGCGCGCCGAGCGCGAAACCGAGGAGCTGAACCGATTCGGCGTCATGTTGTCGGAGACGCACGATGTCGGCGTTCTGCTGAAGCTCATTCTCGCCAAGGCGCGCGAAATCACCGGGGCAGACGCGGGCGCTCTCTATCTGGTCGAAGAGGCGCGCGGCGACGCGGACGGTTCCGCGGCCGGAGAGCCTCACCTACGTTTGAAACTGACTCAGAACGATAGCCGGCAATTCCCGTTCACCGAATACTGGTTGCCGGTTCGCGAGGATTCGATGGCGGGGTACGCGGCGATGCGCGGAGAAGCCATCGCGATGGAGGACGCGTATAGCGTCCCGCGCGGCCTCCCCTACCGGCTCAATTTGCGATACGACGAAGAGACCGGCTACCGGACAAAATCAATCGTCACGCTGCCGATGAAAAATGGGCGCGGGAAAGTGCTCGGCGTGCTGCAGCTCATCAACTGTAAGCGTCACCGGGAGGTGCGGCTGATGACGGCGGAAGACTTGGAGCGCGAAGCACAGCCATTTCCGGAGCGCGCGATTCGCATGGCTCTTTCACTGGCGTCGCAAGCGGCGGTGGCGTATGAGAACAGCAAACTGTACCAGGACATCGAGACGCTGTTTGAAGGATTCGTGCAGGCGGCCGTGACGGCGATCGAGCAGCGCGACCCGACCACGTCGGGCCACTCGCATCGCGTCTCGACCATGACGGTTGGGCTCGCGGAGATCGTGGACCGCACGAGCGCGGGCCCGTACGCGGAGACGCGTTTCACGCCCGGGCAGATGAAGGAGATCCGGTACGCAGCGCTTCTGCACGATTTCGGCAAGGTCGGCGTGCGCGAGGAAGTGCTGGTCAAGGCCAAGAAGCTCTATCCGGCGCAGATCTCGGTGCTGCAAAACCGCTTCGACTATGTGCGGAAGGACCTGGAGGCGCGGACGGAGAAAAAGAAATTCCGCGCCGTGCTCGAATCGCAACGCGAAGAGGCGCTGAGCGAAGTCCAGCGGCTGGATCGCGACCTCGAGCGGCGGCTCACCGAACTGGACGAGGCGTTCGGGGTGATTCAGCGGGCGAACGAGCCGTCGCTGCTGCCGGCAGGGCAGTTCGACCGGCTGTTCGAGATCGCGCGCCTCTCCTACCGGGACCCTCGCGGCGCGGAGCATCCGCTGCTCACACCGGATGAGGTGCGGCTTCTTTCCATCCCGCGCGGCAGCCTCGATTCGAGCGAACGCCAGCAGATTGAATCGCACGTGGTGCACAGCTTCAATTTTCTGATGCAGATTCCGTGGACGAAAGAGATCAGCCAGATTCCGTCCATCGCGCGCGCGCATCACGAAAAGTTGAACGGCACGGGGTATCCCTACCGGTTGAAAGGCGTTGAAATTCCCGTGCAGGCGCGCATGATGACGATCTGCGATATTTTCGACGCTCTCTCCGCCGCCGACCGCCCCTACAAGAAAGCCGTTCCTGCCGAGCGGGCGTTGGCGATACTCGAATCGGCGGTGCGGGAGAGCGAACTCGATCCGGAGTTGTTCAAGTTGTTCATCGATGCGAAGATTTTCCAACTTTCCCTCCGGCCGTCTTGATTCTGTCTTGCGCGGAAGACGCCGGGCGCCTGCGTTAGAATGAGCGCGATGCGAAGCATCAGCGTTCTTTCGCGGCGGCTCACACTGTCGCTCTTCGCGGCGTGCATCGCGTGCGTCCCGTCCGCCGGGGGGCGAGCCGCGGCGCAGAATCGCCCTGCATCCACTGCCGGCGTTCCACGCAGCATTGTTCTGCCCAAGGAACTGGTCTCCGGCGCGCCCGCGACGCTTTCCGTTCTGGACGCCGCCGGACGGCTCGTGCCTGGAGTCGTTCTCGAAACGACGAGCGGCGAGAAACTTCGCACCGATGCGACGGGACGCGCCGAATTCACTGCGCCTGTGGCGCCGGGGAAACTCGTCGTACACGTGGAGGGGCAGATGATTGCGGCGTCGGCGCCGGTCGTCCCTGCTTCCGATTCAGAGGCAGGCGCTTCCTTAGGCGTTCAACTTGCGTCGAGCCCGCACGTGCTTGAAGTTCGCAATCGATTTGGACTCGCCGGAACGGGATTCCGCGGAATCGCGGACGAAAACCACATCACAATCGGGGGGAAGCAGGCCCTGGTGTTGGCGGCTTCGCCTACGTCCATCGTGGCGCTGCCGGATCCGGATACGCCGCTCGGGGCAGCAGTACTCTCCGCCGGGGTCGCAAACCAAAGTCCGGCCTTGGCGGCCGTGGCCGTCGTCACGTTGGAAGCGATCGGGCCGCAGGGGGCGCTGCGTGTGGGACAGAAGACGACGTTCACCGTGCGCGTGCGTGGCACGACGGAGCCGCTGAGGATCGAAGTTTCGGATCTGAGCCCGGCGATTCTGCAATTGCCCGATGGAAATCCATTGAGAATGACCACGAGCGGGGGGGCAATGAACGAAGCGAAGTTTGAGGTTGTGCCGCTGGCCGCGGGGAAATATTCCGTTCGCGCTCATCTGGCCGAGTCCTACTGAGAATGTAGCCCGCCTGTTGGACGGCCATCTGGTGTTCGCACCTTTCGGCGCCTATGCTTCCTTGCAGTCTGACTTTGTCCTGAGATCTACTCATGCTGCTCGGGTTCTTCCGATTCGGATGCGGAAAGCAAGCCGGGTACTTCATCGATTGGCTGAACCTCGATGATCTGCTCGCCTGTTGCCGCTCTAAGCTCCTTGAACTTTCTTGCCCCTGGCAGGACTCGGCTTTCAAGCGACCCCCGCGCCCTGTTGAACGTGTCGACCGCTCTTCGAAGCGCTGATCCAACGCCTTCGAAGTGCGAAGTAAACGTTCGGATGCGGTCGTGGAGCTGTCTGCCAAGATCACTGATTTCTTGCGCATTGTTGGCGATTTCCTCTTGCCGCCAGCCGTATGCGACCGATAGCAATAGTGTGATCAGGGTCGTCGGTGTTGCGAGTATCACCCGCTTTTCCATTCCATCTTCGATTAGAGTGCGATCTTGTTCGGCAGCGGCTGCGAAGAAAGATTCTCCCGGAAGAAATAGGACCACAAATTCTGGTGCTTGATTGAACTGCTCCCAATACCCGCGTGATGCCAACTGGTTCATATGATTTCGGACGAGCTGCCCGTGCTTTGCAAATTGAGTCTTGCGCTCCTCCTCCGTTGTAGATGCGACAGCATCCAGGAATGCCTGTAGCGGCACCTTCGCGTCTACTATGATTCTGCGATTTCCGGGAAGGTTCACTATCATGTCCGGACGCTGGCGCTCCCCTTCGTTTTCTAGAGTCTCCTGCTCGCTGAAATCGCATCGGTCGGACATCCCCGCCAGTTCCGCCGCTCTCCGAAGGGTCATTTCCCCCCAACGCCCCCGAACCTGCGGATTTCGCAGGGCGCTCACCAAACTCCCCGTTTCCCTTTGGAGCTGCTGGTTGGTCGTGGCGAGTGTCCGGAGCTGTTGCTCAAGTGTTCCATAGGCGCTCTGTCGGGTCCTCTCCATTTCCTGCACTTCTCTCTCATACCGCTCTAGTGCCACCTTGAGCGGGGCAATGATTCCGTCAATCGCTTCCTGTCGCGTGTCGAGGTCGCCCTTGGCTTGCGCCTGAACAGTCTCAAACGTGCTCTTCGCGAGAGCTAGGAACGCTTGGTTGTTGCTCTTGAGCGCTTCCGCAGACAAGGCATTGAAGGTATCTGTGAGCTTTGTCTTTGCCTCCTCAAGAAGCCTCATCTGCTCACCAAGATTCGCCTGCGCTTCTTCAAGCTTTGTCTCGGCAGTGACCCGAAGTTGACTTTCGGTGTTGAGTTGGCTGCGGACCGTAGACAGTTCGACGAGCGCGGCTCGAGCCTCTTTGAGTTCTGCTTGGGCCGCAGCTTTTTGCTCCCCCTCGCTTTTCAACTCTTGCTGCAAGCTCGAAACTTGCGTGCCTCTCGCTTCCAGCTCTCCCTTCATTTCCACATTCTTGCCCCGAAGCTCGCTAATCGCGCCCTCGACAGCCCGGAGGCCTCCCTCAGCTTGCGTCTTGTAGTTGGAGAGGTCCGCCTTCGCTCTAGACGTCGCCACGAGCCACCCAACAAGTGCTCCGACCGCAGTTCCGAATATCAAAATCAGTACAATTTGCATGCTTCCCTCCGACGATCTCCCATATGTCAGCCGGAGCTACAACGATAGATCAAGACTTCCCTAGGGCGGGTGGTCCGGCATTTCGATTCTTCTTGACGGGGCGCGTAGGGCGGATGATACCACTTCCATAAATCAACATGCAGTTGCGGTTCTGGCTTTGACGGTGCCGCAGGGTAACGCAAAGCGGCGTCAAGCCGCCGCACTCCAAATCGCTGCTGAGTCTCTCGCGGCGGTCTACCAGTTCACCTTCAACGCGAACTGAAATTGCCGCGCATCGAGCGCCGCGGTCGGCTGGCCGGCGAAGCAGGTATTGATGCCGCCGCTCGTGACCTCGGCTGGAGCCAGCGGGTCGCACACGTCGTTCACGTCGCCGACGTTGAAGCGATTGAGCAGGTTGAAACCTTCCGCGATGACTTCGACATTGGCCTGCTCCTTGAAGTAGAACTTGCGGTCGAGGCGCGCGTCGATTGTGAACGTCGCGGGCTTGTAGAACGCGTTGCGCGGGAGATTGCCGTCGCAACCGAGGCCGGTCAGCGGCAAGGTCACGGGCGCGACTTCGCAATTCGTGATTACGCCAAACGTGACGCCGTGGATGTAGGGCGAAACGGCCGTGTTGACGGCGTTGCCGGTTCCGGAAACGACGGAGGGACGGCTCGTGGTGGCGCTGAAATCATCGTTCAAATCCTCGCCGGTGATGACGTTGAAGGGCAAGCCGGAGGAAACGTCAATGATTGGCGCGAAAGTAAAGTCCGCAAGGATCTTTTTCCAGGCGCCTCGATCGTGCGTGGAGTAGGGAGAGGTGAAAACGGCGCTGCTGATCCAGCGGTGACGCTGGTCAAACGTTGAGTTGCCCCATTCGAGGTCGGGCCGCGTGTTGTCCTGGGGGTTGAGCAGCGATTGTAAATCCGTGGAATCGTCGAACGCGTGCGACCAGGTCCAGCTCGTGACGAATTCGACGTGATTGTCCAGGCGCTTCGAGAGCGATACCGTCAAGCCGTTGTAATTCGAGCCGCCGGTGGACTGTTGCTCATTCGCGTCGCTGAAGGGAATCGTCACGCCTGCCGGGCCGGTGGGGAAGCCTGCGGTTTGCGCGAGACCCTGCAGCAGCGGAAGCGAAAGTCCGAGGATGCCGAAAGTGGGACTCGGACCTGTCGGGCGGAAATAGTTGAAGACCGCGGCGGTGCCGATGAAGCCAAACGGCGCTCCCGAGCACGTGGGGTTCGAGTAGCCAGTCGCAAGGGCGATGGGCGCGACGACTTCGAAACTGGAGCTGGCACTAGTGGCCGTGCACGTTCCGGCGGCCAAATTCGGAATAGCCACGAGGAAGGGACTATTCGCCGTGAACGGAATTCCGGCCTTCAGGGCGTTATCTGCATTCTGGAGCAGGAGCTTAACGTTTGTAGGATTGATGTTCACGGGGCGATTGATGTGGAGGCCGCGCGTGAAGCTGTAGCCGATCGAAAGCTTGTAGTTCTTGCCGAACTGCTGCTCGATGGTGAGGTTGCCCTGTTCGGCGTATGCATAAACGAAATTCTTCGCCACGGGATATGTGAATGGGAGCACGGCGAGCGGGAGAGCGGAACTGGGGCTGAGAAAATTCTGGTTCGTGAAAAACGAATTGGGGAGCAGCCCGTTGAAACGTTGCTGGCCGGGTTCATAGCCCATGTTGTAACTCGAGGGCGCGTTGAGCACCCCTTGAAACATTGACGCGGCATTGAACACCGTTAACGCTGTGGCGGGCGACAGCGCGGTGTTGCTCGGTGACCCGGGAACGAATTCGTACTGCGCGGATTCGGAGCCGTCGGCGGTTGTGGCGAGGAAGGTCAGGGCCAGCGGCGGATGATCGTAGAAGAGGCCGTATCCGGCGCGAATAATCGTCTTGCCTTTGCCGATGGGGTCCCAGGCGATGCCGATGCGGGGCGCAAAATTCTTGTAGTCGCGCGGAATTCCTTCGACGGTGCCCATCGCCTGCTCCGCCGGGCCGTTGTAAGCGCCCTTGGGCGTGAAGAGTGGCGAGAGTTCAACGTCGTAGCGAATGCCGTAGTTCACGGTCAGGCGCCGCGTGACCTGCCAGCTGTCCTGCGCGAAGCCTGCGAACGCATTGTTGTCGAACGGACGGTACGAACTGCCCATGCCTTGCAGGAAGGCGCTCGGCTCACCGAGGCCATAGGCTTGCACGCCGGTCAATGTCGCTTGCGGTGGGAGTGCGGAATTGATCGACACCGAGGAGAAGCGGTAGAGTCCGCCGAAATCCAGCTGGAACTGGCTGGTTCCCGAGCGCAACTGCACCAGATTAATGTCCACCCCGAATTTGATTGTGTGACTGCCCTTGATCCAGCTGAGGTCGTCGGTAAACTGGTCGCGCCGCTCGATGCGATTGACTGTCGAGAAGGGCTCGCGGCCAAAAGACGCGACGCCAAGAATATCCACCGCCGGATTGCTGCCGCCGGGCAAACTCGAATAGGTGTAGAAGACGCTGCGGCGCGCATACTGAGCGCGAAACTCGTTCAATAGATTCGGGCGAATGCTCGTTACGTGCTGACCGACGAGCGCGAAATCGCGCGAAGTCTGCGCCGACGTACGCGAACCGGCGTTTTCGCCAAACGTTTGATCCTGTCCGTTGACCTCGATGCCGGTGACGGTGGAAGGGCTGACGTTTACGCGAATAAACGATGAGTTGCGTGCGTTCCAAAAGTGATCGATGCGCGCAGAATAGTAAGAGGTCTTCTCGGACGTGGGGAAATTTCCCTCGATCGAATCCAGCGGCACGAACGACGCTGGCGGCGGAGCCAAAAGGCCAAAAGCGGGCGGGAAATAGGCCGCTCCGGCCGGCAGACCAAACAGCACGGCGCTGGGCCCGAGATTTCCATGCAGCGCGAAGAACGAAGACGCGCCGGTGACGGCAGCAGCTTGCGAAAGCTGTGACCCCGTCGGACTCGAGAGAAAGGCGTTGCAAAGCGCGGCGGAAGGGTTAGGCCCTATCGCGCCCGTAACGGCTGACGTATAGAATCCGGCTTGCGTCGAAGTCATCAGCAGTGGGACGGGAATGCACGGGATGGCGGCCGATGTGAGTCCGAATGGTCCCGCTGCGCCGGGGAAAGGCTCGCCGATATCGCTGAAGCCGGATTCCTCGCGGCGCGTCATCTCATAGGAGAGGAAGAAAAACGTTTTGTCCTTTTGAATCGGGCCGCCGAGCGTCGCTCCGCTCTGGACGCGCGTATAGGCCTGCTTGACCGGAATCAGATTGCCCGTATTCGGGTCCACCTGCACGGAAAACGGATTGCGGGCCTGGAAGGCGCTGTCGCGAAGGAATCCGAAGACGTTGCCGTGGAATTGATTTGTGCCGCTCTTTGTGACGATGTTCACCACGCCGCCGGTGGCGCGGCCGAACTCGGGCATGTAGCTGTTTACGATGATCTGAAATTCCTGCACAGCCTCCTGGGAAACCGTCGCGCGAACGCCATTCACCGAATTGTCCACGGCATCGGCGCCGTCCACGGAAACTTCATTGGAGCGCGCGCGCTGGCCGCCGAAACTCAAGCCGCTGGTGGGCGCGGCGCCGAGAAATGGAGCGTTGTCGCGGTTGGTCTGCGAATCGAGGAGCGTGAAATTGATGTAGTTGCGGCCGTTGATCGGCAGGTTGTCGATCTGCGTGCTGCCGACAGTTTGCGTGATGGCGGTGTGAGAGGTCTCGATAACGGGCGGCAATTCAGTGATGGTCACGGATTGCTGCCCCGCGAGCAATTGCAGATGCGCGTCGAATGTGGCGGCGGAGCCGATGGTCAGTTCCAGGCTCGGGTTGACTATCTTCGTGAAGCCCTTGCCCTCGACATCCAGCTCGTACGTGCCCGGCGCTATGCCCACGAAATGGTATTCCCCGGAGGAGTCCGTAGGCTGCGATTCGACCGCGCCGGTCGCCTTGTTCGTCAGGCTGACTTGCGCTCCAGCCACGACCAGCCCCTGCGGATCGTAAACGTGGCCGGACAATTCGGCTGTGTTCACCTGGGCTCGAGCAGTCGGCCCCACTGCCAGCACGCTCGCAAAGACTAAACAGAAGCCCATCAGCTTTCCCGCACGCATGACGTTTCTCCCCCTCGCGATTGCAACAGTGGATCGCACGTTCGACCTCGATTGGATTGGCGTTCCGAACGGGGCTGGGAAGCTCCAAATGGCCGCCCCGCAGGCCAGTCGCTGATGGCTTTTACTTCATTCCGGGCGGATTTGGCAATGGAGATTTGCGGCGAGCCCCGGAGTTTGCGGCTGCACGGCGTTCGCGCGCCATGGAATAGCCTGCTTTGCATCACACACGCGAGATTCCCCGGAGGTTGTGCTAGTGCGGAAGAAGAGGAAGCGTCAGTCCGAAAGGCGGCCGATCAAGCGGCGCAAGCGCTCGCGATCGGAGGCTTTCATGTGCACGAATTCGACGCCGCCGCCACCCGGAGAGACATTGCGGACGATCGCGGTGGGCTGAATCTTGTGCAAGCCCGCGCGAAATTCCACTTTGAGCGAATCGCCGACGGAGAGCCTCTGCTGCGCTTCGAGGTACGCGCCGCCGAGGCTGATCGTGCGCACCTTGCAGGTCCCGGCGCGCGCACCTTCGAGCTTTGCCGAATAGGTGGAGACCAGCGGGATGCGGATGTAGCGGCGAGGCCGGGCGAACGAGAGGCCCGATTTGCTCAGCGCATCCTGTTGTGCGCGGACGCGCGCGGCGGCGGGGTGATTCTCAATGAGCGCGAGGGCTTCTTCCGCGGCGGAGCGCAGGCCCGCTGGCTCGGCGTGCGTCAAGCCGTTGCGTTCGCGTACGATCATGCGGAGCAATTCCGCGGCTTCGGCGGTGCGCATTCTGCCGAGCGCCTCGACGGCCTTGATGCGGAAGAAGACGTCGCGCAACGTTTCATGCATCCCCGAAGCGATTTCGATGAGCAGCGGCAGGGCACGGGCGTGCTGCGCCAGGCCCATTTGATCGAGCATGGAAGGCACGGTGAGCGAATGCGCTTCCGCGACGACCCGGCGGAATGCCTCCGCCGTCTCCGCGATGAGTTCTGGATCGGTGAGCCGCGACAGTTCGGTGACGGCCAAGTCCTGCAGATTCCAATCCCAACTCGGCAACGCACGAGGCAAGCACGCGATGAGCCGCGCAGGTTCCACTGCGGCAAGCAGTTTGATCGCCGTGACGGCGGGCTGGCGGCGCGGCTCGAACAGTCTGGATTGCAGCGCGCCGAGCACGGGCTCGCCCGCTGCGCGCACGAGACGCGCCATGGCCGGCAGCGCGCCCAGCCCTTCGGGCGCCGTCAGCAGGAGTGCTAGCCGGTCAAGCAGCCGTGCGGGATCGCGCCGCAGAAGCCGCGGGAGAACGGCATCGAGCGGGCGGTTCGCAAGCGCGTCTTCCACGAGATACAGCCACGATTCATCCGCCGTGATGCGGGAAACCATCGCGGAAATGTGCGCGTGCTCGGCGTCGCGTGGCGCCGCGTCCAGGGCGACGAGGATGCGTTCAAATTCGGCGTAGTGGCGGCCCGTGAGCGCGAGCCGCGCGAGGCGTTCCATGAGCACCGCGAGCAGGCCGGAAATTCCCGGCGAAGTCTCGAGCACGAGCGCGCGGGCGACGTCGCGGCCGAAATCTTCCGTCGAGGAATGAGGCCAGAGCCGCGCGATCTGGGGCTCGATTTCGGCGAGCCCGGTGGCGACCGCGCGCCGCGCGTGAGCTTCTTCCGATTCCAGGCCCAAAGCGTAGCGAAGCAGCAAGGCGCGCGCCTCACGGGCGGGCGTTTCGTTATTGTGGCTTTCGGCCGCGGTCAGCATCGGCTCGATATGGTGCGCGAAAGCGGTCGCGGGAACGCACCACGCATCGTGGCTCCGCAGAACTCGCGTGCGCTCGCGCGCGGGCAAGCCTTCCCAGAACCGGTCCACCAGCGAGGCGACGCGCTGCTCGGCGACATCGGGAGCTTCG
>Ga0187769_10002056_pt1 | contig 11675 bp, 12 predicted proteins | sample 0116_SJ02_MP02_1_FD_133140 | JGI IMG/M metagenome (GOLD analysis project Ga0187769, IMG submission 133140) | Tropical peat soil microbial communities from peatlands in Department of Meta, Colombia - 0116_SJ02_MP02_10_MG | ecosystem: Environmental > Terrestrial > Soil > Wetlands > Peat | place... | reverse complement strand
TACTTGGCTGCCTGACCGGCAGCCGAGGCTTCGTTCGGTCAGCCGCAGTAGAAGATGATCGCCTGTCCCTTCGGCAAGGTCGCAGCCCGGGCCACTAAGCTGGCCAACGGAATCGCCCCCTCGAGCCGGGCGCTGTTGAACTTGGCCTCATCCGCATAGGCGCAGACGAGCAGTGCCGTCTTCGACTGCACCTCGCGCCGTGCGTCGCCAACGCTAATGCGTTCGATCTCCGCCATGCATCCCTCCTGTGGGAGAGCCCGCTCCCGGATACTCCCGACCGCGATGGGCGGTTGCCCCCTCCGACCCCAGCCAAGTAGCAGTTGCGCACTCTCCTTCCGCGTCTGAGCCTCACGGACGCGCACCCGCGTGCCCGGGGATTAACAGCGCGCTCCGTGTGTCCTCCATAATATCAAACGATAAGGGGCCGACGCTGACGCCGTTGACGGTAATGCCGACCGTCTGACAGGAGACGTACCGCAGCTGGCGGATAGGGCTCCCCAAGCACGGCACCCGCGATCCCCGCGAGACTCGCCCACTGCTCTCCGAGTCTGCGAACCTTGCAGCACCGCGCCACCGTCCTGGGTGGTCGGTACACCCCACGCGACTATTAAAGCCGCTCGGCCGCTCGAGGTCTACCGCGGCGGGGGCGGCGGAGGCAGCGACGCGGACGGCACCCAGATCCACTGCCACGGCTGGTGCACACCGTCGCCGTAGAGCACGTACCGACCGTTTGGATAGACGACCTCCCGCTGGACCGCGGCGGCCCGGGGCGGCGCGTAGATCGGTGCTTGCTGGTAAATGGGCGGTGGCGCCGCATACGTCGGCGGCGGGGCGTACGCCACGGGTGGGGGATACGACAGCGCTGCCGACAGCGCCCAGAATGGCGCCGTCGCAATGGCGACAGCGCCGAGCGCCAGGCCCCCGATGATGGCTGCAGGCCACCACCACCCGCCGTAGCCACCATAGTACCCGCCGTACCATGTCCCTCCCGCCCAGGCCGGACTCGGGAGCATCGTCCCAAAGAGCACGAGCAATACCGCGAGCAGCACGATCACTCTCTTCATCGACGTCCCCTCCGGGGCGGCAGCATATCAATTGGCTCGCTGGTCAGAATTTGCTTTGAAGCCGCACGGCGCGGGGCACGCCTACGCATGAGCAAAGTGAGTATGCTGCGGCCGGGGGAGCGGTGTCAATCCAAAACTGCTAGGACTGCTGCGGCGATCGGCGGCACAGAGGGACAAACTGGCCAGGGGACTGGAGTTCGTCGAGATGTGGATCGGGTTGAGGACCATCGAGATCGAGACCAGGGATGCGTTATACCGTCAGTAACCCGGCGAGGTCCAAAGAACTCCGCCGGAACGGTTGACCCACCTCACGCCGCCCACTGTCCGGTGAACGGCACCACAAGGCCCTCGTATTTCCAAGCAATTATATCTATCGCCCCGGGCCCCCGCCACCCTGACCAGTGCCAATCACTTTCCAGTGCCTGCCGGTGACGGATCGGATGGTTTGCTCCATCGGCCTCAGCGTCGCGGGGACTCGCTCCTCCGACCCTTCACCGCCAATTCGCATACCGGTCGGCATCGAGGCCACATCACCGGTGCGGATGCACTCTCTCCATGAGCTACACGGCTGCGGTTAACGTGATTCTCCAACGTCGGCCGGCGGGAGAGGGGATCCACTGTTCCAGTAGCGGACCGGCCCCCCGGCAGCCTAATGGGTCAACTCATTATTCTGATAGCCCAGGTATCAAAGCGGTCTCTCCTAACCCCCTTTCCTGAGATGCGAGGGGTAAATGGTGAACTCCAGGACAAAGAGGTCATGATGGCCAATCCTTATCTCGCGAAGGGCCTCTCCATACGCAACGCTCCCGATCGTTGCGTTTTGCCAAGCGGGCAATTTGGGAATGGCCGCAGATGTAAGTTCATAGGTAACTAGAAATCTGTCTTTCCCCGGGCCGGCTCCATACAGTGTTCGCTCTTCCGTCATGATCTGCGACATCGCCTCATCGGTCTCGTACAGGCGAGCCCGGAGAACTCCCGGGATTCTGCAGACGGTTGGCAGATGCTCTGTGCCAAACCACTCTATGATGCGTTCGCTCCCCGATCCGATAGTAAAGCGGACGGCGAGGTAGTACGGGGCATCGGTGGGAAGCGCCTCCCCGGCATGCTTTCGTAAGCCGTAGATGGTCCGCACGGAGTTTCGGTAGTGGCTCAGGGCCTCGCGGGTTCGCAGATCAGGTTCATTCATAGATTGATGATAGGCGTTGCCAGCCAAATCGGAGACCGCCGACGTTTCATAGGCGATGAAAAACCCAGGCGCCCCCGCCAATCCAGCATAGCGGTGCCCCACGTACCATCCCGGGGTATTGATGCGCAACACCATATGCTCCTTGCTGTGCCAGTCCCGGAATGTCGGAATAAACTCTTTGTCGATGTCCGTCCAAATGCCCAAGAAGCCAGTTAGTTGCTGCATATTCACGTTAGCCCCTTCAGGCTCTGGAAGGCGAGGGCCTCAGTTCGGATCCAGGATGGCTCCCCGACAAGGGCCAATCTGGGCACTGGGAAGAGAGACTGTCGCTGGTATACAGGCTGAACGCTCCGGCTGGGCGGCTTGCCGTAACCACCGACCGGCCAAGTCTCCTCTCACCGGTGGTTCGCCATTTGCCCTCTGACGTTAGGCTGTCTCCCCCGGCCAACTCAGCCGCCCCTGGCCCTCCGCCTTGACCCCCCGCGATCTTCCGGGTCCCATACGCATCATAATCCGGCACCAGGCGATCATACGCGCCATCCATCAAGGGAGAGGAGATCATGAAATCGGCGGAGGCGCGATTGCAGGCGATAGGAATATTCCACACGACCGCCATGCGCAAGAGCGCCTTGACATCCGGATCGTGGGGCTGCGGTTCGAGCGGATCCCAGAAAAAGATGAGAAAATCAACCTCACTGTCGGCTATCTTGGCGCCGATTTGCTGATCCCCGCCCAAAGGTCCACTCTGGAGTTTGTTAATTGTGAAGCCCAGTTCTTGTTCCAAGATCTCGCCGGTTGTCCCGGTTGCATATAACTTGTGGTGAGCCAAGAGCACTCGATTGAATTTTGCCCACTCAACCAGATCACCCTTCTTATTGTCGTGCGCGACGAGGGCGATCTTCTTGTCATGTTCCATGGCAATTTTCTTGTGATTCATGTGAACCCCCCCGGTTCCCCCGTAATAGAAAATTACCTCAACGTGGCTGACGGCCTCGAGTTCAGCCGCGGCCGCCAAGTGCAGCCGCTGGTTGGTGTGATGGAGCGGGACGTTGCCGCCCTTGTCGCCTTGCCCCTCTGCCGGGCACCCCCATCCCCCTTCGGGAATCCCTGAAGACAAAACAGCCCCCTGGGATCAATGGAAGTCCCAGAGGGCCGTGCCGATGGTTCTTATCGCCTTGTCCCTGACTGATCTCACTCGACCGCCCTCCCCAGAGCGCCAGGGTGATTCAGAGGTTGGCTCACGCTACCGCCAGGCGTCCACCCCTGTTACTACGCAGCGCGGAATAATGGCTACATCGTTCCCCGCGCTGCTTCGTTCGCGGGGAAGGCCCTCGCCCTTGCACGGGACCCGCGGCAAGGGCTCAGCCCCCCACGCACCCACGCCTTCGTCGCGGGTACCCGACCGAGAGGGGCGGACCGCCGCCCCTCGTCGGACTCTCCCCCGGACTGTGCGGTCCGGGAGGGGCCGTCGCCTATTTTACGCACTGCACAGTAAGCATGATGCTGCCCGCACCTGTCCCACGTCCGTCTAGGCCCGATGCGAGGCGGTTCAGGCCTCACCGAGCGCTTCCAGGTCTGCAAGGTCTTCCGTCCTGCCGACCGCGCGCTTGTTGGCAATGAACTGGACGCGACCGATGAAGGAGACGGGAACGTCGCCGTACAGCCCCGCCTGCCTACCCGCCCAGCATTGCTCCCAGGTGACTCCCGAGAGCGAAGTGATGAGATCCAGTCGCACCGGCGGAACGCCGAGTTGGACCGCGCGATCCCGGCTTGAGAAGCCCTTCGCCCTGAGGCCAAGCGAACCGAACCCAAAGGCATCCAATGCAGCCAGGATTCGCCGCGCGTTCTCCGGAGTGGGCCTCACATAGAGGTCCATGTCCCCCGTGTAACGTGGAGCGCCGTGGAAGGCGAGTGCGTAGCCGTCCACGATCATGTACTCGACACTATGTGCGTTGAGCAACGCGAGCAGTTCTCTGAAGTCTGGCTGCACTTCCATGGAATTGCCTTCGCAAATACTCCACGGCGGCGATGCGTTCGGCCGGGGGCCGGCCCAACCAGTGGGCGAGGTCCTCCCGCCGGGTGTCTGAGTTGAGGCTTCGAATCTGAACAACCTTTTCTATCATGGGCACCCCTGCCATTACCTCTCATCCAGTTCCGAGGCGCTTCGCATCTTTCTGGGCTGCCTAGAACCGCCGCAATATCCCGACGACCTTGCCGATGATCTGGAAGTGCTTCTCGCCCTTCTTCACCTGGATCGGCGACATGGTGGGATGCTCGGGCTGGAGAACGACGAGGTCCTTCTTGAAGAAGACGCGCTTGATCGTGGCCTCGTCGTTCACTAGGGCCACAACGATATCGCCATTCTCGGCCGTGGCCCGGCGGCGGACCAGGGCGTAATCGCCCGGGAGGATGTGGGCGTTGATCATGCTCTCGCCCTGCACCTTGAGGAGGAAGGCCTCGTCCCCGTTCACCCACTCGCGGGAGATTGCAAACGAGCCCTCCACATTCTGCTCCGAAAGCAGCGGCTGGCCCGCCGCGACGCGACCGAGGATGGGCAGCTCGCGAAACAGAGAAAGAGTCCTTCCCCCAACCGGGAGGGGGGATGAGGAAGGCGCCTCGAGGAGCTGGAGGGAGCGAGACTTGGAGGCAACGCGCCTCAGGACGCCCTTCCGCTCCAGCGCCTTGAGATGGTCGAACACGCTGCGAGGCACGAAGCCGAAGTGGGCCCCGATCTCCCGCACCGTGGGTGGGTAGCCGGCCTGAATCATGAAATGCCGGATGAAGTCAAGGACCTCTCGCTGTCTGGCGGTCAGCGTCGATCTTGTAGTCATCGCCTTCCTCTCATTTCACCATAGCCGCTGTGCGATATGTCTTCTCCCGCGCTGTCATATACCATACGTGCGTATGGTTGGTCAAGGCGAAACACAACTCTCTCCGCAATTTCTTTCAGCCCAAATTCGTGATAGGGTTTGTGAATAGGAGCTGTCAGGCTGGCCCAAGCCGATTGGCCGATCCCTTTGAGCCAGAAAGGAATCTGAGGAGCCCAAGGCTGAGGACGTGATCGCCCGCGCGAATAAGAAAGTTCCAGAAATTCTCGGCCAAGAATCAGCAATAGGAGGATCTCAACCCGGGGCGGACGCGTCTTCCCGCAGGATTTGCGGAGAGGAAGACCAGGCGATGAATTCGTTGCGCGGGAGGTGATGCGCGGCCCGATTGCAGGCCTTCGAAAGAGGCCTTCGAAAGAGGGGCCTTGACAGGGCCGTTCCGACTGGATAGGTTCCACAAAGGAATCTCATTCTCCAGGAGCCGTTGGGAGGGAGTGGAGGCCAACATGAGGCAGCGAAAGCAGCATGGCACACGTTCGAGCGGGATGAGCCGACGGGATGTCCTGCGCCTGGGGGCGGCGGCGACTGCCGGCGCGGCGGTCGGCCCGTTCGTGATGCGGGTCGCCGGTGCCGCAGATGCCTTCAGCTGGCAACGCTTCAATGGCAGCAAGATCTTCATCCAGTTCACCAAGAACCCCTGGTCCGAGGCCATGGAGAAGATGCTGCCGGATTTCGAGAGGCAGACCGGCATCAAGGTCGAGTTCTCGGACCTGCCCGAGATCCAGGCCCGGCAGAAGGTCACCGTGGAATTCACGGCAGGCTCGGGCGGGATCGACGTCTGGTACAGCAGTCTGCACGTGGAGAAGCGGCGGTTCTGGAAGTCGGGCTGGTATCTCGACCTCCGGAAGTTCCTGAATGACCCGACCATGACGGCGCCGGATTACGATTGGAACGACATGACTGGCGGCGCGAAGGATGCGGTGACGCAGTCGGACGGGAGCATCTCTGCCCTCCCGGCCTTCGTGGACCCGTGGATCCTCTTTTACCGGAAGGACCTGCTCGCGCAGAAAGGCTTGAAGCCGCCCCGCACGCTGGCCGAGATGGAAGAGTTCGCCCAGAAGTTCCACAACCCGCCGGGGATGTACGGGTTCGTGGCCCGGGGGCTGAAGAACGCCAACGCTCCCGCCTGGGACTGGGTGCTCTTCAGCATGGGTGGGACCTTCTTGACGAAGGACGGCAAGGCCTCCATCAACACGCCCGAGGCGGTCAAGGCCATGGACTACTACGCCGGCATACTCCGCCGCTTCGCGCCGCCCGGCGTCGTGAACTTCAACTGGTACGAGTGCAGCGCGGTCTTCATGCAAGGCCAGACCCCCCTGTATTTCGACGGCGTCAATTTCGCGAGCCAATTTGAGGACAAGGAGAAATCCAAGGTCGTGGGCAAGACGGGGTACGCTGTCCTGCCGGCCGGACCCGGCGGCCACTTCTCGCCGATCTTCAGCAACGCTGTGGCTGTCAGCGCCCAGAGCAAGGTGCAGGGGCCGGCCTACTTCTTCGCCCAGTGGGCCACGACGAAGCAGGGTGCCAAGCAGGAACTCCTGGCTGGGACCGGCAGCGGCCGGGCGTCAGTCTGGAACGATCCGGAGGTGAAGGCCAAGGCCCCGATGCCGCCCGATTGGGCACAGTCCTACGTGGACAGCATCAAGATCGGCCGCCTGGGCCTGCCGGAAGTCGTGGACGTGACGCAGTTCCGGGACATCGTGGGTGTCGCCATCCAGAAGGCCATCGAAGGGGCCAAGTCCGCCGACGTCTTGGCTCAGGCCCAGAAGGAATGGCAGGCCGTCTTGGACCAGACGGAAAAGTAAGACAGGAGAGGAGGTCGCCATGAAGGGACGCAAGATCGGCATGACCCGACGAGAGGTGTTGCGCTTGGGTGCGGCGGCAGCGGCCGGGGCGGCGGTGGGTCCGTTCGTCGCCACTCCGGGCCACGGCCAGACCTTCAACTGGCAGCGGTCCAAAGGTAAGGAACTGTACTGCATCTTCTACAAGCACCCGTGGATCGACGAGATGGTCAAGTACTTTCCCGAATTCACCGACCTTACCGGGATCAAGGTCAACCATGAGGTCCTGCCGGAGGTCCAGGGCCGCCAGAAACTGACGATCGAACTCACGGCCGGCTCCGGAGGCGTGGATGCCTGGCACGCCAGCATGCACGTGGAGAAGCGGCGCTTCTGGAAATCGGGCTGGTTCCAGCCGCTGAACGCATTCCTCGAAGACAAGAGCCTGACCGCACCCGACTACGACTGGAACGACTTCACGACCGGGGCCCGGAGCGACGTCGCCCAGCCGGACAAGACGATCAGCGCGATTCCCACCTTCGTCGACGTCTTCACCTTCTTTTACCGGAAAGATCTCTTCCAGGAGAAGGGCATCAAGGTCCCCGGGACGATGGCCGAGCTGGAGGATGCCGCCAAGAAGCTCCACGATCCGCCGCGCATGTATGGGTTCGTCTCGCGGGGCCTGAAGAACGCCAACGCGACCCCCTGGGCCTGGGTCATCTACTCTCTGGGCGCCGACTACCTGACCAAGGACGGCAAGTCCGCCATGAATTCACCCGCCTGGGTGAAGAGCCTGGAGTGGTACGCGGGCATGCTCCGGCGCTATGCCCCGCCCGGCGTGGTGAACTTCAACTGGTACGAGTGCAGCAGCGCCTTCATGCAAGGCCAGGTGGCGATGTACTACGACGGCGTGAACTTCGCCAACCAGTTCGAGGAGAAGGATAAATCCAAGATCGCCGGCAAGGTGGGGTATGCGGTGCTGCCGGCCGGGCCGGCGGCGCACGTCGCCCCGACCTACACCAATGCCATGGCGGTGAGCGCGCAGAGCCGAAACAAGGAGGCGGCGTACCTCTTCATCCAGTGGGCCACCACAAAGAAGATGTGTGTGCGGGAATTGTTGAGCGGTGTCGGCGTGGGCCGGGTTTCACCTTGGAGTGACCCCGAGGTGAAGGCCAAGCCCAAGATGCCGGCTGATTGGTACACCGCCTACCTGGAGAGCCTGAAGATCGGACGCGCCGGGTTGCCGGAAATCGTGGATGTCACGCAGTACAGGGATATATTTGGCGTGACCATCCAAAAGGCCATCGAAGGGGGAAACCCGGCAGAGCTCATGGTCCAGGCCCACAAGGATTTCCAGGAGATGCTGGACAAGACCGAGAAGTAAGCGCCCCGCCCACCGGCACGGAAGAGCCTGGGCCTCCCGACCATGGTGGGGCAAGCAGCGGGAGGGCCGGGCCCTTTTCGCGGGGTAGTCCAGAGGTCGCCCAGGATGGCGAATCGCACGCACGTTGCTGACCAGTCCACGGCCGGGGCATACCTCCCCCTTGGCATCCGAATCTCGCGCTTCGGTCACCGCTACGCACGTTTCGTCTTTCCTGCCCCGGCCGTCCTCATTGTCGCGTTGATCATCGTGTATCCTGTCCTTTACACGGGATGGATGAGTCTCCAAGAATGGTTCGCCTCGAGTCTCACTCTGCCCAAGTTCATCGCCCTCGCCAATTACAAGCAGATCCTCACGGGCGATCCGCGGTTCCGGGATGCGTTCTTCCGGACGATCTACTTCACCTTTATCGCAGTGTCAGTGGAGACGGCCCTGGGTGTGGCGATGGCCCTCCTGTTCAATCGGGAATTCTGGGGTCGGGGGCTGGTCCGGACGCTCTCCATCCTGCCCATGATGGCCACCCCCACCGCCATTTCGTTGGTCTTCGTCATGATGTACCACCCCACGCTGGGGGTGATGAACTATCTCGTCAGCCTGGTGGGGCTGTCGCCGTTCAAGTGGACCTACAGTAGCAAGACGGCGCTGTACGCTATCGCCCTGGTGGACGTGTGGGAATGGACCCCTCTCATCATGCTCATCGCCCTGGCGGGCTTGGCGGCCCTGCCGAAAGAGCCGTACGAATCAGCGCTGATCGACGGCGCGACGCCGATGCAGTGCTTTTGGCGGATTACGCTACCGCTGCTCCGGCCGACCCTAGTGGTCGCCATCCTGTTCCGGGCCATCGATGCCCTGAAAACGTTCGACATCATCTTCGTGATGACGCAGGGCGGGCCCTCCAACGCCTCGGAGACGATCAACATCCTGCTGTTCAACCAGGCCTTCTCGTATTTCAACATGGGCTACGCGTCCTCGATGGCCGTGGCGCTCTTCGCCATCGTCATGGGAGCCTCGCTGATTCTGATGAAGGTCCGGAGGGTAGGATGGTAGACCGCGCAACGAAAAAGCTCCTGTGGCGGATCGCCTTTTACGCGGCGGTCGTCCTGGTCATGCTGCCGACCGTCTTCGTGTTCTACTGGATGATCACCTTGTCGCTGAAACCACAAGTCGACGCCACCGCCTACCCGCCCCATTTCTTCTGGTTCAAGGTGACGTTCAAGGGCTACGTGGACGTCTTCGCCAAGAACCCGTTCCTGCTGTACACCTGGAACAGCCTGGTGGTGGCGACCGGCTGCACGGTGCTCGGGCTCATCGTGGGACTGCCGTGCGCCTACAGCATCGCGCACTGGCGCCAGAGTGGCCTGGCCCTCGTCGTCCTGGCGGCACGCATTATCCCGGGGATCAGCTACCTCATCCCCTGGTACATCCTGTTTCGGAACCTGAAGATGGTGGACACATACCAGGCGCTCATTCTGACGCACTTGGTGGTGGGCCTCCCCATCGTCATCTGGGTCATGATCGGGTTCTTCGAAGATATCCCGACCGAACTGCGCGAGGCGGCCCTGATCGACGGCTGCACCGACTATGGTGCGTTCCTGCGGGTGGCCGTGCCGTTAGTGAAACCTGGCGTCGTGGCCACGGGCATCTTGAGCTTCATCTTCTCCTGGAACAACTTCCTGTTCTCGGTCATCCTGGCCGGCCGGAATACCCGGACCCTGCCCATCGCTGTCTTCAACATGATCGGCTACGAAGAGATCAACTGGGGCCCCCTGGCCGCAGCCGCAACCATGATCACCCTGCCCGTCATCATCCTTACCCTGATCATCCAGCGCCACATCGTCACCGGCCTGACCTTCGGCGCGGTGAAAGGGTGACCCGCTCTGTCCTCCCTTGACCCCAGCGGAGGCTGGCGATACGCTACGTCTGGAAAGGGTCATCATGCGACGAAGGCCGTTACATGTCGCAGCACGGGGCGTGAGGGCATGTTGAGAGCGTGGGCGATAAGTTTCCGCAGATGGCTGGACGGTTGGGCGAAGTGGTTCCGGGGCTTCATCTACGGCCTGGTCCTCTTCGACGCCGTGGTGACGTTCCGGAAACAGCGCGGAGACCTGGAGCACCTGTTCGTCCTCATCGTCTTTGGCGACATCGTCGGCGTCCCGGTGATCCCTCCCTATTACACGCTACGCCTGCTCCCCTACATTGTTCCCGCCATCACCAACTGGAAACGGCGGATGCTGCGAGAGAAGGACCTCACCGACCTGGCGGGGGCCGGATGACACCACGTGATTTCGAAATCCGAAATGGACCGGGCCCAAGCGGGGATCCCGCTGCCGCGCATGCCGTGCGGTTTCAACCAGGAATCAGGTGTCTCCGACCATGAGTGAGTGGGGGACTGGTACAAACCTGGCCATCGGCCTGGCAGCCTTCCTGCTGATCTGGTACGTGATCGGGATCCAGATCAACCGCCGGCGAGCCCGAACTCTCGTGCGCCAGGTCCGCGAGTCCATCGAGCCCTTCGGTGGGTCGGCCACCATCCGGTGGTTCGGGCGCAGCGCGTTCCGGATCGAGGCAGAGCAACTGACCGCACCCCTTGTCCGGCTGGGGATGAGCGTTCTGCTGGAGCCGCGCGAGACGTTCTTTCTCTGGGTGGTCGGCCGCCTGAGAGGACGCCGCGACTGGCTCGTCACCGGGGTGACCCTGGGCGGGGGCGTCGCGTCGAGCTTCGAGGTGTACCATCCCAAGAGGCGCGGCGCGTTCCAGGTAGCGTCGGAGATCCGGGAGAAAGGATGGCGCCAGGAGCCGTTAGGCGGGCGGCCGCCACTCATCTGCGCCGCTCCTGACGCCAACGGGCAAGCGTTGGCGCGGGAGATCATGAACCTCCTGGCACGGATGGAGGTCTGGCGTGTCGCCCTCCATCCCGAAGCGCCCCATCTGACCATCAGCCTGCCGGTCCCCGCCACGGAAACCAGGAGCCCCCTGCCCATCTTCCCCCTCCTCCCTCAGATCGCTCAGATCGTGCGGTCACGCGGATCCCACTAACTGAGAAGCCGTGCCCAAAGCATCAGGTAGAACCAAAATTCTGCGTGCGGCCGCATGCATCATCAGCCCGCGCGCTTGATTCGAGGTCCCACACTGAGTATGCTTATAGGTTGGAGCGGACCCGGTGACAGGGCCGCAGGCCGGCAATCAAGTGATGGTTTCCGGGTACCACGTCGTCATTCACCATGATAGAAAGGCAAAAGACAGGCGTCATTTCGTTCAACGGGAGAAGGAGGGCAAACCATGAAGAAACCGAGGTGGTTTGGCACAGTCCTGGGGGTCGCCCTACTCACCTCACTCCTGGCGATCCCGGCCACATGCCTGGCCGGGCAGCCGATCAAGCTG
>Ga0187769_10002055_pt1 | contig 11675 bp, 8 predicted proteins | sample 0116_SJ02_MP02_1_FD_133140 | JGI IMG/M metagenome (GOLD analysis project Ga0187769, IMG submission 133140) | Tropical peat soil microbial communities from peatlands in Department of Meta, Colombia - 0116_SJ02_MP02_10_MG | ecosystem: Environmental > Terrestrial > Soil > Wetlands > Peat | place... | reverse complement strand
GGCGACCTGGCTCTGGCCCTTAAATCCGATGCTTTCGATCAACTTGCTTGATTGAGCGTCGCGAAATGAGATGTAATCCGCGAGTCTGAGGGCCGTCCTGACAAACCATTTGGCCAGGGGATGCGCCAGCGGGCCGGCGCCGACGTTCAGAAAATAGCATTTTTTCCCAGACAACTTGGCCAGCAAAGTCCATTTGAAAATAGTGTAAGGAAACTTCCAAGGGCCGCCCCAGGAATCGAGCAACTGACCGCCGCCGCTGATGATGAGTAAATTCAATGACCTCAAGATGAAAAGCGATCTAATGAGAAACAGAGGTTCGTCGAGGAGGGTGCGTCGGACTCTAATCGCGGCGCGTTTAATGCCGTGAAGGAGCAGAAATGCTGGGCGACATTTTCGTAGGAGGCTCTTGACCTTCCCGTCGGCTGCGGGTCGGACGTTCGCGTTGCGTTCGGCGAGATACCCGAATTCCTTTCGAATTGGATACGAGGGAACGCCGTGCCTGGATGATGTATCGGCGGGATTCATGGAAAAAAGGACTATTTCAGCGTCCGGCCAGCGCCTCCTGACGTTTTGCATGACGGCATCCTGGGTCGCGTCGTCCCCGAGATTTCCGAAGCCCATGTGATTCAGAAGCCCGATTCTTCGAACCATGGCAGCACCTGAACGTAGGGTCTGCGAATTTTTGAAGTCACGATCCACAATAACCGGAGGCACTATCGGATCCCAGGCGTGGTTTGGAGACGTCCTTCTTCAATCCCGACATTCTCACGCCAGCGCAAATTGGCATCCAGGCATCCGCGACCGATAAGCTGCTGGATATGCGAAATCCGCTGATACTTGGGTCCCTCGAAATCCTCAACTCGCAGACCAACTTGCTGAATCGCGTCATACAACTGTCTGGCGCCCTTGCGTGCATTCCATTGCGGCTTGAAACTCTGGAATGTGTTGGCTACTTTGCTGAAGTCGACTCGATAGCAGCGCTTGTCGGGGCCGCCATCCTTTGCGTACTCGACACGACAGCCGGGAACGACCTCGTTTACAAGGTCCGCCAAATCCCGGATTCGATAGTTTTCCTCTGTTGCTCCCACATTGAAGGCCTCACAATGAATTAACTCCCTGGGCGCATTCAGCATGGCAACAAAAGCGCGGCAAATGTCTTCAATGTGTACAATTGGCCGCCAAGGTGTGCCGTCGCTCTTGATATGGATACGGCCGGTCGTGACTGCCCAGGCCACCAGATTGTTGAGTACGAGATCAAATCGCAACCGGGGTGACACTCCGTAGGCAGTTGCGTTGCGAAGGAAAGTAGGACTAAAACTAGAATCCGCCAACTTAACAAGGTCTTGTTCCACGAGCACTTTCGACCGACCATAGGGAGTGACTGGCTGAAGTTCCGCTTCTTCGTTGACAAGTCCTTCTCCCCCGGCCGCACCGTAAGTGCTACAAGATGAGGAAAACAGGAACCGCTGGACTCCATTCTGCTTAGCCAATTTCGCCAGACGCACAGAAGCGAGGTGGTTGATCTCATAGGTTAACGCCGGGTTTAGGTCGCCCAGCGGATCATTGGAGAGAGCGGCAAGATGAACAACGGCATCAAACCCGGCGAGATCTGATGCGTCGAGATCACGAATGTCCTTTTTCTTGCTCGGAACCGTGCTTAGCGACTGGCTAAATGCCGACTGTTCGAACCAATCGCAATCGAGTCCGACGACGGTGTGTCCTTCGCGCAAAAGCATCGGCACCATTACAGCGCCGATATAACCTTTGTCGCCAGTCACTAGAATATGCATTTACAGACTCTCGTTTCTGTCAATGATCGTTATCATGACTGCTTGCGGAAGCCGCCCCGCTGTCAAAACGCGAAAGGCAAAACTGATGCAACAGAGATCAAGCTCAGAACACTTGGGCAATTGCACCCCTGTGGTAGCCGTCCGCATGGCCGTTCGCCTTGGACTTCCACAATTGCCAAGGAGCTGTGCCCTTACTGTCCAAGTCGTCCAGTTCCTGTTTCTCCTTGAATGTATCCATACTCTTCCAGAAACCGTCGTAGACATATCCCATCAGGTTTTGGGTTTTGATTAGCCGGTGAAATGGCTCTTGCACCAGTTCTTCGCCGTCCTTGATGTATTCAAAGATCGAACGCTTGAAAACGAAATATCCGCCGTTAATGCGGATTTCCGACTGGCACATGGTCTTAATCTCCTGAACGAGTCCGCCACTGCCTACCGACACATAATGGCAGCTTAGAGGAGGTCGGACGCACAGAAAAGCCGCCGTCTTATTTTGCTGATGAAAGCTCTCGATGAGTCTAGGAAGCTGGAAGTCAGTCAGATTGTCGCTGTAATTGGCTAGAAAGACTTCGTCTTCACGCAGGTACCTCTCCACGGCCTTAAGCCTCTGGCCGATATTCGACTTGGCGCCAGTGTCAACAAATGTAATAGTCCAATCGTGAATGTCGGAGTTAAACACCTTCAAGTCTTTGCCACCGTTTGATAGCACGAAGTCATTGGACAGAAATTCGGCATAGTTGACAAAGTAGTTCTTGATGACTTCCGCGCCGTGGCCGAGGCAGAGGATGAAATCCTTGTGACCGAAGTGGGCATAGTATTTCATCACGTGCCACAAAATTGGTCGGTCGCCCACATGGACCATCGGCTTAGGAACACTCTCGCCAGCCTCTCGGATTCTCATTCCTAGGCCTCCGCAGAACAGTACTACCTTCATTTGGCACCTTCCCTTCCGGCCAAGTCACTACTATCCGGCCGCGGTCACGCGCAGATTACAGCCTCGGGGATGGGGACAATAAATTTTCCTCCCCACTCACGGATTCGACCCATCTGCTGCATGATCTCGTTCTTGAGATTCCAGGGCAGGATCAGCAGGTAATCCGGCCGAGTTTCACTGATTCTATCCGGGGAATAAATAGGAATATGTGTCCCCGGCGTGAATTTCCCCTGTTTATAGGGGTTACGATCAACGGTGTAATCGAGGAAGTCTCTTCCGATCCCGCAGAAGTTCAGCAGGGTATTGCCTTTCCCCGGGGCTCCATAACCAACGATGGATTTGCCTGCCCGTTTGGCCCGGATCAAACATTCCAAGAGCTCGCGTTTGGTTTTCTTCACTCTTTCGGCGAAAGAACGGTAGCTCTCGAGCTGCATGAGTCCGACAGCTTTCTCCCTGCGCCTTAGCTCCGCAACCCGCGAGGTGACGGGTCGGGAATTGTCCTCTTTGTGTCGGCCATAAATGCGTAATGAACCGCCATGGGTAGGCAACTCCTCGACGTCAAAGAGAACCAGTTCGTGCGCCTCAAAGATCTTCTCCGCGGTGAGCAAGGAGAAGTAAGAGAAATGCTCATGGTAAATCGTGTCAAACTGGTTTCCTTCCATCATTTGCATCAGGTGAGGAAACTCTAGGGTCAGCACTCCCCGTGGTTTCAGCAGGATCTTCATCCCAGCGACGAAATCGCATAGGTCGGGTACCTGGGCCAGAACGTTGTTGCCCACAAGTAGGTCTGCCTGCTTCCCCTCACGAGCAAGCTCCGCCGCCAACTGTTTACCAAAAAACTGCATGAGTGTTGGTACACCTTTTTCGATTGCCGCCTTTGCTACATTTGCGGCAGGCTCGATTCCCAACACTGGAATGTTTTCTTCGACAAAGTACTGCAGAAGATAGCCATCATTGCTTGCAATTTCTACGACCAAGCTCGCTTCGTTCAAGGCATAAAGACCGAGCATTTGCTGGGTGTACCGGCGGCAATGTTCTAACCAACTCTCCGCATACGAGGAGAAGTAAGCGTATTCTGTGAATATGTGATCTGGACTTACGTATTCTTCCAGTTGGACAAGGAAGCACTTTTCACAAACGAAAGCGTGCAGAGGATAAAACGGCTCCATCTGGTTCAGTTGGTCAGACCGCAGATAGCTTTCGCAAAGAGGCGACATCCCCAGATCCACGAAAGTGTGGCGCAATTCTGACTTGCAAAATCGACAGATTCTGAACAGCTCAACCGACTCGCTCTTCATAACCCAAAGTTGGGTCTCTTTGACGCAACTTGCCTGCTCTTGCTTACTGCTAACCTGTCCAACGTCTCTTGAGCAGCGTTTTCGCCGCTGATGAAGGCCTCGTCTGTCCAGGTATAGAGCCAGTCTCCATATCGGCCGCAATAGGCAACGCCCATATCATCCAGATAGCCGTGCACGGTCGCCAACGCTTCGGCACGTTCCAGATCGAAGATTACTTGGGCGTGATGACAAACCTGGACGTTAGTGTGTAGGATCTGGTCATCCTCGCGTAGCACACCGCAACGCTTTAGATCTGCGATAACCGGCGCGATGCAATCCTCCGGAGAACCTTTCAGTGGCCGGTATTTCTTCGAAAAATAAACCTCAGCCTGGATGCTGCCGCATCCCGGGGGAGCAGTGTGAGGCGAGAACATGTGAGGAAAGCTGAGTCTGCTGAAGCATATATCGCGGTCGTAAAAGTAGGTCCACTGTCCCTCGGAGAGGTCGGGACGATTTATCCCTAGATTCACCAGCACACAACTGGTGCAGGCCAGTCTCTTGCCTGCCTCTATTACATCCGCAGGCGCGCCAGCAATCATAGGAACCAGTTCCGTCAGCGGTATGGAAGAGACTATCGCGTCATATCTAGCAACCACTCCGTTAGCAAAATGAAGCTCGTGTGCCCGCGGGTCCAGCCGGACAAGTTGATAACCCAACTGCATCTGCGTCAACCTCGGCAACGCACTTAGGTAAGAGACAAACCCGTTGTATGACGGGTAGCGGACGTAGTCGACATAGTGGACGTCAGGCGTTTCAGGAGAAAGTGCCCCGGCCAAGACTTCTTCCAGCTTTGCGCGATACAACCTAGGGCCCAGCCAATCGGTACTCATGTTATCTGCGGTGGTAGTGTGGAACTTGAGCCCGTACTCCATTGGGAAGGTTTCTGCAAACGTTTTGCCGTAGCTGGCAATCAGCCAGTCGGCGTAGGTCTCGATTGGCTTGCGCTGTACGTTGTTCTGCTGATCGTGGTGGACCCCAACGAAGTCCCGCAAGCAGTTCACCACCAGATCTATCGGCAAACCGAACAGATTGCATATCGCAGGGTGTTTGATTTTATATCCCTTCCAGTAGTTATTGGGACGGGACTTTATCACCTCATATTTCTGGTCCACATTCTCGGCAAAAAACTTCTGGAGTCGCTCGTGCTTAGTGAAGGACACGTGCGGTCCGTCGTCGAAAATAAAACCGCCGTCGTGCTTGAATGATGCAGTATGACCGCCATAGTAGACGTTCTTGTCATACATAATCGAAGGCACACCTTCTTCGTGCAGTCGATGAGCCGCACCAAATCCTGCCATTCCTGAACCTAAGATCGCAATTCTTTCCATGCTGTTCGTTTATTGGTTTCTCGTGTCGGCAAGGTCAAATTGAGATGCACATGTCTGCAGAATGCTTAAGTTCTGAGCGGTACCAGTCCACTGTACGCTCCAGACCTTCGCGCAAGGACACCCGCGGTTTCCAGCCAATCCGTGCAAAAGTTTCGGCAGTTTTCGCCGACCGCGTCGGCTCCAGGGGCCGGTCTGGCAGCGCTCCAAATTCCACTTGAGCCATCGGGTCCACGACTCCCGCCAGTTGCTGTACGATTTCACGAATTGAAATCAACTCTCCCGAGCCTAAGTCGATCGTGGCACCATCCAGCTCGGATGATTGAGCAAGCAACAAAAAGCCGTCGACCACATCTGACACGTAGATCCAGTCCACAAGACGCTGGCCACTACTGACTTTGGGTCTTTTCCCCTGGAGCAACGAAAGTGTGACATAGGGAACGAGCTTCGTTACGTCCTTTTGCCCAGGCCCGTAAACCATGAATACTCGAGCGATAACGACCGGCAGCTTATACAAGGCATGAAACATACGGGCATAACCACTGCTAGCCCACTTCGCTGCCGCGTAAGGTGCTGAAGGGAATAACTCCCCCGCTTCAACTTCGGGCTCCGCCAAAGAACCTGTCAAAACGACACGGGATCCAGAGTCGGCAGCCGCAACGAGGACATTAACTGTACTCTGCAAGTTGCTCTGAAAGGTCGGCAGAACGTGTTCAAGATCCGGCGCGCCCTTCACATGACTCGCCAAGTGAAAGATTACTTCCGGTCGAGTCTTGGCAACTATCTTCCTCACCTGTGCAATATCTGCAAGGTCAGCCTGCCACCAACATTGGTCATCGACCTCGTCCGGGCGCTGTGAGCGGTAGGCGGAATGGACCTCGGCTCCTTCCTGCAGCAAACGTAGACACAAGTGAGAACCGATGAATCCGCTTGCTCCGGTCACGAGAACTCGTCGCCCTTTGATCGAACTACCCATTCGTGAGCCTTTCTTCTTCGAAGCCGCTTCTCAAATCTGGAATGACCCTGGGAACTCGTACGCTAACGGCCTGGCTTTTTGCGATGCTTTGAAACTTCAAAGTGCCTTCGCCATATCTCAGGTTGGAATTTACTGCGTGCAGTGTGTTAGTAGGTCGGGTAACAACAGGGACCATCGGTCGGCTTGCTCTTTCCAGAGAGTTTCACTCAAGCGGCCAGGAGGTATTATCAGATCGTGGAAGGTAACCACATGGTCCTTCGGAACTTCATGACGCATCTCGCATCCCTCAGAGAGCCCTATGGGCAGCGCTGCAATGGCGCGAGCTGCGCTGGTATTGTCAATGAGTCCATACGCACAGAACCCACCGATCCCGTCGAGCCTGTCACCGGCTCGAAGATCACGCTTGGCGACGGTCACCACTTCACAAATGGGACCCGCAATGGGGGTGACCGTGGGGTCCCGATCGATGACCGCACGAGCAATGGTCGAAGCGATCTGGACATGAGGTAGATGATACGGAGTATAGAAAACGTAGAACGGGCCGTCGCCCAGCTTGTAGTATGCCAACTGAACCTTCTTGAGCGGCGCGTCCTCGTGGACGATGACGAAGGCTCCCGTGTATGGTGCGGCGCCTAGGGCATAATCGACGAGACCACCGTTGAGCATCTCGTCCGCAGGCAACAATTCGGCCATCTGCCTGACCTGTTCGCAGGCAGGACCGTACATTCCGCGGCGGCCAACGTGGAACCCCGTCGCGTTGGCCAGCACAGTGGCTTCCATGGATAATTTTGTGGCGTCCGCGAACGACGTAACTTTTCTGGCGTCCTGGCCATATTTCTGGGCAAATGCCCGCTGAGTTTCTGGGGTCCGATAGTAGTCAACCATGCCTTTGAGGTTCCCCGCGGCGACAGGACGGAGGCCTACTGATCGGAGATAGCGGAGGAGGGTCATGGCCACACCCGGTTCGTCCCCATCTGTATGGGTAACCACTACACCGGCTCGGTCTGCCTTCGTCTTCAGAATCGGACCGAGGAGCGAATCGAGCTCGGCGTTTACCAGGACGACGTGCTTGCCATGATCGAACGCCTCGAGGACTACACGGGCCGCGGCCTCGACCGTGCCTGTTACTTCCACCAGTAGATCGATGGCGTCGCAAGCGGTCAGCACCGATGGGTCGTCTGTCAGCACCGGAAATCCAGCGGCGATCGCAGCTTCCGCCTCACGAGCAGAGCCTGCAGGACGAAATGCAGTGATGCCGGCCTCCCGGAATGCCCGTTCCCCATGCTCGGGTGTCCGATTCGCGATCGCCACCAGCCGAATGCCGGGTACGGGTGTTCCAAGCTGCAAAGCGATGGCGCGGGCCGATGCTCCTGCTCCCACCATTCCGACCCGAATCGGTTTGCCTGTGGCCTCCCGTTCCCGAAGGACGGTGTCTGTGTTCATGTGCTTATCCTGTTGCTTGACAAGTCGGCCAATTGCCTTTTATTCGGGATACTTCTGTGTAGGGGATATTGAATGCCTGTCACCGAACCCCACCCGGCAATTTCTTATAGAGGGTCGGCCCCAGGTAACCGGACACTGTCGCCGTCTCTCGCATCTCGGACCAGTGGTCCGCTACTCCGCTTCTTAGAGTTCCGAACACTGAGCCAATCACGTACTGCGGTCGCCCTTTCGTCTCCTCGTACACGCGCCCCACGTACTCTCCTATCACCCCAACAAAAAACAACAACACGCCGGAGAGAAAGGAAATGATCACAATCAGCGTCGTAAACCCTTGCGGCGGTTGCCCAAGAAACAACTTAACCGCCACCGCATATACCGTATACAACAAGGAGAAGATCATCGCCGCAAGCCCCAGCAGCGCAGCCGCACGAATTGGCACGATCGAGAACGCAAAAATCCCGTCAGAGGCGAGCTTTATCAACCCTAAGAAGCTGTACTTGCTCTTTCCGGAGTGCCGCTGCGCACGCTCCACCGGAATCCCCGTTTGTCTGAAGCCCACCCAGCTTCGCATTCCCCTCAGATACCGGTGATGCTCCGGCATCCGACGAACCTCATCCACCACTCGCCGCGACATCAGCCCGAAATCTCCAGAGTCGAGTGGCAGCCGAACGTCCGAGAGCCTCGCCATCAGCCGGTAGAAGACGAAATAGCAAAGCCGCAGGACCCAAGCCTCCTTTCGCCGGATTCGCTGCGCATACACCACGTCATACCCTGCGAGATACCGCTCGACGAACTGCGGCAGTACCTCCGGAATGTCCTGCAAGTCCCCGTCCATCACCACGGTCGCATCGCCCGTCACATGATCGAGCGCTGCGGTAATTGCCGCCTGGTGCCCGAAGTTTCGCGACAGCGAAATTACTGCAATCCGCCGGTCCTGCAGGGCTGCTTCCTGCAAAATCGCAAGACTACCGTCATTGCTACCATCATCCACAAACAGCAGTTGGTGAGGGCCACCCTTAATCTCGGTCAGCACTCTCTGGACTCGCTGCAGCAGCTCCGGCAGCGCCCTTTCTTCGTTGTGGATTGGGATCGCGATCGAGAGTCGGAACGTTGCACTCATAGGTTTGCGCCTCAGAGTTAAGCTGAAGTCTCAGAATGACAGGTAAATGTAAAATCTGAGCTCTGGTGTTGCATCCAGTGTCACGGGGCACCGGTATCAGTTCTGTGTAGGATAAAAATGCTTCCTTGCCCAGGTGGCAGCCATCGCGGGAACTGGTAACGTTTCAGCTCTGCAAACCCTTGTACGGGTCCGAGCGTGACCACAAATTCATCACCTGCGACCCACCACCAGCTCTTTATTGGATAAGGCTGTAACTCAGCTCTTGTTTTCATGGCTGCTCGCTTCTGTATCAATTGATTGATATACAAAAGAACTTGGTTAGGATAACTCCGGCTATAGAGATACCAGCCGTTAAACTCAAAGCCTCCATCAATCTTGTCTGGCGTGAGATTATGTTCCTGCATTAGTTCATTCAGGGCCTGCCAGCGCGCTTTGTTCCAATAAAGATAATCGTGTGTTGCGGCAACAGAAAATGCTCCGTATAGAACCAAGCTTAATAGGGCGGGGAGCAGGAATTGAAACCTGGTCTTGTCTGATTCCTTTCTCGCGGAGGATCGAAGAAATATAAACATGGACAACGGCACTAGGAGAAGCAAGTAACGATCGAAAACCGATGTGTCACACTGCAGGAGTATTAGCGGAGCTACATATATGATTCCGGTCGCCAGCAAAAGTACCGTCGTTTGCCTTTGTACTGTGCTACTGCTTCTGGAACCTCCTATTTCGACAATTGCAACTAGCCCAGCTCGGAATAACAAGACCGCACCGCTCGCTCCCAACAGTGTCAGGATCGCCCAAAACCTTCCCCCTGCCATGTGCACGTGATGCAGATGCAGCGTGTCGGTGTCATACAGCACCGGTCGACCAAGGCCAAAGTCATAAAGGACATCAGGCAGCAGCGGCATTCTTTTGTTTCTCAGAAAATACGCCGCTAGAACTGCGAAGACGAGCGTCGCGGACGCCACGAAGCGAACACGAAAGAGACTCTTTAGGCTATCCCGGCCCAGAAATACAAGGAACGGGAACGAAAACAATCCTAGATAAACCATGAAAACTATGACTGCATCTAAGAACGGCACGATAGATCGCCATGAAATGTGGGAGACGACGTCTAGGAGTAATCGGGACTGAATCTGGTAAAGGAACGGCGTCCTATGAGTAAGTTTCAGCCACTCCTGGAAGCAGAATTGGATAAAGGAGCCCAGCAGCACAGGACAAACCGCGATCAGGGCGGTTCGTGCGCGCAACCGGCCCTTTGCTAGATACGTCAGACCCGCAGCAACGAAAATCGCTAACCCAATCTGGCGGATCAGCAGTGCTACACATGCGAGACTCAATCCCATCGCCAGTGCGCTTTTGGAGTCAGTTCTCATGCCCCTAACAAGGAGGTAGAGCGATAAGAGACAGAAGGTCACGAAGGGCACATCCGTCATGAACGTAAATGAAAGCACTAGGTAAAGCGGGTTGACTGCGAGCGAGAATGCGCCGAATAGCGCGACGCCGCGGCTAGCACCGACTTCCAGAAGAAGGCCGTATACTGTCACAACACCAATCACAGCGAGGACGAGAGTTGAAACTCTAAGGGCAGTGAACGAAAATCCGGTTGGCAAACAGAAAAGAGCGCCCCAAAGCATGTGCGCAACAAAGTTCGTGCTGTCCCAGTCCGGGAGTTTTATCGATCCAGTATCGAGAAATGACTTTACGGCGCGCCCATATGCCCAATCATCGCTAAGAGGGAAGTTACCCCGTGGATCTATCAACGCCACGATAAGGAGCCACGATGCTACGATCACGCAGATCATCGCGCAGTCGTGTCGGCTAAAACCAGCAGACCCAAGCCCGGGTAGCGATTGTGTATCACGCCCCATCCCATTGTCGGCGTCCTGACTACCGCTTAAACATCCTGCACAGTCCACGACACCTGTCCTCGCAGAATAAGCAAGAGGGCTATCGTTGATAGGCGTGCTCATCGGGTTGCCAAGAGTGAAAGTCCTAACTCTTCCGCCTCAATGTGAAAACGTGGAAACAAATCTGATGCAACAAAACTGGATATGCCAAAGTCGTCGTTTTGTGCGTGGGTCCCCTGGTGAAAGAAACCGAAACCCGGTGAACCCGAGGTGATCACTCGATCAGTACCCTGAATAACTTTCCTGCCGTTGATGTAAGCTGTGATGACATCCCCCACAATTGTCCCTGTGATTACATCGCCGCTCTGGCAAGCTGCGCGTGGTCCGCGAAGCTCAGCAAAAGGAGCAGTGAAACTATCCTCGGGCCGGCCGTTAGCGCGCCCCATTTGGATGTAGGAATTGGCGGAAGGTGTGCCGACCCTGCAGTTGATGTTGTACGTGCGGCTGAAGTTCTTAGCTAGGCTCCCGCGCAGCCTAATTTCTACCTCGTCGTAGTCGTCGTTCGTGCCTGCAGCACGATCCCACCACACTACGATCTGCACGAATTGGTCGCTCCCCCACTCGCCAGTCGCCAACGCGGCGGAATCAGTGTAGGGGGGCGGAACTGCTCCCGGTTGCGTTCCAAACGCGCGACCGCCAACGCTAGCTACGTTCGACCCATTCGCTCCCGGGCACAGGGTGGTATTGCCACAAGTTCCAGCATTTACCCAATTCCCACCATCTGAGATGGGGTTTTCGTTAACCCGAAACTTAGTTGTGTATGTCCTGCCTAGCGGCTGGATGTAGCCAGTTGCCGACCGATCAAAGAGTCCGGAAAAACATCTGGTCAGTCGCGAATGGTGT